>Ga0194126_10001272_pt1 | contig 42378 bp, 40 predicted proteins | sample TA2KigC150mmetaG_FD_148641 | JGI IMG/M metagenome (GOLD analysis project Ga0194126, IMG submission 148641) | Freshwater microbial communities from Lake Tanganyika, Tanzania - TA2015035 Kigoma Deep Cast 150m | ecosystem: Environmental > Aquatic > Freshwater > Lake | place: Tanzania: Lake... | reverse complement strand
AGTCCCCTCTCCCTTGAGGGGAGAGGGCAAGGGTGAGGGTCTGTGGCTTTTCTTATGATCTCCTTAATAATTGAAGACAGAGCTGTTGCTGAAGCCTGCAGGAGCTTTTAAACCGTTTTGGTGAAGGTTATCGGTTATATAAAGAGGAAGTCCCATCCAGGTTTTTTCCTTTGCATCATAAAAAGAGATAATCATACATCTCTCATAAAGAATATGTCTGTGGTATAATTTTTATAAAAATCGGAGTATTAATGAACTTCATTGGTCTTGATGCAGGTTCTGTAAGTGTAAAGCTTGTTGTTCTCGATGAAAAAGGGGAAAAGCTTTACAGTCGCTACGAAAGACATAAAGGGCTTCCTATTCCTGTTGCCCTTGAATTGTTAAGAGAATTAAACCGTTCTTTCACTTCATCACCTCTTACCTTTTCACTTGCTGTTACAGGATCTTCCGGCAGACTGATCGCCTCCATCCTTAATATAGCGCCTGTTAATGAGATTGTTGCACAGTCATATGCTGCATCTAATCTGTTCCCGCATATAAAGACGATAATTGAAATGGGAGGAGAGGACTCCAAACTTATCCTTTTGAGTGAGGACAACCGCTCTGTAAAAGACTTCTCCATGAATTCTGTCTGTGCTGCCGGCACAGGTTCATTCCTCGATCAGCAGGCTGAAAGATTAAGACTCACCATAGAGGAATTCAGCAATCTTGCGCTCAGATCAAAGAGACCTCCGAGGATTGCAGGACGCTGCAGTGTGTTTGCAAAATCCGACATGATCCACCTTCAGCAGATCGCAACACCTGTGGAAGATATTGTAGCAGGTCTCTGCTTTGCAGTAGCGAGAAACTTCAAGGGGTCGATATCAAGGGGCAGAAAAATTACACCTCCTGTATCATTCCAGGGAGGCGTTGCAGCAAACAACGGGATGGTAAGGGCTTTCAGGGAAATCTTCGAGCTTGATGAACTGTTTGTCCCGGAGGACCATGCACTTATGGGAGCAATCGGCGCTGCATTGAAAAATATGCATGAAGGTTCCATTCACGATTTTGACATATCACTGCTTGAGCAGTTTTTAAAATCATACAGGCCTCTCGAAGAAGGATATCCTCCTCTAAGAGATGAAGTGAGAATGACAAATGATGAAATCAGGGCAAATATTTCTTCGAACTTTACTCCTGATCTCTCATCTGCAAATAAAATCAGGGCTTACCTTGGGATAGACATCGGATCTATCAGTACGAATCTCGCAGTTATAGATGAAAAGGGAGAACTGCTCGCAAAAAGATATCTTATGACTGCAGGCAAACCGATAGAGGCTGTCAAAATCGGACTTTCGGAAATAGGCGAAGAGATCGGCGACAAAGTTGAGATCATATGCGTTGGCACAACCGGTTCAGGGAGATACATGATTGCAGATTATGTCGGCGCTGACATTGTAAAGAATGAGATTACAGCACAGGCTACTGCAGCTGCTTTTATAGATAAGGATGTTGATACGATATTTGAAATCGGCGGACAGGATTCAAAATTTATCTCCCTGAAAAATGGCATTATAGTCGATTTTGAAATGAACAAGGCATGTGCAGCAGGAACAGGCTCTTTCCTTGAGGAACAGGCTGAGAAACTGAACATATCAATAAAGGGAGAATTTGAGCAGTCTGCACTGAGTGCAAAAAATCCCTGCAGACTCGGCGAAAGATGTACCGTGTTCATGGAGAACTCATTAATGGCGAACCTCCAGAAAGGCGCGGAGAAGAATGACCTCCTTGCAGGCCTTGCATATTCGATCGTACAGAATTACATAAACAGGGTTGTCGCCGGGAAACATATCGGCAGCAACATATTCTTCCAGGGGGGGGTTGCCTTTAACAGATCCGTTGTAGCTGCATTCGAGAAATACCTCAACAAAAAGATAACGGTGCCAGCCAACCATGATGTTACCGGCGCAATTGGCATGGCGCTGATAGCAATGAAGCATATGAATACATTGAAGGATGAAGGACAGGGGACGAAGGATGATAAAAAGAACCTGACGACAACATTCAAGGGATTCGAATTATCAAAGCGTCCTTATGAAATATCATCTTTCGAGTGTAAGGGCTGCCCGAATGTGTGCGAAATAAACAGGGTAAAGATCGTTGGGGAGAAAGACTTTCTTTTTTTTGGCGGCAGATGCGAAAAATATGATGTAAGAAAGAAAAATACATCAGGGCATCCCGACCTCTTTTTGTTCAGAGAAGAAATGCTATGGAAAGAACACGAAGAACATAAATTAAAATCATCACTCATCACTCATCACTTATCACTCAAGATCGGCATCCCCTATATTTTCTTCTTCCAGGATTATCTTCCTTTCTGGTCAACGCTCCTATGGGAGCTTGGCTTTAATGTTGAGGTATCTCCAAAGACTAACAGGCAGATTGTTAATCTTGGCCTTGAGCGGGTACTTTCTGAAGCGTGTTTCCCTGTTAAGGTTGCACACGGCCATATACAATATTTGCTTGATAAAAATGTTGATGCCATATTCTTGCCGAGCTTTGTCAATCTGAATACACCTGAAGATAGTCTGGACAAAGGTTTATCCTGTCCCTACACACAAACAATTCCCTATATTTCACAGGTTGCTTTCAAAGATATAAACATAATCAAGCCTGTCATAAACCTGAGACGCAGCATAACATTCATGATTAATGAACTTGCTGCTTCATTTAAACGGTTTGGCATAAATAAATACAGGATATCCAGAGCGATCAATACTGCACAAAAAGCACAGGATGACTTTTTAAACGCAATAAAGACAAAAGGGAATGAACTCTTATCCGGTATCAAGGACGATACTATTGTCATTATCGGAAGGTCATATAATTCCCTTGACAGTGGCGTCAATCTCGAAATACCGAAAAAACTTGCTGACCTCGATATCTTGTCTGTTCCCTTCGATTTTCTGCCAACAGAAGGCTATGCAATAGAAAGCGAATGGCCGAATATGTACTGGAGGTCCGGACAGCAGATCCTGAAAGCTGCCCGATACGTCAGAGAAACTAAAAACATTTATGCCATTTATATAGGAAATTTTCTCTGCGGACCTGATTCATTCATTCTGAAATACTTCAAAAGAGAAATGGGCGAGAAGCCTTTTCTCCACATTGAGATAGATGAACACAGCGCTGACGCCGGAGCAATAACAAGGTGTGAGGCATTCATGGACAGTATCCGGAACCGGAAATCAGTAATCAGAAGGCAGATGCCGGAGGAAATAACTTCTTCGCGCCCGCCACAGATCACCCATAATTCAAAACGTACCATTTACATCCCCCGAATGTCAGACCATGCATTTGCCCTTGCAGCTTCATTTGCACATTGCGGCATCAATGCAGAGGTTCTTCCTGAATCGGATAAAAAAACCACTGATGTCGGAAGAAAATATGTCTCCGGTAAAGAATGCTATCCCTGTACTGTTACAACAGGTGATATGGTAAGAAAAGTGATGGAATCTGACTTTGTGCCTCAGAAAAGCGCATTTTTTATGCCATCGGGAACCGGCCCGTGCAGATTCGGTCAGTATAATGTATTTCACAGGTCTGTCCTCGATAATCTGGGATATGGAGATGTACCTATTTTTTCTCCCAATCAGGACACAACTTTTTATAAAGACCTGGGGATTGTAGGGAAGGATTTCACTATGCATGCATGGAAGGGTGTTGTTGCTTATGAACTACTGAACAAAAGTCTGCATGAAACAAGACCATATGAAAAGGATAAAGGTTCTGCAGATGAATTGTATGAAAATTATCTGCAAAGGTTATATAAGTCATTAAAAACCAACACTAACGGCGCGCTTGAGGAAACTCTCAGTGGAATCAGGAAAGACTTTGAACATCTTCCCAGATATGATGGGAGAAAACCCTTAATCGGAATAATCGGTGAGATATTCGTCAGATCTCACCGCTTCTCGAATGAAGACCTCATCAGAAAGGTCGAGGCGCTGGGGGCAGAGGTATGGATTGCGCCGGTTGAGGAATGGATATATTATGTAAATCTAATGGGTTTAAAGAAGGCATTGTTAAAAAAAGAAAAGTCTGCTATTATTAGTTTTCTCTTGAAGAAGTTCTTTCAGAAGAGGATTGAGCATAGATTTGCTAAATATTTTGAGGGCTTCTTAAAGACATTAAAAGAGCCGGAGACAAAGGAAATCCTGAAAAAGGCATCACCTTACCTCCATAGTTCATTTGAAGGTGAAGCTGTTTTAAGTATCGGGAAAAGCATTGATCTTCTGGAGAGGGGATCTTCTGGTATTATAAATGCAATGCCCTTTGGTTGTATGCCGGGCACTATAGTCACGGCTATTATGAGAGGGGTTAGCAGGGACTACGGCATTCCATGCATCAGCATACCGTATGACGGGACAGAATCTCCTATTACTGAGATCCAGCTTGAGGCGTTCATGGACCAGGCAAGAGAATACAAACGAGAGTTAAGAGTTAAAAGTTAAGAGTTAAAAAAAATATTTTTAATTTTTCACTTTTAACTTTTCATTTTTAACTGACAAAGGAGGTATACGTGTGGGGAATGTAAAGAAGTGGCGCAAGAAGAAGATGAGCAAGCATAAACATAAAAAGCTCAGGAAAAAGACCAAATTCCAGCGAAGAAAGAGCAAATAACTCTTCAAAAAATATACGCACCATAAAAGAGGCAGGAATAACCTGCCTCTTTTTTTCTGATAGCTGCCTGCATACGGACATAACAAACATGAAATGATTATTTTTCTCAGTCATAATCAATAGTCTTTTCATACTCAACCCCTATTGACTTGATAACTTATGAATGGAGTATCATTAACAATGTTTATACCTTTTTCAACAACAGGCATCGGGAGTCTTCCACACACAGACCGTGAGGAGGCATGCAGGCTTGTACTTGGGACATTTGATATACCTTTCTGGCCGCAGCTCCCTAAAGTATCATTCCGCGAATCAATGATTGCCCAGTTCTCAGAGGGGCTGCCGTTTCTAGAGCTTGATGAGGAACGACAGACCATATGGTTAGAAAGAGAGGGCGAATCCCTTACAAGATTCTATGAAACCTATTCTGAAGACACAGAGATAGCAGTCTCTGACAGGTTTGCCACAGGGTTTTCTGCATTTATCAAGAAAATCAAAGAAAGGCGCTTCCCATTCCTTAAGGGACATGTTACAGGGCCGATTACATTCACCCTCGGGCTTAAGGACTCCTTTGGAAGGCTTGTCTATTTCGATGAAGAGCTTCGGGAGATTGCACTGATGCTCCTTAAGGCAAAGATCAGATGGCAGATAAAAACCTTACAGCCTAATGCAGGACAGGTGATCATATTCATAGATGAGCCTGTCCTCTCTGCACTCGGAAGTTCGAGCTATATTGGTGTTAATCCCCAGGAAGCCCTACGGCTTTTAGGGGAAGCATCAGATGCAGTAAAAAACGCAGGCGGCATACCGGGCATTCATTGCTGCAGCAAGGCTGATTGGCCGCTCGTCATAAAAAGTGGCGTGAGCATTATAAGTTTTGATGCATTTGATTATATCGAAACAATCTCTCTCTACCCGCAAGAGTTCACCGGATTTCTGAAAAATGGCGGATGCCTCGCCTGGGGTATAGTACCTACAACAGAAGCCATAAGAGATGAAGATGCCGCATCCATAAAGAAGAGATTTGATACAGGCATTGAAACACTATCCAAATCAATACCAGCAGACCTGCTGCTGTCAAAGATCCTGCTTACGCCATCATGCGGAACCGGGTCAAGGAGCATTGAAGAAACGGAAAAGGTATTCAGCATACTGAATAAATTAAAAAATCTTATAAAAGGCTCTTCTTCATGAAAGGCAGATTCATCTCTCTTGAAGGAATTGAAGGGACAGGCAAGTCAACACAGGCAAAGCTATTGTCTGATTATCTTAAAGAGAAGGGATTTGAGGTTGTTCTTACCGAAGAACCCGGTGGCACTCAAATTGGGTTGAGGATACGGGAACTTCTCCTTTCAGTTGAACATAAAGGGATGACAGCAGTCACCGAACTTTTGCTCTATAACGCCTCACGTTCACAGCATATAAGGGAGATCATACTACCTGCAATAAGCAGGGGCGCCATTATCATAACAGACAGGTTCACTGATTCGACTATTGCATATCAGGGCTTCGGAAGGGGGATTGATCAAGGCCTTATTGACTCAATCGACCTGATTGCAACAGGAAGACTGAGGCCTGATATTACAATACTCCTTGATCTTGATGCTGAAGTGGGGCTAAAAAGGAATAAGGGAATTAACAAAACAGACAGACTTGAACTGGAGGATCTGGAATTCCATCAGCGTGTAAGAAATGGATATCACAACCTTGCAGAGAAAGAACCTGAGAGAATAAAATTGATAGATGCCTCAGCAGACATTCAGGAAATACACAACAGGATCAGCAGTATAATAACAAATTTTATAGGTTAATATGGCCTTAAGAGATATCATCGGACAGGATCGGGCGATAAATATTCTTCTCAAAACCATTCAGCGGGGAAGGCTTCCATCGTCTTATCTGTTCGCAGGAGAATCAGGCATCGGGAAAAAACTTTCAGCTGTTAATCTTGCAAAGGTTATCAATTGTCTTACCGCATCAAACCGGGATGCGGAAAAGATTGATGCATGTGATGAATGCCCTTCATGCAGGAAGATCGACTCCGGCATACACCCTGATTTTCTGCTTATTTCCCCTGAAGGTGGTATGATCAGGATAGAAGAGATACGGGCAATTGATGATTTACTTTCTCTTAAGGCATTTGAAGGTATATATAAAATCGTAGTTGTCGATGATGCAGATATGATGAATCAGTCTGCAGCAAACGCCTTTCTCAAAACCCTTGAAGAACCCCCGGAAAACAGCCTGATAATCCTCATATCTTCAAACCCCGACCGTCTTCCGGATACAATAAGATCAAGATGTTCAAGGATAAACTTTACGCCTCTCGCTTTAGAAGCATGTGAAGAAATAATAATAAAAGTCCTCGGCCGGCAATCTGAAGGCAAAACACAACGGAGCGGCAGAAGAGAAGAAGCGAAAAAGAGGAGAAGCGAAAAAGGCCCGAAAACTGCTGCACTGCCTGACTCCAGCGCTCTATCACTCCTTGTGCGTCTTTCGATGGGAAGACCGGGCAATGTTATTGCAGGAGACCTGATTGAAGAGAGGGAATGGTTCATGAAGCTCCTCAAAGACATGCTCGATGCTGAAAAAGACGGCTGGACATCAAAAGAAGAAATGGAAAAGTGGTTTGACCTTTTCCTGATCCTGCTCAGGGATATGGCTGTTTTAAAGATAACCCGGCATGAAAGTGACCTCATCAATATTGACATAAAAGAACGTATAAATAAATTAAGCAGTTCGATGGATATTACGGTTATAATAGATAATTATCAGCAATTGAATACCCTGAAAGGATACTTCAATTTTCATTTAAACAAATCTCTCACCTGGAACTATACAGGTTCATTGCTGAGGAAAGCAATGGGTGGTGCAAATGCCTGATGTTGTCGGAATTCGTTTTAAACGTTGCGGTAAAATATACGACTTTGAAGTCAACGGCGTCGAAATACATAAAGGTGATCTCGTCGTCGTTGAATCAGAACTTGGCCTGAATATAGGCAATGTCGTTACAGAAAACTATTCCATAGAAGATCAGGAGAAAAAACTGAAAAAAATTATCCGCAAGGCAACTGAAGAAGACCTTATGCAAAAAGAGGAAAACCGGGGTCTTGAAACAGAGGCGAGGGACAACTGCCTTGAAAGGATAATGGCACGCGGCCTCCCTATGAAACTTATCTGCACGGAGGCGACTCTTGATAGAAAACGTATCATCTTCTATTTTACTGCAGAAAAAAGGATTGATTTCAGAGAACTGGTAAAAGACCTTGCTTCAAAATTCAAGACACGGATTGAGATGAGACAGATAGGGGTAAGGGATGGCGCAAGGATAATAGGCAGTTTAGGCATTTGCGGCAGGGAACTCTGCTGTACAAAATTCCTGACTTTATTCGAGCCTATTTCTATCAAAATGGCAAAGAAACAGGAACTTGTTCTCAACACAGGCAAGTTATCCGGATCCTGCGGAAGGCTTATGTGTTGCCTGGGCTTTGAATACTCTGAGACATTTTCAGAGGATGCTGCGCTTATTGAAGAGGAGGCATTGGCCGTCCCGGAAAATGAAGAGGCGGGTGAAGTAATAGTCGCCTCGAGTGACTCACTTGCAGAAACGGTTGAACCTGTAGCACAACCCTCTCTTTTGAGCGGCGGTCCATCCAGGGAGGCACAACGACCTATTCAGCAACCGGAGAGCCAGGAGAAGAAGGAAAAAAATAAAAAGTGGCATATGAAAAAACGCAGAAGAAGTTTCCATAAGAAAAAGGCCCCACAATAAGTGAAAGATACATTCTACATAACTACGCCAATATATTATGTAAATGATGCGCCCCATATCGGCCATGCATATACAACTGTTGCAGCCGATATCCTTGCCAGATATAACAGGTTAAAGGGAAAGGCAGTATTTTTCCTGACAGGGACAGATGAACACGGCCAGAAGGTTCAAAAAGCAGCGGAGGAAAAAGGAAGGACACCGAAAGAACAATCCGACATAATGGTGGAGAATTTTAAAAACCTCTGGCTGAAACTCGGGATAACAAACGATGCCTTTATCCGCACAACAGATGAGGAGCACAAAAAAGTTGTAAAGACAATATTGCAGACGTTGCATGAAAAAGGTGAAATAGAAAAAAGAGCCTATTCAGGATGGTATTGCTTGCCGGATGAGCGTTTCTGGACAGAGAAGGAAATTATAGACGGGAAATGTCCTGATTGCAAGAGGCCTGTAGAAGAGATTGCAGAGGAAAATTATTTCTTCCTGATGTCAAAGTATCAGGAAAGGCTGATACGGCACATTGAGGAAAATCCCCTTTACATACTCCCCGATACGAGGAGAAATGAGGTGCTCGGGTTTTTGAAAAACAACCCTCTCGGAGACCTCTGCATATCAAGACCAAAAGAAAGACTGTCATGGGGAATACCTCTTCCCTTTGATAATGGATTTGTCACCTATGTATGGTTTGACGCGCTTTTAAACTATTACTCAGCAACCAGTTATCTTGCCCCTCACGATTCAGGAAGTTGGTGGCCGCCTGACCATCATTTAATCGGCAAGGATATCCTTACAACCCACGCAATCTATTGGTCAACCATGCTCATGGCCCTTGAACTCCCATTGCCGGAGAATATCTTTGCCCATGGGTGGTGGACAATTGAAGGGAAAAAGATGTCAAAGTCGATTGGCAACGTCGTTGACCCGAATGCAGTGGTTGAGGAATTCGGGGCAGACGCCTTCAGGTATTTCCTTTTCAGAGAAGTGCCCTTTGGCATTGACGGAGATTTCTCCGAACAGGCTGTAATAAAGCGAAGCAATACTGAGCTCGCGAATGACCTGGGGAATCTTCTTAGCAGGACACTTGCAATGATCGAAAAGTATTTTGAAGGCAGGATCCCCCAGCCGCCTGCTTTTGATATTAAGGGAGAAGTTGATATGACAAGACTGCTGCAGCTTAAGAATATAGCAGAAAATATCGGGGCAGACTTTGATGTTTACATGGGGAAACTGTGGTTTGGTCATGCTATAGATAAAGTGTGGGCAGCAATCGATGACGCCAATAAATTAATCGAAGATGAAGCTCCCTGGAACCTCTGGAAAACAGGAGATACAGCCAAACTTGCAGGCGTCCTTTATGCCCTTGCTGAAACGCTGAGGATTATTGCAGTATATTTTTCGCCTTTCACGCCGTCTGCTGCAGAGAAGATATGGAAGCAGCTCAGCCTTGAAGGAGACCTTTCAAAAGCAGATCTTGATGCTGAAATAAAATGGGGCAGAATGAGGCCCGGAACAAAAATTCATAAAGGGCCGGCTATATTCCCGAGAATTGAAAAAAAGGCAAAATAACTATTAAAAGGACCGTTCTTGACATCCCGATAATCTCTCGGATAATATTAATAAATTCAATTAACTCAATATCAAAATGACAATCGCAATCGGCTGTGACCACGCAGGGGTTGATCTTAAGAAAGATATTTTATCCCTATTACATGACCTTCGGATTGAATGTATCGATTACGGTACAAACAGCTCTGAATCAGTAGATTATCCTGATTTCGGGGAAAAAGTATCAGAGGCAGTCTCTTCAGGAACAATAGAGAGGGGAATACTTATCTGTGGCACCGGCATCGGGATGTCGATTGTAGCAAATAAATTTCCCGGGGTAAGGGCGTCTCTCTGCAATGAACTCTTTACCGCAAAGATGAGCAGGCTGCATAATGATGCAAATATCCTTGTTATCGGAGGAAGGATAGTTGGAAAAGATCTGGCCAAAGAGATTGTAAAAACATGGGTCAGCACCCCTTTTGAAGGAGAAAGGCACTGCAGAAGGCTTGATAAAATCTCACATATAGAGGACCGGTTGAAAAAACATGATACTGGAAAATCTTAAACGCACAGACCCTGAAGTATTTCAAGCAATCCAGAAAGAGATCGAGAGAGAAAGAAAGAACATTGTGCTCATTGCATCTGAGAACTATGCAAGTCCTTCTGTTCTCGAAGTCCAGGGTTCTGTTTTTACAAACAAATATGCTGAAGGATATCCCGGCAGAAGATACTATGGCGGTTGCGAATACGCCGATACTGTAGAGAACCTTGCGGTAGAAAGGGCAAAGGAATTATTTGGAGCTGATCACGTTAATGTTCAACCGCATTCCGGATCCCAGGCAAATATGGCGGTCTTCTTCTCTGTGCTTAAACCGGGTGATGCAATTCTGAGCATGAGCTTAAGCCATGGCGGGCACCTTTCACATGGCTCTTCAGTAAATTTCTCGGGAACCTTCTACAAGACAATATCTTACGGGGTGAACAGGGACACAGGATATATTGACTATGATGAGGTAAGACGTCTCGCCCTGGAAAACAGGCCAAAGATGATCCTCGTTGGCGCAAGTGCATATTCACGGATTATTGATTTCAGGAAATGTTCAGATATAGCAAAAGAGGTTGGGGCATATCTCATGGCAGACATTGCCCATATTGCAGGGCTTGTTGCTGCAGAACTGCATCCCTCGCCGGTGCCATATGCAGACTTCGTTACTACAACAACACATAAGACCCTCAGAGGGCCAAGGGGTGGGATGATCTTGTGCAAAGCAGAATATGCAAGGGCGATCGATAAGATGATCTTTCCAGGGATACAGGGTGGCCCGCTGGTTCATGTCATTGCAGCAAAGGCAGTTGCCCTGAAAGAGGCGTTGACCCCGGGATTCAGAGATTACCAGGCTATGGTCGTAAAGAATGCAAAAAAACTCGCTGAAGAACTGATGCAGAGAGGATTCAACATCATATCGGGCGGAACAGACAACCATTTGATGCTCATTGATCTGACAAACAAGAATATCACCGGCAAAGAGGCTGAAGAAGCATTAGGCAAAGCACGGATTACTGTAAATAAAAATGTCATTCCCTACGATGAGAGATCTGCAACAATAACGAGCGGTATACGCCTTGGCACGCCCTGTGTAACAACAAGGGGCATGGCTGAGGCCGAGATGGTTGAGATCTCCGATATAATATCTACAGTAATAGATAACAATAAAGATGCTGAGGCAATCAGCGCCCTCACAAAAAGGGTAGATTCACTTTGCGACAAATTTCCAATCTATTAAGCTGCTCATGAAATGTCCTTTCTGCGGAAATTCAGAAGATAAGGTCATAGACTCAAGGACAAGCAGAGAGGGCAGCGCAATCCGCCGCAGGCGGGAATGCCTTAAGTGCGGGAAACGCTTCACATCATATGAACGGGTTGAAGATATTATTCCCATGGTTGTCAAAAAGGACAACAGGCGCGAACCCTATGACAGAGAGAAGATCCTGACCGGCCTCAAAAAAGCCTGCGAAAAAAGACCTATCGGCATGGAAACCCTTGAAGGCATCACAGATTCTATTGAGAAGAAATTAATAGGGCTCGGCGTTAAAGAGATCCAGAGCACATGGATTGGTGAAGAAGTGATGTCTTCCTTAAGGGAACTCGATAAGGTAGCTTACGTACGATTCGCTTCAGTGTACAGGCAGTTCAAGGATATCAACGAATTCATGAACGAAGTAAAAATCCTTTTCGAACACAAGTAGCGCATTCGATTTTTAGACAGGGATTTCTTCAGGCTTCAGCCAGACCATTTTACCATTCTGCCAGACGACAACCGGATTGCCGGCCTGTTTATGTCTTAATAAAGCTTTTCTTACAGCCTGCTTTAAAGCCTCATCAATTGGTGTTCCTTCTTCAAAAATCTCATTGATTGATTTCTTAATTTCAGTTTCCATAGTTTCATTTTCTCACAATACGATTCCATATTGCAATATCATGTACTTTATCGCAGTTTTTTCCGCTACCTGATGCAATCAGGCGTGGACCGGAAGGATCAGCATTATTATAGAAACGCCATTTATCTGTTAATTCCTGATAAAGACGAAAAAAGTTCCGTAATCCTGAATAATACCTCCTCCGTATAGTTTCTTCAGGAACATTATGCCCGCCCATGCGAACTCTCTCTGCTACCCGCGCGACAGCAAAATCATCATTTGGCAGCCAGAGGAAGACCAGATGAAAGTTATAGCCCGTTTTGCGCAAGTCGGTAATCCATGAGGCAAACGTTTTGCTGGACAGGGTCGTTTCAAAGGCAAAATCAACCCGTTTTTTGGCCAGATAATGTATCCGCTCAAGCATTACACGCCCGGCATGAAATGCCGCGCCTTCCGGCTGGAAGCCGGACAATCCTTGAGCGATTAAGTCCGCATTAACAAACTCAGTCACCTCAAGCGTCCCCTTTAAAAGAGAAGGAGCAGTTGTTGATTTCCCTGCGCCGTTAGGGCCTGCGATGACTATGAGATGATGAACTTTCATCGACACACTCCTCTCCCAACCTCAATCATTCGCCCTCATAGGGATTGTTCAACCGCATCATAAATTTTGTCGATCCCCTCCTGTATGCTAATCGTCTTTTGAATCGCCGTTACTATTCTGCAATAGGTTTGTATCTCATCAAGGGATAGTACCCTTTCTTTCCTATCCTTCAGCCATTTATCACAGACCTGATACCCACCGATTTGATAGTTCCATACTTCCTCTGATATGCCTTCAAAATATTGGTCTTTATTGATGTAAAGAAGACCAAATCCCCCCTCACCCCCCTTTACTAAAGTGGGGGTTAGAGTTTTTTCCCCTCTTTGGCAAAGAGGGGAAAGGGGAGATTTTTCGGATAATTCATATCGCAACTTTCTTACCCGGTTATCACCTGTTTCCTGAAACCGTGCAATCGGTGAATCAAGTTCAGAGGATTTCAGTAAGTGCAAATCAGCAAGCATATTACCGTATTCGGACATTTTCTTAAACAGCTTATAGTCCTTTGTAAACGGCACTCTCGGAAAGTCTATCTTCAGGAACTCTGCATATTTTGTTCTGTATGTCTCGGAATAAAGGACAGCATAAATGTAATAGAAGATTTCTTCAGGATTTGGAGATTTCCTGAACTGTTTTGATATAAAATCAGTAAATGTAAGGGTGAAATTAGGTTTCCTAACAAAATAATCTGCCTCAGGCTCAAAAAGCATCATGATATTTTTAAATGATTTTTTTCTGCTCTTTTCAGTTGTTTGATAGAGATAGAGCGGGAAACAATAACAGTTATCCCTTGATGAAAGAATTGTTTTATCTGTGATGAACTGTGAGACAAGAACATGTTGCCAGAGGGGATCTCTCAGTCTTCTTGTCAAGGATAAGACAAGGTTATCTTTCTCTAAAATATGTTGCATTATTTCAAGTCTGTCTCTCTCAATAAGATTTGGCAAATAAGCTATTTTTCGGTCATCAAACGGACGATATGAATACGGCTTTATAGATTTTTCCCAATCAATTTTCCTAACCGCTTCTCTTGCGATCTTTATATTCCATTCGCCTGTATCGTTCAAATCCAAAGACTGGGCAACCAAATCATCAGGCAAGTCACTTGTGAATGTCCGTAATCTCTGCTTAATTTCTTGTTCGTTAAAGCCTATAACAAAATGGTCTCGTGCAGTTGTGATACCAAATGAACATTTATCGAATATGTCAGTAATAGATACAAACTTATCGTATTTTGGCTGTAATGAAAAATCTTTCACAATAAAGAAATAATAAGGTTCTACAGGGTTTAATTGTTTCCATTCTGTTGTATGGAAATCGGATTTACTTAAAAGGTCATATTTATTTTCTCTTAATCCGTAGACGTCCTGATAAAAGACTTTACAAGCTTTCCCCTTCTGCTCCTTTTTGATGAATAAGACAATAGATACACCCTGCTGAATGTCAAAAACATTTTCATCCTTGCTTCCATCAGCACACTTTTCACCGATACGGCTGTTACCGTGAAGGTTTAAGATATAAATTTCATCGAAACTGTCAAGCAATCTTTTTCTCATCCCCCTGTGTATTAATCCCGACAGATAGGAGTTATTTGTAATCATCCCGATTATCCCTTTGCCGTCACGGTCTATCTTCCAATGTGCAAACCGGATGAACTTTATATAATCATCTGAAAGGGGCTGTATGTTTCTTTCTTTTCGTACATCCTCTTTATATAGTTCCATCTCCTGTTCTATGAAGTCGGATTTATTGACGGAACTTACTGAATACGGAGGGTTGCCTAATATCACTAAAATCGGCTGTTCTTTTTTTACTATTCCTGCAAGGTGTGATTCTTCTGACAGGGAAACCATTCCTGGTAATTCGGTCTGTGCAAGTTCTTCCATCTCAAGGGTATTGGTAAGATACAGCTTTACCCTGTCATCCTTCTGCAACCTGTATCCTAATTCCTCAAGCAGGAAAGACATCTTTAAGTGACCTATTGCATAGGGCGCCATCATTAATTCAAAAGCATAGAAGTTCTTCAGGATATGCTCTTTGATGAAATTCTCCTTGCCTCCCTCTCCGTATTTTGATACAAACTCATCAACAGCTAATTTTGCAGACTCAGCTAAAAAAGTCAGCGTTCCTGCTGCAGGGTCTAAAACAGTAACAGTGTTGCTTGCTAATCCATCGGGTCTTTTAAATTGCTCTTTCAGGATGCCATGCAATGAACGAACTATATAGGACACTACAGGTTCAGGGGTGTAATATACTCCCCTCATCGCTCTTGTATGGGGGTCATACTCGGAAAGAAATGTTTCATAAAAATGCACTACAGGGTCTTTGCCTTTCCCTTCATGGAAATATTGATGCAGTATTTTATTGATGTCGGCAACGGATAGGATTTCCGAAATGTCATCAATAATCCACTCCATAGGTTGAGGTAATGAACCTAATGAAATAAACTGAAAAACATCTCTCAATATTCCTATGGTCTCAGGGATATTGTAATAGGCAAGTTTTCTGTTAAAGCCGTTCTCGGAACGTGTACGGGCTGCAAAAAGTCCGTAGGTGATTGTCTGTGCATACAGGTCTGCAAATTCATCCTCTGTAAGACTGCTGATGAGGTAATCCTTGAAAGCCTTATAGAATCCCCCGATAAATCCCTTGCCCGTCTTTTCTTCTTCCCTTAACTCCTGTGCTATAACCTCATCTTTCAAAAACCGTGTCCGTTTAGCAAGCTCTATTGCAAGATTCTTTGCATCGTAGACTTTCGGAATGGAAAAGGAAAAGAATTTTTCGAATATCTGTAGCAGTTCTGACTCTTTTTCTACAGGTGGGGTGGTCTTTACCTTGCTTATCCAAAAGGGTCTGCCGATAAGCGCTTTGTCAATCAATACACCATTACGGTAAAGCCTGAACTCAAGAAAATTGGTAAGTATCAGGTTCGGGAAAGTATGCAGGTATCTCTTTAATTGTTCTGTTTCCTCTATCTTATCAAGGTTCTCAACAGTAGGGTCTTTTGCCTCTATGTATCCTGTGATATGCTGTTTTCCATCCCATACTCTGAAATCGGGGTTTCCTGCCTCTGTCTTTTTAGGTTGAGGTGTGATGTGAATATTTTTCTTGTTGATTGCAATACAATACTCATCGAGAAGAGATTTTAAGACTGGATAATAGCTTTCTTCTCGTGCATCTCCATGCTTGCTTGTATCGGCAATCTTCTGAAGATACTTTTTCAACATTCTGGATATGAACTCCCCGATCCTTTCTGTTTAACATCCTAATGGTTTTAAATAATAAATTCAATTGAATCTGGATTACTTAAAGTAGTTCAGAGGGTCCAGTCGATGACCTTCAGTCCCTTTATTTGCCTGAATTCTTTTGTATTGTTCGTAACAAGCGGCACGCCAAGGCTGAGGGCATGGGCTCCGATTAATGTATCCAGAGCGCCGATAGGCTTTCCTGATTTTTCCAGGCCAACTCTGATTGCCCCATAAGACCTTGCAGCCTCTTCGTCAAAGTGAGCTATTTCGAGAGGCAAAACAAATTCTTTCAAAGCATCCTGGTTCTTCATAAGGAGAGTTTATAATAAGCTGGTCAATGGCGGTTTTCATTTACTGTCTTCATTTTTGATCTTTAATCCTTCTTTGATCAGTGCACGCCTTATAACGTTCCGCGTCTGACTGGCAATTTTTACAGCCCTCAATGCTTGCCGCTTTGTCACTGATTTCCAAATCCCTGGATATCGAGCTGTAACCGCAAAGGGAGTAAGCTCTTCTGCCTGCCTTATCTTATCTGTCCAATCAGCTTTTTCCTCGCACCACTTTAATAACTTGCTTATATCATGGGTATAAGGAAAATCAATGGAATGGTATGCAAGATATGACTTAAGATATTTTTCCGCACATTGCTGAGCGTGAAAGGCAATAAGCCTATATGGCACACTGCTGGAAAGAGTAAGGGCATGACGAGCAATGCGCAGATCCTCCTCAGCGTATGTTAACCATTCCCTTACTTTCTTTGTAATATCACTTTTTCGCAGCTTCATAGATTATTTTTCCATCTTGGGAAACATACCTCGCTAATGTGCCGGGTATTTGGCTATCTATTTCATATTCACGAGGGCTCAAAATCACAATGTCAAAAGCATAATTTATCCCTTTCAGAGACCTATTCATTTCAACCATCAACTTCATACGGTTTTTCTTTGAAGGATATATGACAAGAAGATCTATATCGCTCCGCTTATCAGCAGTTCCTCTGGCCTGTGACCCAAAAAGGATAATGCGCTCGGGATGAAATTTTTCCACCAATCGTTTCGTTGCTTCATTTATAGGTTTTTTACTTATCATTACTCTGCCTCTATGATCTTAAGGCTCTCAATTCCTCTGTCATCCATCCTTTACATGATATTCATTTTCAGGAACTATTTCAACAGATTAAAGCTTAACTCTTTGCAGCCTCAGGGCATTTCCAATGACAGAGACGGAGCTGAAGCTCATTGCTGCAGCAGCGATCATCGGACTCAGGAGAATACCGAAAAAAGGATAGAGAATACCGGCTGCAACCGGAACGCCGAGAGAGTTATAAAAAAAGGCCCAGAAAAGATTCTGTTTGATATTGCGCATTGTTGCGCGACTCAAAAGCCTGGCGCGAATTATTCCTCTCAGATCCCCTTTTACCAGAGTTACCCCCGCACTTTCCATGGCAACATCCGTCCCGGTTCCCATAGCAATTCCGACGTGCGCCTGAGCAAGGGCCGGGGCATCATTGATTCCATCACCGGCCATTGCCACAATACGTCCGGCATCCTGCAATTGTTTTATCTTTTCAGCCTTCTGATCCGGCAGCACCTCTGCAATAACCTCATCAATATGTAACTTCCCTGCAACTGCCTCAGCCGTTGTCCGGCTGTCACCAGTAAGCATAACAATTTTTACATCATCGCGTTGAAGTTGCTCAATCGCCTCGGGAGTGGTTTCCTTGATGGGATCGGCTACCCCTAACATTCCTGCAATTTCCCCTTCGACTATTACAAACATGACAGTCTGCCCCTCTGAACGCATTGTTTCTGCTTTTTCCGCAAGCTTGCCCGGATCTTTTCCTGCATCATTAAGCAGCTTCACGTTTCCAAGTTCAACCCGATAGCCATCGACCATGCCTCTAACACCCTTCCCTGTGATTGACTGAAAGGATTCAGCTTTTTTCAGCTCAACCTTTCTTGCTTCTGCCTCTGAAACGATTGCTGCAGCCAGAGGATGTTCGCTTCCACGTTCGATGCTTGCGGCATAATAAAGAACTGTTTTTTCATCCTGTCCCTCAACCGGAAAAATTTCAACGAGCCTGGGTTTGCCGACAGTAAGAGTCCCGGTTTTATCCAGAACGAGTGTATCTATTTTTTTCATAACTTCAATAGCTTCAGCATTCCTGAAGAGCACGCCTGCTGCTGCACCTTTTCCGGTGGCAACCATAATGGACATCGGGGTTGCAAGCCCGAGGGCACAGGGGCATGCGATGATGAGGACAGCAACAGCATTGATCAGTGCAAATGCAAAGCGGGGTTCAGGACCAAACCATGCCCAGACAATAAATGTGATGACAGCTATCGAAACGACTATCGGGACAAAATATCCTGCTACAATATCAACCAGCTTCTGAATCGGTGCACGGCTTCTCTGTGCCTCTGCAACCATGCGGACGATCTGCGAGAGAAGCGTCTCAGCTCCTACTCTGTCCGCTCTGACAACGAGGGTGCCAGTGCTGTTTACTGTTGCCCCGATAACCCGGTCGCCCGGCTGCTTTTGAACAGGGATTGCTTCTCCTGTAATCATTGACTCATCGACAGCGCTTGATCCTTCAATGACTAAGCTGTCAACAGGGACCTTTTCTCCGGGCCGAACCCTGAGCATATCACCCGGGCTCACCCGGTCAAGAGGCATATCATCTTCAGAACCATCTTCTTTGATTCTTCGTGCAGTTTTGGGCGACAAACCCAGCAAAGCTTTAATCGCAGCGCCTGTCTGGCCCCGTGCCTGCAGTTCAAGTACCTGACCGAGCAGAACCAACGTTATAATTACCGCAGCTGCTTCAAAATAGACACCGACTCTGCCACCCCTACCCCTGAAAGATTCAGGAAAGATTCCCGGTAAAAAAGTGGCTGCAAGACTATAGATGTATGCCACAGAAACACCGAGACCGATCAGTGTAAACATATTTGGACTGCGATTGATAATCGACTGCCATCCACGGACAAAGAACGGCCACCCACACCAGATAACTACAGGTGTAGCAAGCAGGAATTCCAGCCACCTTAATACCACAAAATTTATGATTCTCTCCAATGAAAATCCCGGTATCATGTGATGCATGGCAATAAAGACTACTGGAACGGTCAACACGAGACTAATCCTGAAGCGTTGCTTCATGTCAATTAGCTCCGGATTCTCCTCTTCCTCCAGTGATATCATTCGTGGTTCTAGGGCCATGCCGCACTTAGGACAACTTCCCGGCTTATCACTGATAACCTCCGGGTCCATCGGGCATATCCATTCGGTCTTAGTAGATAATGAAGGTGTAATTGGTTCCAGAAACATGCCGCATTGCGGGCATGATCCTGAATCATTCTGTTTAACTTCAGGATGCATGGGGCAGGTATAACCGGTACAGATCTGTGAAGCCGTAACTGGGTGAGACATTGCTGTTATACGCCCCTGCTGACTCAGATATTTCACCGGTTCTTTCTGAAATTTATTGAGACAGCCGAGGCAACAGAAATAATACATCTTTCCCTTATGCTCATATTTGAAAGCGGTTTTTTCAGGGTCAACCCTCATCCTGCATACAGGGTCTTCTGCCATTTGATCTGCTCTTTCGAATTTCAATTCCTTTTTCTGCGAGAGCATCATCAGCCGTGGGCCGGTAGAATTTTTTTGGATATAGGATTCCGGATCCTTATTAAAATTCTCTTTGCACTGTAGTGCGCAGAAATAATAGGTGGCGCCTTTATACACAGATGTTCCTGCTGCATCAGCATCTTCGATAACCATCTTGCATACAGGGTCAGTGACTTGCATAGCATCCTCTCTCCAACTTTACAGTAACAGAAAGGGCCTCACAGTCATGAGGCCCATAGCATATATTTTTTCTGATATATTCTCTTTACTAATGCTTGTGCTGTTCTGTTTTCGGCGGAACTGCCTTTTCAGTCTCTTTGCTTCCGGATTCTGAATGCGAAGGCATCATATCAAGACCCGGCATTCCGCCACGCATCATCGGGCACATTGAACCGCCCATCATGCTGCCCATCATACAGTGGCACATGGTCATTTTATTCTGCATCTTCGTCTTCATGTCCTTGATTTTCTCAAGCATCATTTTTTTCTCAGATGCCTTAACACCGTTAATGATCTGTTCCTGCATATTCATAATGTCCATCATCATCTGCATCATCTCCTGCATCATCATACCGTGCCCCATCATGGGCCCCATCTGCGCCATGGGCATCTGCTGACCGCCCTGCATCATTCCCTGTCCATGCATCTTCTGCATCTTCGGGCAATTCATTGGCATTTGCTGCTCCTGGCCCATGGTCTTGCCCTGTTCCATCTGTCCACCCATCATCCCCATTTGAGCTTCAGCTGATATGCTGAAGATGCATACAATAAAGAAAGCAAGTACTGTTTTCATCATTTTTTCTGCTCCTTTCTACTGCTTTTCTTTTTTTAAGATTTTCTCAGGGTCTTTGTCAAACTTTTCCTTGCAAATTCTTGCGCAGAAATAATACGTTGTGCCTTTATATACACTTGTGCCTGCTGCCTTTTTTTCATCTACATTCATATTGCAGACAGGGTCTTTTGCCACAGATATCACCTCCGTCATTTTCATATTTTTTGTTACAGGTTAGATAAAGGCTATCAAAAAAAATGGCAATCGTCAAATGTGAGCTAAAAAAGGCTTGTTAATAAAACTCTATCTTTGATCAATTTAGGAACTCATTTCTGGAGTTTCTGCAACGCCTCTTTAGCAGCAAGGGTCTCTGCCTCTTTTTTGCTTTTACCGGTTCCGGCGCCATACCTTTCGCCTTCTATATATACTTCTATGGTGAATAATTTCTTGTGCTCTGCCCCTTCCTGTCTTAATATTTTATATTCCGGGATGGTACTGAAAAGAAGCTGCGTCTTTTCCTGAAGTTCTGTTTTGAAATCGTGGAATTCGCCGGAACGCATTATTGCATCTATCTTTTCTTTGAACAACCTGATTATAAGCGACCTTGCCTTTTCATAACCGCCATCTATGTATACTGCGCCCAGAAGAGCCTCAACAGCATCAGCAAGCAGGGACCTTTTTGTCCTGCCTCCTGTCACTTCCTCACCCTTCCCGAGTCTCAGATATTTTCCAAGAAATATTGTGTTTGCAATCTCTGAAAGCACCGACTCTTTGACGAGATAAGACTTTGTCTTGGCCATGACCGATTCTGTAAGGTTATAATCCGACAGGAAAAGATACTCAACTACCACAAATCCAAGCACTGAATCGCCGAGGAATTCGAGTCTCTCATTATATGCGTCTGCCTTATCAGGATTCTCATGGAAAAAAGATTTGTGTGTTAAGGCTTCCAGAAAGATCTTTTTATCCTTGAAGCAGTAACCGAGGCTGTTTTCTAAATGCGAGATTTCATGTTCAGGCATCGATAGACAACTTAATCTCTAAACTTTTTGAACAACAGGCAGGCATTGGTTCCGCCGAATCCAAAAGAATTTGTTAAGCCATACTCCACAGACATCTCTCTGGATTTATGAGGCACATAATCGAGGTCACATTCAGGATCAGGATTATCAAGGTTTATTGTTGGCGGCACAATATTGTTATGAACACTAAGGACAGTAATGACCGCTTCAACACCACCTGCTGCACCGAGCAAATGTCCGGTCATGGACTTTGTGGAACTGACAGCAATCTTATATGCATGTTCTCCGAATACTGTTTTAACAGCATGAGTTTCAAGCTCGTCTCCATATTTTGTCGAAGTGCCGTGCGCATTGATATAATTTACAGCCAAAGGATCTGTCCCGGCGTCTTTCAGCGCCATTTTCATACACCTTGCAGCGCCCTCGCCTCCTGGCGATGGAGAAGTTATATGGTATGCATCTGCTGTCATACCATATCCGATCAACTCTGCATATATTTTTGCATCTCTGTCCATCGCATTTTCAAGGCGTTCCAGTATTACTATACCGGCGCCTTCTCCCATAACAAAACCGTCCCTGTTGATGTCAAACGGCCTGCTTGCCTTCTCCGGTTCATGATTTCTTGTTGAAAGGGCCTTCATGGCATTAAATCCGCCTATCCCCAGAGGCGTTATTACAGATTCTGTTCCCCCTGCTATCATGGCATCTGCGTCGCCTCTCTGAATAATCTTGAATGCATCTCCGATAGAATGACTTCCTGTGGCACAGGCAGTAGCCACAGTTGAGTTCGGCCCCTTTGCCCCGGACCTGATTGAAACCTGGCCGGCAGCGAGATTTACTATCAGCATTGGTATGAAAAAAGGCGTGATCCTTTTTGGACCCTTCTCAAGTAAAACAGAATGGTAGTGTTCGATTGTATGCAGTCCACCGATACCGGAACCGACAGCCACCCCAACTCTCTCTGCATTCTCTTCAGTAATCTTCAGTCCGGAATCAGCAAGAGACATGGATGCAGCAGCAACAGCGAGATGTATAAAGCGGTCCATTTTTTTTATCTCTTTGGACTCAATATAATCTTCGGCGCTGAACCCCTCTACCTCTCCTGCTATTTGTGTCGGGAAGCCGGAAGCGTCAAAAGAGGTAATTTTCCTGATACCCGATCTCCCTGCCAAAAGTCCGTTCCAGCTCTCCTGTACACCTATACCAAGGGGGGTGATCATACCAAGCCCTGTAACAACAACCCTTTTTGTATCCATCAATTCTCTCTCTGCGTCTTAGGCAGATTTTTTCTTGTTAATGTACTCAACAGCGTCTTTGACTTTTGCAATCTTCTCTGCATCCTCATCCGGGATTTCGATTCCAAATGCCTCTTCAAATGCCATAACAAGCTCAACGGTGTCCAGCGAATCCGCACCGAGGTCCTCAACAAATGAAGCTTCAGGAACAACCTCAGACGAACTAACCCCAAGCTGTTTTGATATAATCTCTTTTACCTTTTCTTCAATCATGTATACACCTCCACTTTAATTTTAATATTTTTTAATTGCATATTTTAGATTCTACCGTATCTTAAGTCTTAAATCACATATACATCCCGCCGTTTACATGTATTACCTGCCCTGTTATATAGCCTGATTCAGGCGATGCAAGAAAAATTGCTGCATTTGCAATATCATTGCCTGTGCCAAATTTCCCCAGCGGAATGAGTCTCTTCATCTCCTCCTTTATATTTTCCGGCAGCACATCTGTCATAGCCGTTTCAATAAAGCCAGGCGCAACAGCATTTACTGTTATCCCCCTGCTTGCATACTCCCTTGCAACTGTCCTGGTGAATCCGATGATCCCGGCCTTTGATGCGCTGTAATTCGCCTGTCCCGGATTTCCCATAAAGGCAGCTACTGATGAAATATTTACTATTCTCCCATATCGCTGCCTGGACATATCCTTAATTGCCTCCCTTGAACACAGAAAAACTCCCTTAAGATTAGTATCAATAACCGCATCCCAGGCCTCTTCTTTCATTCTCATCAGGAGACCGTCTTTTGTTATCCCCGCATTATTTATCAATATGTCTATTCTGTTGAACTCCTTGCGGATTTCCCCGAATGCCTTTTCAACCTCTCCGGTGTTCGATACATCGAGTTTCATACCCTTTGCTGTTACACCCATCGCTGAAAGTGAAGCTGCAACTTCCTGTGCAGCATCAAGGTTTCTGCCGGCAACAACTAAATTAACCCCCTTTTGAGCAAGACCTTCTGCTATCGCCTTGCCGATTCCGCGTGTCCCTCCGGTAACTATTCCGACCTGACCTGTAAAATCCATAGTCTCTCCTGAAAAACTGGTCTTAATTTTAACAAAGAGTTCTTCTCTTTTCCAGTCTTTATTTGCTCTGCCAATCTGAAAAGTTTCGGAACTTATTGTAATATTAATGAATTTATGCTAATAATAGTAATGTTAAGGTTGTTGAAATTCTCAATATCTACCTTAACCTGAATACATTAATTTCTGCTATAATCCATATCCCTGAAGATACAGATCCAGGGTATTAAACATTAAAAGGGAAAAAAAATGAAAGGTAAAGTATATCTTATTGATGTAACAAACAGGGATGGGGTACAGACATCCAGGATCCTTCTGCCGAAACTGTCAAAGACGATGCTCAACATCTATCTTGACGAAATGGGTATTTATCAGAGTGAAATAGGGTTTCCAACCTTAAAACATGAGGTCAACTATATCAATGCAAACCTCGAACTTATCAAGCTTGGCGGCATAAAAAGGATCCATCTTGAAGGATGGTGCAGAGCGATCCCTGAAGATGTAACGCTGAGTTTCAAAAACTGTCCTGAACTCAAACATCTGAATATATCTATTTCGACATCTGAAATAATGATAAAAGGCAAATTCCAGGGCAAGAGGAGTTTCAAGGACATTATTAAATCTATGACTGAGGCTGTAAAGACTGCCAAAGAGCTTGGCGCAGAAACCGTAGGGATAAATGCAGAGGATGCATCAAGGACGGAGCTGGACAGACTGATAGAGTTTATCCTTGCCGGCAAGGCAACAGGGGCAGATCGCTTCAGATATTGTGATACGCTCGGAACTGATGACCCTATAACCATATATGAAAGGACAAAAGCATTGGCCCTTGCTACAAAGTTCCCCCTGGAAATGCACTGTCATAACGACCTTGGGATGGCTGAGGCTGTCTCTGTAGCCGGTGCGCAGGGAACTATAGAAGCCGGTGTTGATTCATATATAAACACGACTATCAATGGTTTTGGAGAACGCTGCGGAAACTGTGACCTTGTTTCAACAATCCTTGCCCTGAAATTCTCTCAAGGATTAAAGGATAAACTCCCCCTTGACGAAAATGTCGACCTCAGGATGGCATGGAAAATAGGGAGATATGCGTCCTATGCATTCAATATCCCCATACCAATAAACCAGCCCGGCATTGGTGCGAATGCATTTGCTCATGAATCCGGGATACATGCAGATGGCGCGCTGAAGGACAGGCGCAACTATGAACTCTATGACCCTGAGGATGTGGGAAGGGGTGAACCGGAACTTGCTGAAACCGGCAGAATTATTACAACAGGTGAATACGGAGGCCTCAAAGGATTCAGACACGTCTATGACAAGCTTGGCATCCACTTTCATGATGACAATGAGGCGCGGAGAGTGCTTGAACTTGTACAATATGCAAACCTGCACACTCAGAAGCCGTTGACAGATGATGAGCTGAAATTGATCGCTATATATCCTGATGTTGTGCAAAAAATATTGACAGTAGCTATATAAATGTATAACATCACCTTGATTCCGGGAGACGGCACAGGGCCTGAAATATCTGAGGCCGCAAAAAGGGTTATTGAAGCCACAGGCATTCCTATCAAATGGGATATTCAGGAGGCAGGACTGGATGTTTTTGAAAAAGAGGGGAATCCTTTGCCACAGAGGGTCCTTGATTCCATAAAAAAGAACAAGGTTGCTATCAAAGGCCCTATTACCACACCGGTAGGAACAGGGTTCAGAAGTGTGAATGTCACATTGAGACAGACTCTCGACCTTTATTGTTGTCTGCGGCCGTCCAGGACATTTAAAGGCGTCAGGACGCGATTCCAGGATGTTGACCTTGTAATAGTACGGGAAAATACAGAGGATTTATATGCCGGCATCGAATTCGCGAAAGGATCTGAAGACGTTAAGAAACTTATAGGCCTTATTCATGAGTTAACCGGGAAGACCATAAGATCTGATTCAGGGATCAGTATAAAACCTATTTCTGTCTATGGGACTGAACGAATTGTCAGATTCGCATTTGAATATGCCCGGAAAAATAAAAGGAGAAAGGTTACCGCAGTCCACAAAGCAAATATCATGAAATATTCAGACGGGCTTTTCCTTGAGACTGCCCGGAATGTTGCAACACGGTATCCTGATATCGAATTCGAGGACAGGATCGTGGACAATATGTGTATGCAGCTTGTTCAGAAGCCGGAGCTGTATGATGTGATAGTCCTCCCCAATTTATACGGAGATGTGGTATCTGATCTTGCAGCAGGTCTTATCGGGGGACTTGGTGTTGCACCCGGCGCAAACCTCGGAGAAGAGTGCGCAGTATTTGAGCCTGTGCACGGAAGCGCTCCGAAATACAAGGGATTGAATAAAGTAAACCCATTGGCTATGATACTTTCAGGGGTAATGATGCTGAGGCATCTTCAGGAGTTTCAAGCAGCCCAAAGATTAGAGACCGCTGTGGCTTCTGTTATAGAAGAAGGGAAGAATGTTACCTACGACATGAAACCCGCCCCTGATGATCCATCTGCTGCGACAACATCCCGGATGGCAGATGCAATAATAGAAAAGTTAAGATAATTTTTTACATGGAAAGAGACAGTTCACAAAGCATAGAACCTCCGAATAGTATTCAATCAAACAATTGGTATCATTCCATCATTTTGAAAAACCGAAATAACAGACATTTACTTCGAAATCTCCCCTTTCCCCTCTTTACCAAAGAGGGGGAATTAATCCTCCCTTTGGCAAAGGGAGGAGAGGAGGGATTTTCTAAGAAAATATATAATCCCTTTAATAAGCCACTTATTAAGTGCATATCAATAAATTACAATGTGGCCTGATATCCTTCTCATCGTCATTTTTATCATCATCAACGGCTTTTTTGCCGCTGCTGAAATATCAGTCGTTGCAACACGGAGGATCAGGATACGACAACTGATCGAAGAAGGAAACAAGAACGCCCTTATCCTCAAAAAATTCAAAGAAGAGCCGGACAGGTTTCTCGCAACGATTCAGATAGGCATTACATTCGCAGGGGTTTTTGCAGCAGCAATCGGAGGTGCAGCAGCAGTAAAAATCATTAAGCCGGCTATCCAGGAGATTCCCGTGAAGCTTGTCGCTGCTTCGGCAGAAGCCATCTCAATAGGAATCGTAACTGTAGTCATTACATATTTTCTCCTTATCTTCGGTGAGCTGATTCCAAAATCCATCGCACTGACAAATCCCGAACGCACCGGTTTGAAGACAGCAAAAATCGTTGATGTTTTCTCAAAGCTCGCCTTCGTCTTTGTCAAAATCCTCACATCCAGCACGAATTTTCTGCTGAAGCCTTTTGGGAAAAAGACCCATGCAGGCAGGGCAATCACCGAAGAGGAAGTGAAGATGCTCATCAGGGAAGGCGGCGAGCAGGGAGTTTTTGAACCGGCAGAGCAGGCGCTCATTCACAGTGTTTTTGAATTCACTGATATGTCTGTGAAAGAGGTCATGATGCCGTCTACACAGATGGTCACCATCGGCCTTAACATGCCGGTTGAGGATATAAAAACCGTAATCAGCGAAGAGCAGTTCTCACGTTACCCGGTTATCGGCAAGGACCTTAATGACATAAGGGGGATTCTCTATGTAAAGGATTTTCTGAACGCGCTCGGAAAAGGCGCGGTCGATATCAGAAAACTCATTAAACCGCCCTATTTCATCCCAGAGATGATGAATATCAGCAATCTTCTGAAGGAGATGCAGAGGAAAAGGGTGCATATGGCTTTGGTCATAGACGAATATGGCGGCGTTTCAGGGCTGGTGACAATGGAAGATCTCCTCGAAGAGATTGTTGGAGAAATAAGGGATGAATATGATACCGAAAGCCCTGTTATACAGCTTAGCGAGGGGGTATATCTTGTTGATGCGTCAATCAGTATACGGGATCTGAAAGAGGATTATAAAATAGAACTACCGGAATCTACAGAATATGAGACACTGAGCGGTTTCTTACTCACTGCTCTTCAGAAAATCCCCAAGGTAGGCGATGTTATTGAGATTGAGTCCAGGAAAATAACGGTATCGGAGATGGTTGGCCAGAGGATCTCAAAAATAAAACTCGAAAAGCTTCCTGAAGAAGTCAAAGAATAATAGATCAGAGACAACATGGCGGATGTAGTATTTTCGCTCATTCTCAGCTCGATATATATCGAGCCTCCGAGGTAAATTCTTTCTCTGAAAGAATTTAAAGCCGCTTAAATACTACATCCGCCATGGATTTATGAACAATCCGGGGTAGTATTCTTTTCTACTTATGATGTGTTGCCCTCATAGTTTGAGCAAGTTCCTTAATATTACCGAGGTCTTTTACCATCATTGCCCAGCCATACCAGTAGGCATAATCAGGGTTCATGTGGAAGAAGGCCTGGTATGTTCTCATACGGTGTTTCATGTACATCTGAAAAAGCGCCTGGTCTATGTATGACAACTTATTCGTGTCACCTCCGCCTGTTTGCATAAAGTACAAAAAGTCTGGATATGCAAAGGAGTAATTGGCAGGCTTTTTGATAATGCCGTCTTTATACAGGTCTGCAACAATCTGTATAGCCTCAGCAAGGAGACGATCTGCTTTCTGCATTATGGAATCACCCATTTCAAGCTGCTGACGTGCATATTGACCAGAATGACAATTACTGCACCTCTTTAACATTTTGTCGCGTTCAGTCTTCCAGGCCTCTTCGGTAAGCCTTACCATATCCACTGCCTTTACAGCATCAAGCCGTGCAGTTGGCTCGCCGGTCTCAGGATTGAACACCCCAAGCGCTTTTAAAATAGTGATTCTGTCAGCCTTCCATTGAGGATCTTCAGGCAATGGCAGTCTTACTCCAAGAAATCCCCATGCAGTGCGGTTTTCATGGGTGCCTTCCGGGAGATGGCAGTCCTGGCATGACGGAGCCTGGGCATTTTCAGGCAACTTGCCGGAGTTTTTGACAAACCAGCGTGTTCCGTGTTTGGAGCTTTCCCACATCTCCCACTGGGGATGATCATACCCCATATGGCACTGCCGGCATGCCTTTGGATCTAAAGCCTCCTTTTTCGAAAAACTGTGTCTGGTATGACACTCATCACAGGAATTATTCTGATACCTGTATCCTTTTTCTGACAGTTCCTTTTTCTGGCTGTCGGTCTTGATCCCCATATTGTGACACCCGCCGCAACCTTTACCGCCTTCCATAAGCTCATCGGGTTCCACATGGGTGATGGGCAAAGCATTCATTGAAGTCCAGCCAAAATTGTGTTTTCCTTTTGCGAACTCATCAAACTGTTTTTTATGACACTGAGCGCAAAGTTTTTCATCAGGAAGTTGAGCAAGTTTTACATTGCCGGGCCCTGTGTGTTTATCCCCATGGCATGTTGAACATGTTATCTCTATCTTGCTGTGTTTGCTCGCTTCCCAGTCTTTCACCAGTCCCGGAGTGACGCCCCGATGACAGTTGATGCAGGGGTCTGCATCTGCTGATGATGCAACCAGAAATACCAGGCATAAGAAAAGAAAAGAAAATGACACAAAACTGATTGTTTTTTTCATAAGGCCTCCTTTTAATTGTATTTTCTATCGAATCCCTTGCGCTTTGTTTGCTGCGCTCTCCTGAGTCAATGCTTCAAAGCCTGTCTTTGTTTTCCAGACTTTCCATAAATTCCCGATAATATCCGGCACTGGCTTTTGTGTCATCTTGCCGGGTTTTCACTATGAGGGTGTTGTTTCTGTTCCTCCGCTTTTTTATATAAATACAATTATAAACCATTTGCTGCCATAATATAATGGCAGTAAATGGTTTATAATTATTTTATTTTTTGTCTCTCGTTGCCATTCTTTATCTCTATTCTTTATAATGTATCCGCTATGAAAAAGAAAGTGTCGATAATAGGAGCTGGAAATGTCGGCGCTACAACTGCACAGCTTGTTGTGCAGTCAGGGCTTGCTGATGTTGTCCTCTTTGATGTAGTTGAAGGAATGCCGCAGGGCAAGGCTCTGGATATGGCGGAAGCATGCCCGCTCTGGAATTCCTCATCTGCCATGAAAGGGACGAACAGGTATGAGGATACGGCAGGTTCTGATATTATTGTAATCACCGCGGGTCTCGCAAGAAAACCCGGGATGTCAAGGAGTGACCTCCTTCATGCGAATGCAAACATTGTCAGGGGTGTCAGTACTGAGATTGCACAGTTTTCACCATATTCTGTCATCATCGTTGTTACCAACCCTATGGATGTTATGGCACAGCTCGCATGGAAAACCACTGAATTCTCCTCCAAGCGCGTTATGGGAATGGGCGGAATCCTTGATGCTTCAAGATTAGCGGCATTTCTTTCATGGGAACTTAATGTATCACCCGAGGATATAGAGGCGCTTGTACTTGGCGGACATGGTGATGATATGGTGCCATTGCCAAGGTTTACAACAGTGAAAGGCATACCATTAACAGAACTCCTGCCGAAAAAGAAAATTGCGTCATTGATAGAAAGGACAAGGAACGGCGGAGCAGAAATCGTTGCCCTGCTGAAAGTTGGAAGCGCTTATTATGCACCCGCAGCTTCCACTTTTCAGATGATAAAGTCCATCCTGCTTGATGAAAAACGGATGCTGCCCTGTACAGCCTTTCTTAACGGAGAATATGGAGTGAAAGATATTTATGTTGGCGCGCCGGTCATACTCGGCAAAGAAGGGGTTGAGAGGATTGTTGAGATCAAATTGACAAAGGAAGAAAAGTCACAGTTCAAAAAATCCTGTGAATCTGTCAGAAAACTGATAAAGAATTTAGGCATATAGAGGGAGGGAATATGGAAAGAACATTATCAATTGTTAAGCCGGACGGAGTAAAGAAAAATCTGATCGGCGAAGTCATAAAAAGGTTTGAGCAGAAAGGTCTCAGGATTGCAGCCTTGAAGATGCTCAGGATGTCAGTGGACGATGCAAAGGGATTTTATATCGTACACAAGGAGAGACCGTTCTATGACACTCTTACCGGTTTTATGTCAGAGGGCCCTATTGTTGTTGTCGTTGTCGAAGGAGAGAATGCAATCAGCAAGGTAAGGGAAATTATGGGAGCAACGAACCCAAAAGATGCGGCGCCCGGAACAATCAGGGCAGACTTTGCTTCCGACATAGAGCACAATATCATTCACGGCTCGGATTCAAAGGAATCGGCCTCCTATGAGATACCTTATTTCTTTTCTTCCCTGGAAATGTTCTGAAAATTAACTAAAAACATGCCATATGCATTGGTTATTGAGATGAAGAACTCATACCCATATTGTCGAGCAGCCTGATAAATTCTCCCAATTTTATCCCGCTTTGCTCCGGCATATCAACAAACTCTACCCCTATATCATAGTGCACAAGATCCTCTTGTTCTATCAACCGGCAATAAGCAACCCTTCCCAAAAACAGGATAGACCTGTCATCGGGAAGGGTCATCTCCATAGGTAATTTGCTGTCTATTTCCAATACATGTTCGCTCTCAATGAGCATCCCCCCGAGATTGAGGTTTTTTACTTTATAATTTTCCTGAAAATGCAGGACGGCTTTTTCCGGATCTTCAATGCAAATCCTTACATAAAGCCTGCCGCCGTCGGGTTTTTTGATATCCACTTTTCTGTCAGAATCCCGCTTATTCGCCTCAAGAAAATCTGCAATTTCTTTTTCCTTTTCAGATGAACCGTCGGTAAACTTCATCCCGGCTGTATATAACGGAATAATATTTCCCTCTGAATCACTTATGCTTTCACCCAGCAAAGACCATACGACAATGCCACTTACAGACAATACCCTGCCTCTCCCCTCTATTTTGAGAGCATACTCACTGCCTATCCGCATCATTCTTTCTGTCTGCAGAGAAACACCCCCGATGCTTATATCATTAATTTTCACATATTTGGCAAGCACCATCTTGCCGCTAATCTCCATAACATCTACTTTGAATCTCTTATACCGTCTGGTGCCGTCCATCCTGTCCTCAGGTAATCCTCTTATTGATTAACATTAAGAATAAGGTTAGTACAAATAAAATAAAAAATCAAACATTTTCATTTAACAGTTGACAAGATCAAAATTTTCTGGAAAGTTTGGATTGGGAGGGAACTGCTCTGGCATGAGAGGCTGGACCACATTACCCGGGGATCATATGGAACATGGTAGCCGGATGATTAAACTATTTAAGAAAGGAGCTAATGAGAAATGAAAAAAGGAATTGTTTTTTCACTGTTACTGGTTGCTACGCATCTGCTATTTGTCGCTATCGCATCCGCTGACCCAAGGATGGAGACAAACAATAATTTTTGCCATTTCATTCTCGATCCTAATAATACTGATAATGAAGTTTTTGTAGCGGACTGCGCCGCTGTAATTACCACCGTTGAGAAAACAGTACAAGCTGGAACCACAAACTTTAAATGCGAAGAAAGTAATAGAATCGCAAGTGGTTATGCAACTGTTACAAAGACTGTACCGCGGGAAGCATCTCCTATACCGCCGGGCACAACAGTTGTCTTTACAAATGCCGATTCAGGAACCCCTTGTACCATGGTAGAAAGCAATGGCAGAGCATACACATCAACTAATTGGGAGAGTACCATCAAAGCAGGACCTCTTCCTCTTGCCAAAAATAGAATTTCTGGCACAGTTATGATTACAGTGCAGTACGAATTGTTTTGTCGGGAAGGTCGGCAATAAATATTCAGCAATTTTGTTCGATACAGACAGCTCATCTGTTCCATGTTCCATACAGTGCTTGATTAATTACAGTAACCATCCGGTCATATAGAATAGCCCCTGTCCTGATAGTTTTCGGGACAGGGGCTAAATAAAATATCTTTCTTATAACTTCTTAGGGTTTACTGTGGTGCCGTCATTCCGGCAGTGTGTTGAGCCGGAATCCAGTGACGTTTGCCTTTCCGCTATGACAAACAATGCAACTGAACAGATTAATGATTACCTGTCGATGTCCCCTGCTGAATCCTTTTTTATTTTTTAAGGCTCATATTAATGGATATCAATTGGTGTTCATTTTTATTTCGTTGCTGACATTGAGTATAAATAAGTTGCAGGAATGAGGGTGAAAATGTTATTTTATAAGCTCTTGCAGGCGCGTAGCTCAGTGGGAGAGCGCTTCCTTGACACGGAAGAGGCCAGGGGTTCAATACCCCTCGCGCCTACCATATAAATCAAGCACTTACCAGCCTTTACCATTTAATCTCACTTCCAGCTGCATCTGTAAGATCGTTTCTGCTTTAATTAATTAAATGCTATATATATTATATAATATATATACTATGCGTGTAACAATCAGGAGCAGAAAAAAGGAGATTAACATGATAATAAGCAAGTCTCTATATATGTTATGTATAATCACTCTCGGAACAGTATGTCTTGCATGTGCGCAGGATGACGGGAATAAAAGCCCTGATAGACCAAAGGGGAATCTTGAAAAGGCAACTTTTGCCGGTGGTTGTTTCTGGTGCATGGAACTACCGTTTGAGAAGCTGCAAGGCGTAAAAGAAGTTCTGTCCGGGTATACAGGAGGGCAGGAAAAAAACCCGACATACAAAGAAGTGTCTGCCGGAGGCACAGGGCATGTTGAAGCCATCCAGATAATGTTCGATCCTTCTAAAATTACTTACGAAGAGCTTTTAAATGTTTTCTGGCGGCAGATAGATCCTACAGACCCCAATGGACAGTTTGTGGACAGGGGATCACAATACAGATCAGTGATTTTTTATCATTCTGAAGAACAGAAAAAACGTGCTGAGAAATCCAGGGATGACTTGCAGAAATCCGGCAGATTTAACAAACCGATTGTCACCGAAATCCTTCCCGCTGGTGAATTTTACACAGCAGAAGAATACCATCAGGATTACAATAAAAAGAATCCCATACGATATAAATTTTATCGTTACAACTCCGGCCGTGATCAATATCTGGAAAAAGTATGGGGCAAGGAGGAGAAAAAGCAGATGAGCGACAATAAAATACAACAGAAGCCTTCAGGAGATGATCTAAAGAGGGAATTAACCCCTCTGCAGTTTAAGGTAACTCAGGAAAACGGAACGGAAAATCCATTTGACAACGAATACTGGGACAATAAAAAGGACGGCATTTACGTGGATATCGTATCAGGAGAACTCCTTTTCAGTTCAATTGACAAGTACGACTCGGGTACAGGATGGCCGAGCTTTACCAAACCACTTGAACCTTCAAATATCGTTGAAAAAGAAGACAAGGGCTTTTTTATGAACAGGACTGAAATAAGAAGCAGGCATGGTGATTCGCACCTTGGACACGTATTCTCTGACGGACCAGCGCCAACAGGTCTCCGTTACTGCATGAACTCTGCTGCGCTGCGCTTTATACCAAAGAACAACCTTGAAAAAGAAGGGTATGGTCAATACAGAAAACTTTTTGAAAAATAGAGATCATGCTGCTGTTCCCGGCATCTGACTTCTTTACTCTTTTCTTTTCCATTTTTTAGTATAATTCATATAAGGCTATGAGATATTCAATGAAATTACTGAATATTTTCTCTTGTATAATATGCTCTTCATTTTATGCAATTGTTTTGCCTGTATCCCACTCATCTGCTGCGGATAACCCCTTGATAGCTGCATCCAAAGGGGAGGCAATTTCCAATACTGGAGAAATGGTGCATCTCAGATGGAAAAATCTGGGAGAAGGGATTATCTATCAGTTTCAAATGGCCAGAGACAGAGAGTTTCAGCAAATAATTATTGATCAGAATTGCGGAAGGCCCGAGATTGCCTTCCCCCAGCCAGATGCATCAGGAATATACTATGTACGTACGAGGCCTTTGGATCCAAATGGCCCGGCAGGTAAATTTTCTGCGGTGCAGGTCTACGAGTTAAGCCTTAAACTTCAGGCTCCTTACATAATTTTACCTGAAGAGATATCAGAATTCAGGGATATACATGATACGGAAGTTAAATGGAGCCAGGTCCCGCGTGCAGCAAATTACCATCTTATCCTTGCAAGAGACAGGGCTTTTAAATATATCTTCTACGAAAATACCCTGGTTCCTGGCACCTCTATCCAGATCAGGAACCTTGATTACGGAACTTACTACATTAAGGTATGCGCAGTATCAAAAGATGGAAAAGAAGGCCCTTTTTCAGATACCAGACCTTTCATTATTGTTCCGCCGCCTCCCAGAAATATTCATCTTAAGTAGCATCCAAAGGCTTTCGTGCAGACCAAAGGTGTTTTTGAGACAAAATGCTACATTGAATATCAATATCATTTTTTTTGTGATAAAATAATTTTAGACTTATTGGCAGTCAGTCAATATGCTTTAAATTCCTGAGTCAGATTAATAGGCTCGAACTGAAAAAGACTCAATAAAGAGAATGCTTGAATGAAGATAGAAATACCTAAAAAATCTTTTGCTTTAATTTTATCTTGTATTCTTTTCTCTTTTATCTGCATATGTGCCCATGCGTATGATGAACCTGCTGTGGAGGTAGTAGTGCAAAAAGGCGATAACCTTATTAATATCGGGAAGAAATACCTTGCACATCCCGCCAAATGGCGCGCCGTTGCTGAAATAAATCGCATAGAAAACCCTGATTTGATTTATCCAGGGCAGGTAGTTCTCATTCCCATGAGCCTGTTAAAATGGGCATCCTCTGATGGTACAGTTAATTTTATAAAGGGCAATGTGGAGGTCCAGTCAGGAGAAAGCAGGGAATGGACCCCCCTCCTTCTCAATGACCGGCTAAAAGAGGGCAGCAGGATAAGAACAGGTGATGAGGGCATAATTGAAATTGTCTTTGAAAATGGAGATTCCTATCTCCAAAGCCCGAATTCGAATTCAGGCTTGTCTGCTGCCAGAAAAATGGAAGGCAAACACACTCTGTATAAATGGTTTCTGGGAGCCGGACGAACCATCACAAAAATCAAGAGCGCTACCGGACGGGAATCCAGGTTTGAGATAGACACACCTTCTTCCATATGTGCAGTCAGAGGCACGGTTTTCAGAACTTCTGTCGATTCGACTGAATCTACAAGATCTGAAGTGCTGAAAGGCATTGTGGATATTGAAGGGATGGGCCAGAAAGTGAAATTGCAGGAAGGCGAAGGAACTCTCGTTAAAAAAGGAGCGCCGCCCATGTCCCCGAAAAAACTTCTCCCCCCGCCAGCGCTGATGAATCCAATCCCAATTTATAAAAATATCCCGCTTAATTTTGAGTTTGGAAAGATTGAGGGCGCTGTATTTTACAGAATTAGTTTTTCGAAAGACAGCGATTTTAAGGATATTCTGAAGGAGCAGATTATAAAACCTGCTGATCCGTTCAAGCTCTTTGAAATAGATGACGGTCAATATTTTTTGCAAAGCCGAAGCATAGACGAGCTTGGACTTGAGGGATTGCCTTCAGATGCAACTCCAATCAAGGTGAGGGCAAACCCAATGCCTCCATTTATAGAGTCTCCTGTCGATAAAACAGTATATAGAGAAAAATCTCTTACATTGAAATGGTTGAGGGTTAATGATGCAGTTCAATATCATGTACAGATTGCTGAAGATAAGGAGTTTAATAGAATAATTGAAACAAGGAATAATATCCGGGAGCTGCAGTATGAGACCACAAAACTTGATTTTAAAACCTATTATTTCAGGATCAGTTCAATCGCCAAAGATGATTATCAGGGTGAATGGTGTGATATCCTGAGCTTTTCTATCGCACCTTCTGCTCCGGCGCTGCCGGATATCCGGACACGATGATTTTTTCATATTCTTTTTAGCATCTGCATGGAGAAGAGATTTTGACCCCGGTATATATTAAAAAAACAGGGTTTTTCGCCATAGCCATCTCCGCTCTCCTTGCCATTTTTTTTCTGGAATATCTCGGCCTCTTCGAAGGAATTAATGCGTATATTTATGATACGTCTTTCAGAATCCGCGGCAGTCATAAACCTTCTGATAAAATTATCATTGCTGCCATAGATGAAAAATCTCTCGAACAATTAGGCAGATGGCCTTTAAAAAGGATTCACTATGCCAGGCTCATTGATAAAATGCAGCAGGCTGAGGTTATAGGTTTTGATATGATTCTGGCTGAACCGTCAGATAACGACGCCATGCTTGCAGCTGCTATTAAGAGGCACGGCAGGGTTATCCTGCCCCTGTACATCGACCGCGGATTGAATATAACAAAGCCTTTGGAATCATTGTCTCCATACAGGACCGGTCATGTTCATATAGAACAGGGGGTTGATAACGTTGCAAGAGAAGTATTTCACACCCTTTATTTTAAGGATCTTCGCTTGCCTTCCCTGACATCAGCCATGTACGAAAGCATAACAAGCACCCCCTTAAGCCGGCAGGAAATGCCATTGAAGACTCATAAGAAACCTTCAACCTCCATATTGCAAACGGATTCTCACAAGATAAATTATTATGGGAAGCCAGGGACATTCCAGTATATCTCAATTTCCGACATAATTTCTGATAAATACCCTCCGGACTTTTTCAGCGGCAAGTCTGTTCTGGTAGGTCTGACAGCGCCGGGCATTGTTGATATGGTTGCAACTCCTTTCAGCCAGGAGAGGAATAAAATGCCGGGGGCAGAAGTGCATGCAAATATACTGAACAACCTTATTGATAGGAACTCCATTCAGGAAACAGATGGATGGATCAAATGGCTTTTGGCAATCATTTTTTCTGTTGTTTGTCTTTTTTTGTTCATAAGGTTGAGTGAAAAAAAGGCTGCCATATTATGGGTATTCACCCTTATTATCATAACAGTCTCAGTATTTTTTCTTTTCACCGCTTTTAATGTATGGATAGCCCCTGCGCTTTTTTATTTTTCAATCAGCTCTATTTACATGATCACCTATATCATGATCCTGGACGAGGCAGCAAAAAAACTTGATATGAAATATTCGTCTGTCAGTCATCTTCTTGGAGGGAGTTCAGATCAGCTCCCCCAAAAGTCATCTGGCGATGGACTCGTCAGTTTTCTCTCTCAGGAAGGAATCAACGTTAAAGTACAGAGGCTTATATGGGTTGAACAGCAGTATGAAAGAAAGCTTGAGAACACCATACAGGAAAAGACAAAGGAGTTATCACATGCCCTGTCAATGATCAGCAATATGAACAATGAGATGATAATGCGGCTGACCGCAGCTGCCGAATCCAAGGATGATCACACAGGAAAACATATATCACGCATAGGGATTTATGCAAACATCATTGCAGAGAGGATGGGAATGCCTTCAGACTTTATAGAGAAAATTACCCTGGCAAGCGCCATGCATGACATTGGGAAAATCGGTATCCCTGACGAAATACTTTTAAAGCCGGGATATCTCACGCAGGGAGAATTCGAAATTATCAAGCGGCATACTACAATCGGTTCGAAGATTCTCTCCGGATCAGCATATCCGATGATACAGATGTCTGCTTCAATCGCCCTTAACCATCACGAAAGATGGGACGGGACAGGATACCCGGGAAGCCTGAAAGGACAGGATATACCCATCGAAGCGAGAATAATTATGATCTGTGACATTTATGATGCGCTAAGGAGCCGGCGGCCATATAAACCTCCCTTTGACCATCAAAAGGCTTTTACGATAATCACACAGGGGGATATCCAGACGTTGCCTGACCACTTTGATCCCGATGTTTTACATGCATTCATTAAAATCTCTTCAGCATTTGATGATATATTCAACAAGTATTATGGCTGAAGAATGCCGACTGATCCCGGAGAAATATATGTGTCGGGAATAATTTTCAACTGAAAGGGTTTTACTCAACCCTTATAAGCTTTTCATCAGGGATGCTTTTCAGAAGATTTTCAGAAGCTGCGTTAAGGCTTTCCCTATCCAGAGATTCCAATGTTACCATGACAGTATATTCAATCTGGTCAATCACAGGGTATGAGCCTATTTTGACATTTACATACTGTTTTACAATCTCATTTAAAACAGGCGCAACCATGGACTCGGATTCATTGAGGTAGACCTTTTTAAGGTATATAATGGGCTCATTAAACAACTTTTCTATTGCGATAAATTTTTTTCTGAGCAGTTGCGGTATGCCCGGAAAGATGAAGATATTTCTGAATTTAATAAGAGGGAAAGAGAGTGTGCCGTCGCTGAAAAGCTCAGAACCATCAGGCACTTCTGCCATTTTCAGTTGTTCCGGCGACAGATGCCCCTGCTTTTTTTCGAGAATGTCTCTTAATGTAGCATTAACGACAGGGTTGATATCAAATGCTTTTGATATGCCTTCTATGGTTACATCATCGTGTGTTGGCCCGATGCCTCCAGAGGTAAAAACATAATCAAACCTTTGAGAAAAGTTTCTGACTTCTTCGCTTATCTGATCAATATCATCGGGTATGATCGATATACGGCTTAATCGCACTCCATGAGACCAGAGTTCCTGGGCCATAAAAAAAGAATTATAATCCTGAACCTTTCCGGAAAGGATCTCATCGCCGATTATGATAATACCCGCTGTCTTTGCCATTTTTTAAATCAGACCTTAACTATATTGCATTTAGTCATATTGTAGCGATTACTAAAGAGCAGGTCAAATGGACTTAGCAGGGTTTACTATTTTTAATCCGGAAACTGCATTTAAAAAACCACAGAGGTCACAGAAACAAATATAATAATTTCAAAACTTCCTTATTTTTAAATACTTCTCTGTGTTCTCTGTATAGATATTTCTTAGAAATTATAAATCATTTTCTGCATGAAAAAGTGCACAGAGAAAGAGCCTGAAATCTGTTTTTCCCCTATAACTTAATTACATTCCTCTGTGCACTCTGTGGTTTATTGCATTTTTTGGGTTAACGACTTGCAATAATTCTCCTTAAAACCGTTCTTCCAATCTATAATATATATATGAAAAAGATACATTTATTGATCATCATTTTTTTTATTATGAATGGCTGCGCCCATGTTGTTTCTCAAAGCATGCTGGAACAGGTCGACAAGGAGTTAAGCCCGGCTGCCCTCTTTAAGACGCCGGAGCAATATACAGATAAAACGGTTATACTCGGCGGAACTATCATCAGCGCTAAAAACACAGATCAGGGAGCATATGTTGAAGTGCTCCAGAAACCATTAGATTATCGCGGACGACCTCAAGATACAGACATCTCATATGGAAGGTTTATTATTTACCATCAGGGATACCTCGATGCTGCCATCTATTCGACAGGGAAAGATATAACTGCAGCAGGGACTCTATTAGGGACTATGCTACGTCCGCTCGGAGAGATACAATATCCCTATCTCCTCATCCTGGCCAGAGAGATACACCTCTTCGGACTGCGGACCTTTCTGCCCATACAATTTTCCATAGGCATTTTTTCAACCTTTTAGCGGCAGTATTATTCATTAAAAAAAAGTGCTGTCTCTTTCCGTATCTTCAAAAGTCAATAGTCAAGCCTGGCCCTATCCGGTTTTCCTACACGCGCTCCATAATTCGTAGCAAAAGCATTAAATCAAGCAGAGAGCACTGATACATGGCCGGTCTTGCGCAATCTGGACGCCGTCTTAATCACGATCTGCACGTCACGGCCCAGCTTAGTCAGGCACTCCAGCATCTTGGCTTCCGAAATGCCGTGAAACCGTCCGCGCAGCATATTGGAGAGCTTCGGCTGAGGCATGCCGAGCAGTTCTGCTGCCTGCACTTGCGTCATTCTACGGTGCTTGATAATCTCGGCAATCTTGGTCGCCAATTGAGCCTTGACCAGCATTTCTCCCGCATCAGTCATGCCAAGATCTGCATAAACATTTGCGCTGCCTTTTTCGATTTCTTTCATCTTTCTGCTCCTTCCGAATGGCGGCGGGCCAGTTTCAGCCTCGCCTCTATCAAATCCATATCTTGTTTCGGCATCTCAATACCCTTTCGTGATTTCTTCTGGAAGCAGTGCAAAACATAGACTCTGTTACTGAATCTGATGGTATACACAGCACGATAGGCATTCCCGTCATCATCTTCCACCACCTCCAATACTCCGGCTGACCCAAACCCCTTGAGCGGCTTGGCTTGAGGATGCTTAAGGCCGCACTGCGACAAATACAGAGCATAGCCAACAAGATCGACCACTTGATCCGGCATTTCCAGAAGATCCTTTTTGGCTGACGCCACCCAGAATAATGGTTTCACTTCCTATCCGCTCCTATTGTTAATTATATCTATATGGATATAGAAAAACAAGCAACAGCTTCCGCATTGTTTGCAGGAAAACTCTTTTAGCGGCATGTTATGGCCTGTCCCATTTCCGTTATCAAGTCTTCACTTGTGAACAATGAAGATTTGACCCTGTGCCCCCTGCTCCATTATTACACCACTCTGCCATAAGGCTTCGATACAACCGGTAGTCTTCGTCTTGAAAAAAAGTCTTCTGCCTGCGATTACCACGCTGAGTTATATGATGCGGAAGGTTGGCGGCCACAATCCGTGCGATTCTTGCCATGCGGTTATACTATGGATTACTAAGTACCAAGTCAAGAATTAAGTATACTGTCCCCGGAATTCCCCAGTAAACGCGAGCAGGTGAGGAAAGGATAAACGTCAAGACAACCCAGCCTCTTTAGTTTCTTGTTGCCTGTTTCTCAGTGTCTTGACGATACTGCCAGTACCATAAGAAATGGAGATAGCCATAGGGAGTGATATAGCCGCTACAGAAATTATCATTATAGGCAACCACATCAAATTCTCCTGCCAATTGGCAGGGTCACTAAGAGCGTAAAAAGAAAAAACGAAGAGATAGACGATCTCCGAAAGCGTTACCGTCACAATCAAGCCTTTGGAAAAAATCTTCACGAAGACATGTCCGATTAAGCTAATTAGAATTGTTATCGACCCAAGGACTAAGATCGACTTCTTTACAATAGAAGGACTGATCTCATTTTCTGGGATCTGCAAGGAAACAATCAATAGAAAAGTAATTAGTGGTCCCACAACTATGAGAATTATCCCTCTAACAAATCGGAAGATCACTTTTAAATAATCGCGCAAGGACTACAGGCGTCCTTTCTTAAAGGCGTCATCGCCAAAAAGGATGACTGAATAACAGTACGTGAGGGCATTCAATGGGGGAAGCGCTGGAGACGCTTGTATATTCTTAAAGAGAACGCAAATGCAAAATTCAAAATCACATCGCCTTTTAGATTTACCAGCGGCCTTACCCTCACAGCCATAACACTTATCATGTTCATCACAGCAAGGTTTTACATTCATAAAACCAACTTCATCCGAGGTCTTAGTTCCGGGGACACCATACTTAATTCTCCTTGCCTTTTGTCTTTGGGCCGGGTTTTCGACGCCGTAACGGTCTGCCCGAAACACTCTCCAATCTCTCCACAAAACTGACGTCGCCCAAAGGTCGCCCTG
>Ga0194126_10001270_pt1 | contig 42403 bp, 40 predicted proteins | sample TA2KigC150mmetaG_FD_148641 | JGI IMG/M metagenome (GOLD analysis project Ga0194126, IMG submission 148641) | Freshwater microbial communities from Lake Tanganyika, Tanzania - TA2015035 Kigoma Deep Cast 150m | ecosystem: Environmental > Aquatic > Freshwater > Lake | place: Tanzania: Lake... | reverse complement strand
GGTGGAGGAGCGGTCGTTGCGACCTTGAGGTTTGAGGCCAAAAGATTTTGCCTCTACCCTCTATCCTCAAGCGAAGCGCTCCTCAAGAGAAACGATCTTTTATGCCTAAACGAACCGATATCAAAAAAATCCTCATCATCGGATCCGGGCCCATCGTCATTGGCCAGGCCTGCGAATTCGACTATTCCGGCACCCAGGCATGCAAAGCCTTAAAAGAGGAGGGCTTTGAGGTAGTGCTGATCAATTCCAATCCCGCAACCATCATGACCGACCCTGAGATGGCCGACCGCATCTATATTGAACCGATCACCCCTGATATCGTTGAGAAGATCATTGAGCACGAGAGACCCCATGCCCTGCTTCCCACCCTGGGCGGCCAGACGGCTCTCAACGTTTCCGTAGCGCTCTATGAGACAGGAATCCTTGAAAAATATCATGTTCAGATGATCGGGGCAAAATACGAGGCGATCAAAAAAGGAGAAGACCGGAAACTCTTCAAGGAGTCGATGAAGAAGATCGGCCTCGACCTTCCGAGAAGCGGGTTGGCTTACTCCTTGAGCGAGGCCCTGGAGGCGGCAAAAGAGATCGGCTTCCCCCTGATCATCCGGCCCAGTTTCACGCTGGGCGGCACCGGAGGGGGCGTCGCCTATAACATCCAGGAATTTGAAGAGATGGCGGCACGGGGCCTCGAATGGAGCATGATTGGCGAGATCCTGATTGAAGAGTCTGTTCTCGGCTGGAAGGAGTATGAGCTGGAGGTCATGAGGGACCTCAATGACAATGTCGTCATCATCTGCTCCATCGAGAACCTGGATCCCATGGGCATCCACACCGGAGACAGCATCACCGTAGCCCCGGCTCAGACCTTGACAGACAAAGAGTACCAGAGAATGAGGAATGCGGCCATCCGGGTGATTCGCGAAATCGGCGTGGAGACCGGAGGCTCAAACATTCAGTTCGCTGTTTGTCCTGAAGACGGCCGGATGGTCGTCATCGAGATGAATCCGCGGGTTTCCCGGTCCTCTGCATTGGCCTCCAAAGCCACGGGATTCCCCATTGCCAAGATTGCGGCCAAATTAGCCGTGGGATATACGCTCGATGAGATCCCCAATGACATCACGAAAAAGACCCCCGCCTCCTTCGAACCGACGATCGATTACTGTGTCGTCAAGATCCCGAGATTCACCTTTGAGAAATTTCCGGATGCCGATCCCACGCTCACCGTCTCGATGAAATCGGTCGGTGAGACCATGGCCATCGGACGAACCTTCAAGGAGGCGCTGCAGAAAGGCTTCCGATCTCTGGAGATCGGAAGATTCGGTCTGGGAGCGGATGGGAAGGATAAACTCCTGTGGGATGAAGTCGGCAGGAATTCCGATCTTTCACAGATGATCGAGCAGGTGAAGAGAAAACTTTTGACGCCAAATGCGGAAAGGCTCTTCTATCTCCGGTATGCCTTTCTTCTTGGGATGAGGTTGGAGGAGATTTATGAATTGACCCGGATCGATCCCTGGTTCCTCTCCAATATCCGCGAGATCGTCCATCTCGAAGTGGAGATTCGTTCTTACGGGGCGGCAATGAGGGACCTCAAACTCTGGCAGAAAACCCGCACCCCTGATCAACTCCGCCTTCCCGATCAACTTTTAAGGAGGGCCAAGGAATTCGGATTCTCCGATATCCAGTTGGGACACCTTCTCGGTTTTGATGAACAGGCCATCCGAATAGTCCGAAAGGAGAAAGCGATCCTTCCCGTCTACAAGCTGGTCGATACCTGCGGCGCAGAATTTGAAGCCTATACCCCTTATTATTACTCCACTTACGAAACAGAGAATGAAGCCCAGATTTCTTCGAGAAAGAAGGTCATGATTCTCGGCTCGGGTCCCAATCGGATCGGCCAGGGAGTGGAATTCGATTACTGTTGCGTCCACGCCTCCTTTGCCCTAAAGGAGCTGGGTTATGAGACGATCATGGTCAACTCCAATCCGGAGACGGTTTCAACCGACTACGACACCTCCGACAAACTCTACTTTGAACCCCTCACCCTTGAGGATGTCCTCAACATCGTTGATCAGGAAAAACCCGATGGCATCATCGTTCAGTTCGGAGGTCAGACTCCGCTCAATCTGGCTGTTCCTCTCGAGAAGGCGGGGGCAAAGATCATCGGGACAAGCCCTGACAATATCGACCGGGCTGAGGACCGGAAGCGGTTTCAGGTCCTCCTCAATAAACTTCATCTCACCCAGCCCCCGAACGGCACCGCGACCTCCTTTGAGGAGGCAAGAAGAATCGCTGAGGAGATCGGTTACCCGGTGATTGTGAGGCCTTCCTATGTTCTTGGGGGAAGGGCAATGGAGATTGTTTATGATGAGACGTCCCTTGAGCGTTTTGTAAAGAGGGCGGTGGAAGCCTCTTCCACGCATCCCATTCTGATTGATAAATTCCTCGAAGATGCTATTGAAATTGATGTGGATGCCATTTCAGATGGATCGACCTGCATCATTGCGGGGATTATGGAACATATCGAAGCCGCAGGGATACATTCCGGTGACAGCGCCTGCGTCACCCCTCCCTACTCTCTGAACGATGATCTGATCGAACAGTTGAAACAGAACACTTATGGATTAGCGAGGGAGATCGAGGTTGTGGGCCTGATGAATATCCAGTATGCCATCAAAAACGACGTGATCTATATTCTTGAGGTCAACCCCAGAGCCTCGAGGACCATCCCTTTCATCAGCAAAGCCACAGGGATTCCATGGGCCAAGGTGGCGGCAAAAGTGATGGTGGGTAAAACACTCTCGGAACTTGGCATCGTGAAAGAAGTACAGATCCGTCATATTGCAGTCAAGGAGTCGGTCTTTCCGTTCAAGCGATTTTACGGGGTCGATACGGTTCTGGGCCCGGAGATGAAATCAACCGGAGAGGTGATGGGGGTCGATACCGATTTCGGAGTGGCCTTTGCCAAGTCTCAAATCTCGGCCGGCACCTCTGTCCCTTTGAAAGGCAGGGTCTTCATCAGCGTGATGAATAAGGACAAACGGTCCATTGTCTTTGTCGCGAAGAAACTGGTTGATCTCGGGTTCGAACTCGTGGCGACCAAGGGAACGGTCAAGGTCCTGACGAACAACGGCATCCCGGTTCAAACCGTGTTCAAGGTTGGTGAGGGAAGGCCGGACATTGTGGACCGGATGAAAAACGGAGAGGTCCAGCTTGTCATTAATACCCCGAGCGGGAAGAAACCCAAGGCGGATGAAGTGGCCATCCGGAGCCAGGCGGTTGCCCATAACATCCCCATCATCACCACCCTCTCTGGTGCTGAGGCGGTGGTCAATGGCATCGAATCCCTTCTCAAAAAGGGGATGTCGGTCAAATCGATCCAGGAATACCACGAGGGTATTTTAGGGACTTCATAGATTAGAATAGGATGGTTAAATTCGAAGTATGTTTCCATGGTCATCAGAAGATCAGGATATCAGGTTGTGGGTATCAGGCTATCAGGACATCAGGTGTAGTTATTTTTTTTCTTTGACTCTCCCTGGTATCCGGTGGTCTGATATTCTGCATCCTGATACTCTGATGACCTGATTCCCTTTCGGGGAGGTCATTTATGGGCGTGTTGACAGGAGAAGAGATTCTCAAGGAGATCCGTCTGGGGAATATCGAGATTGATCCTTTTGAAGAGGGGATGGTCGGACCGGGTTCCATCGACCTCCGGTTGGGCAATGAGTTCAGAGTTTTTAAAAAACTGAGAAATGCCTGCGTCGTTGATGACGGCATTTCAATGGAAGACCTCACAGAACGCCTTGAGGTCAAAGAGTCTTTCACGCTCATGCCAGGAGAAACGGTTCTGGGAATTACTCTCGAAAGAATAAAACTGCCTTCAACGATTTGCGGCTGGCTGGAGGGGAGGAGTCGTTTCGCCCGGATGGGCCTGGTCATTCATATGACCGCAGGATTCGTTCAGCCTGGGATCAATAACCGGCAGGTGCTCGAAATCGGAAATCTCGCTCCGTTTCCTCTTGTGCTCAAACCCGGCGTGAAGATCTGTCAGATGGTCCTTCAGCGCACAGAGGGTGAAGCCTTCTACCGCGGTAAATTTATGAACCAAAACGGGTTATAACTGCCGATTTTAGATTGCGGAATGATGATTGAAAAATCTGAAATCAAACTAAAAACATTTGATAATTTCCAGACTTGTCATCCTGAACTCGTTTCAGGATCTGATTTTCGAACCCATAAGAGATGCTGAACCAAGTTCAACATGACAACAATCCGAAATTAATATGAACCGTTACTCTATCGGATCCATCATTGGCATTCTTCTTTTATGGGAACTTCTGGTGAGGTGGCTGGAGATCCCGAAATTTCTCCTTCCCGCTCCTTCCACCATCCTTTCCTATATGATGGCCAAATCCAAACTCCTTGCCTCACACACTTCGATGACCTTTCTGGAGGCAGGATTGGGATTTGTCATCGGCTCTTTTTCAGCCATTCTGACCGCAATCTTTTTCCTCTGGTTCCGACCTCTAAAGGAGATGTTTTATCCTTATGCGGTCATTCTCAACAGCACCCCCATTGTGGCGATTGCAGCCCCGATTGTCATCATCTTCGGAAGCGGGATGTGGTCCAAGGTCATCACTGCCGTCATCTGTGTCTATTTTCCCGTCCTGGGCCCAACGTTTAAATCGCTCGCCTCGGTGGGAGCCTCGGAGATGAAATGGATGGATTCCTATCATTCGTCCAGCTGGCAAAAGTTCTGGTATCTCCAATTTCCCTTTGCCCTTCCTCAGATCTTTGCCAGCTTTAAGGTCGCATGGACCCTCGCGGTCATTGGCGCGGTCGTCGGTGAAGTTTTTGGGGCTTATAAAGGATTGGGGTTTTTAATCGTGGATGCAATCTATATCATGGACACGCCGCGTGTCTTTGCCAGTATTATCGCCTGCTCCCTGTTAGGGCTCTCTTTTGTCGGAGTGATCACTCTCGTGGAGAAACGGGTGATCGCCTGGCACATCTCTTCGGAAAGGAGGTGACTCAATTTCGGATTTCGGATTTTGGAATGCGGAATGAAAATATGGATTTCGGGGCTTAACTCCGCAATCCGAATTCCGCATTCCGCAATTTAAAAAAGGAGGAGGGAAAAGATGAAACGTTTATGGTTAGGTCTGGTGGCGTTGGTGGTTCTTTTGCCGTTGACGGCGATGGCACAGGAAGCGATTCTTCATGAGGCATGGTTTATCCATATGGAATCCGCAGGCGGCTGGGTCGCAGCGGACAAGGGGTTCTATGGAAAAGTGAAGGTGAAGGAGGTTCAAGGCGGACCCGGTGTCTCCCCGATTCAGAAGGTGGTTGCCGCAGTCAGGGCCGGCCATATCGCCTTTGGAAATGACTACCCTGAAAATATCATCCGGGCGCGCGAGAAAGAAGGAATCGACCTCGTGGCCGTGAGCGTCGATTTTCAGACCAGCGCCATGAGGATCATCAGCTGGAACCCTATCAAATCGGCAAAGGATATCAAAGGGAACCTCGGCATCTGGATCGGATACGATGCCAAGGTAAAGTGCGCTGTGGGAAAAGGCTGGGAGAAGCAGTTTACCATCCAGAATCAGGGCGGAGATATAAAACCCTGGCTTGCGGGAACCTGGCCGCTGGCTTCTGCCATGACATACAATGAGCTGATCACCGCCCAGCGTGAAACGAAAAAGATGGGAAAGACATTTTACACAACCGACTATAAGGATCTGGGAATCGACTGGATGGATAACGTTCTCTTCACTACAGAGGAGATACTCAAGAAGCATCCGGAGGTCGTCCAGGCAGTTGTGACAGGAAGATATAAAGGGTTTCAGTGGGCCCTTGATAACCCCAAAGAGACTTTCGATATTTTGAAGAAGACCAACGAGGGGCTCGACTTCGCCCATGAGATGGATGCCGTTTCGCCGATGAAGGCTCTGATGATCAACGCCGATACGAAGAAAAATGGCTTGGGGTATATCAACCCAAAGAAATGGGAGAATGTCGCAAAGGATATGTTCAAGGTCGGCCTGATAGAGAAGATGCCCGATGTGAAGAAATTCTATTCGGAGAAGTTTCCGAGTGGAGTGATACCCAAATAGAAACATTTAGGATTAGGTTAAGGTCAAGGTTAAGGGCTTGATTTTAATCTCAACCTAAACCTTAACCTCAACCTGAACTTTGGCAACTGATATTTTAATTTCGGGAGACATTGGATGTCCAAACGAGTCTTTTTGGAGAACGTAGGAACTCCTGTCAGTACCACTCCCATCGGGCATGCCCGGGCATGGGAGGTGAGAAACTTCCGGAACGATCCGACCCTCCCTCCTTTGATCTATGTGGTGGAGAGCAAAATGGGCGAATCATTTCTTTTAGGAAGAGGGATCAGCGGCAGGCCGAAATTCAACATGATCCGGTATATCGCCGCCTTGTTCGTCGAACTCTTCTTCGAGCAACTCCACAAGAAAACCTGCGCTCAATATCTCATTCTCAGGGGAGCTTATCCCTTTGACCTCCAGCAGGGTTTCGGAAGCGCTCCTCCCTATGACCGAATCCTTCTTCCCACCGGCTTTATCAAGCTCCAGAGAGTCCTTAATCAGGAAGGATCTGACTGGGAAATTAAAGCCCAGAACTTTGTCGGCGCGTATCAGGGAGAGACCTGGCTCATACCCGATACGGCCATTGCCTCGGGATCGACCATTGCCTTTTTCCTGAGGAATGCATTCGCTCATCATCTCCCGAAACAGGTCTATATCTTCACCGCCTGCGGGAGCCTGGAAGGCATCCGGCGAATCTATCAGGAGTGTTTGAAAAATGGGGTCGAACTAATCCCTGTTTTCTCACAATGTATCTTTGAGGTCTCCGGGGAGGGAAACCTCCCTGGTCTTCCCCTGACCGATCTTCCGGTCACCAACCCGGGTTCCATCACAACGAAAGGTTTTTATGAAAAAGCCTTTCAGCGCTACCAGGGAACCCGGATGTGCTGTGTGGGTGACATCGGTGAAAGCCTGGATGATCCCATTCAATACTCCATCCATACCCTCTGGGAGATGCAGGTCCTGAGGATGGATCCGAAAAAGGAAGATTGGACTGCATGGACAGTTGATGTCCGGGAGGAACAGTTTAAGAAGAAAGTTTTCGATTTCAATCCAAATCTTGTTGATTATTTTAACGTCCTGTGGAAGTGAAAGTCATCGATGAATCAAGAGCTATCTCCTCCCATCGCTATCCATCTGATCAATGTGAAGAAATATTTTAAGGACCGGGATGTAGAAGCCTTGGGCGGAGTCTCATTAGAGGTTCTCCGGGGGGAGTTCATCACCCTGATCGGGCCATCGGGCTCCGGCAAAAGCACGCTTCTCGAACTTCTTGGAGATATCGGCGATGAAGGCGGCCCCACGGGCGGGGAAATCTCAATTGAAGGAAAAACTCCGGTAGAGTTACGAAGGGCCCGTGGCTACGGGATCGTCTTTCAGGAATCGACGCTTTTCCCATGGTATCGCATCTTCGAAAATTGTCTTCTCCCTTTTCGAATTGCGAAGAGTAGGCTTCCCCGCGAGCAACAGGTCCAGCGGATTGAGATGCTCCTGGAGATGGTGGGGCTTGATAAAAAATTCTGGTCCTACTATCCCAGGGAATTATCAGGAGGGATGCAGCAGAGGGTGGCCATTGTAAGAGCGCTCGCCCTCGATCCTCCACTCCTCCTGATGGACGAGCCCTTCGGCGCCCTCGATGACCTCACCCGGAAATCGATGCAGATGCTCCTGCTCGATATCTGGTCCAAGACCCAAAAGACGATCCTCATGGTGACTCATTCGATTTCAGAGGCCTGCTTTATGTCGGATCGCGTCGTCGTTCTATCCCACCGACCAGGTCGCATCGCAAGAATTGTCTCCATCCCTCTTGATCGACCTCGCGAACGACCGATGTCAGAAACAAAAGCCTTTGCAAGAATCTGCTCAATGGTCAGAGAAGCGCTTGGTTCCGGCGGGATCTTAGAGGAAGATGGTTCGATTAAAGAATAAAGTGACTAAAGTGAACTAAAGTAAATTATAAAAGTAAAAGTGAAGATTTAATTCGTTAGACATCGTCATAATTGCTCCCCGCTTTCGCTTCTGAACTCAGTGCTTCCCAAATTTTAAAAAAAGGTGTATATTAACAAACGTAAATTGACAATAGAGTTATACTTAAAACTCAACTGATGAAAATCAATAAAGAAATTCCCTCCCTCTTGATGGGGAGGGTGGGGGTAAACAAATTTAATTTATGTCCCAATCCATACTTCGATTGATGTAGGACGTTTATTGAATAGACAATGATAGACACATACATCCAAAAAATTGCATCAATCACCAAGCGAGGAGATGCCCGCGAGGAATCCTACTATGCGGCCCTTGCGGCCCTTCTCGAAGAGTTCTCCGAAACCAAGCGAAAAAAGAAGGGCCACGTCACTATACTGCCAAAGAAGACCGAAGCAGGCAATCCGGATCTTCGAGTTTGGGACGGCAAGCACTCTCATGTCGGCTACGTTGAAGCGAAACCGCCCAGAGCCAATCTCGATGAAATCGAGACCTCCGACCAATTGAAGCGCTACATTTCCACTTTTCCTAATCTCATCCTGACAAACTTCTATGAGTTTCGGCTTTACCGTAACGGCCAGCGTGTCAGCAATGTCCTGCTTGCGCGGCAGTTTATCCCCACAAAACTCAAGACCCTTCCTCCAGCGGAGCATACTGAAGAGTTTTTCGCTCTACTGGAAAAATTCTTTCAGTTCTCACTACCCTCAAAGTTCACAGCAGAAACTCTCGCAAAAGAACTTGCCACGCGAACCCGTTTTCTTAGAGATCAGATTATTAAGGAGGAACTGCGCGAAGCTTCGACCTCCGCCGCAAAGAAGATTCTTGGCTTCTATGAAGCATTCCAGAAACATCTCATCTTCAACCTAAAGCCTGATGAGTTTGCCGACCTCTATGCCCAGACCATAACCTATGGGCTATTTGCCGCCAGAACCCGGGCCAATGGAACATTCAATCGAATCCTGGCTTACGATCTGATTCCAAAGACCATCGGCATTCTTCGGGATATTTTCCATTTCATTTCATTTGACCCACCTGAGCAACTCCAGGCGACTGTTGATGACATTGCGGAAGTCCTTGCCGTTGCAGATGTCAGAAATATCCTTCATCAGTATTTCAGAGAGGGCAAAGGAAGTGATCCGATTTTTCATTTCTATGAGACGTTCCTTGCCGAGTACAACCCTAAAGAGCGGGAACGACGGGGTGTCTATTATACGCCCGAGCCTGTTGTCTCTTACATTGTCCGCTCTCTTAACATCATTCTCAAGGAAAAATTTGCACGGCAGGACGGATTTGCCACGCAATCCGTTACAGTGCTCGATCCTGCTGGTGGAACGCTCACCTTCCTCGCTGAAGCGGCGAAACTGGCCGTCGAAGAATTTGTCAGCAAGTACGGAGAAGGCTCAAAGGCGAAATTCATTGAGGATCACATTCTCAAACACTTCTTCGCCTTCGAGTTGATGATGGCTCCATACGCAGCCGGCCACCTGAAGATGGGTTACCTCCTTGAAGAGTTGGGCCACAAACTCTCTGGCGATGAGCGATTTCAATTCTATTTGACCAATACGCTTGAAATGGAGGAACTTGCCCAGACATCGCTTCCGGGGATGGCTTCCCTTTCGGAGGAATCCCACCTTGCCGCCAGGGTTAAGAAAGAGAGGCCAATTCTTGTCATTCTTGGCAACCCACCCTACTCCGGGCACTCAGCCAACAAAGGCGATTGGATTAAAGAGCAAATAGAATCCTATAAGAGGGTGGATGGAAAACCCCTTGGCGAGAAAAACCCCAAGTGGCTTCAGGATGACTATGTTAAGTTCATCCGATTCGCTCAATGGAAGATTGACCAGATTGGCGAAGGCGTCCTCGGTTTCATCACAAATCACAGCTACCTCGATAACCCTACGTTTCGGGGAATGCGCCAATCGCTGATGGACTCTTTTGATGAAATATACATCCTCGATCTTCACGGAAACTCCCTCAAAAAAGAGAAGGCTCCTGACGGCTCCAAAGACGAGAACGTCTTCGACATTCAGCAAGGCGTCGCCATTGCCCTCTTTGTGAAGAGAAAAGGGGCGCACCCCAGAAGGATCAAGCACAGCGAAATATGGGGCTTGCGAAACGATAAGTATCAATGGCTATTGAGACACGACCTGCGAATGAAAGGATGGACCGAGATCAAACCGTCTTCTCCCTTCTACCTCTTCGTCCCAAGAGATGAACGGTTAAGCAGGCGGTTTCAGTCCTATCCGAGCATTCCGGAAATTTTTCCGGTAAACAGCGTGGGAATTGTAACGGCCAGAGATCACCTGACGATTCATTTCACCTCTCACCAAGTTTGGACAACTGTGTTGAACTTTGTCTCCCTTGAGCCTGAGATTGCCCGCCATGCTTATCAACTTGGGGATGATGCGCGGGATTGGAAAGTAAATTTAGCGCAAGAGGATTTGAAGAAAAGCGGTCCGTCCAAAGAGAATATTGTTCCCATTCTTTATAGGCCCTTTGACATTCGGTACACATACTACACAGGCAATTCAAAAGGTTTTCATTGTATGCCCCGCGGCGAAGTCATGAGACATATGCTTCAACCTAATCTCGCACTGTTGACGCATCGCCGAGAAGAAATCCAAATTCCATACACGCATTTTCTCGTCACAAATCTTATTTCAGAACATGGGGTTCTTTCTTCGAAGACAACCAACTATCAATTTCCCCTGTATCTTTATAATAAAGAAGCTGATTCCGGCGTCCCAAGCCGGAGAACGGGAGTTTCTCGATATCAAACCATGTTCGTTTTTGAACCGGCGGCAGCATATTCGGTTCAGCATCCCAACATCAGTCCTGATTTGTTTAAATCCTTATCAAGCGCTTATAAAAGGCAACCTTCGCCCGAACAAATCTTCTATTACATCTATGCTGTTCTTTACTCCAATGTCTATCGGGAAAAATATGCGGAGTTTTTGAAGACCGATTTTCCCCGCGTCCCTTTCACAAGGGACTACAAGCTTTTTAACAAACTCACTAAGAAGGGCGAGAAACTTGTTGAACTCCACCTTCTCAAGTCGGAAAAACTTATCAAGCCTATCGCAAAGTGTGAAGGCTCTGGCAACCTGCGTGTGGAAAAAGTATCCTACGATCAGAAAAATGAACAGGTTCACATTAACCCTGAAAAATGGTTTACAGGTATCCCTCCCGAGGTCTGGAAATATCACATCGGCGGCTATCAGGTTGCTGAGAAATGGCTCAAAGACCGCAAGGGCAGAATACTTTCATCCGAAGAAGTATCTCACTACACCAGGGTAGTAACAGCCATTGCGGAGACAATCAGCATACAAAAATCTCTTGACGATCTATTTACAGAAGTCGAAACGACCCTGCTCGAAGTGAAGCTGTGAGTAGAACCCAACAAGCAACATGAATTCCCGATAGCCGCCGCCGATTTCGTTGGTTTAGAGGAATTGATATCTGCTTCATTCCATGCTATTCTATCAAGCAAAAAGCAGGAGGCGATGCAATGTCAACGGTGATGGAAAAGGAGGAAGCCCACAAACTCATCGAGCGGATGCCCCAAAACGCCACATGGGATGATTTGATGCGCGAAATATACGTCCGCGAGGCGATTGAACGTGGGTTGGCCGACAGCAAGACAGGCCGCACCAAAGACGTGAAAGAGGTCCGGGCAAAGTACGGCTTGCCGGAATGAAAGTCCACTGGACAGATACAGCGGAGAGACATCTCGACGCCCTCTACGCTTACATTGCTCAGGATTCGCCCGAGTATGCCAAGCGCATGGTGGATCGCCTTACCCGAAGATCCCAGCAGATTGCCGCCTTCCCATTTTCAGGCCGCAGAGTTCCTGAATACGATATTGACCAGGTTCGTGAAATAATCGAAGGTCCATACCGTATCATCTACCACGTTAAGCCGGATCAGATTGACGTCCTGGCCGTCATTCACGGAGCCATGGATGTCCTTCGTTCGTCAGAAGAAAAGACTTAAAAGATATGGATCTCACCCAGGAAACCTTTTATCTCTTGAGGAATTTCAGGTAAGAATAGAGGAGTCGAGGATTAGTAGTCCGGAGTCGTGATTTTAGAGTTCGGAGTAAAAAACGAAAAAACTCCGAACTACCCGCCTGCCCAATCCTTGGACGGCGGGCAGGCGAACTAAGCGTTAGGATATTTCTTATACTCAATGACCACCTGATCCACGCCGGTCATCTCCTTCAGTTCCACATTGATCGAATCCTGCCGGGAAGTCTCCAACACCTTTCCAACATAGTCGGCGTGGATGGGAAGCTCTCTATGTCCACGGTCAACAAGAATCGCCAATTCAATCCGCCGGGGTCGTCCTAATTCCATCAAGGCGTCAAGCGCGGCTCGAATGGTTCTGCCTGTAAAGAGCACATCATCCACCAGAAGGACTTGCTTATCCTCGATGGAAAAATGAACCTCGGCCTTCTTCACTTCGGGCGTCTGGGTCAAGCGGGTCCAGTCATCTCGATAGAGCGTAATGTCAATGACTCCGGTTTTAAGGTCAATTCCGGTCTTTTGAAAAATTTTCTGCTTCAGGCGCTCTGCTAAATAGACTCCTCCTGACCGGATTCCCACCAGAACCATCTCTTCCAAGACAGGATGCTTCTGAAGCAACCGGTCACATATCCGACTCAGGGATTCCTCAATATCAGCCTCATTTTGGATAATCTGTTTTAAAGACATCTTGCAACCCCTTAGAGCTTTTTCCGCTGAGGCCGTCTAAAAAACCAGAGCACGATGAGGCAGAGAATAAGAAGTCCTGCAACCCCTCCGACCAGTACAGGCCAAGGAGGAATCAAACTCTTCTCTATGTCAGAGGATGCAAGCAGGTTTATTTCTTTCACCGTCTTTCCCTCTTTCTGAACTAAAACCTTTGCTAAAACCTGCCCCTTCTGAATGGGTGCGGTCGCAGATTCCGGTAATTGAGGTACGGCGGACACTAAATTTTCTTTTCCTTTTGGAACAGTCACCCATCCCGTTTCAGAAGCCGTGAGACTCACCTGATCCAATTTTCCCCGTTTAACTTTGAGTGGGACAAAGGACGCGCCCTTCTTCACCGCCTCTACTGTAGAAAAATTCTTAAACCCATGTTCCAGTAACTTCTGTGCTTCAGGCGCCCTTTTCTTCATTTTGTCACATCCCATCACCACCGCGATCATTCTCTGTCCCTCTCTTTTGGCGGTCGCTACGAGATGATAACCCGATTCCTTAATATAGCCCGTTTTAAGTCCATCCACCCCGATGTTCTTATAGAGAAGGAGATTCCGGTTTCCTTGTTTAATGCCATTGTATTCGAATTCCGTTGCGGAGTGAAGGGCAAGCGCCTGGGGATGGTCTTCAATATATCGCCGAGCCAGGATGGCCATATTCATGGCCGTCACATACTGCCCTTCCGCTGCCAGACCGTGGGAGTTCTTAAATTGAGAATCATTCATTCCCAAAGCCTTGGCTTTCTCATTCATATTCGAGACAAAAACCTCCTCCGATCCGGCAAGATGTTCGGCCAGGACAATGCAAGCATCATTTCCAGACGCAATCGCCACCCCTTTGATCAGGTCTTCAACCTTTACGCGTTCTCCTACCTTGATATACATTGCCGAGCTGTCCGTTTTATAGGCGCTCCTCCACGCTTTCTCGCTCACCGTCACCATATCATCCATCTTTATTTTTCCTGCGCGGATGGCATCAAAGATCACATAGAGGGTGACGACCTTAACAAAACTGGCGGGCGGAATTCTCAAATCAGGGTTCTGCTGGTAGAGAATTTCTCCTGTTAACCCATCCATCAGCACTGCTGACTGAGCATCACATTGGAGAGGGTCCTTTGGGGACGATGGGGCCAGAGTCTCTTTCGGGGGCTGCCCTTTTTTCTGAGAGGTTACGGATTGAGAAGGCTTTGTTTGAGTTGTTTTCCTGGACGTCTTGCCAAAGGCTTGATAAGCAAAGGTCAAATAAAAAAATACTGCTATAAGAATGAGCATCGAAATAGTTTTTAGAACCCGATTTTTCATTCTCACCTCCAAAATATTTTAGGTTTTCATAACAGATTCAGTTTCCTTTTTCAATTCGGCATTGAAAACGATCCCCTTTTCGTTTACTATGTGCACTGACCATGGAAAATAAATCTCCTTCGATAAGGGAGTTTGAGAGAATCGTTTCCCTTGAATATAAAGACATGGGATCTCATCTTCCCGAAGATCGTATTCCAGTAGGTTTTTTCTGCCCCTATGCTCCGGAAGAGATGCTTCATGCCGCAGGGGCCTTGCCTCTTCGTTTGATGGGCCCCCCGATCAAGATGTCCCGTGTCCAGGCACACCTCCCACCCAACTGTTGCCATCTGGCAAAATCGTCTCTTGAAAGCCTGCTACAGGGAGAACTTGATTTTCTAAAAGGGATCATCTTCAGCCACACCTGCGATGTGATGCAGGGTCTTTCGGATATCCTTGCTTTCCAGAAACGTATCCCTCTCCAGTTCAATTTGATGATCCCGTCGAACTTGAGGTCTGAACGTTCCCTTCCCTATCTGAAGGAAGAATGTAGACGATTCAAGGATTTTCTCGAAACAAATGTCGGGGTAGTGACACAGGAGAGTCTGGCAGGTTCCATCCGGCTCTTCAATCAGATCAGAGAAAGAGTTCAGCGTCTTTATCAACTCAGACGAAAAGGGCCTGGTCTGATATCGGGTAATGACTTTGCTCAAATCATTCGGGCCGGATACCAGATGGATCGCAACCGCTACCTTGTTCTCTTAGACGAATTGCTGAATGGATTACCACAGGAGCATGAGGGAACCGGTGGGTTCGTCCCTGTATACCTTATTGGCAATATGATCCATTCTCCCTCTTATTTGACAATGATCGAAGAGGCAGGAGCCTCTGTCGTTTATGACAACCTCTGCAGTGGAGCGCGATTCCTACGCCTCATGACACGTGAGGATATCGATCCAATAGATGGGCTTGCGGAAAGATATATATCGTCTTTCTTATGTCCGGCAAAACACGGAGGGCCAACCGCTCATCTTGAAACCCTGATTCAAGAGGTGGAGGAATCCGGTGCCAAGGGCGTGATTTTTCTCTTTTATAAATATTGTGAGCCGCACTATTTTGACTATCCGGATCTGAAAAAGGCTCTCGAGGCTAAGTCCATTCCCTCTCTGCTCCTGGAAGTGGATGATCCTGCGACCTCGCTGGGACAACTGAAGATAAGGATACAAGCGTTTGTGGAAATGCTTTCCTCTGTGTAACATTTCGGATTTCGGAATGCGGAATTCGGATTTAAAATTTAAATTAAAACTTTTTAGCAGTATTTTATTCCGAAATCCGCAATCCGCATTCCGCAATCACCCTGGAAGAAAATTATGACAGAACAGAAACTTGATGCCAACCTCTATCGTCCGATTCAATCAACAGGCGCTTACCGCCGTCTGATGATCGCCTACTATTTTATGGTGAAGCATCCTTCCTGGTTTGGCAAAAAAGTAGCCTGGATCACGAGCGGCGGGCCGGTAGAACCCCTATATGCCATGGGCGCCCTTCCCTTCTATCCTGAAAATTACGGAGCCATGTGTGGAGCCTCAAGGATGTCGCCCTCCCTCTGTGAAGCCGCTGAACATAAAGGATACTCCCATGATCTCTGCTCTTACGCCCTCACAGATATCGGATCCTACTTTACGGGGAAAGGACCCATCGGCCGCCTCCCCAAACCTGACTTTCTCGTATGTGGGAACAATATCTGCGGGACGGTCATCAAATGGTATGAGATTCAGGCACGCGCTTATAATGTGCCGGTATTCTTCTTCGACACTCCCTTTATCCATGACGAGATTCAGGGCCATACCCTGAAATATGTCCAGGGGCAGATGAAAGATTACATCTCGTTTCTGGAAAAGCAGTTGAAACGGCCTTTTTCAGAAACCCGTTTTGAAAAGGTATCCAACTGGTCATTAGAGACCATTGCCTTATGGAAAGAAATTCTCGAACTTTCACGGCACCGTCCTGCTCCGATTGCCGCCTTTGATGCCTTTATCCACATGGCACCAATCGTGACACTCAGAGGGACGCGCTGGGCAGTCCGTTATTATAAAAGACTAAAAAAAGAGTTGGAGGAAAGGGTCAGAACAAAAACAGGAGCGTTTGGACGCGAAGAGATCAGGTTGATCTGGGACAATATCCCCATCTGGTACGATATACGGAATCTCTCTAAGCTACTTTCCTCTAATGGGGCTGTCCTCGTAGCAGATACCTACACATCTGCATGGGCCATGGAAGAACCCAACCTCACCTATTCTTTGGATGGAATGGCTCAGGCTTATGCTACAATCCATCTCAACCGCAGCCTTGATTACAAGGTTAAAAAGATGGTCAATCTGATTCAGCGTTATGAAGCGGATGGATTCATCATGCATTCGAACCGGAGTTGCAAACCCTATTCTCTCGGACAATACGATATGAGGCGGGAGGTAACACGGCTGACCGGAAAACCGGGACTCGTCATTGAGGCCGACCACACCGACTCCCGAAGTTACGCCCCCCAACAAGTCGAAAAACAGATCCTAATGTTTTTAGATATCGTCAGAGGAACAAAATCAAGTTAATTTTAGAATTTCCATTTTTTAAGGTGTGAAATTTAGGATTTGATTTATCAGAAACTGTCACATTTCTTGTTGCTTTCTTACTGAAATTATCGCTTGACCAGTTTCTTTTAAAGGCGTAGAGTATAATCGGAAATCAACAAGATATTAACGTATAAAATTCTCCTTCGATAATTAACCCTTAAATTAAACTAATTCTATATAATATCGTCCAGGACAATGTTTTCTGGAAAAAAACAGCATTATATCTTTTTGAGGGTAAAATGGAGGTCTGGTCAATCATTTTCCCACAAAGAATAGAATAAACATAAAAGATAATGTTAGGGCGGAAATAAATTTCAATAAGGCTAAATTTCCATTATAATTAGATCATGACCGGCTTAGGGGTCAGGTCTCAACATTCATCATGATGCCAACATTTGCACAATTCCATTTTGTCAAATGTTGAGATCTGACCCCTTTTTCTTTCAACGAGTTGCCCGTGGGCGGCCCAAAATGGAAGCCGCTACGCCGCCAATGATAAGGCCTTCAACCCGCTTTGCCTTCAACCACGCCGCAACATCGCTTAATGCGCCTAAAAGAGGGACAAGAGTCTCTATTTTAGACATGGTAGTACCTTCTAGGTTTATTCCAACGCTCTCGAACTTCTTTTTCTCCTGCACGCAAACCTTTGGTCCACCCAATTTCTTTTACGGAACTCATTAACGCAGCCAATTGGCTAAACTTTTCAACCAAAGAGGTTTTATGTAACTCTCTTCGTTCGGCATCGTTTATCATTTTCTATCTCATTCTGAAGGCAAGAGCTTCAGATTTTGTAATCCGGTTCTTCATAACTCCTGTTTTACCTCGCACAATTATTTTTTGCATTTTCATTTACAATAAATGATTAAATTATATCACATTTCAAATATGATGTAATTATTTCTTCTCTTTTCTTGTCCTAAGTTGATGCAAAGGATTTATCCATACAGCCGCCAGGATTAGTAAACAAATTTCAATGCCTGTTCTATAGGCTTTCTGTCTTTCTGCGGGGACTCATCCGGATAACCTACGGCGATGAGACAGACGAACCCCATCTCTGCCGGAACATTTAATATGGTCTCGATCTCTTGTTTCGCCAGGAGTGGGGAAGCAAGCCAGATCGCCCCAAGCCCTATCTGGTGCAGTGCCAAGAGCATCGTGGCAGCCGCCGCAGAGGCGCTCTGAATCGCCGTGGGGGCGAATCTTCGAAATCCTAAGATCTCCCTCGCCTCAGGGTCAAACGATTCGCGTGCCACCAATACCTTATCCATTGGACTTTGATATGCGCCGCTAAAAACTCCTATGCAAACTGGAGCATCTCTGAAAAAAGAGGCATTCTTCCGATAACGATTCATATCTTCTTGCCATGACATGGCTTCAGGCTGGGAGGCGATTTTATCCGAAACAGATTGGACAGCATCAGCCATTTTTCGGATGATCTCCCGGTTCTTAACCGCGATGAAACGCCATCCCTGGAAGTTGCCCCCGTTGGGCGCCCAGGTGGCCAACTCCACTGCTTTCTTCAACAATTCATCCGGAACATCATCCTGTTTCCATTTCCGGATTGAACGTCTGCTCTTGATCAATCTTTCCAAAGCTTCGATATCCATCTCTTTCCATCCTTTCTTCAATGAGACTGTCTGGAAAAATGTCATTCCGGTCCCGATCTTTATCGGGAGAATCCAGTCCCGCCTTTGGCGGGATTGATATGACTGGACTCCGGTTTTCACCGGAGTGACGAATTTTGAATCATAAGAGGTTCCCTTAAATTCACTACTGCCGAGCCGGTGGAAGTTCTTGGTATCCCTGGACGGTCAAGCCGGGTAATACCATCATCGTGGAAGTCCCATGGGCAATCAGTTTTCCTTCTTCATCCTTGACAAAGGCCTCTCCCAACGCAAGGGTTTTGCCCATCTTGATACATCGCCCCTCCGCCTTGAGTTTGCCTTTCTGAACCGGCGCCAAGTAATTCACCTTAATTTCGACGGTGGTCAGACCCAGCCCATTCTCCACTTGGGGGAAAGTCGCCCAGAAGGTGGCTGCATCCACCACGGAGGCCATAACCCCTCCATGGACGTTTCCAAAGGGCTGAAGATGTTTCTCTTCTAATTGAATTTCTAAGAGCGAGGTTCCCCACCTCAGGTTCTTGATCTCCATGGAGAGGAGGGAAAAATAAGGACTCCTGTTGACAACCTTTGTCACAGCCTCTTTATACTTTGGATTTAATTCTTCTTCAGCCATCACCGGTCTCCTCTATTCGATATTTTTCTAAAAAGACGATGATCAATTTCTCGTTGGCCGTCACGGTCTTGAAGCGTCTGTATCCCAGTTTTCCGTAGAGATGAAGGTTCCGTTCGCTCTTATGGCCGGTAAAAATCTCAAATCTTGGAACTGCTTTAAAAACCTCTTCAACCCGGCCCATCAATTTCTTCCCTATCCCTTGATTCTGGAATTCAGGATGAACGATGAGTCGTCCGACATAGCAGGTCCCCTCTCTCAAAAAAGCTCTGACCGAACCGATGATCCGCCCATTCTCAACCGCTTTCAGAAATATCTGGACCTCGAAATCCTTTTTAATCTCTTCAAGGGTTTGCCTCAAGGGTGGAATCGTAAAATCATCATAAATCTCAGCCTCGCTTAAGTAAGCCCGTTTTTGAAGGGCTAAAATTTCCTCTACGTCATTAAGGGTTGCCGTTTCAACAATCATGATCCCCTGCTTCCGGGTTGGTAAAAACCTCAAAACTTCTGAGAATAGCGGTGGGCGAGGTCAAAATATTTTTGCGCTCTTTTCAGGGCTTTCTGTTTTTCTTCTTCCGGGATATTCGGGTCATCCAGCCTAAAGCTTTCCACTTTTCCCCGGACATAGGCCCGGTAGCATTTGTAGAAATCCAGAATTTCCATTAACTCATGATCTCCGGATTCGCCGATATACGCCTGAATGAGATGGTCGCTTAAATCCTCCCTGCTATGGTAATCGAGGTCCATGGCTAAAAAACCGATGTCCGCAGCCACATCCGTATACCGGAACCGCTCATTGAATTCAATGCAGTCGATAATGGAGATCTCCTCTCCCCAGAAGATATGCTCCAGACGCAAGTCGCCGTGGCAATCCCGGATGCGGTCCTCTTTAATTCTTTGGTAAAAGATCTTCTCTTTGGCTCGATAAAATTGATCTGTCTTTTCCTTTACTGCCTGACAAACATCAGAGGGGATTGTCACATCAATATATTTCTCGGTCTGTTCGAAGTTCTCGTCCGTGTCCTGTTTGACCCGCTCCGGTCTGGCAAAGTTTTTGATCCGGTCGCTTGTTTCTGCCTCAAAATAGAACCGGACCAATTTCTCTGAGATGGCCTCCATCATTCTGAAGGTGACTTCCTTTTTCTCAAGCAATCGATTCATTAGAAGTTCTTCCGGGATCTGCTTCATTTTGACCGCATACTCGACGACCCCTCCCGTGCCATCCAGCGATACCTTATTGTCTTCTTCCGTAATCCTGACCACTCCGAGATAAAGGGTTGGAGCAAGCCGGCGGTTGAGCGTCACTTCCTGCTCGCAGTAGTACTTCCTTTTCTCGATGGAGGTAAAATCGAGGAAACCGAAGTTGACCGGTTTCTTCACTTTGTAGGCATAGTTTCCTGTGAGAAAGACGAGGGAGATATGGGTCTCGCACAATCGTATTTCTCCGGGGTGATCGGGATAGATGGCGGGATTAAGGAGCGCTTTTTTGAGAGAGGAGATATCCATCCTAGACTTCTTTTAATGAAAATTGCAAAATATTTGGGGTCTCTATTTTGAGCTTTGCAATTTCCAATTTGCAATTGTCATTGATCTTTTCCATTGTCATCTCTTTTCGATCTTTCTGATCTTCCAGTCCGGAGCGTTGTTAAATTCCGTATCGATGGTGAGGTGAATGATGGATAACCCCTGAACCCTCCTTTTCAAATCGTCAATATCAATGGGTTGGAAAATGGCTTTATTATTGAGGTAAGCCTCCTGGGTTAGGGCATTGGACTCGTAATTCTCTTTCGTCCGTTTCAGTATCCTTTCAATCGACTTCTCCTCCGTGCAGGCGCATTCCGCAATCACAAACGGCCGGCGGGCCTTTTCCGCAATCTCCGCAGCCCGGCCCCTCAGTTCCTGGGTAACGAAGGTCGCATCCAGGATCAACCCATTCTGACTCCTCTCCAGGGCCTCTTTGGCCAAACGAAACATCTCTTCGTAAACTTTTCTCCTGTTCTCCGGGCTGGAGGCCACTTTATTGTCAAAGATATCCTGCCCTTTCAGCACCTCCAGCCGGATCATGTCCGACCGGAGAATCTGAAATCCTTTCATCCTTGCGATCTCTTCGGTCACCGGACTTTTCCAGCTTCCCGGAAGCCCCACGGAAATCAGCACAGAGTCCTTCGGGACCTCAGATTCGATCACCCCTGCAAAAGCTTTTTCCATTGAAACCTCCTCCTGTCTAAATAACCAAAACAGATTCGAGATAATTGATGATTGGGTATTGGTTATTATTTGGTTATTGGATATTGGTGATTGGAATTTTATTATATTTTATCACATCTCCAGGGCTTTTAGAACCGCCTCATGTAAAATCCCATTGCTTACCAGAATCCCGTGATTTCTTTCGAGCTTGATACCGCTGGAGAAGTCCAGAGGTTTGCCATAGAGGTCAGTCACTTTCCCTCCCGCCTCCTCAGCGATGATCGCCCCAGCAGCATGATCCCAGATATTCTCTTTATAGCCCGGCTCAGAGGGTGACGGAACTCTGAGGTAAAAATTCACTTCCCCTCGCGCCAGCACCCCATACTTTGCCTGGCTGTCCATCTTGAGGGGAGGCCGGGTTATCCTCAACTTCTGTGCAATCTTTAAATGGGTTAAATGGTCCGCATGGTCCTGCTCAACGCTCTCTGTGAACAAGGCCTTCTCCGGATCGTTCACTTTTGAAACGGAAAGGGTCTGTCTCCCTTCTCCCTTCAACCCTATCTGAAAAGAACCCATCCCTCTCAAGGCAAAGAAGAGGCAACCCCTTTTTTCATCAGGCCGATCTTTGTCCGCATAAAGATTGGGACAGGCCATGAGGCCGAGTTGAACCAGACCATTTTCAATCAGTGCCAGGGCAATCGCATACTGATCGCCTCTGAGAAATCCTTTGGTCCCATCAATCGGATCCAGTGTCCAGAACCGATTCCTAATCGAATGAGAGCTGAGATCAATCCAGGAGCAAACCTCTTCGGAAGAAACACCCGGAAAAAAGTCACGGATATATCCTGTGACCTGATGGAGGAGACTCGAGTGATCAGGTTTTCTCAGTTCAGCCGAATCCTCCTCGGCGACCACAATGTCATCGGGAAAGATGTCTCTGATCAATTTACAGATGATCGCCTGAGATCCATAATCGGCCACCGTCACAGGACTCCGATCGATTTTCTGAATGGATGCCCCTTCGGCAAGTTCTTTCCTCACCTTCTGGCAGAGCCGGGATGCCAGGCGTATGGCCTGGAGGGCGGTGGAGACTTCGGGAGAAAATTCATCCATGGGCACTTCTCAAATCCGAAATTCGAATATCACGCGAAGCATCCTCTTAGGACCAATCCGAAACAAATCCAAAACTTAAATGACCCCAATTCCCCAAAAAAGAGGTTTGATTTTTTTGGTCATTCGAATTTATTTGGAATTTCGGATTTCGTGCTTCGGATTTAGATTTAAACAACATTTGGCCCTAAGAGAGAAATATGAATCACCTCCGGAAGTTGACCTATTTATACCAAAAACACGACATTAAGCATACTTCGGGGGTTAGTCTCTTGGGAAATCCAGCCAATTTGAGTCTGACAATGGACTCACCATTATCTTAAATGAAATGTATTTTCCCTGCTGTTTTTTTGCCGGAGATGGTTTAACGCGTTAATCCCTATACCAGAAAATGGTAAAAAAGTCAATTAAGTTATTGAAATAATAATACAAAAGCGTATATGGGTGTTAGTGGGGTGGCGATCCGGTGGGAGCACTCAATTCCTCTTTCCTCTTTTCGAGTATCTTCCTTTTCAAATCCTCGTCCATCTTCTCAATCAGTGGCATCATGAATTCCACCACCTTGCTCACTTTCCTGTAATTCTGCTCCAACATCCCCATCTTCTCCATGAGTTGCCTGTTTTCTTTCTGAAGTCTGGTGGTTTGGTCTTCGTCTCCCTTTTCGGCGATCTGATTGAAGATTATTCCTTTACGTTCGATGTATCGGTCTGGCATGTCGCTTTTGAATGCCCATCCGTATTGGGCGCAGAGTTGGTACCGGTTCATTTTTGTGGCCCAATAGGTGGCTGAGCTGTGCCTGAGAATAGGAAAGGCAAAAAGGGAAATTACTATTTAGGGCGAGGACATGCTGGGAGAGGGTTTATAAAGTTTGACGAAGTCCACCCTCTCAAAGTCAGAGTCATTGGAGGCGAGATTGTTAATCTTCAAATCTTCCATAATCTGAAGGGTGAGTCCATCATTGGAAAGAAATCCATATCGCCTTTTCATTTGCTGGCTTCTCTCCAGCGTCTTCAGGTTTGGAGACAAAACATCCAGATTGAATAGGGCTATCTTTGCAGGAATGCTCTGATGGTTTACTAATTTCTTAACGGTATCAGGATGGGTCTTTAAATGCCTTATAAGATCCTTCAGTCTTATTTCCCCAAGGATCGAAGCAGCCTCGACGATCATCATTCGATGCGTAACTTCCTGAATGATCGCTATCGAAGTGACGCCGTTAATCTTTCCCTCTTCTATTCGTTCCAGGAATTTTGAACTAGCGGGATTTAGTTTAGACCCTTTGGAAAAGTGATAAATGAAAATATTGGCATCGACAAAAACCGAAGATCCATCTTCCAGATCAGAGCAAAACATATTAAGCCTCTTCGGGTAGAAATTCCGGAGAAAGGGCAATCTCTTCGATGGTATCAGGATCAAGTCCGCTGAACATGCCACTGGTAGCTCTAACCGCGCTTTCTCCCCCCTCAACGGTTATCCTCACCTTCTGATGTTCATTTAATTTCAATGGAGACAAAGGTTTTAGAACACCGCCTTCATATACGGCCTCGATATTTCTTGACATTTCTGTACCTCCAAGTCTATTCAACCAAACCTAATTTCAATTGTATGTTACCCTGAACAGGACACCTTGTCAAATTGAATCGAGATAAGAGAGATATTCAAAAAATAAAAAGCCCCGACCGAGGTCGAGGCTTTCCGCCAATAGTCCTGTCATCGCTGAATGGACACCCGATAGGTCGGATGATCCGTATACGGTTAGTATGGTGCCGAAGGGGGGATTTGAACCCCCACGGGTGTTGCCCACCACCCCCTCAAGATGGCGTGTCTACCAATTCCACCACTTCGGCGTCATAAATGTTGTGATGTAGCGTTGACATTTATTGTCAACGAACCTCTTTCGCCCCCAGCAAATGAGGTTGCTACGAATTTATTTCTTCGGCTCAGATAGAGGAATTTGAGGTTGAACCGGAGTCTTCTGGGGTTCTGCCGGGACAGTCTGCGCCGGCTTCTCTTTTATGACGGTTGATGTCCGCCTGGTTGAACTATACGTCAACAGGAGCGAGGTGATCATGAAGACCACTGCTGCAACCGTCGTCAGTTTGCTGAGAAATCCCATGGCCCCTGCGCTTCCGAAAAGTGTCTGGCTCGACCCACCAAAGGCCGCCCCCATCTCCGCGCCCTTCCCCGCCTGAAGAAGAACGATTAGGATGAGGGCGAAACAGACCAAAACATGCAAGATGATGATGATTGTCATTGATTCAATCCCCTTTTTAATCCCTTAAATCAGCCGGATATCAGAATATCAGATGATCAGGTAGCAGGTATCAGGGCATCTGGCCATCAGGTTAAAAAATTTCTTATGTTCGGTTTTCCTGATATTCTGATTCTCTAGTATTCTGCCTCCTGATTTCCTGATAACCTGATTCCCTTCTAAAATCCTTTTCGGATTTTGACTTTTATATATATCACATTTCTTTAAATCTGACAATCCTTGAGAAGGACTCCGCATTCAGGCTTGCTCCTCCCACCAGGGCTCCGTCGATATTCGTTTGGGCCATCAACCCTTTAATGTTCTCAGGGGTGACACTTCCACCATATTGGATTCGAATACCCTCTGAAGTTCTTTTCGAATAGAGCCTTCCTAATTTCTGACGGATGAATTGATGGACTTCCTCCGCCTGTTCAGGGGTTGCTGTCTTTCCAGTTCCGATGGCCCACACAGGTTCGTAGGCTATAACAATCTCTTCAATCGTATTCTCCTCTACTCCTTTCAAACCGCCATCTAACTGTCTTTCAATCACGGAAAAGGTCAAGCCCCCTTCCCTCTCCTGCAACATCTCACCGATACAGAAGATGACCTTCAGCCCATGGTTGAACGCCGCCTTGATCCTGCGGTTCACCGTCTCGTCTGTCTCTCCGAAATACTGTCTCCTCTCTGAATGGCCGATGATCGCATAATGACAATCGATCTCCTTAAGCATCATCGGAGAGATTTCACCCGTGAAGGCGCCTTTCTCCTCCCAGAAAAGATTCTGGCTGGCTAAATGGAGGGAGGACCCTTTCAGTTCTTGAGAGACAGGGTACAGGGCTGTAAAAGGAGGAGCAATGGCTGCCTCAACATCCTCGATGCCTTGAACAGAGGCTTTCAATTCCCTGACCAGTTCGAGGGCCTCTCCGACCGTCTTATTCATCTTCCAGTTGCCTGCGATGAAGGGTAATCGTTTCATCATCCGTCCTTTCTCAGAGCTTCAATCCCCGGCAATTTCTTCCCTTCGATTAATTCGAGGGATGCCCCTCCACCGGTGGAGATGTGGCCGATCTTATCTGCGACTCCTGCCTGATTCACCGCCGCCACCGAATCCCCTCCCCCGACGATGCTGAAAGCTTGGGAGTCAGCCACAGCCCTGGCAATGGCAAATGTCCCCTGACTGAAAGGTTCCATCTCAAAGACGCCCATCGGCCCGTTCCAGAAAATCGTTCTGGCGGATAGAATCTCTTCTAAAAATATCTTGACTGTCTCTGGACCGATATCGAGGCAGACCCAGCCGCTGGGAATCTTCTCGTTGGTCACGATCTCTCTCCTGGCCTGGACATCCATCCTTTCTGCGGCTATATGATCGGAGGGAAGGATAAGTTTTATCTTTCCTTTTGCTCCTTCAATAAGACGGAGTGAGAGACCGATTTGATCTTCCTCAACCAGCGATTTCCCAATACTGAACCCTTTTGCCTTGAGGAAGGTATAGGCCATTCCTCCTCCAATGAGAAGGGTATCTACTTTGTTTTGAAGATTCCGTATCACCCCGATCTTATCGGAGACTTTCGCGCCACCCAGAATGGCAACATAGGGCTTCTGAGGGTTGACCAGGGCCTTTTCCAAACTTTCAATCTCCCTCATCATCAGAAAACCTGAGGCCACGGTTTGAATATATCGTGTCATTCCTTCGGTGGAGGCATGAGCCCGGTGGGCCGCCCCAAAAGCATCATTGACATAAACATCACAGAGGGACGCCAGGTCTTTTGAAAAAGTTTCTTCATTCTTTTCCTCCTCCTGATGAAACCGGAGGTTTTCGAGGAGGAGAACTTCTCCCTCTTTCATTCTCTCGATCTGCCCCCTGACTTCTTCTCCAACACAATCAGGAGCAAGCGAAACTCCCTTGCCGAGTAATTTTGATAACCTCTCTGCGATTGGAGCCAAACTAAACTTTGGATCCCGTTTCCCTTTAGGCCTTCCGAGATGGGAAGCAAGGATAACCTTACCCCCTGCTCCACATATAAATCTTATAGTCGGGAGAGAAGAAATGATCCGGGTATCGTCCGTGATCTCTTTTTTTTCATCGAGCGGGACATTAAAATCGACCCGAACAAAGACCCGTTTCCCTTTAAGTTCGGCCTGATCTACCCTAAGGATTCCCATTATCTGCTCCTGCCGAAATTACCGTTTTATTGTTCAGGTTGAGGCCAGGGTAATGAAGCCAGTTTAGGTTAGGTGTTCGGGCAAGGACTCACTTTCCATTAAACCAATCGCTTAACCCATTAACCAAACGGGCCTCTTTGCCCTTACCATTTGACAAACCAACCTTATTTTTTCCCAAACAAATACAGAAACAACTCCACCATCCTGTTGGAGAAGCCCCACTCGTTATCATACCAGGAAAGGATCTTTGCCAGTTTTCCACCGATCACTTTGGTCGAAGGACCATCGATGATGGAGGAGTGGGGGTTGCCATTAAAATCGATGGAGACAAGAGGCTCTTCACAGAAACTCAGAATCCCTTTCAACTTTCCATTCGCATAGGATTTCAAAACTTTGTTCAGTTCTTCGTCTGTCGTCTCTTTTTTCAACTCCACCGCCAGATCGACCACTGAGACATTGGGGGTCGGCACCCGGATCGCCATCCCATCCATTTTTCCCTTCAATTCCGGGATGACGAGGGAGAGGGCGGTTGCAGCGCCGGTCGTCGTGGGAATCATCGACATCCCGGCGGCTCTGGCCCGTCGAAGATCCTTGTGCGGAAAATCGAGGATGACCTGATCATTGGTGTAGGCATGGATCGTCGTCATCAGGCCATACTCCACCCCAAACTCGCCAACCAAGATCTTGGCGATGGGAGCAAGACAGTTCGTCGTGCAGGACCCCATGGAAATGATGTGATGTTTGGAGGGATCGTAGTCCTTCTCATTGACTCCGAGAACGAGCGAAACATCCGGGTCTTTTGCTGGAGCGGAGATCACGACTTTCTTGGCGCCCGCCTCCATATGCTTGGACCCTCCTTCGCGATCCGTAAATCTCCCCGTGCTTTCCAGAACCACATCGACCCCCAGGTTCTTCCAGGGAAGCTGGCCAGGATCCTTCTGGGCAAAAACCTTGATCTCCCTTCCATCGACCCAAATGGCGTCTTTCCCTCCTTCTACGTTTGCCGCGAATTTCCCATGAACGGAATCATACTTTAAGAGATGGGCCAATGTCTTAGCATCGGTGAGATCATTGACTGCTACGAACTCCAGATCTTTCCTGTTAAAACCTGCTCGAAGGACATTTCGGCCAATACGTCCAAATCCATTAATTCCCACCCTGATTGCCATATCGTTCCCTCCTTTTGACAATTATCTTTAACGAGTGCCTGTTTATAGATTGCCCCCTCAATCAGAATCGTCATTCCGGCGAAAGCCGGAATCCAGTTTTTTCAAAACCTTCTGGATGTCGGATCAAGTCCGACATGACGGAAAACGTTGTTTATGGGCAGACGTTAATTATATACCTTTTTTTAGTCTCCTCCGTCAATATGTTTCGGAGGTTTAGAAAAATTGCCACTTCTTCCAAAAGATGAAGAAATCTGGTATATTGGGTTAAGTCGAAGGATGAGATGGAAAGAAAAAATCTTAACATCAGAGACCGCAATTTTTTGGAGATTGTGCGGGGTCTTCTCTACTCCCAGATTGCTTTTCAGGAAATCTTCAATAAGTACAGGAGGGGGGGGCTTCAATTTTCAGACATCGGGAATTGGGTCGACGATAAAGGACAAAGCCCTCTTTACAACCTGAAGGAACAGTGTCATTCCTTTTTTCGTAATAAGGGAAAAGAACCTGTTCGTAAAAATGAATGGCTCCTCGACCTGGTCATCGGATCCATCTTTCACGAAGCCATGAAGTTAAGAGAAAATATATATCAGCTTGAAATCTATCGCCCCAAATACCTCAAATATAAACTTAATATTGGGAAATCGTCTTATGAAAAGAACTATTTCCAGCAATTTGAGCGGATCATCTCGAAGGCGGAACAGGGCGTGCTCCTGGGCATATCGGAGATGCGATCCCTTTTCCATGATGCCATGGAACAGTTGATCGACCTCTTTAAAGAAAAAGGCCGCAATCCCTATCTGGTTCGATTTCTTCTGGAGCACCGCTCCCTTCTTCGGAAAGTTTATGGGCCTCAAAAGGGGAAGGACGTTTTGGGTCTCATCTTTGAGGGAGGGTTGCAGGAAGCTTATGATCGTGCAGGCCGAAGTTATCTCTTGAGCGGACATTATGATCTGTCTTCCTGCCACTTTTCAAAAGCCTTGAAGTTGGGATCTCCTCACAACGAACTCCTTTTTCTACTGTATTTCAGCCTCGGGATGAATGCCTATTACAAAAATATTTACACAAAAACCCTGTCGTTCTGGGGGAAGCTGATGTCGATCCGGTTGAAGAAATATTTTAAGAAACATTATGCCAGGCAAATCGAGGAAGTCTGCCGTAAGATGGCTTCGGAACTAAATGAGGAGGGAAGACCCCATCTGGCACAAAAGGCCCTTTCCCTTGCCGATCAGACTATAAAAATGTTAGGATGAATGTAAAGGAGAGCTGTGAGATGCCGATCTATGAATATCACTGCAGTCGATGTCACCATGAGTTTGAAAAACTGGTTTTCAATTCATCTCAAAAGATCCTCTGCCCCGAATGTAACAGCAAGAAGGTGAGCCGGATGATGTCGGCCTTCGCCTTTTCGAGCGGAGGAAAGTTTAAGAGCGCCACCAGTTCCTCCTGCGGCAGTTGTTCCTCCAGTAGTTGTTCCACCTGCAGCCATTAAGAAATTCCAATAACCAAATTCCAAACTCCAAATAAGTTCCAATTAACCAATATCCAAATCACCAAACTCCTATGTATTGGCCTATTTCAAATATTTTGGTCATTGGAATCTGGTCATTATTTGGTTATTGGTGCTTGAAATTTGGTTATTCTTATGTCAGGTTAGCTGAAAAACAGGGGCTTCCAAATTTCTATCGGCCTAAAGATGAGAAAGATGTCGTCTTGCCTCCATTTCCTCTCTCAGTGCCACATCGTCTTGAAGCCCTTTTAGGACCTCGTCGATCAATTGAATCATCTTCTCTTTTTCCTCCGGCAATTTGCCGTGGAGGGGGACGAGGTTCGAAATATGGTCGCTCAAAAATTGGGAGGTAACCTGGAGATCTTTCAACAGAAGCCTCGTCTCCTTCAGAATCGTCTCCGGGGATGCCGGTTGGAAACGCCCCTCCTCCATGGCATCGTATAATTGGGAGTTGGGTTGGGGGACGAAAGTCCGGACCCGTATAAAGTGGGGATCGATCTGATTTAAAACTTCAGCCGTCCCTTTTGCGTGCTGCTCCCACTTCTCTTCTCCGCCAATACCCAGCAGAACATATAAGGAGTATTCAAAGCTTGCTTGTTTGGCCTTCCTCCCTGCCTCGACCATCTCTTCCGGGGTTGCCCCTTTGTCAATCTCCTTTAAAAGTTCTCGATCCCCTGTCTCAAGGCCCACATGGAGCCGATTCAATCCGGCCTTGAAGAGCTTCTCCAGCTCTTCTACGGGCTTCTTGGCCAGTGTCTTCGCCCTTGCGTAACTGGTCACCCTTTCAATATGAGGAAACGAAGAATACAAATGCTTTAAAATCTTAACCAACTCATCAGTCTTGTAAACCAGGCTATTGGAATCCCCGATAAAGACGGTTCGGACTTGATCGCTGTAGAGTTCCCTTGCCATGGAGATATCCTCAAGCACCTCCTCCGGTTCTCTCCTTTCGAATTTCATCCCTTTATACATGGAACAGAACGTGCACCGGTTCCATGGACACCCTCTCGTCACCCTCAACAGGAGGCTGTTGGCTTCGCTCGGTGGCCGAAAAGGTGGAAAGTCATAATCTCTTTTTCTAAGACCGAATCTACCAAGAGTCATCATCTCCTCCGTCAAAGTGTCTTAAATCAAAAGTGTCTAAAGTGATTAAAGTTGACAAAGTCGTAAAAAGTCAAAAAAAAGCAACGATCGTCATTCCGGCGAAAGCCGGAATCCAGTAATCTCAAATAATTATGAAAACACTGGACACCGGTTCCTGCCGCAGGACCGGTGAGGCAACTTTTTACGATTCCATCAAAGTTAAAAAATCATCGTTACAGGGATCCCTTTTTTCTCGAAACGTTCCTTTAAATCCATTCCAATAACATTAAAATAATCATCTGTGAGATAGTTGTCCAGCCCATTTTTATAGTAGATCCCTTTCACCATATTCGGGTAATTCATCCGGTCGATGAGCACTTCATCGACTACCCCCTCGAACATCTTCACCAGGGGGGCCGGCTTTAAGGGGAGCAGTGGCCCGATGAACGCATAAGTCTTGATCCTCTCCCGCCGAAGTGTTTCCAATGTCTTGATCCGGGAGGAGATGGAAGGGGAGCGGGGTTCAAAGAGCTTCTTTATCGCTTCATCATGAGTTGTAATGGTCAATCCCACTTCGATCTTTTTAAACCGTTTAAAAAGATCGAGGTCCCGCAAACAGAGAGGTGAACGGGTTAGCAGGTTGACCGAAAACTGTTTACCCAGAAGTGCTTCCAGGCATCCTCGGGTTATCTTATACTTTTTCTCAAGGGGCTGGTAGGGGTCAGTCACTGTGCTGAGGGCGACAATCCCCCGTTTTGCCCTTTTCAATTGATTCTTCAGTAGTGTGGGTGCGTTCACTTTGACATCAATAAACTCACCCCATGGTTCTTTATGGCCCGTGAAGCGCTTCATGAAACTGGCATAACAGTATCGGCACCCGTGCCCGCAACCCACATATGGATTAAGACAGTAATCAAAACCGGAGATTGCCGTTTTGGTAAGAACGGCCTTGGCAAAAATCTCTCTCACTTTCATAGTGAATATTATAACGTTGAGGGAAGAAAATCAAAAGGGCTTTGAAGTGCGAGGGGTGATAAAAATTCAGGACTTACTGGATGGGAAATTCATGGAAAGGGGGAAGAGAGGCTTCGACTCCCTTTGGGGAATAGATTTCCCCCCCCTGGGAATAGATGTTCTGAAAGAATTCGAAGATGTCAATCTCTCCTCTTTTCGCCTTTTGCCATAGCCCGTAGAGATGATGGGCGGTAATAAAACTGATATTATATCGAACTAAGAGGCCGGCCAACTCCCTGGAGATATGGCTCGCCTCTCCCCTCTCGGAAATGGGAAGGCGAATATGAGTGCTCGCTATGATCAGGGATTTTTCATTCTCTTTCTTCTCTTTCTCGAATTGGAAAACCCGATTAATCTTCGGATGATCCCTATCGGCCTCTCCTTCGCACATCATCACCTGCATTCCAAAGGCCTTCTGGGTATCTGGGATCTTTATAATGCGGTCCACGGATCGATACTGAATCCCAGTCGATATCTTGAACCCCATATCTTTAAAGATGGCGTGGACGGTATCAAGCAAGATCATTTCGTTTTTAGGCCAGAGGAGCGTCTCAATGGTGAAAAAGTCCTGTTCTTTAATCGCTGTTGAATCCTTTTGAGAGATCTTATCAATCTCTGACCTTAAAAAATCTTTCCTTGCACTTGCTTTCTCAGTGCTTCTCCCTTCCACGCGCCCGACAATGAACATCAGAATAAGACAGATCAACGGGACGAGGAGCCTCGACTCCTCCTCATACGTGATGGTGCCATAGATTGCAAAAGTGGCAAGAAGAAGCTGAAACAGAACAAACACAATTAAATCCTTTTAAAAATCAATTAATAACAATATGTTAAAGACAAAGTAATTTACAGCAATTCCTATACCAACAAGGGAGAATTTAAATTCAATAATATTATCAAATAGTTAGATTAATAATCCTGGGGTTTGGCTAAAATTGGCCCTAACTATTTTACATAATTGAACGAAAAATGTCATTCTTATTCAATCCAGGCATCCCTGCTTGTCCGGTCAAATCACTCAAAATAGCCCAGTTGACAATGACTAATTTTAATCTTCATCTCATTAAGAATATCTCCGATCTCCTTCTTCGAGATTCCGAAATCCTCTGCAATCTTAAAGCACATGGCACAGGGAATTTTTCCGTCTTTTGATTTCTCTAATATCACTTCTTCCAATCTTTTGCGATCCATCATGAACTCCATTTCATTTCTTCTCTTCTCTTGAAACCAGAATCCCGTATTCAAACCCATCCACCAGCGCCAGAAAAGAGGCTTTGCAGATATTCTCAGAAAATGCCTTCACCTTCCAGGCTTCTTGCCCATTTCCGAACAGAATCTCCACTTCCACGCCGGCAGCTGTACCTGCCCCCGGATCAAAAATTTTTGAAGAAAAATCGATTAATTTCACATCATCGATTTCAGGGAAGATTGACTTGAGCGACTTTTTCAGCACCTTTGCGAGTGCATCCACAGGCCCTACCCCTGTATCTGCCTCATGCATCTCCTTGCCATTGGCCCGGAGCATAATGGTGGCTTCAGGCCGCAGGCCATCATCGATCAAACGGTAATTTCCGATGACCTCAAAGCGGGGTTTATAGCCGAGCATCGATCTTAAGAGATTTAAAAACTTTGTCGCATCTTTGACTCTCTCCTCGACCAATGTTCTCCTCCGGATATGGGATCGTATCTATTACATTCATATTTGTTAAAGTTGTCAAGATAAATTATAATGGGTAATAGGACAGATTAGAAATCTTTCCCTCAAAGGAGAAGAAAAAGGAGAAAGAGGATGAAGTTGAACGGCGTCATACCCCCCATTACCACACCTTTTCAAAAAGGAAATCTGGCCCTGGACAGGCTGAAAGAGAATTTTAATAAGTGGAATAAAACCGGGCTCTCCGGTTATCTTGTCTTGGGCTCCAATGGAGAGGCGGTCTATTTGAACGAGAAAGAGAAGATGAAAGTCATAGAAGCCTCCAGGGAATCGATTCCCGAATCAAAGGTGATGATCGTTGGAACAGGGGCGGAATCCACACAGGAGACCATTCGTTTTGCCCATCAGGCGGCAAAAGTGGGCGCCAATTTCGGCCTCGTCGTCACCCCTTCCTACTTTAAGGGCTCGATGAAGCCACAGATCCTCTATGACCACTTTATCGCCGTGGCAGAATCCTCACGGATAGGCATCCTTCTCTACAACGTACCTCAATTTACCGGAATCAATCTGGACGCTGAAGTGGTGGCGAAATTATCCTCTCATCCCAATATCGTCGGAATTAAAGATAGCTCCGGAAACATCGGCCAACTGAACGACATCATCCATCTGTCCAGAAAGGGGTTTGCTGTTTTTGTGGGGTCGGCCCCGGTCTTCTTCCCCGCCCTCTGTGTCGGGGCAGCAGGAGGAATCCTGGCTGTGGCAAATGCCGCTCCAGAGGAATGCGTCCGAATCCTCAGCTTCTACCATCAAGGGGAAATGGCAGAGGCAACGGCATCTCAGAACCGATTAACTCCTCTTGCCAAAGCGGTTACGGTGAAGTATGGGATCGGGGGGTTGAAGATGGCGATGGATCTTACCGGTTACTTCGGTGGCAATCCGAGACTTCCCCTGAAAAGACCCGGGAAAGAGGTGGAGGAAGAGTTGAAGAAGTTATTGGCCCAGATGAAAAAATAAGCTATCCCATCGCATCGAGGACAACCTCGGTAATATCCCTCACCTTCAATTTGATCTTATGTTTTCTTGCATAGCCTGAGATGGTCCGGATGCACTGCTGGCAGGAGGTCACAACTTCCTCGGTTCCTGTCCTCTGAATCTCTTCGATCTTTCTCTGTGCAATGGCAGCGGAGAGCGCCGGATCAATCATCTCAAGATCCCCTCCTCCCCCACAGCATATGCTCAACTGCCGATTCCCCTCTAATTCAACCAGATTCAAGCCGGGAACCTTCTTTAAAATATTTCTCGGGGCGTCGAAAACCTTGCTGTTTCTTCCCAGATCGCAGGGATCATGATAGGTGATTGCTCTGTCAGCTACATTCTGGAAGGTGATCTTTCCTTCTCCGATCAGCCTTTCTATGAATTGAGTCGAATGGAGCAATTCGGCATTCGTTTGATACTTCTCCTTCCAGGTATGGTAGCAGGAGGGGCAGGCAAAGACAACGGTCTCGGCGCCCACTTCCTTTACTTTCTCCTGATGGTGTTCGATCAATTTCTGCATCTTATCCTTCATTCCCGCCTGGATGAGCGGAAACCCACAGCACCACTCTTCTCCCCCCAGAATGGTGAAGTCAACACCGGCCTTATTCAGAATCTGAACAAACGTCTGCGGGATCTTATGGGCCATCGGGTAGAAGGCCGCCACGCATCCCACAAAGTAGATCACGCTCGCTTTTTCTTTCTGAAACCTGTGATCCGGGATGTCCTCCAATTTCTCCATCCACAGAGTTCGGTTAATATTCGGCTCATTTGAAATATTGAAATGAGTTTCCAGGGCCTCGACCACCCGATCGATCACCTTCGGGTACTGTTTTTTATCGACCAGGCATTCCCGTCCCGCCAGAACGCCCTGATTGGTCTCCACCGCTGGAAAACAGGTCTGGGTGCAAAGTCTGCAACCCGTGCACCGGAAGAGTGTTGCCTCGATTTCGGGTGTCCAGTCGATTTTGCCTTCGATGATTGCCTTCACAAGCACATTTTTGCCGCGGGGGGTCGCCCATTCCCTTCCTGCAACCGTATAAACAGGACAGTGAGCCAAACAGAAACCGCAATGGTTGCATTTGGCAACCTCGTCGTAAAAAAGAGTTTTGAGCTGTTCTCGATTCATGTGATCTCCCTAACTAAGGCTTTAAACTCTAAACTCGAAACCCTAAACAAACTCAAATGTCTAAATTACAAATCCAAAAATGTTTAAGCGTTTGAATTTTGGATTTGTTTAGAATTTAGAGTTTAGAGTTTCGGATTTGAATGTTAAATTCCTCCTACAAACCTCCCGGGGTTGAGGATTCCTTTCGGATCGATCTCTTTCTTCAATCGCCGCATGATCTCGTATTCGCCTCTGGGTTCCCCCCAAACATCGATCCTCTTCTTGATGCCAGGAGGACACGATTCAACGATGAGGTGGCCTTCGTTTTTAACGGCAACTGAGGAAAACTCTCTTATAAGGTTGAGCAGGAATTCTTTCTTTGATCGCACGCCTTTGCCGGCAAAGACATAGGAGTAAAGCATCCCGTTTCCGGAATGGCAGATGAGTCCGCAATCGACTCCGGACTCTTTTGCGATTTTTTCATAACTGCCCATTACTTCTCCGCATCTCGAGATTAAAAAATTGGATTTGAAGGAAATGAAATTTGACCCTTCTTCCACCAGTCCCTCTGAAAAGTCCCGTATCGCCTTCCAGAAGGAGGAGTGGGTTTCCGAAGCAAGAACCGCTATTTCAAGGGCACTGCTCTTTTTCGCCCTTTCCCCTATCTCCGAGACCTGCCGCTCAATGCTTTCAGCCACACCATCCAATCCGATGGCTACCAGATAATTCCCCTGTTGCACTATCGGAGACTTTATCTTCTTCACAACCATTTCGTTAAGGATCTCGATGGATGATGGAAGGTATTGGGACTGGAGGATTTCACGTCCAAATTGAACCGCCTCCTCCAGCCTGACAAAAGGGAGGAGCAAGGTTGTCACTCTTTCCGGAAGGGGTAGAAGTTTAAAAGTGATCTCGCAGAGAATTCCCAGCGTCCCGTAAGAACCGATCAGGAGTTTACACATGTCATAGCCGGAAACATTCTTCACCGTCTTTCCGCCCGAAGCAACGACATCCCCATTGGGAAAAACAGCCTTTGTCCCGATGATCAGATCCCTCGCCGTTCCGTAAAGTAGTCTCCTTGGCCCGCTCGAATTGGTCGCCACAATCCCGCCGAGAGTGGCCCTTTCCGTAAAGGGCGGATCCAGCGGAAGAAAATACCCCTTCCCTTCCTGTAACAATCTCTTCTGAACCTCCCCGAGAGGAATTCCGGATTCCGCCGAAAGGGTTAGATTCTCACAGTCGCAGTCCGTCATGCGATTGAGGCGGAGAGTGGAAAGAACGACATCCATCTTTTTGGGTATTCCGCTCATTCCCATCTTCGTCCCATTCCCCATGGGAAGGAGGGTCAGGGATTGCTCATTGGCATACGCGACAACTTTTGAAACCTCACCGATCGTTCCCGGAGAGAGAATCGCTTGGGGTCGTTTACCATCCACTGCACATGCCTTAAGCTTATCCGGATCTCGAATGAGATGGGCTTCGCCGACGATCTCTTTTAACCTGGGAATGAGTTTCTCCATCCTGGGCATATCATTCTCCTTGAATATTACATTTCGGAAAATTAATCACCAACAACCAAATCCCGAACAATAACTCCCCCTCTTAAATTAAGAGGGGGTTGGGAGGCGTTATGATAGTGGTTATTGGTGATTGCATTTGTATCACGATCCGTTATCGGCTCATGCCTGAACCTCCGGAAAGATCTTCCCTGGGTTATAGATATCTTCCGGATCGAAAGCCTTCTTAACCTTTCTCATGGCGGCAATATCCTGTGGGGAGAAGACAAAGAACATCTCCTTCATTTTTTCCGTGCCAATTCCGTGCTCCCCGCTGATGGTCCCGCCTGCATCGGCGCATAATTTCATGATCTCCGAGCCTGCCAGATGTACTTTCCTCAACTCCTCCTCATCTCTCTCATCAAAGAGGATGAGGGGATGGAGATTTCCATCTCCTGCATGAAAGACATTCGCAATGGTAAGATTGTACTTTTTGCTCACCTCCATCACCCGGACCAACACCTCCGGTAGTTTGGTCCTCGGTACAGTTCCATCACAGACAAGATAGTTGGGACGAAGCCTTGAAATAGCGCCGAATGCCCCTTTCCGGCCTGCCCAGAGCTGTGTCCTTTCTGCCTCTGTCTTCGCAGATTTTACATCACGGGCGTGATTCTTCCTGCAGATCTCCATGATCCGTTCCGCCAGTCTCTCCATTCCATCCTTGAGCCCATCGATCTCTATGAGAAGAACTGCTTCCGCGTCAAGAGGAAAACCCGCATGGACCGACTCCTCGACTGCCTTGATCGTCAATTTATCAAGGATTTCGAGCGTGGCCGGAACGATTCCATCGGCAATGATGGCGGAAACCGTTCTGCCGGCATCCTCCAGGGAATTGTAGATGGCCAGCATGGTTTTAACCGCTTCGGATTTGGGCATGATCCGGAGAGTTAATTGGGTGGCGATTCCCAGCGTTCCTTCTGAACCCACCAGAATCCCGGTCAAATCATATCCGGGATTGTCCAGCGCCTTTCCACCGACTTGAATTACCTCTCCGTCAGGCAGGACAACCTCAGCTCCTAGAATATGGTTTGTCGTCACACCGTATTTGAGGCAATGAGGGCCTCCTGAATTCTCTGCGAAATTTCCTCCGAAGGTGGAGACTTTCTCGCTGGCAGGGTCCGGCTGATAGACATATCCATGACGGGCCAACTGATTCTTCAAGGCAAGGGTAAAGAGACCTGTTTCCACCACCGCCCTCTGGTTTTCGATATCGATCTCCAGAATTTTATTCATCCTCGAAAAGTGAAGGATGACCCCGCCTCTGGTGGGAATCGTCCCTCCACTCAGATTCGTTCCTGAACCTCTCGCAATGACTGGAATCTTCTCGCGGTGACAGAACCTGACGATTCCAGAGACTTCCTGGGTTGAACCAGGGAAGGCAATGCAATCCGGTTTTCCCTTAAAAAGGGAGGCATCGTAACCATAAAGCAGCAAATCTGTCTCTGATGAGAGAACATTCTCCTTGCCTACGATCTTTGACAGCTCCTCAAGCATTTGTTCGCGTTGCATGGGTTCTCCTTAATAAAGTTCGGAGTCTAACTCAATTTTAAATTTTTAAGGTTTTGAATTCCGCAATCCGCATTCCGCATTCCGCAATTGATTCATTCTCCCAACCGATCTCCGACTTTTATTCCTACCGATTGAGCAAACTCAAGTGGCCCGACCTTCTCGCCCTTATCCACCCTCAATTTGCCAACGACGATGAGCCCCCCTTGAACAGCGATTTCAAGACCTTCTTTTCCAATAGCCACAATCTCTCCTGCCCCCTCTCCCGCCGGTAAAGATTTCTTCCTCGCATCGTAGAATCTGATCCTCTTTCCTTTAACGGTGGTGTAGGCCCCTGGCTGGGGATCGCAGCCCCTGATTAAATTGTAAATCTCATCGACCGGTTTTGCAAAATCGATGGACGCAACCCGATCATCGCAAGGAGGTTCATAGGTGGCTTTCGATTCATCCTGGGGAATTCTGGGCGCCTTTCCCTTTTTGACCAAATCGACCGCCTCCACAATGGCTTCGATTCCCATGGGGAAAAGGGTGTTGAAGTAGAGGGCTCCTGTCGTGTTATCAGGGCCAATTTCCACTTCCTTCTGGAGCAAGATCGGACCGGTATCAATTCCTTTATCGGCCCAGAAGATGGTCAGGCCAGTGCGGGTGTCGCCTTGAATGATCGCCCAGTTAATGGCGCTCGCTCCGCGATGTCTTGGCAATAAAGAAGGATGGTAGCAGATCGTTCCGAGGGACGGAATGTTTAATATCTTTTCAGGGATAATATCCGTAACAAAAGCGAGGATGGCAAGATCGGGTCGTAACTTGAGGTAATCTTCTTCGACCTTCGAGTCTTTCATCAGGAAGGGTTGAAAAATGGCGATGCCTGACTTTTCGGTTAATAACTTAAGCGGCTCCCCCCTCTTATCCGGAGGAGAAAAGACGCCTACCACCTCTTCACCTTTCTGGATCAAAGCCTCCAGAACCTTCTCTCCAAAAGGGCCTTGACCAACGATGATAATTCTCATGGCTATCCCCGATAAAAAGGGGACAGGCTACTTTTCAATTTGGGATTGCGGATTGCAGATTGCGAAATGAAATCCGAAATCCGAATTTCGAAATCCACAATAAAAAAGTAGCCTGTCCCCTTTTTTATTTTTTCCTCTTTGCATCAAAGGCGGCAATCTCATCTACGATGGCAAGGATCGTTCTTGCGTTCTCATAGACCGGGGTATCGACCATTTTCCCCAGATAGGAGACGGCGGCTGCGCCTTTGGCAATTCCCTCTTCTTCAAAGACCTTTACCACTCCCTTTGCCCATTCCACATCCTCGGGGGCCGGAGTATAGATCCGATGGGAAGGCTCGATCTGGCTCGGATGAATGAGCATTCTCCCCTCATAACCTAACTGACGGCCGAAACGTGTGTTCTTCTCAAAGGCTTCCGTATCCTTGAAGGCCACAAAGGGACAGTCAATGGCGATACAGCCCGCAGCTCTGGCGGCAACCGCGGTATGAGCTCTTGCATAAAACTGCTCATCCCCTTCGGTCGTAAGTTTCACCCTCATATCCTTCGTATAATCGACTGCGCCGAAGATGAGGGAGTTGACCCTTTTGCTCGCAATGGCGGAGGGATAGGCATTGATCACCCCTTTTGCTGTTTCGATAAGAAGCTGAATGGCGATACTGCCAACAGGGAGCCCCCTCCGTCTTTCAAGTTCCTCCAACTTCCAGTCCAGGCGCTGGACATGATCTGGCCCGCCGGTCTTGGCCAGACAAACCCCTGAAAGCCCCTCATAGACGATAGCCTCAAGATCATCATTGGTCATAAGGGTCTCCCAGTTATTGAGCCGGACATAAACCGTTGAACCCCCTGATCCGGCAAATTTCAGATTCTCCCGGACCATCTCACGGGCCTTTACTTTCTCTGCCGGTGGGACAGAGTCTTCTAGGTCAAGGGTGATGATATCAGCCGGTGTTTCAGGGGCCTTCGACACCATCTTCTCATTATTTCCCGGAATGTAAAAAACAGAACGCATAACAGTCATAGTGCACCTCCCATAATTTCCAATTTCGAAATTCGAATATCGAAATCCGAAACAAAAACGAATTTCAAAAACCCAAATATCCTAAACTTTTTTGTTTTGAACATTTGAATTTTGGTCATTTGAGATTGTTTCGAATTTCGGATTTCGTGCTTCGGATTTATTTGTTACATAACAATTTTCTCCACGATAAATATTTGGAACAAAACTCATATATTCAATAACCTCTTAAGGGTTGGAGCAATCTCATCGGGCCGGTCCACCACATGGACTCCCGCCTCTTTAAGAGAATTGATCTTGTCTTTTGCCGACCCTCTTCCCCTCTCGATAATGCTCGATGCATGAGAGAATCGCATCCCTTCAGGAGCCCATGCCCCGGCAACAAAAACGACAAGGGGCTTGGTAAATTCTTTCTTTCTCACAGCCTCTGCGGCCTCTTCCTCATAAGGACCGCCGATTTCACCGAACATCGCAACAGCCTTCGTGTCCGGATCTTTCTCAAACAGAGGCAAGATGTCGCCGCAGGACGTGCCCAGTACCGGCTCTGTTCCTATGTGCACAACGGTGCTTACACCCAATCCTGCCTCTTTGATCGCCCAGGGAACGGTTCCGGACTGCCCCCCGCTACGCGAGATCACGCCAACGGGTCCGGGCACAAAAACCCTCTTGGCAAACTCAGGAGTTCCACCAAGCCAGCCCATGACCGCAATTCCGGGGCTGATGACCCCGATGGATCCTGGTCCGAGGAGGCGGACTCCTTTCAATTTAGCATAGGCCATCATCTCAAGGATATCATATAGAGGAACTCGCTCAACGGGCATCACAACAAACTTGATCCCGCCATCAACAGCCTCAAAAATAGCATCTTTGAGCCCTGGCCCGGGCACAAAGGTCACGCTGGCATCGATACGGCCCTGGGCTCTAACTGCTTCCTCAACGGTATTGTAGACAGGTATTCCGGAGATTTCCTCTCCGCCCCGCCCGGGCGTCACGCCTGCCACCACTTTGGTGCCATATCCTTTCATAAAGGCCGCCCGTGCCGAACCTTCCCTTCCGGTAATCCCTTGAACCAAAACAGTTGTATCTTTCTCAAGCAAAATAGCCATTTCTCACTCCTTTTTATGAAAGTGTTAGCCCCCGCTTCTCTAAATACTCTTTTAACCCCGGAATTGGAGCCTCGATCTTAATTGCTTTGTTTCCTCTGAACTCGCATTCGTATTCACAGGCTAAGCATTCGGTCCCCACCCTTTCGGCATAGGCGGCATCGCCTCCAAGAGCCGGTTTTCCGTCCTTGATCACTAAAATCCCTCGAGCGAAGAGCTTGCACCCCGCCGCACACGCATGCGTCTTGCAATCAACGCATTTGCTGTCGTCTATAATGACCTTGATCGTTCTCTCTTTGAATTCAATCATCTCCGTCTCCTTTATGATCTAAGTATTGTCATTCCCGCGAAAGCGGGAATCCAGAGAAGACTGGATTCCGGATCAGGTCCGGAATGACAAGATTTGTAAAATCATTTCTGAGATAGTAGGTTAGTCTCTTATCCCCCTATCCTTCCGGTACTCCAGAATCAGGGCTTTCATCCTCTTGGCTAAAAATTGGGTCTCATACACCTTATCACTTCCGTAGAACTCGAATCGTCCGGGTAAATCGCTTGTCCCTTCCTTTAATATCTCCATCGACTCTTTCTCTCTATTCCCGCAGAGGAGGATCACACATGGAAAACCCGGCCTCTTCGGTATTTCCTCCCGGAGGGCTTTCACCACGCCGTGGGCATGATGCCACTGCTCCTGATTGGCCACAATGAACCCTCCAAGCATATATCCTTCAATTCCTGGCTGGTTGATGATCAATTTGGCGGCCCGGTAAACCTTTGCCGCAGTTGGGTTTCCGCTCGTATCCGCATAGTTGGCGATCTTCAATCCCTGCCGGTTTAAGGCATCCACTCCGAGGATCGCTCCACCTCCTCCAATGCCATGATACCCGACATAGTTTAGTTCTTTGATCTCCGGAGCCATCTGGGCAATGTAGCAGGTCCCCCGTAGGTCCCCCTCCTCAATCTGCCAGGCGATCTT
>Ga0194126_10001269_pt1 | contig 42434 bp, 38 predicted proteins | sample TA2KigC150mmetaG_FD_148641 | JGI IMG/M metagenome (GOLD analysis project Ga0194126, IMG submission 148641) | Freshwater microbial communities from Lake Tanganyika, Tanzania - TA2015035 Kigoma Deep Cast 150m | ecosystem: Environmental > Aquatic > Freshwater > Lake | place: Tanzania: Lake... | reverse complement strand
CGTAACGTGCGAGCACATCGAAGGGCCTAAGTCGTGGCGCCGGCGTGGGAAATGGTGGATGCGATCTCTATTGAGCGGGCGCCTGGCGCCAAAGGCGCCCGCAGACGATTCCGGCAGACATAGTTATGAAGACCGTCATTATCGCGCGTTCTTCCGCGACGCGGGCTATCAGCTTTTCCGGCAAAGCTTGGACTACCCGGTCTTGCCGGATTCCCCCGTGAATGCGATCAACTACTTCGGGCTCAAACCAGGACCCATGACCGCGAAGAAGTGAAGCAAGGAGTCTCGGGCGGCTATCTCGTCCGTATTGTCCGCGCGCCCAAGAGCGGTCTGGACAGCCGGGTTGCGCTGCGCTATTTTGGGCCTTTCTCCGTGTGCATGCTCAGGCAAACGTTCAGGGGCAAGAAATGGCCATACCGCTTCAACGACCTTATCTGGGCCGGGAAGAACTCGACGCGGTGGCAAAAGTGTTCGAGAGCCGATGGCTCGGCATGGGCGCAGCGACAAAAGAGTTTGAAGACAAGCTGCGGGATTTTCTCGGCGCGCCGCATGTGATCGCGGTGAATACCGGGACGTCGGCGCTTCATATCGCGCTCGACGCATGCGGAATAGCGCCCGGGGATGAGGTGATCGTCCCATCGCTCACCTTTGCCGCGTCGGTTCAGGTCATAACTTGTTGCGGCGCGCAACCGGTCTTTTGTGATGTGGAAATCGACACATTCAATATGGACCCGGCGGACGTCGAGCGGAGGATCTCGCCGCGCACGCGCGCGGTCATGCCTGTGCATTTCGGGGGCCTGGCCTGTGACATGGACCGTCTCCTCCATATCGCGAAGACGCATAATTTGCTGGTAATCGAGGACGCCGCGCATGCTTTCGGTTCGAGTTATAAGGGTCGCACCATAGGGACCCTGGGGCACGTGACCTGTTTCAGTTTTGATCCGATTAAGAATATCACCTGTGGTGAGGGCGGCGCGGTCGTCACCGCGGATGACGATATCGCGGCACGCGTCATTCACAAGAGAATCCTCGGAATAGATCAAGACACGTGGAGCCGCTATCGCCACGAACGAAGCTGGTTTTACGAAGTGGTGACTCCGGGATATCGTTACCACATGAGCAACATAAACGCTGCGATCGGCCTGGAGCAACTTAAGCGGTTAGAGGCGTTCAGAGCCAGAAAGACGGCCATTGTAAAACAGTACGACCAGGCTTTTCGCGACCTGCGCGCGGTCGCGCTGTTGCGCCATGACCTGGAGGAAACTTTTCCCTTCTTTTACGTACTAAGGGTCCTGGACGGACGCCGCGACGAACTGATGGATTACCTGAAACAGAAGGGTGTCGCGTCCGGCGTGCACTACATACCGAATCACCTACAACCCCTGTACGCGGATTTTCGCGTTCCCTTGCCGGTCACCGAACAGATATATGGGGAGATGACTACGCTGCCGCTTTTTTATGAGATGGCTGACGACGATCCCGCGCTCGTCATTGAGGCGGTTCGGTCGTTCTTCGGCCGCTGAAAGCGCTCTCTGCGTTTCCACGGCGCTTGGAGCCGGCGACCGCTTTGGCTTTCTTATATGAGTCTGTTGATGCCTCGCGCAACTCCATTAGTCAGTGTGACTATCTGTTGCTACAACAGCGAAGAATACATCGCTGAGACGGTGCGGAGCGTTCTGGCTCAGACATGGGATGACTTCGAAATCGTCATGGTCAATGACGGGTCAACCGACCTGACTGAGGAAATCATCAAGAGCTTCTCCGATCCGAGGATCCAGTACTACTTCCAGACAAATGCCGGCGTGGGCGCCACCCGAAATCGCGCAGTGGACCTTTCCCGGGGAAAGTACGTGGCCTTCCTGGACCACGACGACCTGTGGGAGCCCTCGAAACTGGAGAAACAGATTCCTCTCTTGGAGACCCGGCCTGAGGTGGCCCTGGTCTATTCCGACTGCTATTTCATCGATCCGCATGGAGATCGATTTGCCACCTATTTCGCATACCAAGGTGTTGAGCCCTGTAGAGGCCGGGCGCTCTCCGCCCTTGTCAAGCATGGCTGCTTCATGCAGCTTCCGTCGGTGGTTGTGAGAAAGGACGCGCTCATTGAGGTCGGTAAGTTCGACCCCAGGTACAACATTGTCGAGGACTATGACACGTGGATGAAGATCGCCGCGGCCCATGAAGTAGACTATGTCCGCGAACCGTTGTGCAGCTATCGGGACCATCCGGCAAACACCAGCAAGACGCAGCAGGAGCGGGGATACCAAGAGCTGCTGAACCTGGTTACGGAATGGTCCCGTCGACGGGACCTCTCTCCTGAAGCGCTCACTGAACTGGACCGGAAGTACGCGGAATACGCCGTAACCTACCTCTACTGGCTTATGCGAAGACGAAGACCCGCGAGCGCATGCGCCCGCGGTCTGGAGTTCACCGCGACCGAGTTCATGCGTCTCTTTGCAATCCGTTCGCCTGACTGGCGGCCCGCCGGCTCTTGGACGCGGGCTTCGCACGCGCTCCGTGTGATCCGGTCGGAAATCACCAAGAGATGGCTGACACCGGGCCGTTGCGCGTGAGTCTTCTTGGAGATGTTGGACGCGCCGTTCAACGCTTGCCCCCGGAGTTAGTCGACCTGTATGAGAGCTACGAACTTCTCCCTGCTGATCCGCAGGTAGTCGGTGTCCCGCGAGAAGACCTCCAGGGTTATCGTGTCGTCGTACGCTATCTGCTTGAGCCCCGCGATGATTTTCGGGAAGTCCGCGGCGCCCGCGCCGATGGGTAGGTGGTTATCATCATTGCCGAAATTATCACTCGCATGAATATGCGCGATCCGCTCCGGAAAACGGCGGATAAAATCCAGAGCCCTCTTGGGGCCTTTCCCGCCGATATTCGCGTGTCCGGTGTCCAGCGTCAGTTTCAGGCTCGGAAGACGCAGGAACACCTCGTCGAAATCGTCCGGTTCAACAAGAGACCGTGTGCGAGGGAACATATTCTCGATACACAGAGTCAAGCCGAGTCGCTCGGCCGTCTCTGCAACGGTCGCAAGGCTTCGGTGGCCGAACTCAGCCACCTGGTCCCCCACATAGACCCCCAGCCCTGTAACGTACGGGGGATGAATGACCACCTTGAGCGGATCGAGTTCAGCGGCGACTTCCAGGGAAGAGACCATCTCGTTGACCGACGCGTCCCTGATGCTTCCGGTCAGGTCTCCTAAGCCAAGAAAGCTGGGCAGGTGGACCACCAACTTCATCCCGTGTCCTTCCAGCGCGTTCACGAGGTCGCGCCGCTGCTTCCGGATGGCGCTATGGTGCGCCTGAGGCGGGTCCATGGTCAGCTCCACGTAATCAAACCCCAGAGCGGCAATCGCCTCCACTTCCTTGAGAACGGGCTTCACCGGAAAATTCATCGCCCCGTACAACATGTCGCGCGCCTCCAGCAGTGATTTTCTCGCCTCATCACTTTTCTTACCACGTCATACTAGGAAAGACAGAGCTTTTGGCGGGTGGCGTAAAGCTCAGGGAGCAACCGGGGAGCGAAAAAATCCCCCCTGGAAATGCCAGAGGGGATAAATAGAAAAAGTGCTCTTCAGCAAACCCGGGAGGAGCATAGCAGATCAGGATGGATACAGTCAAACTAAATAGCATGGTTGTGAATTAGTTTTACTAATGCTCCGTCGGCCCGCGCCGCCCGCTTCTCAACTGGTATCGGCGGCAGGCCGCGTACACGACCATCGCCCTCTCCGCGGAATCGAAGAAAGGCGCCTTGTTCTGACAGAAAGCGCGCGCCAGCGCAGGATCGAATCCTGGAATGCTCACCATCAGGAAGGGCTTGCCCGAGTCTTTACGCGCTTGGATCAGGGACTCGGTGTAAACCGTGTTCGTGTCGGGGCTGATGCCCGCGCCTACGATCACCACCGCGTCCACCCCGGGGTCCGCAGCAAGCGCCCTGGCGGCCTGGACGTAGATTTCTATTTCGAAGGACGCGGTGAGACCCACGTCCACAGGGTTGGAAAGGCTCGTGCCGGTCGGCGGGATGAATCGACCCAGGGTCTTGCGGGTTTGGGGCGAGAGTTCGGCCAGCTTCAAGCCCGCGGCCCCACATGCCTCGGCCGCGGCTACAGCCAGCCCGCCGGGCCCTGAGAGGACGGCAATACGATCTCCCAGGCCCGCGGGAAGCAGCGAAAAGCCCATGAGAAAATCCACGAGCCGCTCAAAGCCCACCACGGGAATTGCTCCTGTCTGCCGGACGAGCGAATCCCATATCCTGGGAGAACTCGCGAGCGCGCCCGTGTGAGAGGTGGCTGCCTGCGCGCCTTCAGGGGTTAAGCCCGTCTTCCAGAGAACTACCGGCTTGCGGGAGGCTGCCTGTCTGAGCGCATCGGCGAAGAAGGACCCGTCTTTCACTCCTTCCAGGTACGCTCCGATCACACCTGTGTCAGGGTCGTGCGCGAAGTAAGACAAGAAGTGCGCTGCATTCAGATCGGATTCGTTGCCCAGGCTGACGGCCTTACTGAACCGAATGCCCTTCTGGTCGGCTATGCGACCGAGGATGTTGGCCAGAGAGCCGCTGTGGGATATGAGCGCCACCGGACCCGGGTCCCTGGAGAGCCCCGGAAAGAACGACAGACCACTCCGAGGACAATACAAACCCATACAATTTGGGCCGAACAGGCGCATACCCGCTCCCTGTGCGATCCTGACAAGCTCTTCCTCCAGAGCGCGGCCCTGTTCGGTCCCGGTCTCCTTGTACCCTGCGGTAAAGAGCACTGCGCCCTTGACACGTTTTGCCGCGCAATCCTTGATCACGTCCAGAGCTTGGTGGTGAGGGACCAACACGATTGCCAGGTCTACGTGTTCGGGAATTGACAAGACGGTGGGGTAGCACCGAATTCCGTCTATCTCCTGAGCCTCCGGATTCACGGGATAGATTGGTCCCTTGAAGCCCTGTTCGAGCAGCGCGATGAGGAACAGTTTCCCCATCTTGAAGCCTCTTGGAACCCCCACAACGGCCACGGACCCAGGGTTGAAGATCTCATCAAGTTGTCGGAACAGTTCCTCCGGTCTCTCCACGGTTTGCGCAGCGCTGCGATCAGACATCTCTCTGCGCTCCCTCATGGGCCGACCGTCTCATCCGGTCACGGCGCATGGCGGCAAGCACGGCAATGGCCCTGGCTGAGGACGAAAAGACCGGAATTCTCTGCGATTCGATCATCTGGACCCAGTGTTCTTCCGCCGCGTCCATGGTGGAGCGCCACATGGCAAACGGCTTGCCCACGCTCCCAAGGCCCACGAAACCTTGCGTAAACTGCTCGAGAGCCTTCTCTGCAAGTTCGGGTGTGACATGTGGGACCGACAGAGCGAAGTCGGCGATACTTGGCGGCATCTGCATGATTGCGCAGTCCACCCCGTTATCAGTCGGGATCGCCTTGAGAGTGTTGAAGAAATCGAAGGGCGATGACACAAGGAATTCCAAGCAAACTCCGCCGTCGAAGGGATTCACCGGAATTTCCCAAGCAGGCATCACCTTCTTGAGGATTTCGTGGGTCTCACTACTGAGTTGAGCTGGTTCGAGCCCGTTGGCCACACACGCGTCCGTAGCCATGACCCCTTCCCCCCCTGACATCACTATGACGGCCAGCCGATTCCCCTGTGGCGCGTTCAGAAATGCAAAACCTTTTGCCAGATCGAAGAATTCCTCCAGGTTCTGGGCCCGAATGGCCCCCGTTTGTCTAACGATGCCCTCAAATACAAGATCGTTTTCCTGCGCAATCGCGCCCGTGTGAGACGCTGCGGCTTTCGCGCCTGCAGCAGTCCGGCCGGACTTGAGGATGATTGTGGGCTTCCTCTCAGCTATCCGTTTCAGGGCTCTGACAAAGGCGTCTCCGCTACCTCTGACGCTCTCAACATGGATTGCCAACGCCGTGGTGTCGGGATCAACGGCAAAGTATTCGAGCGCGTCCACTTCGTTGATGTCCAGCTTATTTCCCATATCCAAGATCTTGCTCACGCCCAGACCCGAGCAGATCCATCGAATTCGGGGATCGTAAAATCCGGACTGAAAGGCAAAGGATATTCCGCCTCGCTTGATGGATCGCACCCGGTTGTAACTGATGGCCAAATCGGCCGCCGAATTCACCGGACTCAGGGTGTTGGGGCCAAGTACGCGTATGCCCTGCTCTCTGGCGTACGCCGCTACCATCCGGTGCAGGTCTCTCCCCGCCGCTCCGCCTTCGGAAAAGCCGCCTGAGACAATAACCAACCGTTTGACACCCAGCGCGCCGCATTCCTGCGCCACGCTTAGCGTCCTTGGCGCGGGCACCGCGCTCACCACAAGGTCGATTCGGTCCGGAATGTCTGCCAGCCGCGGGTAAACTCTAAGGCCCAGAATCTTTTGAGCCCCGGGATTCACGGGGTAGATTTTTCCCGGGAATTTGAGGTCCACCAAGTTCTGGGTCAGTCTGAAATTGATCTTGAGCGGATTGGACGTGGCCCCTACCACCGCCACGGATTTCGGCCAGAAAAACCCGTTCAGGAAATGATCCGCGCTCGTCACTATGAGCTATCCTCCACTGAATCAAACAGAGCTATGGCGCCTCACGGCCGAGAACCGGCCGGGCCGAGCGACTAAACGCCGCTCGTCGGCGCTACACCCACGCCCGTGCGCAATGAAGCCCCAGCCCTATTCCCCACCCGGCTCCGTGCAAGGTTTACCGAATTGCCCTGAAAGAACTGGGACCGAAACGCAACGGCCGTGAGTTCCGCCCCCCCACATGAGACACCATAACACGCAAGAGGGCCAGCGGGAACTCACTAGCCAGACCTCGCGCTCGGAAGCCGCGTGTTGAAAGCGCGACTTCGGCGGGCCAAGAAATCACCCGGAACATCAAGATTGCTTGCCGTCGCATTCGGGTACACCCGGGCATGGTCCGTCGATTTCGGATAACCATCGGAGTCCTCACTCTCCGCTTCAAAGGTCGCGTCCGGGAAGCCGTCTTCCGGAGACACCCCCCACATGCCTTTTGCCGGATGTGGATTTCTTCCGCGGTTGTCACCTCCTTCAAATCGTGAAAACGACTATGGAACAAAAAGGCCCAAGTGGCAAAAATGGGGGTCACCCACTTGACATTCAGAGAAGCGTACCTATCTGAGTAGTGATTTAACCGAAAAAGTAATTAAACAGGACCGTTTTCTGAACCAGAAAGCAAAACCAAAAGGAGGTGCTGAAAAATGCGCAGCCTGATTCCTTGGAGACGAGGAGAAGTTGAATCCCGCGAACACTCTCTGGCGACCCTACGCAGGGAGATGGACGACCTGTTCGATTCTTTCTTCGGGTCTGACTGGTTCCTGTCGGGACCATATTCGGGGCGCAAGTTTGTCCCCGCGTTCGATATCTCCGAGACGGAGAATGAGTTCGTGGTCAAGGCGGAACTCCCCGGGGTGGACACGAAGGAGGTTCAAGTTAACCTTACCGGTAACGTTGTCACGGTCAGCGGCGAAAAGAAGGAAGAGCGAGAGCAGAAGAGTGAGAGCGTACACCGGGTCGAGCGGGCTTATGGGAGTTTCACCCGCTCATTCACCATCCCTGGAGATATCCAGGAGGACAAGGCGGAAGCCTCGTATAAGGACGGAGTCCTGACCTTGAAACTGCCCAAGGCCGAATCGAGCAAGAAGAAGACAATCAAGATCGAGTTGAAATGAGGAAACACGGTGGGAAGCGCGCTAAGCGCTCCCACCGCGCGTTTCGAGGCATCATAAGATCTGATGAAAAGCCGACCTGTCGTGCCGCAGATGCGGCAGACAATCCGAGAGCCGTGAAATTTGTAAGGTCGGCTTACGCCGACGGTTCCGTAATTTCGGAGAATAACTTCTTGTCAAGAAGGAGGACCACAACATGTTTCGTTGGACCGTGCATGGAGGACCGCCCTGGTCCGAGCTGAATCGCCTCCGGAGGGAAATGGACAGCCTGCTCAGCGCGCTGACGCCGGAGACATGGCCGACGGGCTCTCTGTGGCCGCAAACAAGGCTCTTTCCCCTCTTGAACGTTCGAGACTTGGGGGAAGCCTACGTGGTGACCGCGGAAATTCCCGGCATGAAGCTTGAAGACCTTGAACTCAAAGTGGAAGCGGACACTCTCGCGCTCAAAGGGGAAAGAAAGTCGCCGGAACTGGGCGAAGGCGTAAGCTTTCATCGAAGGGAACGCGCATCGGGCACGTTCCAGAGGAGCATCACGCTGCCCCGCCGGGTGGATGCGGAAGGTGTGACCGCAACCTATAAGGACGGGGTGCTCATAGTTACCCTTCCTGTGGAAAAAGCGGCCATGCCCAAACAGATCTCCGTGGAAGCAGGATAGACCACCGGCTCAAGGAGGAGGAGAACGATGGCTGAGCAAGAAATCCAGGTTCATGAGAAAATGCAGGTCAACCCGCCGGAAGGAGAGTTTACGCGGGAAGGCCCGTACTTTACCCCCGCAGTCGATATTTGCGAGAACGAAAAAGAATTGATCCTCAAGGTGGATATGCCCGGGGTGAACGGCAAGAACGTCGAGATCGATCTTCGAGACGGAGTTCTATCCATCGTGGGCAAGGTCGCGGAGGCTGCTCCCGAGGGTCAGGAACTCCTTACCGAGTACCGCACGGGCAATTACTTCCGTTCCTTCCGTATCACCGATGTGGTTGACCAGGAGAAGATAACCGCGTCCATGACTGACGGCGTGCTTACACTGGTTTTGCCGAAATCGCACAAGGCTGTGCCACGTAAGATACCAATCGCCACGACTTGACAGAGAGGTGAAAAGGGTTTAGCGGCATGGGTGAGCGTTCTCATGAACGCTCACCCGCGCACCGACAATTGGGGGACCAATGCTCGCATTTCCCCTGGCAAGCCCCTGGGAAGAAGCCGACAGAGGTCCGCATGGAAAAGATCATAATCGCCGGGATTGGCGCCTGCTTCGGGATCCTGGCGCTGTTTTACGTCCTAGGACACTGGCCCGAGCTGTGGCCGCTCGTGCTTCTCTTTGTATCGCTCGTCCTCGCAACAATGGTGCTCGGACGGCTCCTGTGGGACCTCTGGCGATTCCTTACCAGCCGCGAATAGACCCTATTGGGGAGGTATTGCTTCACCTTCGGAACGTAGGCCCATATCCTCGTCGATGAGCAACTCCGCATCCCCATTGGGCCGTGGGATTTCCCTTTACGGCAGCGCTCGATCAAACAGTGAATAGTCGTCTGATACCGATTCGCCGCAAGATACATACCGCCGCCGCCACTTGGCATTGCGAGGGCGTCAAGCCCCGAAGCAATCTTTCGCCGCTGAGATTGCCTCATCCCCCGGATCACCTCCGGGGTTGTCGCAATGGCAGCTCGTATCTGTATGTTGCGAGAATAATAGCGAACTCGTATTAGGCGAGTCGAGCAATCGCGAGGATTTGAAGACGGAGCTGTCGAACGCGGGGTCGTCACAGAGCTTTCGCGGCTGATTCAGCCCCTTCTTTCACGGAAAGAGCGCCGGCCGGCCTGCGATTTACTGAACAGCTCCCGGAACTGATGATCCGCGTAACTCTTACATCGTTTTCTGAATTCCTTGTAGGTCAACAGAAGTTCCAGGCCCTCCCTGGTTAGTCTGGTTCCGGAACTCGTGGATTCGACAATGTGAAATCCACCTCGTTCCTCAGCGGTCTTGATTTTTCCCCAGACCGTGCGAAAGGGTTGCCCCAGCTTCTTGGCGGCTTTATTGATCGAGCCCACTTCGAGAATCGCCTCCAGGATACGGAGCCTTCCGGTTCCGATGACCAGTTCACCCTTTTCATTCTCCAGCCAGATTTTGGATTTCACTTGCAAGCCCATGGCGCATCACCTCTATTTGCTTCAATATAGGCACACCGTCTACACTATTTCAATCTTCTTCGCCCTTGAACCGAGCGTCGCTGTTCCCTCACCCCCACAACCTGTTCCGACTCATCATGAGTCATAGGGCCGCCACCGAAGTTGAGCAACCGTCCAATAAGACGTGAGACTTGCTGAGGTCCGGCGCCTTGTGATATGCACGCTTCAACATTGATGTCGCGCCGGAGGTGATATGGCCCGTCAGGATCTGCGCGTCGCGCTCGTATTCGGCGGTCGCTCCGCGGAACACGAGGTTTCCCGACGCTCAGCGCGTTCAATCTTCGAAGCCATGATTCGAGGCAATTACGAGATTCTGCCTGTGCTGATCACCCAGGAAGGGTCCTGGTATCTGAGGCCCGCGCTCCCAGAATCGTTCAGCGCTGACGACCTGGATGAAGCGGACCGAGCGCTCATGTCTCCGGACCCCCAACATGGGGGCATTCTGAACATCGACGCGGAAGGAAGGCTTGTCCGAATCCAAGTGGATGTGGTCTTTCCCGTCCTTCATGGCACGTACGGCGAGGATGGGACCTTGCAGGGGCTCTTTGAGCTGGCCGACGTTCCTTATGTGGGCTGCGGCGTGTTGGCTTCGTCGGTGGGTATGGACAAAGTTCTCATGAAGATCGTTTTTCGAGACGCCGGTCTGGAGTTGACCCCCTATTTCTGGTTTCTTCGATCCCAATGGCGCTCCGACCGCTCGCCTATCCTGGAGCGGATGAAGGCCGCCAAGTTCCCGCTCTTTGTGAAGCCTGCCAACCTCGGATCGTCAGTCGGTATCACGCGGGTGGATCGGCCCGCGGGTTTCGAGGCCGCGGTCGAACTCGCCATGCGCTTCGACCGCAAAGTTATCGTAGAAGAGGGTGTTAACGGCCAGGAGCTTGAAGTGAGTGTTCTCGGCAATGACGATCCCGTGGCCAGCGTTCCAGGGGAAATCGTTTCCCATTCACAGTTTTACGATTATGAAGAGAAGTATCTCCGCGATACGGCCGAACTGATCATCCCGGCTCAACTGCCGGAGCATATCGTGAAGGGAGCGAAAGACGTCGCGGTCAGAGCGTTCAAAGCGGTGGACGGGTCCGGATTGGCCAGGGTGGACATGTTTCTCACCGCGGACGAAAGACTCGTGATAAACGAAATAAATACGCTTCCGGGGTTTACCTCCATCAGCATGTATCCCAAACTCTGGGAAGCGACCGGCATGTCCTACGAAAAGCTTATCGAACGGCTCATCGAGCTGGCGCTTGAACGACACCAAGACAAACAGCAGACCCTCACGTGCCGAAAACTTCCATGAAGGCCATGATCCTGGCCGCAGGGCTGGGCGTCCGATTGCGGCCTCTGACCCTCGAGCGCGCCAAGCCCGCGATCCCTCTTCTGGGCAAGCCTCTCGTGGCGCGGCTCATCGAGAGCCTCATGAGATCGGGGATCGGCGAATTCAGACTAAACCTCCATCACCTGCCGCACACCATAGAATCCATATTCGACCGCGGCCCGTGGCGAGACCTCCCTGTCTCCTTTTCGCACGAGCCGCAAATACTGGGGACTGCCGGTGGCCTGAAGAATAACGAGTCGTTCTTCGCCGACCAGACGTTCGTCATGGCCAACGGAGATATTGTGATGGACTTCTCTCTCGATGAAGCCATCGCGTTTCATCGCAAACGGCGCGCGGTGGCTACGTTGGCGCTCGTTCGGCAACAGCCTCCATTGACACACTACCCAATAAGGATCGACCGTGAAGGGCGTCTTTGGAACTTCAAAGGGGTCGCGCCTGTGGGAGAGCCCACGGATGACATTTACGCCTTCACCGGTATCCATATTCTGGAGCCGACGATCTTCGAAATTATCCCGCCAGGTCGGTTCTGGGAGATCAATGACCAGGTCTACCCGGAGCTGTTGAAAGGCGGCACAGCCATTTACGGCCTTCCTGTCAGGGGCTACTGGAACGATTTGGGCGACCCCAAACGTTACTTGCAAGCCCAGCGGGATCTCTTTTCCCAATCGAGCGTTCATCCGTTTGTGCAGGCCGCGCCCGGCGCCCAAATCGATCCGCAGGCGTCAGTGGGGCCATACGTCTCTCTGGGAGCGGGATGTGTCCTGGAGCCTGATTCATCAATCAAGGACGCGATCCTATGGGAAGATTCCCGCGTTCCGAGCGGCGCGTCGGTCCGGAACGCCATCCTGGGCGAGGGCGTGGTGGTCCGCGGGTCATGTCACAATCGGGTGGTTACCCGTCACGGAGAGATGACCATTGAAACCCTCTGACCTTGAAACGCAGCAACGCCTTCGCACATTCCAAGACGCAGAAAACCGGCCCGAACGCATCGTTCCGCTTATGGGCGACGCGTCGACCAGGCTCTATTTCCGAGCTTTCTATTCTTCCGGACGGACCGCAATCATCATGATGATGCCGAGCGCGGGCCGGGGGGAGGAGGAGTCGTTTCTGCAAATCCGAGAGTTCCTCGCGGACCGCGGCCTGCCTGTCCCGCGCCTATATGAACATGATCACGGGCTCGGCATAGTGGCCCTGGAAGATCTGGGCGACGACCTTTTGGAATTCGTGGTCGCTCGTTCGTCGGAGAATGAGATCGAGGCCCTTTACGCCCAAGCAATGGACCTCCTGGTGAGGCTCCGAAGAGCCACCGACGGGCTGACCCGCGGCTGCCCCGCGTTCAAGAGGGCCTTCGACCTGAAGAAGCTGATGGAAGAGATGGACTTCTTTGTGACGCACTTTGTGCGCGGGCTGTGCCGGCTTGAACCCTCGCCGGCTGCGCTCGCCACCCTGTACGATTTCTTCACCAACATATGTTCTCTCTTGGCCGCGGAACCACGTGTATTTGCTCACCGAGACTACCATTCGCGAAACCTGATACTCCATCAGGGACGACTGGTCATGATCGACTTCCAGGACGCTCGTATGGGGCCGGCTCAGTACGATCTGGCTTCTCTCCTACGTGATTCGTACGTGACCGTGCCTCACGACTTCTTGGACAAGTTCTTGGCCGAGTACTTCGCCGCGGTCCCCACACTCGGACAGGACCCCTCTTTTGAGCGCTTCCGGTTCGTGTTCGACGTGATGTCGCTCCAGCGCAATATCAAGGCCCTGGGGACCTTCGGGTACCAACTCTCAGTGATGGGAAACCGTAGATACCTCTCCGCGGCGCCTCGCACCGCAACACTCATAGCAAACACTATTGAATTGCATCCCGTATACATTCCCTATGTTTCGGCAGTTCAAGATTTGGTGTGCGGCCCCGCGTTGGGTCTGACCGAGATCGTCCATTGATATCAACTCCCGCAGTCAATTATAGAAGGCTACGTTGAGATCTGCGCCTTTGGCTAAGGCTAGAATCCCCCTCTCCCTTCACTCTCCCGCCAGGGGAGAGGGTCTTATGACCCCTCCCTTGATGGAAGGGGGATCTTTCGCGCAAATCTCTATGCCGTTCACTATAAATCAGGTAATTTTGTTCCAAGGGGTCTCTGAGCTGAGGTCCGTCCAGCTTTCGGACGACGGGGGGCGAATCGTTCATCCATCTCCTGCGCGGTAAGGATAATCAAGAGGTTCGGTCGCGTTTCAACGCGGCCTTTTTCTTTTGAAGGGCGCTATCTCACCCCAACGGAGGCGTTACAACCGCTTTTCATACTTCTCCTTTATGAAGGCAAGAGATTCATCAATTGCGTTTAAGGTCAGGTCCAAGTCATCCTCAGTGTGCCGAAAGCTGATGTACGCGTGATGGAAGGGTGAGAAAAAGAACCGCTTGCGGATCAGTTGGGTGTAAAAATCCGTGCGTTTGCTTTTGTATGAGCCTGTTTCATCCTTTCGGAAGGTAATGTAGAACATGGGGGCCACGCCGGTAAGTTCAGCTCCCACATCATGTTTGTCAATCACCGCCTGGATCTTTTTCATGAACCTTTCGCCCTTGTCCCAGATATTGCCCAGCACATTTTCCCGCTCAAGGATTTCCAAGGTTTTGAGCGCTGCGATAAAAGCGTCGCTGTTCGGGAAAAAGGTTGAGGAAATAAAAAGCTTGTTGGCAGCCGCCGTCATCACATCCTTTTTCCCCGTTACAACAGAGATGGGATATCCGTTGGCGAGCGCTTTTCCAAGGACGGTCAGGTCAGGGGTGACACCATAAAGTTTCTGCGCGCCGCCCATAGAAAGCCTGAAACAGGTGCGGATCTCGTCATAGATTAACACAGCGCCGTACCTGTGGGCGATTTCTTTCACCCCTTCAAGAAACCCGGGGGCGGGTATCTGCATTTTTTCATGATTAGGATGTCCGAAAGGCGTCATGACGATGGCGGCCGTCTCCGCGCCGTGAATTGCCATCAGCTCTCTTAGCTGGTCAAGGTTGTTGTAGTGAAATTCAAAGACATCTTCGTAGAGCTTTGACGGAATCCCGCCTTTCATTTCAACACACCAGTCATGCCAGCCATGGTAGCCGCAACGCATCACCTTGAGTTTATCTGTATGTGCTCTGGCAATACGAAGGCTTGCGGTGGTAGCGTCAGAGCCTGTTTTCAAGAAGATGCTCAGCTCGGAAGAGGGCACCAGTTCAGTCAGTCTTTTTGCCAGCAGGTTCTGGTACTTTTGTGTCAGAGTGAAACAGAATCCTTTTTCCCTTATCTGTTTGTAAACTGCTTCATCCACCTCTTCCTCACGGTAACCCAGGATGATGGGGCCGTAACCGCAGAGAAAATCAATAAATTCGTTGCCGTCAACATCGGTTAAGCGGCAGCCCTTTCCGGTTTCGAGAAAGATGGGGTATTCTCCTTCGATAAAATCGGTCGGCTTTCTGGCCCCCAAGACGCCTCCGGGCACCAGCCCTGTCGCCTCTTCAAACAGTTCCCGGCTTTTCGTGATGTTCAGTCTTTCGGCCTCTTTCATGAAAAGTCTCCTATCCTGCCCTAAACTTCCAGCATGGATGCAATCCTCTCCGTCTGATGGATTCTTGCGCCTCTCTTCAAGAACTCCGTAAGGAATTTCGCCGGATCGATACAGCCTTCAGGCGCCACCACACCTTTTGCAGTCACATCACCCGCATCCATCATGAGCGCGGCAATAGACGCAGGAAGTCCTGTCCCGGGCGCCATCCTTCCGACCATGTCCGCGGTGTAGGTTACCTTCTTGCCATCTCTTTCCCCTTTGACAATGACCTTAAGACCCGAAGCCTGCGGACCGTTATCCCTTCCTTCCGGAATGGTCTCCCAAAGCTTAAGCGCAAGGTCATAAGGCGTTACTCCCGTCCCTTTGATGTCAATGGGTTCTTTTCCCAAGAAGCCCGTATTTTTCTGTTCTTTTATCAGTTCATCGACCCAAAGGGGTATGAGCGCGCCTTTGATTATGACATTCTTAACGCCCTTGATGTACTTGGGGATGGTTAACGGTTGCGGATGGCCAACGTACCGGACATGGCAGACGCCAAGCGGTTCCAGGAACTCCATGGCCGTCGGTTCGGTCCCGCCTTCCACATGGACCAATTCACCATCCAGATATTGCGGGACCTTCCCAAGGGTCATATGAAGGCTGTGGTCCCACGCGGCTCCCGCAAGCTCGGCGATGCTCACCACCCAATAGAGGCGAATCTCATCAACCCTCTCCAGACGGTCCGCGTACCATTTAACCAAGACATTATTGGTTCCAGGGTCGGAGCCCATGCCTGTAAGAACAGTGATACCCGCTTCTCTCGCGGTTCTGTCTATCTCAGAGTTGAATAGAATCTCCGTTCCCTCATAGTCGTCACAGATATCAATATAGTTCTTCTTCGCCTCAACAGCCGCTCTTGCCACGGGCACGGCAGTCTTGTAAAACGGTCCTGCGCAATTAATCACGACATCAGTTTCCCTAAATGTATTCACCATGCCGCCATGATCATTTATATCCATTTTGATCAGCTTTACTTTTTCACTGTCGCGCAATTTCGGCGCTAATCTTTCCGGATCCGGGTATAAATCACCCAGGACAACGTTCGTGACCTGAGGTTGCTTTATCAGGTCTCGGGCGACACCTTGCCCCATACCACCCGCTCCGCCTAATACCAATGCGCGCATATTTCATTCCTCCCCTGTGTTCCGAAATCAGGCACACCCAAATAGCCTAGGCGTTCCATCCGATAGTGAGGACCAGGGCAACCACAAGGTTCGCCCCTACTATGCTTGGGACAAGAATTCGTCCACGGTAAGAACTTTGGCGTAGATCGGACTTAACGCCGCAAGAAACGCCGCGTGAACGAATTGCGCAGGGATGTTGAGTTGCCCATAAGAAAGGCCCCTTGTCGCGCACGCGTCGCTCAACACAGCGCATCGAAAGCCGTGATCGAACGCTGCCCTCACCGAAGCATCCACGCACATGTGAGTCATCATACCGCCGACGATCAAGCTTTCGATCCCATTATCCTTCAGATGGCCCAGGAGCGGCGTATCTCTAAACGCATTCGGATAATGCTTTTGAATCACAAGCTCGTCATGTGTCGGTTTCACGCTTTCATGAATTTCAACCCCTTTAGTTCCGGGCACAAAGAACGTTGCCCCGGGGTGCGCCGAAAGATGCTGGATATGGACGAGGTGAAGCCCCGCCTTGCGAAAATGACTCAACGCCTTTCCAGCGCTCAGTCCCGCTCCAGGGCTCCCTTCCAATTCCATCTTGCCGCCGGGGAAGTAATCGTTCTGGATGTCGATAAGAATCAGCGCGATATTCATATCGGAGGCTCCTTTGCCGCGCCCGGCCGATTATGACGTGTGCGAAATATACATCCCAGGATGCTGGGTTGTCCAGTCCGCGTAGGGCGCGGCGGCCCTTCGTGTTTGCGAACGCACGTATCCGGATTTTGCGACGGCCTGCCGGAGCGCTCTCTGAGGGGACGGTCTGCTCTTGTTCCAGGTTGGCCGCCTCTCACGGTGACGCCTTGACAAGGCGGCCATATGTGTCCAAGTTCAAATCATTGCTGCTCCGCATCAGGAGGGTCCGATCATGGAAAGAACTGCGTTGGCGTGGGTAATCTGCTTCTTGCTGTCCGGTCTGGCCGGCGCGGCTGACAGGCCAAATCCGGGGGCCGATGAAGCTGCTATCCGGAAGGCGGTTGAATCCTACGTGACGGCCTATAATCGAGCGGACGCGGGCGCCGTGGCCTCACATTGGAGTCGCAAAGGAGAATACATGGCTCCTTCGGGGGAGCGCTTCAAAGGCCCTGACAAGATACGGCCGGCCTTGGAAACCTTCTTCTCCAACAATAAGGGCCTCCAATTGAATGTAGCCGTTTTCCACGTTCAATTCCCATCAGTCGATCGCGCAGTCGAGAAGGGCATAGCTGTAATCCGGCGATCAGGTGGGGAAGCGCAGGAGATCTTGTACACCGCCAACCATATCAAAGAGGACGGGACCTGGAAGCTCTTGAGTGTGGAGGAAGAAGAATCCTCCGTCCCTGTGTCCAATATCGCTCACCTCGGACAACTTGAATGGCTCGTCGGCGAATGGGTGGACCGAGACGAAGATGCCACGGTAGAGAGCCGGTTCCAGTGGACACAGAACTACGGCTTTATAAACGGTTCATTTCTGGTGATGGCGCAAAATCGCATCCAGGCTCAGGGGACTCAAGTGATCGGATGGGACGCCGCGGCCAAGAAGATCCGATCGTGGATCTTTGACTCGACGGGCGGCTTTGGAGAAGGTGAGTGGTCCAGGGATGGGAATCTATGGACCGTCAAACTCAAGACCGTCCTTAATGACGGACGCAGAGCATCTTCGATTAATATTTATACCTATGTGGACCCGAATACTTTCACGTGGCAGTCACTCGGCCGCGAGATCAACGGGGAGCCTTTGCCGAATATTGACGAGGTCACAGTGGTCCGTAAACAAGCCCTAGCGGCCACAACAGAGTCCGGCAAGTAAGTGAGGCGGCCATGAGAAGATCGGTCTTTTCAGCGCTTGCAGTGTTTTTCCTTTTTTTGGTCTATCTCGGAGCGGAAGAAGCTTTCTCACGCGGTTTTGGAGGGGGCAGAGGCGGAGGAGTCGGTGGCGGCGCGGCGTACAGGGGCGGGGGAGCGGTTCAGCGCAGCCCCTCAATGAGCTCCTATTCCCGCGAGAGGTCTGTCGCGCAGCAGCCCCGACCGTCACGACCACCGGCGCCAAGCCGCGAGATCGCGCAGCGACCGGCCAGTCCCACTCCGAAGCCTCCTTCCGGCGCCGGCCCAAGACTTGACGCCGGACCGCGAGGGGCCGCCGCGTCCAAGCCCAGCCAGGCTCAAATCCAGCAGTTTCTGCATCTCCCTCAGCAGCCGGCCGCCGGTTTCTCCGATATGGGAAAAGTTGGGATTGGGGCTGCCGCTGGAGCACTTGGATATGCCGGAGCGCAGCAGCTCCTGGGCTCGCAGAGGCCGGGGGCGGGTGACAGACCTGGCCTTGGAGAGCGAGCGCGGCCAGGAGATCGACCAGGCCTGGGGGATCGGCCCGGCATGGGGGACAGACCCAGTGTTGCCGACCGGCGCGCGGCGGGAGACCGACCATCTACCCTACCTTCAAGAGGGAATGCTGACCAAATCAGGCAAAATCTCCAAGGTCGGTATGACAATGTTTATACTCCACAGTGGTGGAAGGACCATCCGCAGATGGCCAAGGCGTACTGGGAAAACTTCGGCAAGTACCACCATTACCCCTGGAATCATTGGTGGAGGCCTGCCACGTGGGCTGCTTTGGGTGTATGGGTTGCCGGCGCCTCGTGGGGCTCGCCGACCTACTACGATTATGGAGGAGACATCTATTACGACGAAGAGCAGGTCTACGTGGGCGGCAAACCTGTGGCCGGCGCAGGGGAGTACTATCAGCAGGCCAGCGACATCGCGTCCAGCGCTCCCACAGACCTACAGAGCGAATCCGAGTGGCTTCCCTTGGGAGTTTTTGCTCTCAGCCAAGTTAATGCAAATGACTCCAACATGCTCGTGCAACTTGCCATAAACAAGGAAGGCGTAATTGCGGGAACATATTACAATTCAGCCACCGATACGGCCCGACCTGTCAAGGGCATGGTGGATAAGAAGACTCAACGTGCGGCTTGGACTTTTGCGGATGGTAAGAATACCGATATCATTATGGAAACGGGGATCTTTAATTTGTCTCAAGACCAGACTGAGGCCCTCGTGCACTTCGGTAAGGAAAAGACGCAACAGTGGCTGATGGTTCGCCTCCAGGAGCCGCAGGACAAAAAGGAACCCTCCAAACCTTCCTGATGCGGCGCCTTGCGATGAGTTTTCAAACCCGCGGCTCTGGCGGCACGCGAGTCAATGTTATTGTTACGAGCAAAGGGACGAAGTAATCTCCGGCGGTTCTTGCCTAATATCCATTCGCTTTCGGACAGGTAATGCCTTGTTCTTGGCGGGACTGTCCTGCAAGGCGCGAGAATGCCTTTCGTTCCCGGGCCGGCAGAGCCGGCCCGAGCCGGTTGATATTTTTGAGAAAAATATGCCGGCGCGGAGGCCGTGCGCCTACCAAAGCCCAAGCGGCAATCGCACATTATTTTTGACACTTGCTCTAATCTTGGGTCTCCAATAAATCTTGACAGTCCGAAGGAGCTGGGGTTATATGAGCTGTAAGACCGACCGGTCGGTCTTATTCCGGGAAACCAAGCTCATGCACCTCAGAGACAAAATCATCCACGAGTCTCTTAAGCTTTTCTCCCTCAAGGGATACCTCAACACCTCCATCGAGGACATCCTGGAGCGCGCCAACTCCTCCAAAGGCGGACTGTACAATCATTTCCGCAGCAAGGACGAGCTGTTCGTCGCGGTGCTAAGCCAGGCTCGCAGGATATGGCGGCAAAAGGTCCTTGAGGGTTTGGACCGGATTGACGATCCCATCACAAGAGTGAAGAAGCTTCTGGAGCATTACGCGGACCAATATCTGAAAGACGAGGAGAACATCCCGGGCGGTTGCGTTTTCGTGACATTGTCGGTGGAGCTGGATGACCAGCGTCCTGACTTCGCCGGAGAGATCAGCGAGGGATTTTACAGATTCCTGGCCATGATTAAGCGCTTCTTGGATGAAGCCAAGGCTTCCGGTCGATTGAACGAACCGGTGGACACGGACGCGGTGAGTCGGATGCTGTTTGCGGCCATGTTGGGCGCGTCGGTTCTCTACGGCATCGACAAGTCCGGCAAGACACTGGACAAATGCATTGCCTCGCTGACTGCGTATCTTGACAGCCTGACAACATAATCGACGCCTCAGTGCGGCGATAGAGACGCGCTTTCCAAAGAAATGGGATTCAAGAAAGGGGACGTTCAATGGAATTCAAATTTTCTGACCGGGAAGAGCTGCTGAGGAAGACCGTGCGGGATTATGCGGAAAAAGAGATACCTCCCTATATGGAAGCCATGGAGGAGACGGGAGAGTTTCCGGTGGAACTCCTAAAGGGCATGGGTCAGATGGGCATCCTGGGAGTGATCACTGCCCCGGAATACGGCGGCGCCGGTATGGGCGCGTTGGCTCGGATAGTCGTTTTAGAAGAGCTGGGGCGTGTCTGTCCTGCGATTCCGATGGCTATTCAGGTGCACCACATGTGCACATACGCCCTGAGCACGTGGGGCAATGAGGAACAGAAGAAGAAGTATCTCCCGCCTTTGTGCAAAGGCGAGACCATGGGAGTGGTGGCGGTGACCGAGCCTTCAGGTGGATCGGATGTCGGCGGAATGCAGACAACGGCAAAGCTGGATGGGGACAAATACATCCTGAACGGCCGCAAGTGTTTTATCACAAATTCGCACCATGCCGACACGTGGGTGGTGATTGCCAGGACCGGCGAAGGCGGCAAAGGTCTCTCCGCGTTTATTGTGGAAAATGACTTTCCCGGGGCCAAGGCTGGGCGAAAAGAGAACAAAGTCGGTCTGCGCGGCGCCAATACCGGCGAGCTGGCGTTTAATAACTGCGAGGTTCCCAAGGAGAATCTCCTCGGTAACGAGGGTGACGGCATGACCACCGCCATCCAGGACATTGTTCAGTGCGGCCGCCCGGGAATGGCCGCTGTAGCTCTGGGAATACTCAATGGGGTCTTGGAGCAAGCGGTTAAGTTTGCGGGCGAGCGAACTCTTTATGGCAAGTCGATTAGCAAGTTGCAGGCGATACAGTGGCACATCGCGGATATTTATGCCGACTTGGAGATCTCACGGTTGCTGACCTACCGTGTGGGCTGGATGATAGATCAGAAGATCAATTGTGCGGCCGAGTCGGCTCTAGCCAAGCAGTTCGCTTGCGAAGCCGCTGCAAGGTCGGCGCGTAAAGCCATCGAAATACACGGGAGTTACGGGATCATGCACGAGTACGCAGTCCAGCGCTTGCTACGCGACGCGGTGGTGACCATTCCGGCCGGAGGAACTGCGGAGATCGCCAAGCTGGTAATGTTCCGCCAGGCCCTATCCATGTTCGGCTTATGACCTGCAAGAGGCTCAAGGCACGAACCCCGACCCAGGGAGTGCAAGGAGTTCGTGCCGCACTCATGAAAAACCGGTGAAGATCATGCGGATCATAGTTTGCGTAAAACCGGTTCCCGATCCCAAGCACTGGAATCGACTCCAACTCGACCCCAAAACCAGGACTCTGGTGCGCAAAGGCATCCCCGGCACGATCAATCCCCTGGATCGGCACGCGCTGGAAGCAGCCTTGACACTGAGAGAACAAGAAGGAGGGGAGGTCCTGGTCGTCAGCATGGCCCCTGAGGACTCTCAGCCTGTTCTCAAGGAGGCGCTGGCCATGGGCGCGGATCGGGCAGTGCTCCTGTCCGATCGCGTCTTTGCCGGTTCGGACACACTCGGCACGGCCTACGTGCTGTCTGTGGGCATAGAGCGATTAGGTGAGTTTGACCTGATCCTGTGCGGGGACGAAACCATTGACGGCGGCACTGCGCAGGTGAGCGCTCAGTTGGCCGAGTTTCTGGGGACGCCCAACGTGATGCACGTGAGCGGACTGGAGGTTTCGCCCGGAAAACCTTGGCTGGCGCGGTCTCAGATCGAGCATGGTTACACGCTGGTTGAGATCGAACCCCCAATGGTCCTTTCGGTGGTTAAGACGATCAATACGCCAAGATATGTGACTCTGATGAACATCTTGGAAGCCGAACAAAAACCGATTGAGGTCTGGTCCGCAAACGATGTGACCTTGAGCGAACCGTGGGCGGGTCTGGCCGGGTCGCCGACTCAAATGGCCGACCTGTTCGCGCCTGAGAGGAAGGGCATGGCCGAAATGATTACCGGCGATCCGAAAGAACAGGCCGCCAAACTTGCCGATCGGCTGCATCGTCTAGGATTCTGCTGAGGTGATATTGTGTCCGACCAGGTTGAAAGCAAGATATGGGTGTTCGTCGAGCAGCGCCGGCATGTCGTGGCTGAAGTCGGCCTGGAGTTGCTGGGGAAGGCTCGATCGCTGGCCGAACCTCTTCAGTGGAAAGTGGCCGCGGTGCTGGTAGGCCACGAGCTGGACGCGTTGGCGGAAATGGTCTTGTCCTTCGGAGTGGATGAGGCGCTTGTGGCGGACGATGCCCTTCTGGAGCACTATTGCAACCAGGCCTATGTCAAGGCCGTTGAGGGAGCTATCCGGCAATACGAGCCACAGGCGCTCCTCCTCGGGGCCACGGCTATGGGCACGGATTTTGCCCCTAGGCTGGCGGCACGCCTCCGCACGGGCCTATCAGCGCACTGCATCGATCTTGACCTCACGCCCGACGGTCAGCTTCTCTCTCTGGTCCCCGGCTGGGGAGGAAATGTTATGGCGCGCATAAGCTGCCCCAAGACTCGGCCCCAGGTAGCGACAGTGCTGCCCGGAGTCTTTCCGGTTCCTGAGCCTGGCCGAGCGCGCGGGAGAATGGTTTCGCTCAATCCTCAGCTTCAACCGGAGGACCTGGGCTATCGAGTCGTGGAGACGAAGAGAGAAGAAGCTCCCAAGAGCGGACTGGAGACGGCTGAGGTTGTGGTAGCCGGTGGGTGGGGGGTCGGGAGCAAGGCGGATTGGACGCGTGTCGAAGAGCTCGCGGCCGCGCTGAACGGCGCTGTAGGCGCGACCCGTCCTCCAGTGGACGAGGGCTGGGCCGAAGAAAAGCAGATGATCGGACAGAGCGGTCGGACAGTGCGTCCCAGGCTATACATAGGACTGGGGATCTCAGGACATATGCATCACCTGGTAGGAGTGAAAAGCTCGGAACTATCCGTGGCCATTAACTCCGATCCCAAAGCGGCGATATTCGAGCACTGTCACGTGGGGCTGGTCGGTGACCTCAAAGAGATCGTCCCTCCTTTGGTAGAAGCCATAAAACAATACTCTCAACAGGAGCCGGGATAGGCAATGAGCCTTATTTGGCCGGCTCCGGCAGGTCCTCCTGGATACCGGCTAGGCTGTGGGCATAGCCTGCGTATTCTTCCAGCGGTGAAGCTCCAAAAACCACCATGCGCGCTCCGTCAGGCGAACCGCCGCCGTGCATGCATCCCGGAACACCCGCGCCGATGGTCAGCCATTCAATCAGGCGAGCCACACGAGCCCTGGTTTCAGCCGAGCCCGCCCCTGCCTTCAGATATTTTTGGATCAGATGACCGTAATCCGGGCTCGTGAAATCGGCATATGAAGGCATGCAGCCGGTTTCCACGATGCCTCCTCCAACCTCCTGGCAGAGTCTTTTTGTCTCATACGGCAGGGTGGCTACCAGAATTTTGTTCGCGTGCCCGGTGAGAGAATCGGCCAACCAAACTCCGGACGGGTGCATCTTACCAAGCGCGATCGCTCCCACACCCATGCTGAACGTGGTCTCGTTGTTTAATTCCATATGCGTAAGCTTGTCCCTGAAGGCCTTCGCGCTCAGCCCGTTTGCTCGCGCGATCAACGCGGCCGCCCCAACCATCACGTCGCCTTGACCCGCGACACAGGCTCCGATACAAGCTCGATAGGTGGCAGTAAATCGAGTGAGGATGGATGCGGTGTACTGAAACTCACCCGCAAGAAACACGCGCTCGTTGGGCACGAACACATCCTGGAACAGGAGATAGGCCTGAGTAATGCCGGTTTCGGTGGGAATATCGAAACCTTGTTCCAATTCGCGGGAGTCGCTGGGGCGTCTAGCCTCGACAATGGTGAGCCCTTCGATATCCTTCGGCACCACGCACACCAACGCAAAGTCTTTGTCCGCCTCCCCGTAGCCGCTCCCGGGCAAGACAAATATTTCGTCCGCGGCCGCAACACCGCAGATCATATGTTTTGCGCCCCGGATGACGATTCCGTCCGGTCGACGCTCGACAATGCGCACGTTATGGTCCAGATCCGCCTGCTGGTGAGGTTTCAGCTTACGGTTCCCTTTGGCATCAGTCAGGGCGCCGCATACGATCAAACCCTTCTTCTGAAATCCCAGGCCCCATTCCTTGAGACGAGCGTGGTAATCGGTCCCCAAAGCCGCATCCACTTCACTGGTCACCGACCACATCACGTTAAGGCCGTTCCAACCCACGCAAAGGCCGCCGGTACAAGAACCGGTAAGGTGGTACATCTTACGTTTGAACTTGGAGTTGTAGATCATTTCTTCCGGGCTAGTCATCAACGAGGAATTGCGATGGATAACCTCGCCGGTCAGGGACGATTTCGTACTGAATATGTCAGCCAATTTTGGGTCGTGAGCAGCGTCGATCCCTCGGGCGTGGCTTTCTACCACACGTCTTGTGACAGGGTGTGTGGTGACGTCCTCGATGACCTCGCCGAACTTGTGGATGTTTGGCCTCATCTGCTTCAGGGCTGACAGATACTGGTCTCTCGTTCTCAGGGCCATGATTCTCCTCCGTGGGTTAAGGGGCTTCAACGCGAGATTTGCGATGGGGAAGTGCGTTTACATCGTGCCAAAAGCATCGAGTACAGTCAATCGTTTCGCCTAGGTCGACAGGCGGGAGCCAGCATTATGGTTGGGCGAGCTGGCGAGCGACTGCCCGCACGCCGAGAATTACTCTACACCCAGGCCCGGGAGTCCGAGCGCGATCCAAGCATTCGTCCGAGAATCATGCGCTGCACTTCCGACGTGCCATCCACTATCTGCAAGACTTTGGCGCTGGCATAATACCGAGACACCGCGTATTCCTCCATGAATCCATAACCGCCGTGAATCTGAAACGCGTCGCTTGCGACTTTTTCAACCATTTCCGAAGCGTAGAGCTTAGCAACCGTGGTCTCGAACGTGTGAGGCCGACCCTGGTCCTTCAGCCATGCAGCCTTGACGTACTCATTCCGTGCAAGCTCAATGGCCACTGCCATGTCAGCCAACTTGAATTGGACGGCTTGGAAATTAAAGACCGGTTGGCCGAACTGAGTCCGCTCTTGCGCATACCGTAGCGCATGGTCGAAGCAGGCCTGAGCCAAACCCACACTCATAGCGGCTATTCCAATTCTGCCGGTCTCAAGCACCGCCAGATGCTGAGCAAAGCCTCGATTCGGATCTCCCAGGATGTTCTCCCGAGGGATACGGCAGTCTTCCAAAATGACTTCGCTGGTGGCCGACGCGTGCCATGACAACTTACGATACGGTCTGCCGAGTTTGAACCCTTTTGCCGTCTTGGGGATTATGAATGTGGAGATAACATCCCCTCTCCCTGTCTTGACCTTGGCCGCGGCAAGCAGGATTGTGGCATTATCAAGACCTATGTTAGTTATGAACTGTTTAGCGCCGTTGAGGACCCACTCGTCGCCGTCCAAGACCGCGGTGGTCTTGAGCGAGGCCGCGTCGGAACCGGAGTCGGGCTCAGTCAGACCAAACGCGCCGATCTCTTTGCCTTCGATCAACGGCACGAGCCAGGTTCGCTTCTGCTCTTCGGTCCCGAACGCGAAAATCTCCTGGGCTGCAATTCCCGTGGTAACTTCCAACAGCGCAGCCACCGTGATGTCACCCCTGGCGATCTCTTCTATGCACAGCATGGTCCCTACCCAGTCACCGCCGCTGCCGCCGTATTCTTCAGGGTAAGGAAGCCCCATCATCCCCAGTTCGGCCATCTGAGCAAAGATATCGTAAGGATATTCGCCCGTGCGCTCCATCTCCTCCGCCCGAGGGGCAATGACTTCGTCAGCGAACTTCCTTGCCGTATCTCGTATCATGCGATGCTCGTCGCTGAGGTCGAAATTCATCAGTTCAGACTCCTGGGATTGCGCGCAAACCGCCGGACTACCCACGCGCGGGTGAGCAGGCGCGTTGAGCGCGCGAAGTCGGCGGAACTACTTGGGTAATCATGCCTACGAATTCACCGGGATATTGGTTGGCGACTGTCTTCGACGCAGGGTTTGGATGGAGCCCAAGCGCGGAAATCTCGCTTCTCGCCGGAATTCACCCAGTGATTCCAAGCAGAGACTCCATTCTGAGCGTTTGTACCATAGTCCGACGCGCAAAGACCAGACAAATCACGCGGCGACATAGCCATTCAATTATGTGCGGGCAGGACGCGCGTCTCACATGTTATTGCGAGGACCCCGGACTCGATTCGGGAGACGAAGTGATGACAGTCTTTCCCCGAGTAACTGAAGGGTTACGCGGTCATGCTCAAAAGAGTTGCCTGATGGATTTATCCGTGATATGAGATAGAGGCTTTTTTTCACCTAACCAACCACGGCAGACTGATTTCTCAAAAAGCCTGGGGCCTTAAGTTCGGCGTGAGTCCGCCCGATGAGACGCGAGATGTGTCAAAGTCTACTGGACGGTCCGTTGGGTTCGCTACGAAGGTTTCTGGCTCCCCTTCTTTTCATAGTTCGACAACACTCCCGTTTCCCTTATGAATCCCTCCGGTTCTCATTTCTTGAGCATATTACGGAAGGCGAAGGTCGCAGCTCGGACGCGGCAGAACAACAAGGTTCTTCATACGGGTCTATGGTTACAGAGGAAGCGCCGGCACTGGCGCGAGGCTGAAGCTGTTCCGGAAATGCGTGAGTTTCTTGTCAATGGGGCAGACCGTGCGAGCTGCCGCTACTGACCGGCTTCCTTTGTAATGTTACGCTGGTATGAACCAAGGTCGTGCGAGGGGAGTGCGAGTGAGCGCAGAATACGAGGGGCATGACGACAGGCTCAATACTCTGCCCAAGCTTTTGCTGAGCAGACAAATCCGCAAAGAAAGAGATCGCGTAGCCATCCGAGAGAAGGACTTCGGCATCTGGCAGTCCTACACCTGGGAAGACTATTGGACTCAAGTTCGCCTCTTTGCCCTGGGTTTGGCCGTGTTGGGCTTCAAGCGCGGGGACGCTCTGGGGGTCATCGGTGACAACCGACCTCAGCTTTACTGGGCTGAGGTGGCCGCGATGTGTCTGGGCGGCGTGCCTGTGCCGCTATACCAGGATGCGATCGAAAAGGAACTCCAATACATTATCGAGCATTCCGCCGTACGCTTCATCGTGGCTGAGGACCAGGAACAGGTTGATAAGATGTTGGCGCTCAAAGACAGCGTCGCCAGCATCGAGACCATCATATACGACGACCCGAAAGGTATGCGCCACTACGATCACACCAATATCAAGGCGTTTGTCCAAGTTCAGGAGATGGGTCGCGAGTTCGACAAACTCCATCCGGGCTATGTGGAGCAAGAGATAGAAAAGGTCCGACCTGACGATATCGCTCTGATCGCCTACACGTCCGGGACCACGGGCAATCCCAAGGGGGTGGTCCTGACGCATTCAAATCTGATAACGAACGCGAGAGCGCTCTCCGCAATGGAGGACCATCGTCCCACGGACCAGGTCATGGCTTATCTCCCGATGGCCTGGATCGGCGACGGAGTCTTATCCATCGCCATGTTTCTGAACACCGGCTTTACGGTCAACTGCCCGGAAGGCCCTTCCACCGTGATGAGGGACATGAGGGAAATCGGGCCGACGCTGCTGATTTGTCCGCCCAGAATCTGGGAGAACATACTCTCCTCGGTCCAAGTGAAGATGGATGACGCGTGGTGGCCGCTCCGGAAAGCGTACGAGTATTTTATGGAGGTGGCGGTCAAGTGCGCCAAGCTGGAAAGCGATAAGAAGTCTGCGCCATTTCGCTTGAAGCTGCTCAGGGCTCTCGGTCGAACTCTGATCACAAGCCCTCTGAGGGACAATCTGGGCCTTGCCGAAATAAGGTACGCCTACACCGCGGGCGCCGCTATCGGGCCGGAAGTCTTCCGTTTCTACCGAGCTATCGGCGTAAATCTTAAGCAAATTTACGGGCTTACCGAAACGTCGGCCATGTGCACGTACCAGCCCGACGACGATGTGAAGCTGGAAACAGTGGGCAAGCCCTGTGTAGGTGTGGAGATCCGCATCGGTGATCACGGGGAAGTGCTTATAAAGAGCCCCGGGGTCTTTCGCGGTTACTACAAGAACCCGGAAGCCACGACGGGCGCTTTGAAGGAGGGCTGGCTTTATACCGGGGACGCGGGAATAATCGACAAGGACGGCCATCTGATCATCATCGATCGGGCTAAGGACGTGAGCACTATGGCTTCGGGGACGATCTTCGCGCCGCAATATATCGAGAACAAGCTGAAATTCAGTCAATACATCAAAGAAGCCGTCACGCTGGGTCAAGGGAAGGATTTTGTGGCGGCCATGATCAACATCGACGCGGAGACCGTAGGCAACTGGGCCGAAAGAAGGAGCATCGGTTACACCTCGTACACCGATCTGAGCCAGAAGCCGGAAGTTTATGATTTGATCCACGAAGAAGTAAAGAAGGTCAATCTTTCACTTTTCCAGGAAGAACAACTCCGAGGAGCCCAGATCAAGCGCTTTCTCATCCTGCACAAAGAGCTGGACCCGGATGATGCGGAAATCACGCGGACACGTAAGCTCAGACGGGGCTTTATCGCTCAAAAGTACGAAAAGCTCATCAATTCCCTTTATTCGGACCAGGAACGGGTAGACGTGGAAGCGGTCATCACCTACGAAGACGGACGCACGGCAACCATTCGCGCAAACTTGGCTATCCGTGACCTGGAGATAGTCAAACCGGAGCAAGCCGCGGTGGCCTGACCGGACAAAGCTTTTTTCGCAACTCGTTTCAAAGAAGTGACATGGGACGGCCCAGCCACAATCTTACAAAATTCCCCTGCCCCCTTTCAAAAAGGGGGGAGCAGCATCCCCCTTTTCTAAAGGGGGATACAGGGCATAGACTTTCAAATAAGGAATAGGTCTCTGTGATAACAAAGTCTTATCACCCTCCCCCTTCCCCCTCCCATCGAGGGAGGGGGTTCTGGAAACCCTCTCCCCTGGCGGGAGAGGGGAGGTGAGGGGGATGTCCAGCACCAGGGGCCAATTCTATTTTAGCGCCTACGGGGATACAGGGGGATTTGTTCGGGTGCTTGGTTAGCGCATATCCACTGCTTGAAAGCGAGTTTATAACCCAGGATCTAACACAAGGAGTCAGTATGCCAGACGGCGTCGGTCGCCCATTGCTCAAGGTGAACAACGTTTATGTCAGCTTCGGCGCGCTCCAGGCCCTGCTGGGCGTTAGTTTGGAGATCTACCCCGGCGAGATTTTCGCTATCATCGGACCCAACGGCGCGGGCAAAACCACCCTGATCAATGTAATCAGCGGCGTCTATCATCCTTCACCCGGCGAGGTGTTCTTTGAGGGCAAGGAACGCACCTTTATGCCTCCCCATCACGTGGCCGCGCTGGGGATTGCGAGAACCTTTCAGAACGTGGCCCTCTTCAAAGGTATGACCACCCTTGACAACCTCATGGTGGGCAGACACCTCCAAATGCGTTCGGGGCTGTTTGCCTCAGGCGTTTATTGGGGTTGGGGACAGAAGGAGGAGATCGCGCACCGGAAAGTTGTGGAGGACGTGATCGATTTCTTGGAAATCGAGGCAATACGGAAAGCGCCGGCGGGAATGCTTCCTTATGGTTTACAGAAGCGTGTCGAGCTGGGACGCGCGCTGGCGGCCGAACCCAAGCTCCTGCTGTTGGACGAGCCCATGGCCGGCATGAATCTGGAGGAGAAGGAAGACATAGCCAGGTTCATCTTGGATGCCAACGAAGAGCGCGGCACAACCATTTGCTTGATTGAACACGACATGGGCGTCGTCATGGACATTTCCGACCGAATCCTTGTCTTGGATTACGGTCGAAAGATCGCGGAAGGCGCTCCGGAGGAAATTCGTTCGAATCCGGAAGTGATCAAGGCCTATTTGGGCGCGCACGGAAAGAAGTGAAGGAGTATTATTGATGTCCGAGACCCTGCTCTTTGCCTTGGAGCTTACCATCAGCGGCTTGCTGGTGGGTCTCATGTATTCCCTGGTGGCGCTGGGCTTTGTGCTCATCTACAAGGCTTCAGGGGTGTTCAACTTTGCCCAGGGGGACATGACGTTTCTTGCGGCCTTGGCTTTGGCCTCGTTTGTGGTCAAGATTCCGCTTTGGATCAGCTTGATCGTCGTGTTGGCGATCATGTTGATCCTGGCCATGGCCGTCGAGCGGATTGTGCTCAAGCCGCTTGTGGCACGACCGCCGCTGGTTTTGTTCATGGCCACTATCGGCGTGGCGTTCTTTCTTCAAGGTCTGGCTCAAGGAATCTGGGGAACGCAACCCCGAGGGCTGGAGCTGGGCCTCGCTGACCAGACTTACGATGTTGCCGGGATGTTCATCAGCAATATGGACATCTTGGGCGCGGTGGTGGCGGGCATTCTCCTGATAGCGCTCGTCTGGTTTTTCCAGAAGACCAAGACCGGTCGCGCTCTTCGAGCGGTTTCCGACGATCATGAGGCCGCTCTCGCCGTGGGTATTCCCCTCCGAAAAGCGTGGGGCATCACCTGGGCCATAGCCGGGATCGTCGCGATCGTGGCGGGAGCGTTGTGGGGGAGCAGAGTGGGTGTGCAGGCGAGTCTCGCGCTCTTGGCGCTCAAGGCCCTGCCGGTCCTTATCATAGGAGGGATTGACTCCATCCCCGGCGCGATATTGGGCGGGCTCATCATCGGGGCCGCGGAGAACCTGGCCGAAGGCCTTATCGGCCCGGCCGTGGGCGGCGGCATAAAGAATTTCTTCCCGTATCTTCTGGCGCTGATTGTCCTTGCGGTGCGTCCTTATGGGCTTTTCGGCCGAGAGATCATCGAGAGAGTCTGAGCCATGTTCTATCGAGAAACCGGTGTATTGAAGACTACGTACGCTAAGGACATGGAGCTCTTCCCGATCCCTTTGGATAAGGCGGGCTTCGTTGTAGTTATGGTCCTGGCTTTCTTCGTCATCCCCCTCGTGTCCAGTCACTACATGCTGGTCAGTATTTTCATACCCTTTCTCGTTTTCTCGCTGGCCGCTCTGGGGCTCAATATCTTAACGGGATACGCGGGGCAGCTTTCATTGGGTCATGCGGGATTCATGGCTGTGGGAGCTTACGCCACTGTTGTCATGTACAACCGGTACGACGTGCCCATACCTGTGGCGTTACTTGGATCCGGGCTCATTACGGCCGCGGTGGGTTCTGTCTTCGGCTTACCCTCTTTGAGGATCAAAGGCTTCTATTTGGCCGTCTCCACCTTGGCGGCCCAGTTGATCATCGAATGGGTGATCACGCACGTCAAGTGGATCAGCGGCGGCGTTTACTCCACCATCGACATAAGGGCGCTTGAATTCATGGGGTGGCAAATCGACACGGCCGCGGAGAAGTACCAATTTGCCCTCATTTTTGTGGTGATCATGGCGTTTTTTGCTAAGAACGTCGTCCGGAGCCGTATAGGCCGCGCCTGGATGTCGATCCGAGACATGGACGTGGCCTCAGAGATCATCGGCATATCCCAGTTCAAGTATAAGATGCTCGCTTTCGCGGTGAGCTCCTTTTATGCAGGGGTGGCTGGCGGCCTCCTCGTGGCCTTCTACTACGGCTCGGCCAATATAGAGGAATTCCACTTGCTCGTTTCATTTCAGATCCTGGGAATGGTGATTATCGGCGGCATGGGCAGTGTATTGGGATCGTTCCTTGGCGCGGGCTTTATAGTTCTGCTGCCGATTTTCATCAATCTGACCATCAGTTTCGTCAATCACCGTATTGTGGATCTGAGCAAGGTCTTTACGCTCGATCTGATAGCAAATGTGGAGAACATGATCTTTGGAGCCCTGATCATCTTCTTCCTGGCGGTGGAACCGTTCGGGTTGGCCCGCCTGTGGAATACGATCAAGGATTACCTCCGATTATGGCCGTTCCCCTATTAAGGGAAACCATATGAGAGAGCGTCCCGGTCCCGAGCCCGGGAGGCCGGTCCCGGGCGAAAAGAGTCCCAACGCGGTTTTTCGCGTCTTCACCGAAGGAGGGAGAATCTATGTTCGAAGCGATGAGACTGAGATGTGCCCTAGTGATCTCGCTTGCAATGGCCTGCCTGCTCCTCATGCCTGCGCTGTCAGCGGCGCAGGACAAGGAGCAGTGGCTGCCTCTGCTGTGCTACCGCACCGGACCGTACGCTCCGGGCGGTAGCGGCATCTGCGGCGGTATGGAGGACTACTTCGACCTGCTCAACCTCAAGGGCGGTATCGACGGAATCAAGTTAAAGTGGGAAGAATGCGAGACCGCATATTCACCGCCGCGCGGGGTGGAATGCTACGAGCGCACAAAGAAGGAGCACGGCGGCGCGATCGTTTACCATCCCATAAGCACCGGGATCACCTACGCCTTGATGGAACGGGCCACCGCGGACAAGATCCCGCTGACCAGCATCGGGTACGGTCGAGCGGATGCGCAGTTCGGCGGAGAGATCTTTCCCTACACCTTTCCACTTGTGACCACGTACTGGTCTCAGGTTACGGGGAAAATCAATTACATCGCCTCCAAGGAAGGGGGTCTGGACAAGCTGAAAGGAAAGAAGATCGCGCTGCTCTACATTGACGTGGCTTACGGCCAGGAGACCATCCCCATTTTGAAAACGTTGGCCGAGAAATACGGTTTTGAGCTGGGCCTTTTCCCGGTGCCCGCTCCCGGGCTGGAGCAAAGCGCTCAGTGGCTGGACATAAAGCGACGCTTTAAGGCGGACTGGGTTATTAACCGGAACTGGGGCATTAGCTGCACGGTTCCGCTGAAAGAAGCCGTGCGGGTGGGATTCTCCCGGGACCGCATTATCGGTGTCTGGTGGTGCGGCTCTGAAGAGGACGTGGTGCCTGCCGGACCCGCGGCGAAAGATTACATCACCACGAACTTTCATGGTGTCGGCCAAGAATTCCCAATCATTCAGGAGATCCTGGAAAACATCTACATGAAAGGAAAAGGCAACCTCCCGGTTACTCGGGTAGGGACGGTATATTACAACCGAGGGGTGATCCACGGCATCATCACTGCGGAAGCGCTTCGCACTGCGTACAAGAAGTTTGGCGCCAAACCCATCAACGGGGAGCAAATGAAATGGGCTCTCGAAAACCTCAACATCGACGAAAAGCGGATCAAGGAGCTGGGCGCCGAAGGCTTCATGCCCCCGCTAAAGACCAGCCCCACCGATCATGAGGGCGGTGGCTGGATCAGGTTCCAGCAGTGGGACGGCGCGAAGTGGAAGCCAATTTCCGACTGGATCGCTCCCATGAGAGACGTGGTGCAGGCTGAAGTGAAGCGCTCCGCGGAAGACTATGCTGCCAAGAAGGGTGAGAAAAAGTAGAACCCACTCACCTTAGAGAATGAACGCGCAGCCGACCATGCGACGAACAAGGGAGAGGAATGCCACATGACTCAAGGCGCCAAGCCCCCTCTTCTCAGGGTGAACAATATCGAAGTCATCTACGAGCACGTGATCCTGGTGCTGAAGGGGGTCTCTCTCGAGGTCCCCGAGCGGGGGATCGTTTCCCTGCTCGGGGCCAACGGCGCCGGCAAGAGCACGACACTCAAGGCCATCTCTAACCTGCTTCATGCGGAACGAGGTGAAGTGACCAAGGGAACCATTGAGTTCGCGGGCATGCGCATAGACCGGATGCACCCTGCTCAAGTTGTCAAGCAAGGCGTGGTGCAAGTGATGGAAGGCCGGCGGGTCTTTGAGCACCTCACCGTGGAAGACAATCTCCTCTGCGGAGCTTATACCAGGAATGACAAGAAGGTTCGAGGCGACCTGAACGTGGTTTACCGATACTTCCGGCGATTGGAGCAGCGCCGTCAGGCGAAGGCCGGGTATATTTCAGGTGGCGAGCAGCAAATGCTGGCCATTGGACGCGCGCTCATGTCGAAACCGAAGATTATGCTCCTGGATGAGCCGTCCATGGGATTGGCGCCGCTTCTGGTCGAGGAGATCTTCAACATTATTCGTAGCCTGAACGACCAAGAGAATGTCACCGTGCTCCTGGCCGAACAAAACGCGGCTATGGCCCTGGATTTCGCTCAATACGCCTATGTGATGGAAAACGGCCGCGTCGTGCTCGACGGCGAAGCAGCCGTAATCAGCGACAACGAGGATGTAAGGGAATTCTACCTTGGTCTGACCGAAATCGGTAAGAAAAGCTACCGCGACGTTAAACACTACAAACGCCGCAAACGATGGCTCGCTTAGGCGCCGTTGCAAGACCTATGAGTTTTTGAAGAAGAGACCGGAGAGGCCACTTTTTGGAAAGTGGCCTCCCCCGACCCCTCCCTCAAGAACTCCTATACTTCCAAGCCCCATGAAACGGGTTTGACCGCGCCGCCTCAAAATTACCACCCCAAATGAGATCACGCCACAATCAGTGAACCGGCTTCCCACCGAGCGGCCCGGACGCGGCCCGAATCGCAAGGACGCAAGAACCGCAACTCCATGAAGTCGCATCCTGAATATACGACCGGGCGCGCGAACCTCAAAATCGGCGTTTGATCGCCCCGTCAAATCTAGAACTTCATGCCGGGGAGATTGAGCGACGCCGTGTTTCCTCCGTCAACAGGCAACGCCTGGCCTGTTATGTAGCTGGCTTCATCGCTGGCAAGAAACAGGATGGCCAAAGCCACCTCCTCCGCGTGTCCGTAGCGTCTCAATTCACAGCGATAACCCAATTTGTCCTGTTTCCCCGCTTGACGGGCATAATCAAAGACCGATTTGGTCATGTTTGTCTCGATGAGGCCCGGACAGACCGCGTTCACCCGAACGTTGTACGCCCCCAAGTCACAAGCCGAGGTCTGAGTGAAATTGATCAGGGCGGCCTTGCTGGCGCTGTAAGCATTGCCTCCAGCGCCGGATCGAATTCCCGCCACGGACGCCGTATTCACAATCGCGCCGGACTTCCGCTCTTGCATGTGCGCAGCCACGTGTTTTGTTCCGTAGACCGCGCCCAGGAGATTGACATTGAGCACCCTGCGCCAATCTTCCGCGTCCTGGCCTTCGAGGCTCGCGAGGTCTCCGGTAATGCCCGCATTGTTGCACAGGATGTCCACCCGGGCATATGTCTTGAGCGCAAAATCGATAAGCTCTTTCACGTCTTGCTCAACAGCCACATTCGTCTTCTTGCTCAAAGCCTCACCGCCCGCTTCTCTTACCAATTCCAGGGTCTCTTGCAGGCCGGTTTCATCGAGATCCGCCAAGACCAGTTTCGCGTCCTCACGTGAGAAGAGCGCTGCCGTCGCGCGGCCGATACCGCCGGCCGCTCCGGTGATCACGGCCACTTTTCCCTGCAAACGTCCGCCACCACTCATAACCGACTCCTCTCTTGGAATCTATCGGAACAAACTTAAGTATTCCTCTCAGCGCCGCGGGATCAATTCCTTGCGTGAGTTCTGTGGATAGATACGAGTCAAGTCTGTTCTTGCATTGCCGGAGTTGGGAGGCTTGCTTAGACTCTTAGGAAAGTTCTCAGCACTTCTTCCACCACCGAATAAGGGTCGGTGCGGCCTTCAAGGATGGCCCTTATGTATTGGCGTTTCTTACCGGTCCCCTTGAGGCCCTTGAAGACGGCTTTTTGAACCTCGTCTCTGAAGACCAGGCCCAGCTCCTGCTCTACCCGCTTGGCCTGGATCTCGTGAATAGTTCGGCTCTCACGGAGATAACTCTGATGGGCCAAGATCGCTTCCGCAACTTCTTCTATCCCCCGGACGTCGTCCGTCCTCGCCCCAGCGGCCACCGTAGGTATTACCCTCGGAATCCATGCCGCCTCTTTCTCTTCGAATCCATAACGCACGGTTGCTTCGAGACTGCGAAGACACGTCTCCGCGCCGTCCAGGTCCGCCTTGTTGAGCGCTATCAGGTCTGCAATCTCCATTATGCCGGCCTTCATGGCTTGAATGTCATCCCCCATACCAGGCGTCAGAACCAGAACGCAGGTCTGGGCTACATGGATGATGTCGATTTCGTCCTGTCCCGCGCCCAATGTCTCTACGATGACGAGGTCATTCCCCATGGCCTCGATGATCCTGACCACATCTGTGGTGGCCCTGGCCAATCCACCGAGATACCCGCGAGAGGCCATGGATCGGATGTAAACCCCCTCATCCATAGAGTGGGTCTGAAAACGGAGCCGGTCCCCCAAGAGCGCCCCCCCGGAAAAAGGACTGGTCGGGTCCACTGCCACGACGCCGACACGACGACCCTGTGACCGGAAAACACGAATAATGTGGTTGATCAAACTGGACTTGCCGCTTCCACCTGCGCCCGTCACCCCTATCACCATGGATCGCCCCACGTGCGGGTACAAAAGCTTCATCAGCTCAGTTCCCTTTTGGGACCCGTCTTCGACCAAGGTAATCGCTCTGGCGGCTGCGCGACGGTCTCCCAAGAGGAGTCCGTCGGCGAGCGCCTTGGGGTTGTCCGCAAGCTTTCTAGGCATGGCCAATAGGTTCATCGCACATTTTCGGTGATATAGTTCACAATGGATGGGATACGAGACCCTCCACGGAAAACTTCATCTACGCCCATCTGCTTCATGACCTCGATGTCCTCAGGTGGGAAAGAGCCTCCTACTACGAGAAGCACATCATCCATGCCATTTTTCTTCATTTCTTCCACGATCTTCGGCGTGTACACCAGGTGCTCACCCGAAAGATAGCTGAGCCCAATTACATCGGCGTCCTCATCGATAGCAGCCTTTATAATGCTTTCGGGGGTTTGGTACATGCCTAGATAGACCACTTCCATGCCCCCTTCTTTGAGTAAGGAGGCCACAACCTTGGCCCCGCGATCGTGACCGTCCAGCCCAACCTTGCTTACAATTACCTTGATCTTCTCTGTCCCCATTTCCACACTCCCCGCTAGACCAGGTCTACCTGAAGGGGGACTCTATGATCCCCATGGGATCGTACTGGTAACCGTAAACCTCACGCACCGTTCCGAGAAGCTCCGCGGTAGTGGCAGATGCCTTGGTCGCCTCGATCATGGCCGGGATGCTGTTCTTGCCCTGCAAGACGTCCTCCCGCAAGCGCTCAATTGCTTCGTTTAACCTCGCTTTATCTCTGGTCCTCTTGAGTTCGATAACATCTTGGATTTGCCGGCGCGCTGATTGTTCCGCTATCCTCTGCACCCCTAATGGAGTGCAGGTTTCAGCTTCGGACGTAAAGATGTTGACCCCGACAATGAGCTTTTCGCCATTGTCCACTTCCTTCTGGCGCTTGACCGCCTCCAACTCGAAGCGGCGGTCCAGCCATTCCGACCTGATAGCCTCTTCCATCCCACCGACTTCCTCCACCTCCTGCATGACCTTTTGAGCTTCTTCCTCGATCTTGTCGGTCAAACTCTCTATAAAGTATGACCCGCCCAGAGGATCCGCGACATTTGTGACGCCCGTTTCATAGGCCAGGATTTGCTGAGTCCTTAGGGCCTGAACGTGGCCTTTTTCCGTCGGTAGGCACATTGGCTCGTCGTAAGAGCAGCAGTGCAACGATTGCACCCCGCCCAAAACAGCGGCGAGCGCCTGATATGCGATGCGCACAATGTTATTGAGAGGTTGTTGCGGAATCAGAGAACAGCCCGCAGTATGGACGGCGAAACGGAACTGCATGGAACGGGGGTCCTTGGCCCCGTACTTTTCCTTCATTAGCCTGGCCCAGATACGTCTTGCGGCGCGTATCTTGGCTATCTCCTCGAAGAAATCCACATGACAAGAAACATAAAAAGCGAAACGTGGAGCAAATTCGTCAATGTTGAGCCCCCGCCTTATCAGCTCGTCGACGTAGCACATGGCGATGCCGAAACCGAAGGCCACCTCCTGAGGGGCCGTGATTCCCTGCTCTCTCAGGTCGTACGTGTTGACGGTCGTGTAGTGCCACTTGGGCATGGACCTGGCGCAGAACTCCATCACATCACAACCCAGCTTGATCGACAGGTCCAGCGGACAAGCCGGCCTGAATCCACAGTAGCGGAAATGCACGGGATCGTTCTGAATGGAGCCGCGCAGGCCCGCGATGTCGTAACCTTTCTGCTGAGCCACGGCAACATATTGCGCCATGGTGGGCGCCGCTGCGGTGGACGCGGTGATGAGCGACCAGCTTACCTTGTCCAGGGGAATGTCGCCCACCAGGATTTCCATGTCCTTGATCGAGCTGATGTTCACCCCTGTCAGGCCCACCTCTTGTTGCGCCCACGGGTGATCCGGGTCGAGCCCCATTTCGTAGGTCACGTCCGCGATGGTGTTCAAGCCTGACCCGCCTTGCTCAAAACAGAATGCGGCCCGCTGATGAGTATCCGCCGGAGAGCCGATGCCGACTACTTCTCGCCGAGTCCAAAACCGGCCTCGGAACATGTTGCGGTGAATGCCCCTGGTGAACGGATAGTCACCCGCATCCCCGACATCTTGTTTGTAGTTCTCGCCGGCCCGATCCTCAGGTGTGTATATCTCTTTCAGCTCGTAGCCGGACCACGTTCTGCCGCTCTGAGGCTTTTCATAATAGGACTTGAGATAATCGTCCCAGTTCACCTCGCTACTTTTGTCAGCTATCGACCTTGAAATCGGCCCTTGGCTCATATGGCGCCTCCTCATGCGAAACCGAAACCCCAGTGGTGGTGGCGATCAAGATAACCGGCATTCGTGCTCGGGGGCCCAAGCAGACTCACCAATGCGGGAAAACATCCGAGACGAAAACCATTTTCAGGAAGACTCATAGTCTTCTCGATTGACTTTGGGAAAAGCGTATGGTTTACTGACCGGTAAGTTAGCATGACCAATCAGTCAATCACATACACGCGGAGCAAAACCGTGTCAAGTCCTTTTTGCCCATTTCGTCAACCCTCGCTCGTGGCCGCTCGTACCCATGAAGATGGTATTCGAGCTTTCTCCCGGCGCTTTGTCGTTGCTGCCATGCATGGCTGTCACGCGCTATGCGAGCCCCTGGCGCCGGCCCCGGGGTGAAGCGGTAACTGAGGGCAGCGCCTCAGGCCTGGTCCGCTGTGGCGAAAAAACGCGGCAGGATAAGAAAATGGAGCGACAAACTGATTTCAAGGGTCTCGACAAGAGCATGCGCAAACGCAGAATTGTCGATACCGCGATAAGGATATTTCACGAGAAGGGATATCGCGCCGCGACCTTGGACGATGTCGCGAAGGAACTGGGATTGACTAAAGCGGCGCTCTACCATTATGTGGCGTCCAAAAAGGACCTGCTCTCCATCATCTACATTCAGGCGCTCGAAAGCTTTTTCGCCACTGTGTACGAGATCGGCGAGCGTGACCTTGCCCCCCCGGAAAAGCTACGGCTGCTTATACGACACCACATAAAGCACATCGTTATCGAAAATCTGCCGATGTTTGCCGTCTTCTTCAGTGAAGAGAACGAGCTCCCGGAAAAGGATTGTCAGAAGATTCGAGAAGAGAAGAGAAAGTTTACACGCGTGGTCGAAGGGGTGATTGAGGCTGGAATCGCCCAGGGTTGCTTCCGATCGGTTAATGCCAGGTTACAGGCCTACGCGATCATCGGCATGTGTAACTGGTTGTACAGATGGTACAAGCCTGGGGAAAGCCCTTACGCGCCCGACGAAATTGCCGACCATTTCATCGACTTGTTGGAAAACGGATTTCTGCGGGCTGAGGGAGCGGATGAGAGGTTGGCGCCGGCAGAGTCTATGCCCCGAAAGAGGGAACTCATCGAGAAGATGAAACAAGAATCCGATACTCTTTACGAGCTAATCAAGGACCTTGAAAAATTTGTGTAGCCACTGCCTGTGAGGGTCGTCATTACAAGGCCCTGCGCTTGACTTATGTGATGGATCGGGTGAGGTCTGCTTTTGACTTATGTTGTGCTGTCGGTCATCATAAAAGGCTAAGGAATGAATCGAGGTGAATCAAGAGCTGTCTTGACACCTCCGTCCGAAAGGAGAGACAGATGATTCAACTTCGCTCGCTCGACGAACTCGTGCCCATTCAGACGCAGCTCGGTGAGTCCGTCTCGCCGGTTGTCCTCATCAACATTTTCCACGTGGGGTCAGACGATGCAGATGCCCTACTCAAGGCTTGGGAGGTTGACGCAAATTGGATGAAGAAGCAGCCGGGCGGCTTCAGCCCTCTCCCTGGAGCCTGCCTCCGAGCTTGGCAATCTGTTCGGGATTACCAAGCACGATTATTACATCATTTGGTTGGAATCTCTCTTCTCCTGATGGATTAGCTCTGTATTGAGAATCCCGTTTGAATGCTAGGACCGTGACTCCATGACGTTTTCTCAAGTTCTGTTCGGCTAACGATTTGCCGATCAAACTTGATCCCGGGTTGACCTTAAGTGAGGCGATTTCCATACTGGGAATCTCGACCATCAGGTCTCCCATGGACTGGGATTCGAACGTTAGCGCCCTCAACATGCGATAGTGTTCAGCCCTGAATTGAGCCACAAACCCTTCAATATCACTTCTTGGGACCATGTATTTTGTCAGGACGCGGGTAAGGACTTCTACAGAAGCCTCATACTCTTCAGGGATCACTTCGTCCGCGCCCAACTCGTATAGGGGCCCCATTTCACTGACAAACCTCGTCCGAGCGACGATGTGCAAGCCTGGTTTCAGCCGTCGCGCCGCGTCAATGACTCTCCTGGTCGCACCCGGGTCTGATATTACTATGACCAGGACACGACATCGCCTGATCCCGGCGTGCTCCAGCACTGCGTCATGAGCGGCATCGCCGTTCACTATCGTCTTGCCCTTTGCCCTCTCTCTGCGGACGGTTTTGGAATTCAACTCTATGATGGCGTGCGGAATGCTTGCGAGAGTCGCCGCACGAGCCAGGTTCTGACCAGTAAGCCCGAATCCTACAATAATCAGGTGATCCTGTAACATCGAAACCGGCGTTTCTTCTGCACTTGGGCGTAAGCCTGATCTGAGCTTTTCCGGCATCCGCAGTCTCACTGTCATGTCGGCAAGACGATCAGACGCACCGATAAGCAGTGGCGTCAACCCCATGGTGAGCACAGATATCCCGAGGAATAGTTGATAAATGTTTAGGTCAATCAGTTCCAGTCCGAGCCCCGATTTTGCCAGGACGAAAGAAAACTCCCCGATCTGACTCAATGCCAACGCGCCGAGGACCGAGGTCCTAAATGGCAGGCCCACAAGGAGCCCTGAAGAACCGGCAATCATAAACTTGATAAATAAGGCGGCAAGAGTGGCAAGGGCAAGCACAAGACTGTTGTCCAAAACGAAACGGACATCGAGTAACATCCCCACGGAGACGAAAAAGAAGCTTGTAAAAAGGTCTCTGAAAGGGAGCACGTTTCCCAGCACGCGATGGCTGTACTCTGATTCGGAGACGATAAGTCCCGCCAAAAAAGCCCCTAAAGCGAGGGAGAGGCCGACAGCCGCGGTAAGGAATGCCACGCTGAGTACAACAAATACAATCCCGAGTACGAAAACCTCACGCCCGCCAATTGCTGCCACCCTGTGAAGCGCCATGGGGACGACCCATCTGGCGGCCAGTATAACAACGACAAATACAATGACGCCTTTCAGCACAAGCCACGTCAACGCGGCAATCACCCCGCCACCCTGTCCAGCGAGGAGCGGTCTGATTAGCATCATCGGTACTACGACAACGTCCTGGAACAACAGTATGCCCACGACAAAACGTCCGTGTGGAGATTCGACCTCCGCCCTTTCCTGCATGATTTTTAGAACGATGGCCGTACTGCTGAGCGAAATGAGAAAACCGAAGAAGAGGGCCTTGTTCAAAGGCATTCCGAGCGTGGATGCCAGAGCGCACCCTATAGCTACAGTGAATCCAACTTGAAGACTCCCTCCTACCAGAGAGATAAACTTGATTCGCAACAAGCTCTTAAGCGAGAATTCGAGGCCTATGGTGAAGAGCAAGCACACCACGCCGATTTCGGCCAGACTGTCCACGTCAGACACTTGGCTCACAAGGCCAAAACCGTGAGGGCCCGCCAGGATGCCGGTCAGGAGAAACCCGACAATCTCGGGTATCGCCAGTCGGTGGCAAACAAACACGACTCCCAGCGCAAGACCGCTGATGATTATGATGTCTTTGAGAAATGCTGTTTCCAAAGTCTGGCAGCCCTTTATGCCTGTATGATGTATCAGGTCCGGTTGGACAGAAATTGAGAGAGAAAGGTGTTGGTCGAGCGCGGGGCTTTTGATATGGCCCTGGACTGGAGGAGGGAGATGGATGAGCGTTCAACTGACACCGGTAGAGCGAAAGCAGAGGAAGAGGTTCACGGCTCGACAGAAGCTGGAGATCTTGAGGGAGTGGGAAACCACGG
>Ga0194126_10001263_pt1 | contig 42595 bp, 28 predicted proteins | sample TA2KigC150mmetaG_FD_148641 | JGI IMG/M metagenome (GOLD analysis project Ga0194126, IMG submission 148641) | Freshwater microbial communities from Lake Tanganyika, Tanzania - TA2015035 Kigoma Deep Cast 150m | ecosystem: Environmental > Aquatic > Freshwater > Lake | place: Tanzania: Lake... | reverse complement strand
TCCGATCGCTTTGCGCGATGCAGCGGTCCCGCTGATGACCGCCAACCCCACGGATGTCCGTCCTCGGCTGATGTGGGTCGAGGCGATCATGCGAGTGGGGGACCGCGAGGCTGCCATGAAGGCGATTGATGAATCGCTTGCCCTGTTCCCCGACAACGATTTGCTCAAGGCACGCAAACTCGACCTGTCAACGCTCGATCCCGTCGAGCGCGCGCGCATGATGGCCGCGCAACGAGGGGGCAGCGATTCCGAACGCCTGCTGTATGAGATTTTCACGCTGCTCGCCGGCGAGCCTGCCTTCGAGCGCGCAGTCCTCGACAGTTCGGACCCGGTGGATCGTGAGCGCATCACCAAGGAACTCGCATCGATTCGCAAGGGCATCGACGAGACGCTTCCGAAGGCACTGGCAGCGAATCGCGGCAACGAGACCCTCCTGATCCTGCTCGCAGAGCGAGGCGCACGCCGCAAGGATCCTGCCCTGGTCGACCAGGCCGTGAAGGCCGCAGCATCATCGAGCGATCCAAAGTTGCCGAACCTCATCAAGGCCATCGCAGCGCTGCGAGGTGGTGATGCCACTCAGGCCATCGAGCTCCTCCGTGCGGATGCGGACGCGGGCACGGCTGACGCGATCCGGCTACGAGCACTTGGCGAGGCGTATCTCGCCGTGGGCGCGCCCGACAAGGCCGTCGATGTGTTGGCGCGCGCCTTCGAGCGGCAGCCCACCAATTCAGGCATCGGTCGGATCTACGCCGATGCCCTGCTGGCAGTGGGTGATTCCCGCAAGGCGCTCACCCTCTTGGGTGATGCTGCAGCGGCCAATCCCGCAGATGGTGCACTCTTCAACCAATGGCTCAATGCGGAATCCCGTTTCGGGGATCGCGCTCGTGCGCTCGTCGAGCGGCGGCGGCGTCTCAGCCAAGCACCGGATGACCTCACCAACGTGCGTGCGCTTGCTGCATTGCTGCTTGAGATCGCTCCCGATCCGACCACGATCCTCGACGACCAGTTGCGTCCTCGATACTCGCTCGGCCAATGGGAAGCCATGCGGGTATCCAATCGCGAAGACGCGGTGCGCCGTGCACGCGAATCGAATGTCGCCGAGGCAAAGGGATTTCTCTCGGCCATTCGAGCGGCAGATCCCAACGACCTTGATGCCCTGAACGTGGAGATGCTGGGTCTGACGGCACTCGGTGACGTCGACGGGGCCGAGGCTGCGCTTCGTGGTGCCGAGGCGAGCGTCACGCGGGGCCGTCCGATGCTCTTCCTCATGCAAGCGGACTTCTACTACAGGATCAGCAAGCCCGAGCAGGCGGAGCAAGCGCTTCTTCGTGCACTCGAATCGGCACCAGGTGATGCCATCACGATTCGGGCAGTGGCCCGCGTTCGTGCGGGGCGTGGCGAACTGGAAGCCGCCCTCAAGACCGTCGAGCCCCTGCTTGCGGCCCAACCCTCCAACAACGATCTTCGTGAGGCGGCACGATGGAACCTGTCGATCCGCAAGCCTGACGCTGCCAAGGCACTGCTGGCCAGGGTGCAGGATGGCACCGATCGGCGCGAGCAGTTTGCGACGCGGCTGGTTCAGAGCCTGGTATTCCTGCAGGAGGTGATCGCCAAGCAGGAAGCGGGCGACCGGGCCGGCATGGATGCCAGTTTCGCCGAGAGTCGCATGCGGCTTGATGAGGCAGCGAAGCTTGATCCGCGTTCTTCTGTCCCGGCCATGTCGCTTGGCGAGATGTCGATGCAGATGTTCCGCCGGACCGGTGACAAGTCGTACCTTGACATCTGCCTCAGTGCGCTCGAGTCGGCACAGCAGCTCGACCAGCTCAGCGTGCCGATCGCACGGCTGCGCTGGACGGCTTTGGAAGCCAAGGGTGACAGGGCTGATGCCGCGAGTGAAGCCAAGCGCATTCTTGCCGTCCTGCCCAAGGAAGGGAGTGTCCGCATGGAACTGGTCGATCTGCTGCTCCGCGCGGGTGACCAGGCAGGTGCTCGGGCCGTGCTGGAGGAGGCCGTGCAGCAGTCCGCGCTGAACGCAGTCTGGCTGCGACGCCTTGCCCAGATTCAGTCCGAGTCGCGTCAGTTTGCCGAAGCAGGCCAGAGTTATGAACGCGCGTTCGCCTCCGATCGTTCCATCGGTTCGCTCGAGCTTGCTGCACGCGCGTACCTGTCCAAGGATCCGCCGGACCTGAGAAACCTCAGCATGCTCATCCGTGCGTATCCGGAGCAGGTGCGGACATCGATGTACCTGCAGAGCGCTCGCTCGGCAGGTGAGTGCCTGAGCGGTGCACGCGATGCTGGCCTTGCCAACCTGCGAAGCATCTATCAGGCCAACCTTGCGGCAGGTGCCGCCCGGCAGCCGGTGCAAGGCTGGTTCGACATCCTGCTGGACATCTTCAAGGTGAAGCAGTCCAAGTCCGAACTCGAGGCGTATGACGCCTTCGTGCGTCAGGTGGCGGACATGAAGGATCCCGAGTCGCTGCGCCAGCTCGCTTCGGCGTGGACGTTGCTCTACAACGCTCCTCCCGAGGTCCTGGCCAAGGCTCGCGACTATGCGCAGCAGGCCCTCGCTGCGGCAGGTACGGATCCGCTCGCCTTGGCCATGAGCCACATGAGCCTGGGCAATGTGCTCTACCGCATGGGCGACTGCGCCAACGCGTCCAAGGAGTTCGAGACCGTGCTGGAGTCCTACCCCAACCAGTTCGAATCGCTCAACAACGCGGCGTATATCGAGGCGACCTGCGGCGATCCACAGAAGGCACTCGGTTTCGCGCGTCGAGCAGCGGCGATCAATCCGTTGAATGTCGATGGCATCGACACGCTGGGTCTTGCCCAGCTCAAGACTGGCGATCCAGTCGCCGCCGAAGCCACGCTGCTCCGTGGCCTGGAGATCCGCCAGACACCCACCATGTTGCTCCATCTGGCCATGGTCCAGGATGCACTGGGCCGCAAGGACGCTGCCAGATCATCGCTGGCCAACGCGATGGTGCTGGCGAAGGACACACCCTTCCCAGAATCCGAGGCCGCCATCGCAGCCCGACTCGAGGCAAGCCTGAAATGAACCGAGGAGCATCATCATGACCCGAGCACCGACACGACCTGCAATCGACGCCCGTCGTCCAGCAACGCGTCCGACCGTGAACATCGATCCGGTACGCGTGCTGCGCGAGAATTGGCGGGCCATCACCGCTGGCGGTGTGGTTGGTGCGATACTGGGCGTCATCCTCAACTACGGCATGGGTGCCGTCTATCCGCTCTACAGCGGCACTGCGGTCTTTGAGATCCGTAATCGAATTCTCGAAGGGACTGAGGCCATCGGTCAGGACTACACGCAGGAAGAGCAGGTCATCCGCATCGCGAACACCGAGATCGGGTTCATGCTGTCTGAACGCGTCTTGGAGGCCGTGATCGCCACACCGGCATTCCAGCAGACATCCTATGGGCAGCTCTTCCTCGAGAACGGCGTGCCCAACTACACCGATGCGATCCGCGAGCTCAAGGAGGACCTCTCTGCTTCCTACGCCCGCAGCAGCCAACTTTTCGTGCTCCACTTCATGTGGACCAAGAAGGAGGACATCGCCCCAATTCTCAACACGGTCGGCGAGACATACATGAACCTGCGCGCCGCGGATGAGAACAGGCGCATCATGTCAGGAAACACCTCGATGCGCAACCGATCAAAGGCGATCGAGCTGGAGATCAACGCGATCGACGAGCAGATCAAGTCCGAATTGCGCAGAGCCGGTATCCAGTCCTATGACGAGGATCCCCAGAAGGGACAGCGTGCCCTCGATGCGCTCCTGCTGCGACGCGCCGAGGTGATTCAGCAGATCCAACTCACGCAGTCGCGACTTGAGTCGGCTCGCGCTCGCAAGGGCGGCACCGGGATGGGGAGCGAGGAAGAGGTGCGCAAGGCGCGCAACGATGCAACGGTCCAGTCACTCGTGGTCGATCGCAACCGGACGCAAGCCAACTATGACGCCATACGAGCTCGATTCAAGGAAGGTACTCCCCAGGAGAAGGAAGCCAGGGAGGCGCTCGAAAAGGCCGAGCATCAACTCAAGTCCCGCATCGCCGAGCAGGTCCAGCAGGACCGCTTCGCCGATGAGAAGCAATTCGATGACGACCTCGCGGCCGTCAGGCAGACGCTGACCGGCTTGGACCGCGAGATCAACGAGACGGAAAGGATCCTGGTTGATCGAGCCGCCGTGGTCGCCGGCATTGAGCGTCTCAAGGGCGAGAAGGAAGGCAAGCAGGAAGAGCGTCAGGAACTTGAGGAGCGAATCGCCACGAACCAACTCCGCGCCGACCGTGCCGACGCCCAGCAGATCCTGATGCGAGATGCGGTCCCGCCCCGCGAACCCACATTCCCCAGGCTCAAGATCACGCTTCCGGGTGGTACCGCACTCGGCGTACTGGCGGTCATCGGTCTGCTGTTTTTGCGAGAGGTCACCGAACAGCGGGTGCGCTACCCGGCAGACATTGTCGGTGCGGGCAAGATCCTGGGCGTGATCCCGCAGCGCGCAGACGAAGTCGGCGGTCCAACGCAGCCTGAGTGGGCGCTCTGGAACCACCCCAATGCATCGTTCAGCGAGATCATGCGGCAATTTTCGATGGAAGTGTCACGCGTGTGGGGCTCGCCAGCCGCTGGCCCATCTGGAAAGGGCATCCTGTTCGTATCGGCAGGTCCTTCGGCCGGAACGACGACCCTGGTCACGAACTTCGCAGCCGCTGCTGCCCATGCCGCACGGCGGGTCCTGATCATCGACTGCAACTTCAGGCGTCCGCGCATGCATGAACTCGTCGGCTTGCCTGCCGAAACGCCCGGCCTGGGCGAACTGCTGCAAGGCCGCATCACGGCCGAGCAGGTGATCCGTCCGGCGGTGCCAGGCATCGATGTGGTGTGCGCTGGCAGTTCGGCATCACGACTGCCCGAACTGCTCTGCACGCTCCACACCGTCGGGGTGATCGAGCAACTCAAGATGAACTACGACGTGGTGGTGATGGATGCGCCGCCACTGGTCGTGGCAGGCGAGTCGCTGCTCCTGGCCGACCGCGTCGGGGATCGCGTCGTGCTTGTGGTGAATGCGATCACCCAGGACAAGGGTCTCGTGTTCCGCTTCGCCAACAAGCTTCGTGAAACGGGCGCCGAGGTCATCGGCTTGGTCCTCAATCGACCCGTTGAGGTGCAGGGCGGCCATATGCAACGCAATCTGCGTACGATCGCGGCCTACGGGACCTCGCCATCGGCAGTGCCGGTGGCCTCCACCGAGGTCGCGGGGTGATCGAGCAGGAGTCGAGTCTCGCCTCCCTCGCGCCGGCCGTACCGGCAACTGGCGAGGGCATCCTCGTGGGTGCGATGTCGGTCCTCAATGAGGCCGCGCCGGTCTTCCTCGTGGCGTTCCTCGTCACGGTGGTGGCCACGCCGGTCGTGCGATTGATGGCGGTGCAGGCCGGCATCATCGACAAGCCCGACCAGCAGCGCAAGTTGCACAAGTATCCAGTCGCCTATCTCGGCGGCCTGGCCGTGTTCCTGGGTCTGGTCGCTGCGCTCGGTGTGTCGTACGCCTTTGTCGGCCTGGGCGAACGCGACTTCATGCCGGTGCCGTGGGAGATCCTCGCTGGCATGACGGCCATTGCCGTCGTGGGGTTCCTTGACGATCTTGACTCGATGCACCCGTGGGGCAAGGTTGCCGGCCAGCTCCTTGCCGCCGCACTCCTGTGCTACTCGCCCGACAATGCCTTCGGCACCCCGATCGCCCGTGGGCTGCTCTACCCGATCCTGCATGGTGGTGTGGGCGATTGGCTCGCGGGGTCGACATCCGGCATCGTGACTGAGGAGGTCATCTACTACTGGGTAGGCATCGTGCTCGTGGCGGTCATGATCCTGGGAGCCTGCAATGCCGCGAACCTGATCGATGGTCTGGATGGCTTGCTCGCCGGTACGAGCTCGATCATGGCCGCAGGTTTCCTGGCGGTTGGCCTCTTGCTCGCCGCCATGCTCCCGTTCGGCGTCGAGCAAGGACAATTCGTCGCCGCGCGCGTGGTACTGGCGCTGGCGCTGCTGGGTGCGCTGCTGGGGTTCCTCCCGTGGAACTTCAGTCCGGCGGTCATCTTCCTGGGCGACTGCGGCAGCATGCTCATCGGTTATCTGCTCGCGGTCTGCATCATGATGCAGGCGCAAGAAGACAGCATCAGTCTCTTCTTCGCCGGCCTGATCATTTTCGCGCTGCCCATCGTCGACACGCTGGTGGCCATCATTCGCCGCAAGCTGGCCGGTCTGCCCCTGTCGGCGGCGGACGCCAACCATATCCATCATCAGGCCAAGCGATTGACCGGATCCGTGCGCAAGGCGGTCCTTCTGCTGTACGGCGTGACGGCAGCCTTCACGCTGCTTGGGGTTGGCCTGGCCGCGCTCCAACTCTTCGAACGCCCACGCGTCCTGGTCATCTACAGCATTGTGTTCGTGCTGTTCACGGGACTGATTTGTGTGGCACTGAAGGCTGCCCTGCTTGAGCGGTGGCGTGTCGCTCCGCGGGCGGAATCCGCTCCCGAGGCGTTATCAGGTGAACCCGCGGACGACGCGAAGCCCGCCGGTCCGGCCAAGGCATGACCTTGAACCCAGGTTCGCGTGGCGATCGTGACGCCGTCCGGTATCCGGTGGCGTCCGATCCGCACGGTCATCGTCCGGTACTGCTCCGTGAAGTCATGGATCTGCTTGCGCCGGTGCCCGGCGAGAGCGTGATCGACCTGACGGCTGGTCGAGGTGGCCACGCCGCAGCACTGGGGGCATCGGTCGGGGCGGGCGGGGTGCTCACGCTCCTTGATCGTGATCCCGACAACCTCGCGTATGCCGGTGCGCGCATCGCCGCCATGCCTGGTGCTCCCCGGGTCCATCAGATTCATGCCGACTTCCGTTCAGTGGCGCTCATGATGCCGGCGGGTGGGCCGCCAGCCAACGCGGTCCTGGCCGACCTTGGCTTTGCCTCGACCCAGATCGATGATCCTGCCCGAGGCCTGGCCTTCTCGCATGACGGCCCACTCGACATGCGACTGGACCCCACGCGCGGCGAGACGGCGGCCCAGCTGGTGGCTCGCTTGGACGAGCGCGAACTGGCCGACATCATCTTCCAGTACGGCGAGGATCCCTTTGCCCGGCGCATCGCCAGGAACATTGCACAGACTCGCGTCCGCATGCCGATATCGACAACGGATCAGCTTGCGAGCCTGGTACGGGAGTCCTATGGCACCCGCGCCGCGGCCAGTCGGCTGCATCCAGCCACGCGGACCTTCATGGCGCTCCGGATCGCCGTCAACGACGAGCTGGGAGCACTCGAAGGACTCGTGGCGGCCGTGCGCGATGCCGCGCACGCTGCCGCCTCGGGGTTACCGACCTGGCTGGCGGCGGGTGCTCGAGTGGCCATCATGTCCTTCCACAGTCTGGAGGACCGGATCGTCAAGCGGGCCTTTGCCCAGATGATCGAAGCGGGCTGGGCAGAGTCCCTCACCCGCAAGCCCGTGGAAGCGTCGCCCGCCGAGGTGGGTGCGAATCCCCGGGCCCGGTCGGCGAAGTTGCGGGCCATCAAGCTGGTCCGCTGACCAAGCAACCGGGCGTTCGAGGCTTTGTCGTGTCGGGTTGGGGCCGATGCAAGGATGCAGAGGCCGCGAACAGAGGTTGGATCGAGAGCCCTCAGGGCATGGATGCTGCGATGAACCGTGAACACAAGTTGGCGTTGGTCCTTGGATTCGGGTTGCTCCTCTTCGTGGGCATCCTTCTGTCGGACCACTTCTCCGCTGTCAACCTTCCCGCGAGTTCGATGCTCGTGGCCAATGACCATGTGCCGGCCCGCCCAGGCCCATCCAGCATCCAACCGGTGAGCGCCGTACGCGAGGGTGTGATCGCCCAGCGCCCGTACGGGCTCACCGAGGACTTCGACAATCTTGGCCGGGGCGCCAGTGGCGCGACACCGCTCCAACCGGGCACGCCTTTGGCGGGCGCTTCGGCGACCCGCACCCTCGTGATCGGCAAGGGCGACACACTCGCCGCGATCGCCCAGCGTGAGTACGGCAGCAAGGGCCTCGCCCAGAAGCTGTACGAGCACAACCGTGTTGCCATCGGCAATCCTCGGGCCATGAAGATCGGTACCCGGATCGAGTTGCCCTCGATCGAGGTCCTCTCCGGGCAGCCCAAGGCTGAACCCGTGCAGCCCGCGCTGCCGGAGCCAAGTGCCGTCACCCAGCCGGCCGGCCGCCGATACATCGTCCAGCCCGGCGACAACCTGGGTTCGATCGCCAAGTCGCAGCTCGGCTCGACGAAGCGATGGCAGGACCTCCTGGCCGCGAACTCGAAGGTGCTTCGTGATCCCAAGCAACTCCAGCCCGGCATGAGCCTCGTGATCCCGGAGTGATGCATGGTCGCCAAGTTGGCCGTGATCATCCTTGCCTGGGCCGTCATGGCTGCGTCCGTGCTGTCGCTGCGCCAGCAGCGTTTCGAGACCGTCAAGCGCATGTCGCTGGTCAAGCGTGAACTCGACCGCAGGGAGCGTGCGCTGTGGGATCGTCGTGCGTCGGTGGCGACGCTGACGCGTCCGGGCGACCTGCGTGAGACGATCGCGCGTGGCGGCCAGGAGTGGACACCGATCCTGCGTGCCACCCCGGGCATGACCAAGCCGCGCCCACAGACGGCGATCGCCAAGAAGGACACCCCGCGGACTGCACAGGACGGGCGCATCCGCGCCGCCAACGGGCACTGAATCCCATGACGAACAGCCGTGCCGATGGCCAGCCCGACGGTCCGCGACCAACGGGCGCTGACCGCATCTCGTTGGCATCGCGTGTGCTGCTTGGCGCGACGGTGCTCATGCTTGGTGCTGTCGCGATCCGTGTGGCCCAGCTCAAGTCGATTCCGGACAGCCGTCTTGCGCCGGCCATGGGATCGCGCACGAGTACCAGCCCGGAACTCAATGCGCGAGGGCGCATCCTCGATCGCAAGGGTCGCATCCTCGCGACGAGCAGCGTTGGCTACCGCCTGTACGCCGATCCGGCCCTGATCTGGGAGCGTGGCTGGGAATCGGCCGAACGGGCGAAGGCCCTCGAACCCGACACCGAAGCCGAGTGCGATCCGTTCCGCGACATCGCCACGACACTTGGATCGACGGCAGGGTTCGATCCACAGTCGGTGCTCGGCACCCTGCGTGAACGCGCGGATGACCGCTATGTGGTGCTCTCGAAGCGTCTTGAGCCATGGCAGGTCGAGCAGGTCCGCCAGCTTGATCTCGATGGAGTTGCCCTCGAGCCTCGCTTGGTCCGTCACTATCCACAGGGTGAGTCGGCCGCGCTGCTGGTCGGGCGTGTCGGTGGTGAGCAGACGGGACTCTCAGGCATGGAACTCCGCCATGAGAAGTCGCTGGCGGCCATCGCGGGTCACCTGACCTACCTGCGCGATGTGCACCGCAACACGCTCTTCGTCGAGGAGGGCAAGTACCAGCCCGGTCGGGACGGCCACGACCTGATCCTGTCGATCGATCTCGTGGTGCAGGACATGGTCGAGCGTCGGCTCGACCAGGCCGTGCGCGATGTGAACGCCGGTGGTGGCCGGGCCGTCGTCCTCGATCCGCACACCGGCGATGTGCTCGCGATGGCGGACATCCTCCGTCCGCGCCGAGGCTGGAATGAGATCACGACCGATCCCAATCGCCTCAAGGACCTGTCACTGGGACGCAATCGATGCGTGACGGATCCGTATGAACCCGGTTCGACATTCAAGCAGTTCGTCTGGGCGTGGGCGACCAAGCACGGCATCTTCAGGCCGACGGATCGTCTCGCCACGCCGCCCGGTCACTATGTGACGCCGTACGGGCGGATTGTGCGTGATGTGCACCCTGTGGCCCGTGCGGATTGGCGCACCGTGCTCGTCAAGAGCCTCAATGCCGGCATGGCCATCTCCGCGGAGCGGCTCTCGCATGTGCAGATGCAGGACTGCGTGCGTGCGTTCGGCTTCGGAGCGAGCACCTCCGTCGGGGTTCCCGGCGAGATCGGCGGCTTGGTCACGAGCCCCGGCGCGTGGAGCAAGTACACGCAGACCTCTGTGTCGATGGGTCACGAGATCGGCGTCACGGCCGTGCAGATGGTGCGTGCCTTCAGCGTCTTCTGTCGCGACGACGGCATGCTGCCGAGCGTCCGTGTCGCGATTGGCACGAATCCCTCGTCGTCGATGCAGTTGCCGGTGATCCCGCCGGGCATCGCACTTGAGGCCCGCGCGGCGATGGAGGGCGTGCTCACCGAGGGCACCGCCCGCGGCGCGAAGAGTTCGCTCTACCGCATGTTCGGCAAGACCGGCACCGCGCAACTGCCCAAACCGGCAGGGCAGGGCAAGGGCTACTACGACGATCGCTATGTGAGTTCCTTCATCGTCGGGGCGCCGTTCGAGCAGCCACGATTGGTCGTGCTGGTGGTCATCGACGACCCTGACCGCAAGATCAGGCACTTCGGTGGCTCGGTCGCGGGCCCGGCTGCGCGTGACATCATGGAAGGTGCGCTGCAGTATCTGGGCGTTGCACCCGACCAGCCCAATGCGCCGAAGCCCGTGGCACGCGCGGATTGAGCCTGGCCTGACGGCCGACCGGCGCGCTGCACGGTCGGTCGTGCCACCATCAGAACTCCATGATGAGCTGCGTCGCTCCGTACCACTGGCCCTGGTCGACGCTTCCTGATTCGTTGGCGTGGCTGAACTGCAGCTTGAATGTGAATGACTCGCTCAGTCGGGTGCCACCGCCGATGTCGAAGCGTTGCACATCGTTGTCCCAGCTTTCCCCGTTCAAGTCGCCGTAGAACTGCGAGTTCCACCGGGCCGAGACCCAGGTGTCGACCGCCACATTGATGCGTCCCTCGACGAACCAGCTGAAGCTGGTGAGATCACCCAGCGCCGGCTGGTCGAACGTGTTCCAGATGAACTCAGCCCAGATCTCCGCCCATCGATGGGCGTAACTGATGTCGATGCCCCAGGTCGTCTGGTCGTACTGACCCGGGTCGCCGATCGAGGTCCCCGTTCGGACCGTCGGATCCGCGATGAGGTAGCTGCCCTGGCTCACGCTGCCACCGATCGTCCAGCGTGCGTCGGGCCGAATGGCCACTCGGCCGGTGATCGTGGGCGACGCCATGTTGCGATCCCACCACGCCCACTCTTCGGGGCGCGACGACAGCGAGGCGTTCTTGACTTCGACCGCCCAATCGACGAGCGGCCCTTGCCATGCCGGGAATGTGCCAAGGGCGCTGAATCCACTTGCATAGGCCGGTCCCCAGATGATGGGGTTCCAGTCCGGCACGTTGTCGGCCTTGTCCTTGCGGCCGAGCTGGGCGGCAGCGCCGGGATTCGCGGGCAGCTGCGTCCCGTCGCCGATGCTCGTCATCCATCCGTACGGCAGGGGAGCATCGATGAGCGGGTTCTCGAACGAGAGGTAGCGCCTGTTCCACTGGCCGAAGGTCGTGCCGAACGCACCGGCACGCAGGGTGAGCAGCTGGTTCTCGAACGGTCGCACATTGACGAAGTACTCGTTGAGGATCATCTCCATCGGCGCTTCGGTCGGATCGAAGCCTCGCGAGGCCATGGCGTACACGGTGAAGTCGAGCACCTTGCCGGCGGTTGCGGTCCCCATCAGGTTGATGACGGGCGCATACAGCGCATGACCGTCGGCCTGGATGAACCCCGGCGGCGGCTGCGTGAAGAACCAACCGGTCTGGTCGATCCACGGATCGATGCCCACGGTCCATGCTCCATCCGGATCACCAGCAACGAGTGCATCGCCGAGGTCCTGCATCGACTGCGAGAGGGCATCGAACCAGGACGGATCATCGGCGGGGAGCTGGGCGAGCGAGCAGGCGATCAGGGTCGTGGTGGCGAGCATGCGTCCTCCTCATGGTTCAGGCCATGCGCAGCACATGAGCGATGACCGGTTCGCTGAAACCCTTGACCGGGAACGGCTCGAGCGCCATTGCTGCGATCGATCCATCGAGCCGTGCACGCACCGCATCGTCGGCCACCACCTCGCCGGCCTTGGCCGCACTGCACAGGCGACTGGCCAGATTCACGCGCGCACCGAGCACTGTGTAGTTCACTCGGCTCGTCGAGCCCATGCAGCCCGCCACGACCGGCCCGTAGGCGATGCCGATCCCGATGCGGATGGGGCGACCACCGGCTGCATCGAGCCGTTCGCGCTCGGCTTGCATCGCGAGGGCGCATCGTGCCATGCGCAGGGCATCGTCGGGCGATGACTTGGGTGCACCCCAGACGGCCATGACGAGGTCGCCCACGAACTTGTCGACCATGCCGCCGTGGCGATAGATCACCTCGCACATCGCGCTCATGTGCGCGTTCAGCATGGTGATGACCTCATCAGGCGTCATCGACTCCGTGGTGGCGGTGAAGCCGCGGATGTCGCAGAAGAGGATGCCTGCGTCCACGGTCCGACCCTTCAAGTCAAGCTCGCTCGAGACCAGCTCCTCGGCGACCGCAGGGTCCGCGACGGCATCGAGCACGTTGCGGTAGCGGTCCCGCATGGCCAGGCCCTGTGCCATGTCATTGAAGGTCGAGCCGAGCGACTCGAACTCATCGGCGCCCGAGACCGACACACGGATCGAATAGTCGCCATGCCCGATCGTGCGCGCGGCATCGCCAAGTTGCTGCACGGGTCGCGAAAGGCTCCGTCCCATCCACTGGCTCATGGCTCCGCCGACTGCGATCGCCACGATGGCCGTGCCGAGAAAGAAGGCGTTGGTCCGTCGCTCGGCCTGCTGGGAGGCAGCCAGGCTGCGCAGCACGACGAAACGCGCTGGCGTGCGCAGCGCGCTCTCGATCGGGAAGGAGCGAACGAGGAAGGGTTCGCCGTCCGGGCTCACGAGCTCGATGCCGTCAGCCCCGAGCGCGGGCGGGATCGCGCGTGCGAGCCACTCGGCCATCGCTTGGCCAGGCGGCAGGGCGACGCGGTCATTCACCGCGACCGCGTAGAGCGTTTCGGCGCTCGTGGCATCGTTCGCCCCCGCAGGCCAGGTCCAGGGCCACGCAGCGACGATCCATCCGACGGCTTCACCGGTCGTCACGTCGAGTACGGGCTGGCGCAGCGCCTCGACCAGGCCACCATCGTGCAGCACGCAGATGGGGCGCGGTGGCTGGTCAAGCGGCTCGTCGCGCACGGGCAGGGCACTCGCATCGATCGCACGGGCGATCGCTGTCGTCTCGGTGCCGGGGCGCGCCACGGGCTTGCCTGCCGCATCGAGGAAGTGGGCATCGAGCGCCCGAAGCGACCGCAGCTCGTATTCCGCGTTGGCGTAGAGATCGGCCCAGTCCTCCTCGACGAGCGCACCGAACAGGAATGAGTTCGTATCGAGCTGCCCGATGGCCTGTCGGGTCGCTTCCAAGCGGAGCGCCTGTCGTTCACGGATCGCACGCGCCTCGAGGCCGAAGACGGCCGAGACGCCGTCGGCTTCGGCACGGCGCACCTGCTGGCGCGCGATGCCCGCGCCGACGATGCTGGTTCCCGCGACGATCGCGAGGATGCTCAGCGTGATGCGTCGGCTGAAACGCATGGGCTACTTGCTCCAGTCGACCTCGAGCGTCTGGCCCGCGTTGATGGTGATCTGGCGGGTTTCCTCGTCCTTGCGGCCGCGCCAGAGCGTGACGGTGTGCGTGCCAGCGGGGAGTCCCATGAGTTCGAACGAGCCATCGGGCGCACTGATGCAGAAATGCGGCGTCTCGACCACGAGCAGGTTGCCCTGCATGTGCTCATGCACCTCGCAGAGCAGGAAGACGAAGCCTGCCTTGTCGAAGACGACCGGCGGCGGCTCCTCGCCCTTCATGAAACGACCGATGTTGAACTTCTTCGCCGAACTCTGCGAGCGCACCGCATGCAGCACCTGGTCTTCGTTGGGAAAGATGACCGGCGTCCCGGTCTGCACCACGATCGTGCCCGGACGGAACTGGATGCCTTCCTGCCGGATCCGCACGGGTTCGGTGGTGGCGGGATCGCGCGGCGGCGCACCTGAGCCGACCCAGATGGCGGTCACCGGCGGATCCGCTGGTGTCGTCTCGGCCGGCGCCACGTAATCGGAGCGCGTCTTCACGGGCGGCCGCGGCGCTGGGACCTTCACGCGTCCCTTCAGCGTGCCGGTCGCGGCCGGAGCACGAGGTTCGCCGGTCACGGTCGCCGGTGTTGTTGCCTGCGCGGGCGCGGACTGCGATGCAGCGTCACCTTGTGGAGAACTGGGTGCTTGGCACCAAGCAGCCGTCGCGATGATCACCGCGGTTGCGGCAAGACCCCCCGTGATTCGGATGCGGACGAAACCGTGCGCATCGAGCGCCATCCCCAAGGCGGTGTGCATGCACGCAAGCCTACCGGGCTGGCGATGCACTCACTGGATCTTGAAGGTGAACTTGGTCATGATCTCCATGCGCTTGAGCTCAAAGGACTTCATCACGGCGGAATCGAGGCGTGGGTGGCCTGCAGGCGGCTTGCCCGCGATGCCCGCCCCCGAGGCGCGAGCGAGTCCAGCGGCTTTCTCGGCGTAGGCGTACGACTCCATCGCCGAGTACGCATTCTTCCTCACGCTCTCGACGATGCGTGGAGTGAGCCGGCCGTTGGACTGCATCAGCGTTTGGAGATCGACGAAGCCCTTGATGAAACCCGCGTCCGCTGCCCAGAACGCCTCGGCGTCTGCGCCGGACAGCGTTCCCGACGAGCCGGCCTTCTGCAGGAGCGCAGCCTTCTCCTCGAGCGCCTTGGCCAAGGCCTTCGAGAGATCATCGATGCGCGCATCCGGGACGCTCGCCGCCGTCGAGGCAGCGGGCTTCATGGGCACCGGCGGCGGTGGTGCATCGTCCTCGGCACACGCAGCGAGAAGGGCCAAGAGTACGCAGGAGGCAATGGTCTTGGTCATGGTTTGTCCTACGGCCGTGCCGCGCAGCGGAAGATCAGATCCCCAACAGCAGACGCTCGGGGCGCTCCACGCTTTCCTTGATGTGCTTGAGGAACCCCACGCTCTCGGCACCGTCGACGATCCGGTGGTCGTACGAGAGCGCGATGAACATCATGGGCCGCAGCGCGATCTGGCCGGGGTGATCCGGATCCTCGACGGCGCGCTTCTTGATTGCGTGCATGCCGAGGATGCCTGACTGCGGGGGATTCAGGATCGGCGTGGCCAGCAGTGATCCGTAGACGCCACCGTTGCTCACGGTGAAGGTGCCGCCGGTCATTTCGTCGACGGTCAACTTGCCATCACGCGCGCGGGTGGCGAAGTCACGAACGGTCAGCTCGATCTGCGCGAAGCTCATGGCATCGGCATTGCGCAGGACCGGGACCACCAGCCCTCGATCGGTGCCCACCGCCACCGCGATATCGCAGTAGTCATGGAACTCGATCTCGTCGCCGATGATGAAGGCGTTCACGCGCGGATAGGCACGCAGCGCGTTGCAGGCCGCCTTCACGAAGAAGCTCATCAGTCCCAGGCCAATGCCGTGGTTCCTCTCGAAGGACTCCTTGTGCTTGGCACGCAGGGCCATGACCTCGGTCATGTCGATTTCGTTGAAGGTCGTCAGCGTCGCGGTCGTCTGCTGGCTCTCGAGCAGGCGCTCGGCGATGCGCTGGCGGATCTTCGGCATCCTCTCGCGGCGCGTGCCCCGCGATCCGGCGACGCGCGACGCAACCGGCGAGGCCTTGGGCGCGGCAGGTGTCGCTGGCGACTTCTTGCCCATCGCACCTTCGACATCGGCGCGCGTGACGCGACCGGCCGGGCCGGACCCCTGCACGCCTGCGAGCGAGATGCCATGCTCCTCGGCCATCTTGCGTGCGGTCGGGGTGACCTTCTGGCCAGGCTCGGCAGTGGCGGACTTGGCGGCTTCAGCTGCAGCCGTGCCCATGGGGCGCACGCTTGAGCCCGCGGGCTTCGACGCGGCCGTGTCGATCTGCGCCACGGCTGCACCGACCTTCTGGTCGCTGCCGGACTCGGCCTTCACATGCAGCACGCCCGCAGCGGGTGCGAGCAGTTCGAGTGTGGCCTTGTCGCTTTCGATCTCGTTGAGCAATTCGTCCTTCTCGACCCAGTCACCATCACCACGCTTCCACTGTCCAAGGCGAACTTCAGTGATGCTTTCGCCGGGGCTGGGGATCTTGACATCGGTGATCTGTGCCATGGTTCCTCGCGGGGGATTGTCTCACGGCTCGCGCAGGTCTGCACGAGCTGGTCGATCAGGGGCGTGTTCCGGCGGTCTTGGCGCCGGTCTTGGCGGGTGCGGACTCGAAGAACGGGCCGTCGGTCCCGGACGCCGCGAAGACCGACTCGACGAGTGCGACTTCCTCCTTCTTGTGCGTCCTTTCGCTGCCGCACGAGGGCGAACCACACTCGACGCGGCTTCGGCAGGCCGGGTTGATCCCGAACCGGTCCATCAACTGCGCCTGGACATATCGGTACATGCCCGAGTTGCGGGCTTCCTCCTGGGCCACCCCGACCGTGGCGCCGGGATACCGCGCGAGCACCGCACGGAGCGCTTCCTCGGGAAAGGGCGAGACCTGCTCGAGCCGCACGAACGCATTGGCGGTGTCACCCAGTTCCCGGCGCTTGGCATCGAGGATGTGGAAGAACTTGCCGTGGCAGAGCCAGACGGTGCGTACGGCCTTGGGTGCGGCCTGGTCATCATCGATGACGGTGCGGAACGAGCCCTCCACGAACTCCGCGCCCAGGCTCTGCGCCGCGGGAAGGCGGAGCATGCTCTTGGGGCTCATGACCACCAGCGGCTTGCGCCAGGAGGCCTTCAACTGCCGGCGCAGCAGGTGGAAGATCTGCGCCGTCGTCGACGGCGAGCAGACGCAGATGTTGTCCCCGTCGGCGAGTTGGAGGAAGCGCTCCATGCGTGCGCTCGAGTGCTCCGGCCCAAGGCCTTCGTTGCCGTGCGGCAGGAGCAGCGTCATCGCCGAAGCGCGCCGCCACTTCACCTGACCGGTCGTGATGAAGCAGTCGATGAAGACCTGGCCGCCATTGGCGAAGTCGCCGAACTGCGCTTCCCAGATCACCAGCGAGTTCGGATCGTTCAGCGAGTAACCGTATTCGAAGCCCAGGCAGGCGCTCTCGGTCAGCGGGCTGTTGAACACATGGAACATGCCGCCGGTCGTGCCGGCGTACTCGGCGAGCGCGTTCCAGGTGGCACCGGTCTTCTGGCAGGTGACGACGGCATGGCGGTGGCTGAAGGTGCCGCGTTCCACATCCTGGCCCGTGAGGCGTATGCGTGCGCCGTCAGCCAGCAGTGAGCCGTAGGCGAGGAGTTCCGCCTTCGCCCAATCGACCTTCTCTGACTTCGAGAAACTGCCGCGTGTGCCCACGATCTTCTCGATCGTCTTGTGTGCGACGATGCCATCGGGCTTGGCGGCGAGCGCCTTTGCGACGGCCTTCAGCACCTTTTCGGACACGCAGGTTGTCACGTCATCGCCCGTGAGGCTCGGTGCGATGGCCTTCCACGCACCCCCGAACCCAGGACGGATCGGGTCGATGATGGTGGACTTGGCCTGCTCCTGTGCGCGGTCGAGCGTGTCCCAGTACGCCTTGGTCTGTGCTTCAAACGCAGCAACATCGAGCACGCCCTCGTTGGCGAGACGATCCGTGTAGCGCTTCACGACCGAACCGGCGGCCTTCACGCGCTGGTAGAGCATCGGTTGCGTGTAGGTCGGCTCATCAGCCTCGTTGTGGCCGTTCTTGCGCCAGCACCACAGGTCGATGACGGTGTCGATGCGGAACTCCTGGCGGAACTCGTACGCCAGCTGCGCCACCCACGCGCACGCTTCGGGATCGCCGCCGTTCACATGGAAGATCGGCACATCGACGCTCTTCGCGTAACCGGTGACGTACTCGCCGGTCGAGCCGTCCACGAGGTCGGTGGTGAAGCCCACCTGGTTGTTGATGACCAGATGCAGCGTGCCACCGACGTTGTAGCCGGCGAGCCCCATCATGTTGAAGCACTCGGCCGTGGTGCCCTGGCCGGCGAACGCAGCGTTGCCGTGGACGACGACCGGCACATGCAGCAGGCCGTCAAGATCACGGTCACAGTCGCGCCGCGCACGCGTACGACCCAGGGCGACCGAGCCCACGAACTCAAGGTGGGAGGGATTGGAGCAAAGCGATACGCGCACGCTGCCGCCATCGAGCGTGGTGCGGTCGCTGCTGTAGCCCTGGTGGTACTTCACGTCGCCGCCGCCGTGATCGAAGGCGGCCTCCCACGACTCCTCGAAGTTCGACATCATCTGCTCGGGCTTTTGCCCGAACTGGTTCACCATCATGCCGAGTCGGCCGCGATGGGCCATGCCGACGATGAGTTCGGCGGTTCCCAGGCGCGGTGCCAACTGGATCCATGTCTCCATGATGAGTGCGGTGCTTTCGCTGCCCTCGATGCCGAATCGCTTCGTGCCGATGTAGCGCGTCGCGAGGAAGTTCTCGAACGTCTCGGCCTTCATGAGCTGCTCGAGCAGGAACCGACGACCGTTCTCCGAGAGCACCGGCCGGTTGCGCCCTGCCTCCATGCGCTGCGTGAGCCAGGCACGCTTGGCTGAGTCCTGGATGTGCATGAACTCCGCGCCCACGCTACGGCAGTATGTGTCCTCGAGGCACTCGAGGATCGTCGAGAGCGGGCTTGGGTTGGGCAGGGGCAGCGTGCCCGGATCGAACGACTGAGGCAGGTTCGAGTCATCGAGGCCGAAGGCGTCGAGGGCCAGATCGGCCGGATACGCGCGTGTCGTCCCCAGCGGATCAAGTTGCGCTGCAAGGTGCCCGATCTCGCGGAACCGCACGATCATGGCATCGACACCGCGTTGCGCCTGGCTGACGGCACCTTCTGGCGTTGGCGAACTGGTGGTCGCCGCGGCGACGGTGGTTGTCACGGCCTTGGCCGGTGCCGGTCGGGCCAAGCCCAGATCGAAGCCAAGGAAGAACTGCCGCCAGCTGGGATCGACCGATTGCGGGTCCCGCTTCCATGAGGCGTATTGCTGCTCGAGGAACGCCGGGTCCCAGGCGTTGACCGACCGGGAAGCTTGGTTGGACGAGTGACCTGACGCCGACGAGTGGGTCGACACGGGGTGCTCCTGACGGGGCGTGCGAAACCGGCATGGGGGCTGATCCAGCCGGGCGGTCGAGGATAGGGCAAATCCGCGAAGGAATCACGCCAAATCCGTGGTGGACGACGGCGCGGGGCGATCACTCAGCCACGGATGCGCCCGGGAATCAGGCTGACGAGCGCTTTAGAGCAGCGCGACCGGGTCAACATCCACGGCTACATGGTCGCTGGGCACGATGATGCCCGCTGAACGCCCCGCGGCAATGAGTTGTTGAAGCGCGGCCGCGGTGGGGGCCAGCAACTCCACCTGGACCCGGAACCTGTCGTTGATCCGGGCAATCGGGCAGTCGGCGGCCGGACGGATGAGCACATCCGAAGCTGCGGGAAGGGACAAGAGCCGCGCCACGACGGACCGCCCGGCGGCAAGGGCGCGATCGTGGTCGGCATCGCGCAGCACGATGCGCGCCAGGCGCTTGGCGGGGGGCAGCCCGAAGGCCTTTCGGGCATCGAGCTCGCTGGCTGCGAAGGCTTCGAAGTCCTGCCCGACGGCCCACCGGATGGCGGGGGCATCGGGCTGGAAGGTCTGCACGATGCTCACCCCCGGGGTATCACCCCGGCCACAACGGCCGGACACTTGGCTGACCAACTGATAGGTTCGTTCCGTAGCGCGGAAATCGGGCAAATTCAATGCAGTATCGGCACTGATCACCCCAACAACACGCACGTTCGGGAAATCGAGCCCTTTGGCAATCATCTGAGTGCCCAGCAGGATCCGGACCTCGCCGCGGCCAAATCGTCCCAAAACATCGTGGAAGTGCACGGCGGTCTGGGTGGTGTCGCCATCCACGCGTGCGAGTGCCTCGGGTGGGAGGTCGGGGAAGGTGCGCGCGAGCTCCTCCTCGACCCGTTGCGTCCCCAGTCCAAAGATGCTGATCGGCCCCCGGCAGACCGGGCAGCGCTCCGGGAGCCGAAGCTCCGACAGGCAGTGATGGCATCGCACGAAGCCACCCTTGGGGAGCCGGTTGTCCCGATGGGCGACCATGCCGGCGTCGCAACGGTCGCACTCCATGCACCAGTCGCAGTCCTTGGAGGCGCACACGATCGAGTTTGCATAGCCCCGCCGATTCAGCAGGATGATCGCCTGGCCACCTTCGTCGAGGGTTCGTCGCAGCGCACATTCGAGCGTCGGTCCGATGAGGTGCACGCGGCGATCAGACCATGCCCGCTGTTCGGCCCGGAAGTCGACCAACTCGACGCGTGGCGTGTGCAGCCCCGGGGCCCGGCGCGACAGTCGGTGCAGACTCACCGCACCACGCTCGGTCGCGTTCCACCATGTTTCAAGACTGGGCGTGGCGCTGCCCAGCAGGATGGGGCAGCCTGCCAGTTGCGCTCGGCGGATCGCGGTGTCGCGGCCGTGGTAGCGCGGCTGCTGATCCTGCTTGTAGCCAGTGTCGTGCTCCTCATCCACGATGACGAGACCAAGCTCGCCATCGGGAATCGGGGCGAAGACGGCACTTCGCGCACCCACGACCACGCAGGGGCCAGGCTGCGCCGCCAGGCCCCATTGCTCGTTGCGCTGCGCGGCGGTCAGTCCGCTGTGCAGCACGAGCACGCGATGCGCGGCCAGCCGAGCCATCACTCGGCCGCTTGTCTGCGGGGTCAAGGCGATCTCGGGCACCAGCAGCACCGCGCTCTTGCCGCGGGCCAGCGTGCGTTCGATGAGTTGCAGGTAGACCTCGGTCTTGCCGCTGCCGGTGACACCGAAGAGAAGATGCTGGGAAAACCCGCGTTCTGCGCTGACCGAGACAGCCTCGACGGCCGCACGCTGCTCATCGGTCAGCCTCGGCACCGCCAGCGATCCGACGGCGGCATCGGCCCATTTGGCGTGGACTTCGGTCCGTTCGACTGCGCGAACGAGACCACGCCGCGCGAGCCCGCGCAGTGGTTCCTTCGTGGCCACACCCGAGCGCTCGAGGAGTTGAGATTCATCGAGATCCCCAGCCACCGATTCCAGGCACTCCAGCAGCGCGCGCTGCTGCGCACTGAAGCGGCCGCCACGGGCGGCATCGGGAACGATCGCCCACGAACGCCGGATCACGGTACCTACGCGCTTGCGTACCGCCGAGGGCACCATGCTCGACAGCGTCACGCCGATCGGCGCACCGTAGTACGCGCTGATCCAGCGACCGAGTGCCAGCAACTGCGAGGGCAGGGGCATGGCAGCGTCGTCACGACCGTGCAGCGGCTTGGTTCGCGCCGGATCAAGAGCCCCCAGGAGTTCCAGCCCACCACGCTGCACCACATATCCATTGACCGTGGCGTTGCCGCGCCCGAGCGGCACGGTGACGCGATCGCCCTCGCGAATGTTTGCGAGCGTTGGGGGAACGGAGTAGGTCAACCCATCTGGATAGCGGTCCACGCCGCGTTCGACCGCCACCTGCACGAAATCGCGTGGACCCGCACCGTCATCCTTGAGCAGGCCATCGAACAAGCGTGGCGCGATGTTGCCAGTCATGCCCCGCCCGGCACGGCCTTGGCGGCTTCGGCGGGTGCCGCCTGGGCGGCGGCCATGTCCTGTGCCTGGATCGGACGGCCCGACTCCATCATGGCGATGAAGCAGTCGAAGAGGTAGTCGCTGTCATGCGGTCCCGGCGATGCTTCGGGGTGGTACTGCACGCTGAAGATCGGTTTGGACCGATGACGGAAGCCGGCGCAGGTCCCATCGTTCAGGTGCACATGGGTGACTTCGCCGCCGGCGGCGTCGAGCGAAGCGGGATCCACGCAGAACCCGTGGTTCTGGCTCGTGATCTCGATGCGGCCTGTCAGCAGGTTGCGCACGGGCTGGTTGCTGCCGCGGTGACCGAACTTGAGCTTGTAGGTGCGTGCGCCCATCGAGAGCGCCAGCAACTGGTGCCCGAGGCAGATGCCGAAGGTCGGCACGCTGCCAGCCACGGCCCGCAGTGTGTCAATGGTGGCTTGGACCGCGGCTGGATCGCCGGGACCATTGCTGATGAACAGTCCATCGGGCCGGTGCGCCAAGAGATCGGCAGCCGCTGAATCATGCGGCATGGCGATGACCTCGCAGTTGCGCTCGGCCAGGTTCCGGTAGATGTTCCGCTTGGCGCCGCAGTCAAGCGCCACGACCTTGAGCCGCCGCACCGCGCGCCGTACCAGATGGTCACCGCGGGGCACCCAGTCGCCAAGGTCCTCTTCCCATGCACTCGCGCACGATGGGCTGACTTCGCTGGCGAGGTCCAGCCCGGCCATCGATGCAGCGGCTTGTGCGCGCTCGACCAGCTCGGAGTCGGACAGGGAACGATCGGTGCTGATCACCCCGTTCATGGCACCACTGGTCCGGAGGATGCGCACCAGCGCGCGAGTATCGAGGCCCGCGATGCCCACGATGCCATGTGCGGCGAGCCACGACGAGACATCATTGCATGCCCGGTAATTACTGGTGGTGCGGGAAATCTCGCGTACCACAAAGCCTGCCACGCAGGGTGTGCCACTCTCGACATCATCGGGTGTGATCCCATAATTACCGATCTGGGGCGCCGTCATCACCAGAATCTGCCCGGTGTAACTCGGATCGGAGAGGGCTTCCTGGTAACCGCACATCGCGGTGTTGAACACCACCTCGCCGGTGCCTTGGACCGATGTGGCCCCAAAGCCCGTGCCATGGAAGACCGCGCCACTCGCCAGGGCGAGGCGCGCCGGAGTCGAAGCATGCCGAATCATCGAACGACGATGGTAGCGATTGGGGGGAGCCATCCGGGCCAGTCTTGCGAATGTTCGGTGGATGGCGGTACGCTCCGCGACCCGCTTCTCGCGGCCAGACCGACAGCCCCACGACCGACCGTCAAGTTTGCCCCCCACGGAGCGCCTCCAGCATGCACTGCCAGCCCTTTGCCCGCTTCCTGATCGCCTCGTCCGTCGCAGCGACCTTGCTCGCCATGCCGACGACTGCCCAGGACGGGCGCCCTGCGCTCGATGATCCGTCGGCCGATCAGCCCGCTCCGCGCGGCCGCGCTGCTTCGAACCCCGCTCCGACCCAGGCTGATCGCGATGCCGCTTCGGCTCACCGCGCTCGCTTGGTCACCGACACCCTGCGCTCCGAAGCCAAGGCGCAGGCGGCCAAGGGAAATTGGGAGTCGGCACTCGACTACTGGAATGAAGTCCTCAAGTCAGTGCCCGGCGACAAGGAAGCCCTCGACGGCGTCGAGCAGGCTCGCGCGGCCATGAATCAGGGCGCGATGGTCGATACCGTCGCGGACGACATCTCGCTGCTGCGTCAGCGCCGCGAGATCGAGGCCCAGTCGGCCGTCCGCCGCGCCACTGAACTCAAGCGGAAGGGCGACTTCAGCGGTGCCATGCGCGTCATGACGGCTGCCCGCCTGAAGATCGAGCAGGCCCGTGACTACCTGACCCCGGGCATGGTCGATTCGCTGATGGTGCAGATCGACGAGCTCATCGCTGACATCAACGAGAGCCGCACGCTCTCGCTCATGGTCGAGCAGGACAAGACCCGCGAGCAGGCCAGCCGCACCGCCCGCGACCAGCAGCGCGCCGAGCAAACCAAGCGCGATCAGGTCGTGAACGAGAACATCCGCCGCGTCCGCGAACTGCAGTTGCAGCAGAAGTACGACGAGGCGCTGACCCTGCTCGATGCCACCCTCACCCTCGACCGCTACAGCCAGGCTGCCCTTGCCTTGCGCGATGCCATCGAGACGGCCAAGAGTTACCGCGACTACAGCGTCGCCATCGGTGAGCGCGCCCGTGGCTACAGCCAGATGTCCAAGGATGCGATCGAAGGCATGATTGCCCCACGCCGCAACGTGCTCGGTGCCGGCCCCAAGTCGACCAACGGCAAGATGGTCTATCCCGAGGACTGGCGTCAGCTCTCGCTGCGCCGTTTGGGCGCCGCCGGCTTCGCGGATTCGGCCGCCGATGCCCAGATCCTTGCTTCGATCGAGTCGACCCCGGTGAACCTCGCCGCCGCGGACTACTCGCTCGAGCAGGCGATCGATGTGATGGAAAAGATCGCCCGCACCGACAACCCCGGGCTCAACATCGTGCCCGACTGGCGAGCGCTGGCCGAGGCTGGCATCGACCGCGAGACCCGCGTGCGGCTCGACTCGCTCGATGGCGTGCCGATGGATGTTGCCCTGACCCGTGTGCTTGAGCAGTACGGCGAGGGCAGTTCGAGCCCGGCCTTCACCGTCACGGACGGCTTGGTCGTCGTGAGCACCCCGGAATCGATCCGTCGCAATGTGACGATCGAGCTCTACGACATCCGAGACCTCTTGCTCGAGATCCCGTACTTCGACAATGCCCCCGATTTCAGCCTTGAGAAGGGGATCAGCCAAGGCACGGGCAACGGCCTCACGCCGTCGCAGGGTGGCCAGCTCTTCGGTGCCAAGAAGGACGAGCGCCCGACGAAGACACGCGAATCCATCGAGCGGGATGTCATGGACCTGATCCAGATGCAGACCGCGGATGTCGGCGACTGGAAGGACCAGGGCGGCAACACCGGCTCGATCTCGCCGATGAACGGCAACCTGATCGTGACCAACACCGCGCAGGCCCACCGCGAGATCGAAGGCATGCTCAACAAGATGCGCGAGGTGCGCGCCCTGCAGATCGCGATCGAAGCCCGCCTGATCAACGTCGACCTCGAATGGTTCGAGCAGATCGGCATCGACTTCGACCTGTACTTCAACGCGAACCCCGCGATGTACGACGCGGCGCTGGCGCAGGATCCGAACTTCCAGTTGCGGGACTTCTTCTTCCAGAACCTCCCCGGCGCGGCCTTGCCCAACCCCCAAATCGGTCGCCTGCGCAATCCGGTGACCTTCATCGGTCTCGAGCAGGATCCGGGGGACATCCCAGGAGCCTTCCCGAACACCGGTGGTGCCGTCGGCAACGACGCCGATGGTGACGGGGAGATCGATTACAACTACCCCGGCCAGCTCTTCAACCCGGTCGGTGTGCGACGGGACGGTGCACTGTACGGATCGAGCGGCGAGAGCAATGGCTTCTCGGCGGTGAATGTGCAGCAGGAAGGCCTGCCTCTGGTCAACGCGCTCGCCGCGGCCAGCCAGTCGCCCTTCGTGATTGCGGCCCTCGGCTCGCCCGCCCTCTCGACCGGGTTCACCTACCTCGACGATGTCCAGATCGACCTGCTCGTCCAGGCCACCCAGGCCGACCAGCGCAACTCAGTGCTCACGGCACCCCGCCTGACGCTCTTCAACGGCCAGCGGTCCTGGATCAGCATCGCGAAGGGCATCACCTATGTCTCTGGTCTCGAGCCGATCACGGGCAACAACGCTGCAGGATTCGAGCCGGAAACGGATGTCGTGTTCGAAGGCTTCGTGCTCGACATCGACGCGGTCATCAGTGCCGACCGCAGGTATGTGACGATGAATGTGCGCTTCGGCCTGAACGAGAACGTGACCTTCACCCCAGTGACGGTGACCGGCGCGGCCGGCGGTGGTGGTGACGGTGGCGGTCGAGCGTCCCAGTTCTCCGGCACCATCCAGTTGCCGAGCCTGCAGGGATCGGAAATCCGGACCTCGGTCAGCGTTCCCGACAAGGGCACGATCATGCTCGGCGGCCAGATCCTGATGAACGAGATCGAGATCGAGGTCGGTGTACCCGTCTTGAGCAAGATCCCGGTCGTCAACCGTTTCTTCACCAACCGCCTGACGACGCGCAGCGAGAAGACCCAGATGCTCCTCATCCGTCCCGAGATCATGATCCAGCAGGAGATGGAAGACGATCTCTTCCCCGACCTGCGGTCGCAGCTCGGCGAGGGATCGGCCGGCGGTTTCTGAACCAGTCCTCCAACCCCTCGGGGAAGCACCATGGCCAACGACAGCTCACGCTTGCGCATCAGCGCCGTCAATGACGTGGTGCGCATCGACTTCGTCGATCGTGACATCCTCGACGAGGCCACGATCCGGCAGATCGGACAGGACATCCAGCGCAGGCTCGAACCCATGAGCGCCCCCAAGGTGCTGATGTGCTTCGCCGTCGTCGAGCACCTTTCGTCAGCGGCGCTGGGCACGCTCATCACCGTGAACAGCCTCGTGAAGAAGAAGGGTGGCATGCTGCGCCTGGCCGAGATCCGTCCCGAGATCCTCGAGGTCTTCTACATCACGAAGCTGAACAAGCACTTCAGCATCGACGAGTCGGCCGCAGCTGCCCTGAAGGCACTCGCCTGAGCCCAGCCATGCCGGCACGCACCGTAGGCCACGCGATCCTCCGCGGCTTGCGTGCCGAGATCGATGCCAGCCAATCAGCGGTCGAGGAGGCGATGGCGCAGCATGGATACGGCCGCGAGGCGCTCTTTGCCGTTCGGCTCGCGCTGGAAGAAGCGCTCGTGAACGCGATCCGCCACGGCAACCGCCATGTTCCCGGCGGTCAGGTCGACTTCCGATGGAGCGTGGACGGCGACGAGGCCCGCTTCGAAGTGCGCGACCAAGGCGACGGCTTCGATCCCGATGCGGTGCCCGATCCCACCCACGATGACAACCTCGAGATCCCCTCGGGCCGCGGCATCATGCTGATGAAGGCCTACATGTCCGAGGTCGCGTACCGCGACCCGGGCAATCATGTCTCGATGGTCTACAGGAGGTCGAAGGACGCATGAGCACGACGGCACCATTGCGGGTGGGAGTGGTCGGTTGCGGACGCATGGGACGCCACCATGTCCGCGTGGCCAGCCAGGCCGACGGCACCGATCTCGTGGCCATCGCGGATGCGAGCGAGGAACGCCGCACCACGCTGGCCGAGCAGTTCGGCGGTACGCCGTGCGCATCGCTCGACGAACTCCTGGCCGTTGGCGTGCAGGCGATCGTCGTCGCCACGCCGACCGTCACGCACCGCGCCATCGTGCTGCAGGCTGTGGCTGCGGGCGTCCACTGCCTGGTCGAAAAGCCGCTGGCCTCTGATGAACGCACCGCGACCGAGATGGCCGAGGCAGCCGCGCGCTCCGGCGTGGCGTTGCAAGTGGGTCATGTCGTGCGCTACGACCCGATCATGGTGGCCGTGCGTGGACTCGCGGGCATCACACCCCGCTTCATCGAGATGGATCGCATCTCGCCCATGACCTTCCGCAGCGTCGATGTGGGCGTGGTGCTCGACATGATGATCCATGACCTCGACCTCTTGCTCATGCTCGTGGGCAGCGAGCCGGAGGAGATCCACGCCAATGCGGTGTGCGTGCTGGGCGAGGCCGAGGACATCTGCAATGCGCGGCTGGTCTTCCCGGCAGGGCCCGATGGCCTCCGATGTGTGGCCAATGTCACGGCAAGCCGCATGGCGCTCAAGACCGAGCGCAAGCTCCGCATCATCAGCGAGGATGCCTATGTCAGTGCGGACTTCGTCGCGCGACAGGGCACCGTGGTCCGCAAGACCGCCAATGCCGAGCAACTCGACAAGGTTCGCCGGCAGCTGAAGGATGGCGACGATCTCTCGGGCGTGAACTATCTCGATCTGGTCAAGATCGAGCCCCTGGCCGTTGGTGCGGGCGATCCGCTCACGCTGCAGTTCGCCGATTTCGTGCGGGCCGTCCGGACCGGCCAGCGTCCCTTCGTCGATGCCGAAGCAGGTTCCGCCGCAGTGCGTACCGCGGAGCGGATCGTCGAGGCCGCCCGCGCTGCGGGTGCGCGCATGGTGTGAGTTCGCGGCCTCCCATGCCGCCTGTCCTCATCGGGTCCCACTGTTCGATCGCCGGTGGGCTTCATCTGGCCATCGAGGAAGCCGTCCGGCTGGGCCTCGACTGTGTGCAGATCTTCACCAAGAACCAGCGCCAGTGGGCGTCGAAGCCGCTGCAGCACGAGGAGATCCTGGCATGGTCACGGGCGCTCACCGCTGCCGGCTGGGATCGATCGCGGGTGGTGAGCCACAACTCGTACCTGGTGAACCTGGCGAATCCCGATGCCTCGGCGCGCTCGCGGTCGCTCGCCCTGCAGCGGGACGAGACGGAACGATGCGAAGCCCTTGGCATTCCGGTGTGCGTCATGCATCCCGGCGCACATCTGGGTGCGCCACGAAAGCCTCGCGAACCGAACCGACTCGGCGAGCCTCCGTCGTCCGATGAGCTCGAGGGACTGCGCCGCATTGCCGCCTCACTGGATGCACTGCATCGGCAGCTCAAGGGATTCCGCACCATCACGCTGCTCGAAACGACCGTCGGCTCGGGTACGAACCTCGGCTATGACTTCGGCCATCTGAGGTTGATCCGTGACCTCGTGCGTGATCCCGAGCGGGTCGGTTTCTGCATCGATACCTGCCACATCGTGGCCGCGGGCCATGATTGCTCCACGCCGGAACGCGCAAGGGCCGTGCTGGAGTGCTTCGATGCCGAGTGCGGTCTCGAGCATGTCCATGCCGTGCATGTCAATGACAGCATCGGTGCGTGCGGTTCGAGGCTGGATCGACACGAACACATCGGGCATGGCACTTGCGGCGCATCCTGTTTCCGGGCCGTCCTGGGGCACCCGAAGCTGCTCGGGCGGCCCATGATCCTCGAGACCGCCAAGGAGGATGGCCCTCGCGACGAGCCGTGGGATATCGTCAACGCGCGCGAACTCCGCCGCTTGGCTGGCGTGCGTACGGCACGATGAACCTCATGCGATCCGTCATCCTTACTGCGCTCGTCCTGGCCACGGGTTGCCGTGACTGGTCGAAGCCGGTCATTCCGCAGGACCCGGAGCTTGCTGCACTGGCGACGGATGCCACGCCGCCGACCCGCGATGAACTGCTCGCCAGTGCCGCGAAGCTGTCGAAGCAGGGCGATGCCCACGCCGCACTCCGGTCCTTGCAGCGCGCGCTCGCCATGCACCCTGCTGATCCGCAGACGGAGTTCCTGGTGGCTCGCGAGTACCTCGCGCTCGGGGAGCGCGAGACTGCACTGGAGTTCGCGATCCTCTCCACCTTGCACGATGCCTCATCGGCGCGCGTGGTGGCGTGTGCACCGATCATGGTCGCCGCGGGTGCACCGCAACGCGCTGCGCGCCTGATCGAATCGGCGCTGCCGGATGCCAGCGATGCCGCGGTGCGGACCCAGCTGTTGCAGGAACTGGTGGTGGCTCGGGGTGCGGCAGGGGAGCATGATGGTTCGCTCGCCGCTGCGCGCGAACTGGTCGCGACCACACCGGGTGCAGCCAGCCAAGCCGTCCTTGGCGATGCGCTCCTTCGAGCTGGCCGGCTTGCCGATGCCGAGGATGCCTTCCGCGCCGGCATCACCGTCGATCCCAAGTCGACGGTGTGCTGGAACGGCCTCGGCACTGCTGCGCTGAATCGATGGATCGCGGGCGGCAAGGTCGACCAGTCCGCGCGGGCACGGGCGGTGGCAGCCTTCGAAGCCAGCCTGGCGGTCGACGCCGATCAGCCGAAGGTCGTGCGGCTCATGGCTTCGCACGGCCTCTGACCGCGTCGCGCGAGGAGTCGACCGCCGGCTCGTGGAGGCGTGGCGCGTGCCGCGGCACCTTCCTACGATTGGCCCCATGCCTGACACCAGCCTGCTCGAGTGCTTCCCTTCGCCCTCCACGGTGCCGTTCGTGATCGAGCATGTGAGCGAGGAGTTCACGTCGGTCTGCCCCAAGACGGGCCACCCCGATTTCGGGATTGTGACGCTGCGCTACGCACCGGGCGACCGATGCGTGGAACTCAAGAGCCTCAAGCTGTACTACCAGAGCTTCCGGAACGAGGGCATCTTCTACGAGGCCGTCACCAACACGATCCGTGATCATCTGGCTGCAGCCATGAAGCCGCAGTGGATGCAGGTCATCACGGAGTGGAAGGGGCGCGGGGGGATCAGAAGCCGCATCGTGGCGTCGCATGGGGCCGTCCCCTCGGAGTGGGCGCGCGGCTGAGTCGCGGCCGCTGCGCATTCGTTTCACGCTTCGCATTCGTTTCACGCTTCGCATGCGGCCGTCGCGCCCTTGTTCCGTGACGGCCGGAACATGGACCGAAATGGGTCGGTTGAAGCGCTTGTCGAGACCATCGTGCTGTAGCCTGCATGGGTCTGCCGAACCCGGAGGCCATCATGAACCACTCCCTGTCTCGTGCTGCGCTGGCCGTCGTCCTCGCGCTGCTGTTCGTGCCGGCCGCGGCACCGGCCTCAGCGCAATCCAGGTTCCCGACGGCGCTCACCTCGACGGAGTTCGAAGCGCTCCTGCCGCGGGTCGGCGTGCCCGATGCCCAGAGCGCGTCCGCGATGGCCGAGTACGACCGCTACCAGCGGGCAACCAGCGAGCTTCGCTCTGGTTCCATCGAGCGCTACCTCAAGGACCAGCCCGAGGGCGGCATGGCGTTCGGCATGGGCAACGACGAACGGCCCGCCGACGAGGTCCGCAAGCAGATCCGCGCCTACCGCAGCCTGCTCGCCCAGTGGGATACGCTCGAGAACGCGCTGATCGATTCATTGCTCGCGCTCGGGGCCGACGGCACCAAGCTCGATCGCGCCCGGCGTTCGCTCGAACTGCGTCGCATCGAGCAATCCACATCCGACGCCTTCGTGATGCGGTCCGGCAGCCAACTCGATCTGTGGGCGATCGCGGAGCGCTCGACCAAGGATCTCGACCCGTCGCAACTGAAGCAGATCGACGATCACATCGGCGCGCGCGAGGCCGAGTATGTCGATGCCGTCCGCGCGATCCGAACCGCAGCGCTCGAGCAGCCCGAGCGCCTGATCGAGCTCCGTGCCAAGGCGATGGCGGATCACCCCCGCCCCTCGGCCGAATCCATGCAGCAGCAGATGGATCGGGCGCAGGAGCAGGGCGTTGAACTCGATCACTCCGAGTTTGCCAGGGGTTTCGAAGCCCACTTCCAGGCGTTGGCCGGGGCGTTCAAGCAATCCCGCGAGCCGGTGCAGGCTGCTCGGACCCGTGCCGCACGCCTCGGTGCGACGATCCTGAGCGAGGCCTTCCAAGGGATCCCGCAGCCTCGGGGCGCGACGGCGTGGCTCGCATTCATTCGAGGCAGTGGCGTGGCAGCGCTCTCAGACCTGGGTGGCATGGTTGCCTTCAGCATCGACGATGGTGGGGCGATCCAAATGGTCGAGTCCATGGCAGCCAAGGCCCCGCTCACGCCCGAAGAGGATCAGGCCGTCGCAGCCGCGTTTGCTTCATGGCAGGCATCGGTACTCGGCGCACTCAACGATCAGGAACCGACGGTGTTCTTGGGCCACATCCCTGAGGACTTCCAAGAGGTCGTCCGCAAGCGCACCGAGGCGGCGAAAGCCCGCACGACCGCGTTGAAGACGGCGGTACGAGCGGCCTTCGGCCTGCCACCTGAGCCGGAGCAGGTTGCGCAGGATGCTCCCGATGGGGGAGCTGCGTCGGGCGATGGCGGCGAACCCGTTGGCGTCACGGTCCGAGTGCGCGTGGAGACCGTCGACGGTGACGGGGCTGAGGGTGCGGACGCGGTCGGTGGCGATGCGGTCGTGCTCGACATGTCAGGCGATGGCCTCGAGGGACTGGTCATCAGTGACGAAGATGGGCCGATGTCGCCGCAGGGTGCTGGGCAATCCACGATCCAGCCCATCACGAAGCAGGAACTCCAGGAGCTTCTGGACCTGTGCGACTCGGCAGAATCCGTCAAGCCGGTCATCACGCAATTGCACGCCGACTACCTCGAGGTGGCCAAGGCCGTGAAGGACCAGCTCGACGCCGCGCCGAGTGCGCAGATGACCTTCGGTCCAGATGGCGCCAAGGCTGCGTCCAAGGAGGACATTGCCGCCAAGTACGACGCCGTTCGGACTGCGCTCGGTGCGATGGAGCGTGCCGATTCCGACCTCTTCGTTGATCTCGCGGCTGTCATGGATGAAGCCTGCCTCCGACAGCAAGCGCAGTTCCGCGCACGCAACCTCGTTCGGATGGGTGCCAGCGGAGTCGGCAGCAGCATGGCGTTCGAATTCATGAGGAGCAACCGGTCCGGCCCCTTCGTCGATCCTGAGTCGGTCATCCGTGCTGCGCTCGCCGACGGGAGCATCGATGCCGCCGCGGCCACCACGCTGCGTGAGCATGTCGCGGCACAAGGCCATGAGCCGATCCTGGCCACGCTCAGGAACCAATTCGAGGTCACGATGTCCAAGGGGCGCGAGCTGGCGCTTCTTGAGGCAGATCTCTTCAAGCCAGCCGCCAATGACGACGAGGACGGCGCCATGGCGATTGATGAGTCGGCCAGCCAGCGCATGCAGGAGGCAGGTGAAGCCATGGGCAAGGCCCGCAGCGAGGCCTCAGCCCGTGCTCGCCAGGTGCTGGATGCGCTGCCGGCGCTCCTCAAGGAGCCGCAGCGTCCGGGCTTCCAGCGCGCCGCCGATGTGGTCCGTTACCCCGAGACCTTCAAGGATCCCACCGACATGGAGCCCATGTTCGCCAAGGCCTTGGCACTCGAGGGCCTCGACACGGTCGCCACCAGCACCATCACCACGCAACGCACCGAGTACCGGGCTGCCTATGCCAAGCTGCGTGACCAGCTGACCGAGGTGCGTCCCAAGTCGGCGATGCCTGACTTCACTTCCGCCGACATCGGCGGCGTGGAGGACTTCCGGGTGCGCATGAATGCATCGCAGGCGGCTCAACGCCAACTCAGGCAACTCAAGACCGATCGCGACGAGCTGAATCGGCGCACCATGCGCCAGCTCCAGTCGGCACTCGGCGAGGAACGCTCGAAGGCGATCGGTGAACTGCCCGCCCAGCGCAAGGGCAGGGGGCTGTCGATCCCCGGCCTTGGGGGCGTGCAGGTCACGGTCCCGTGACGGGGCCATCGCCCCAGCCACGGGGCCTGGCCTTGGGTGCGCGTGATCCATCTTCGGCTGCCGGCCCCTTGTAGCCCTTGCAGGTCACGAACATCTCCACGCTTTCGGCCCGGCTCGACTTGGGCTTGAAGCCCTTGCTTTGGGCAAAGAGCGTGGCGCAGCGCTTGAGGAGCGCGGGGTACTCGCTGCCTTCGTAGACCTTCATGGTCGCATGACCACCCCTGCGCAGCCAGCGGGGAAAGCGGTCCAAAAGGGCGTTGCACAGGTTCACGCTGCGGATCGAGTCACCGAAGGGATCGCCGCTCGTGTCGGGCCCCATGTCGCTGATGACCACATCGAAGGGGATCCCCCCGAAGTGCTCAGGCGCCAGGTCCAAGAGGTCGGCTTGCAGCAGCGTCACATGCTGCGGCAGACCCCGCGGGTCGATCGCCTTCAGGTCGACGGCGACCACGGCTCCCTTGGGTCCAACGCGCTCGGCCGCGACTTGCGTCCACGAGCCCGGTGCAGCACCCATGTCGAGCACACGGTCGCCCTTGCGGATGAGCTTCTTGCGATCATCGATCTCGATCAGCTTGAAGGCACTGCGCGCTCGGAATCCCCGCTCCTTGGCCAAGCGGAAGAAGTGGTCCTGCACGTCCTTCATGGTTTCTCCGGCACGCCATGCGACTCGATCCAGCGTCGCATCTCCGGATAGAAGCGCAGGCTTGAGAGCGCGCTCGCGGTGCCATGGTCCGCCCGCTGCAGCAGCTCCACATAGCCCGGTACCAGGGCGGGATCGCCTGCACCCGGGAGTTCGGCCAGCTTGAGGCGCACCCGATCGACGGCTCGCTCGAGGTAGAAGTTGTCGCGGTCGCCGCAGACGAGGTGGACACGCTCGCGCCACAAAGGCAGCATGGCCTCCGGATCACGCCGCAATCGGCGAGCCAGGTCATAGGTCGACCACGCCTCGATGACCACCGGATCGATGGCACCGGTGGCGGCATCGACGAGCCGGCGTGGATGTCCAGTGATCGAATCGACAGGGCTCCACATGGCGCACCATGCATCCCACTGCTCACCGCTCAATCCCTCGGGCGAAAGCACCCACTCCATCATGATCTCGTCACGGTTGTTCATGCACACGCGGTCGAACGCATCGCGCATGGGCTCACGGAAACTCGGGAACTCCGCGTCCGTGCCATCGACATACGCATTCGGCTCGGCGTACAGATCGACGGTCTGGAAGGCCGTGAAGTCGATCGGATCGGGTGCGCTCGAGAAGCACGCACCGAAGGTCTCTGGATAGGTCAGCGCAAGCCACAGGCTGCTCCAGCCACCGCTCGAGTGACCGGTCACGAGCCTGCCATCGGGGCGAGCATCGAGCCGGAAGCGCTCCTCGAGCCATGGCACGAGTTCCGTGGCGAGAGCCGTACCGCGCGGTCCGTTGGCGATCGAGTCCACGAAGCCATGGTGACCGAGCGGACCGTCGGGATCGAGCACGACCCACACGGCCGGTGGCAGGGCCGCCGCTCCGATCTCGCTGTGCACCACCTTCATGAACGATGCAGCACCGAGGTGGCGACCACCGAATCCCGGGATCAGATAGATCGTCGGCCAGATACGGCGCTGGTGCGTGGTGTCGTGGTAGCCCGGCGGCAGGATCACGCCCGCACGGTGCACGGCCGGTGTGCCGCGCGAAGTCACCAAGGTGCTCGGCAGGTTGACCCAGACCAGCTGCGGTCGGTCGGGATCCTCGCCGACCTGGCCCTCGGGCATCGGCTGCTGCGGCACGAGTTCGTTGAGGTCGAGCGTGATGTCGTCCTCGACCGAGCGGGACAGGGTGATCGTGGTCGGCTGCCCCATCAGGTTGCCCGGTCCCATGTGCCCGCGCACCGTCGTCTCGCGATCGAGCACGGCCTGTACGCGGAACATGCCATCGAAGTCACTCATCGAATACGGGTACCACGCCGTGCCTTCGCCAAGCTCGACCGGTACGCCAGCGACGAGATCCCTCACATCGATCCCCGCCATCGGCTGCGGGTCCTCGAAGAAGGGGGCCTCGGCTGGATCCTCATCAACGCGTGACCCTTCGGCCACGAAGAAGACGAGGATTCGGCCGCTCGAAGAACCCGCCGCGAGCAGATCCACCTTGTCGCCAGGGATGCGTACGCGCAGACGGTCTGGCTTGGCTGGCGGGTCGATCGGAGCGACCGATCGAGGCCGAAGGATCGGCTTCGCACCATCGATCGCGTAGTCGCGGGGGGGTGCAGCCTCGGGCGAGGGTGTGGGCGTGGCGTCAGTCGTCGGCTCACTCGTGGGCGCGCTCGGTGGTGGTACGGGCGTCGGCGCAGCCGGCTCGGGAACTCCCATGGGTACATCGCTCGGTACCGGCTGCGGCATCGGCGGATCGACACGGCGCGGGGGGACCTGCATCATGCACGCGCTGGCCAGGACCATGTGGAGCATGCGGCCATCCTACGCGCGTGCGTTGGGAGCACCGATACACTCGATGCCATGCGATCGCTTGCCTTCCTCTCGTTGGCCGTGGCCATGCTCGCAGCATGCGAAACGGCGCATCCGCCTCCGGGCATCCAGCGCGATGTGGTCGATGCCTGGCGTGCCGGGTTTTCCGGCGGTGCCTCCTCGCGTGAGACCACCGAGATCAAGGTCGGTCCGGTCGTCGATGTCGAGGTCGATCTCTTCGCCGGCGATGTCACGATCAGGGCGACCGAGGATGACGCCGAGTACGCCGAACTCACCGTGACCCGCAAGGCTGTCCACGGGATCGGCCGCAATGACGAGGCCGAGGCCTCCGTCGCCCAGATCCGGCAGGATCTCTCGGTCACGCAGCCCTCTGCCGAGCGCACGCTCATGCGGATCACGGGCATCACGGGCCACGCAGAGCCGTGGTACCAGCGCGTGGATGTCGATCTCCATGTCCCGCGCCTTGGAGCGGTGCGCGTCAAGACCACGCGCGGCCATGTCTGGGTCTACGGCAGCCGCGACCGAATCGAGATCGATGGCAGCGGCGGCGATGTACGCATCATCACGGATTTCCCATTCTCCTGCGACTGCCGGGTGATCAACGAGGATGGCGACATCGACCTCCGCCTGCCTGAGCGCGCGTCGGGCACCTTCGATGTGGCGACGATGCGAGGCACCGTCAAGACGAGCATCGCCAAGGGTGAGTGGAGGGATCTTCCCGGCCAGTTCAGTGATCATGACACGGTCGTCTCGATGCTCAATGGTGGACGCAACCGAGTGATCCTGCGCACCGTCGATGGCAACATCCGCATCAGCGTCGACGACCATCCCTTCGAAGTCGGCCCCTACATCTTCGATCCGTGAAGCCCGCCCTGGGATCCTGGGAACTCATCCCGCCAGCACGGCGAGTCGCGCACAGGTTTCGTGGATGTTCGCCCGGCTGTTGAAGGCACTGATGCGGAAGAAGCCCTCGCCGCAGGAACCGAAGCCCGCGCCCGGCGTGATGACGACCTGTGCCTTCTCAAGCAGGAGATCGAAGGCCTGCCACGAGGGCAGGCCCTTCGGACACTCGACCCAGATGTACGGAGCGTTCGTGCCGCCCCAGCATCGAAGACCGAGCCCCTCGACTGCGGTGCGCAGCAGCGCAGCATTGGCCAGATAGAAGTCGGTGAGTGCCTTCACTTCACGCTTGCCTTCCTCGGTGTACAGCGACGCAGCGGCGCACTGCACTGGCCATGACACGCCGTTGCTGCAGGTGGACCATCGGCGTGACCAGAGTCGATGCAGCGGAACCCGCTCACCGGCCGAGGTGGTGCCCAGCAGCGACTTCGGGCAGACCGTGTAGCCGCAGCGCAGGCCGGTGAATCCGCCGTTCTTCGAGAAGCTCCGGAACTCCATCGCGACCTCGCGCGCCCCCGGAATCTCATAGATCGAGCGCGGCACGGCCGGATCGCGCACATAGGCCTCGTAGGCAGCATCGAAGAGCAGGATCGTGCCGTGCCGGTGCGCATACGCCACCCAAGCCTCAAGCTGGGCACGCGTCGCCACTGCACCGGTTGGGTTGTTGGGAAAGCACAGGTACGCCAAGTCCACCGCTTCGCTCGGCGGGCCGGCAACGAAGCCGTTGGCCGGCGTGCCGGGCAGGTAGACCAGTCCCTCGTAGCGTCCACCTTCGAGTGCTGGACCTGTGTTGCCAGCCATCACATTCGTATCGACATAGACCGGATACACCGGATCGGGCACCGCAATGCGATTGCCGCTGCCGAGGATCTCGAGTGCGGCGCTTGCATCGGGCTTGGAGCCGTCGCTCAGGAAGATCTCGTCATCAGCGACTTCGATGCTGCGCGAGCGGAAATCGCCACTCGCGATGGCTGTGCGCACGAACTCGTGCCCGGAAGCCGGTCCGTAGCCCTTGAAACGCTCGTGCGTTGCAAGGTCATCGACCGCGGTGTGCAGCGCCTTGATGGTGGCCTGCGGGAGCGGCTCCGTCACATCACCGATGCCGCATCGGATGATGCGCGGGGCGAGCGCCGGGTGCGCGGCAGCGAAGCCTTGGACGCGCCGCGCAATCTCCGGGAACAGGTACCCGGCGGACAGCTTCAGGAAGTGTTCGTTGATGTGCGCCATGGTTCAATGGTGTCAGGAGGGCAGGATGACGGTGGTGGCCTTGGCGGGGGGGATGTTGGCCATGACCATGTCACTCGAGCATGAGCAGCCGGCAAGGACACGTTTCTCGATCTCGGCCAGCGGCGGCACGCCACGCAGTGCGCCATGGCCATCGCGCAGCGTGCGTGCGCCGATGTAAGCGAAGTAGCGCAGCGAACCTGCAGGCCGGATGAGCGCACGCAACTGGACCATGATCCGTTCGATGAGTTCCGGCGGGAAGTTGTTGAACGGCAACCCACAGATGACATGGTCGAACCCGGGCTCGAGCCTGACCTCCTCGATGGGGGCGTTGATCAGCACCACCTCGTGTGCCTGCTCTGGACAGGACTTCCTCCATGGGGTGAGCACATCGACTTCGAGCTGGGTGCAGAACTCCGGCGAGAGTTCGACGATCACGAGCCGGTCACCGGGCCGCTTGGCGGCCAGCAGCGCTCGCGTGAACGGTCCCGTCCCCGGACCGACCTCGAGCCATCGCTGTGGGGCTCCCGTCGCGATGCCATGCACCATCGCCCGGGCGAGAGCCGTTGAGGATGGAAGGACCGATCCGGTGTTCTTGGCGTCCCGGAAGAACTGGCGCAAGAAGGTGAGCATGGGCGTGCGATGCCAGCGATCGTGCCGCTCAGGCAGCATCGAAGGCCTGCAGTGATTCGCTGCCGTTCATGGCCAGAGCAGCACCGGCGAAGACCTGTCCGATCTGCTCGAGGTCCTTGAGTGCGCACAGCTCGACCGTGGTGTGCATGTAGCGAATCGGCAGGCTCATCAGACCGCAAGGGATCCCGCCGTTGCGCAGGAAGATCGCGTCGGTGTCGGTGCCGCTTCGGCCGGCGACGGCCGAACGCTGTACGGCAATGCCCTGCGCGACGGCTGACTCCGCCAGCATGCGGGTGCAGGCGGCATGGACCGGCAGGCCCACCGCCAGCTTCGGGCCGCTGCCGAGCTTGAAGTGGCCGTGCTGAGCGTGGCTGATGCCGGGGCTATCGGTTGCGTGGCCCACATCGGTCACGAACGCAAGGTCCGGAGCGAGGCTCTGGGCGATCATGGCTGCACCGTGCAGCCCGACTTCCTCTTGCACCGTGCTCACCGCGACCACACGGACCTTGAGCCGGCTGCGCTCGGCGTGCACGAGCCTGAGAGCCTCGGCAGCCGCGAAGACCCCGATGCGGTTGTCGAGCGCACGGGCCACGAGCAGCTCATCACCCATGAGCATCGGGCCTTCGGCGAACACGCCGGGGTCACCGATGTTCAGGCGGGCCAGTGCGGACGCCTGGTCCTTCGCACCGATGTCGATGAAGAGTTCGTGCAGCTTGCGCACCTTGCCCTCGGCGGTCTTGTCCTGGAGGTGGATGGCCGTCGCACCGATCAGGCCCGTCACCGGCTCGCTCACACCGGGCACGCTGCTCCGGAAGTTGATGCGCTTGCCGACGATGCTGCCGGGGTCGATTCCACCGATCGCACGGCAGTACACAAAGCCCTGTGCATCGATGTAGTTCACCATCAGGCCGATCTCATCGCAGTGGCCGCAGATGGCCAGCGTCCGGGATGCGCCCGGCGGCTCGATGGCGGCGAAGCAATTGCCGTAGGCATCGCTCCAGACACGGTCCGCGAACGGCTTGATGTACTCCATCCAGAGCCGCTGCCCGGGTCCTTCGAAGCCGCTGGGCGTGGGAGTGTCGAGCAGTCGGGTGAGGAATGAAAGGCTCTCGCTTCGCATGGACGGCGCATCCTAATGCGGCCGTGCAAGGCCCCTCCAAACGACACCGCCGCATCAGGCGAGCCGTTGCGCGGTGGGCTCGGTGACTGTTGCGGCGGGCGTGCGCCGTGTGGAGACGTCACGGCGCGATCCAGGAGAAAGGGGCAGGCGGGGATCGATCGTTATCGATCCAGGTGGTCAGGACAGACCGAGCCCACGACACCTGATCGCCGGACGCGATCCGGGCGTCATTCGTGCCTTGGCACGGGTTTGCTTGCGATGACGCAGGTGCTGGCCGAGTCGCTGCAGCAAGCAGCGCAACTGGTCGAGGCCATGATCGTGTGCCGAGCGTTTCATGCGGGACCTCCTTGCGGGCCCCCCATCGACCCATGTCCATACGCGTGTAACACCCAGTCTGTTCAGGCATTGTGTCCATGGTTGGTTACATTTCCACGATGCTCCTCATCCCTGCGGTGTCATGTGCCCTCGCCACCTTCGTGACGTCCGGCACGGTCGACCTTCCTCGCCTGCCCGCGTTGAGTCCCGACGGATCGCAGATCAGCTTCACCTGGCGCGGTGATCTTTGGAAGGTGCCGGTCCAGGGTGGAGCGGCCACCCGCCTGACCAGCCATCCTGCAGACGATGCCGAGAGTGCCTGGCTTCCCGATGGTTCGGGCATCGTCTTCACGAGCGATCGCGAGGGCGGACCGAACCTCTGGTTCATGCAGCCCGATGGCTCGGGCCTGCGGCAGGTCACCACGCTCGATGTCACCTCGATGCGCCTCACGGGGATCGGAGATTCCCCCGCGGGCCGCGCGGCCTACTTCGATGCGTTCCTGGAGGGCGATTTGTACCGCAGCCCGCGCTCGTACATGGTTCCGCTGGCCGGCGGCGAACCCCGTCGCGTGCACGACGCCTTCGGCACCAACGCGCGTCCGTACGCGGATGGCTCCATCGTGGTCTTCGAGCGCGGTGGCAGCGAGTGGTCGCGTCGGCACTACCGCGGTCCGGACTCGCGTGATGTGTGGACCTTCAATCGCAGCGCCGAGCCCGCCAAGGCGTACACGCGCCTGACTGACTGGGCGGGCAACGACGGCCACGCCTTCTGGACCGCACCGGCCACGGTTGTCTTCTTGTCTGATCGCAAGGACGACACCGTCAATCTGTTCCGGCGTTCGCCCACCGGCGCGGTCGAGCAACTCACGAACTTCAAGGGCGAGGACATCAAGGATCTCGCCGTCTCGGCCGACGGTTCGAAGGCTGCCTTCACCGTCTGGGATCGTCTCTACACGCTGGGTCTCTCGGGTGGCGGGCAGCCGCGGATCGTCGCGGTGACCGCGACCGAGGATGCGGGCGATCTCTTCGAGCAGAAGTCCGTGGCATCGCTTGCGAGTGAAGCGGCACTCAGCCCCGATGGCAAGGTGATGGCGGTGATCGCGTTCGGTGATGTATGGGTGAAGGGCACCGACAGCAAGGTTCCCGCGCGTCGCGTGACCGATTGGCCGAGCCGCGAGAAGGACATTGCGTGGAGCGCGGACAGCCAGACGCTCTACTTCACGAGCGACCACGCCGGGACCGAGGACCTTTGGCAGGCGACCGTCACCAAGACCCGCGACGATGTGAAGAAGAGCTTCGAGTCCGCCACCAAGCCCATCGAGCAGCCCAAGCCAGCGGAGCCTGCTCCCGCCGATGCCGCGAAGCCCGCGGACCCGGCGGCAGCACCCGCCGATCCGAAGCCCACCGAACCCGCCGCGGCGGAACCCAAGCCTGCGGAACCCAAGCCCGCTGAGCCCACGGCTGAACCCGCCAAGCCGGCAGAACCGGCCAAGGCCGACGCTCCCAAGGACGAAGCCAAGCCCGCAGACAAGAAGGACGAGAAGAAGTCCGAGGAGAAGAAGGACGAGCCGAACCGCTGGCCCGATGCCGTGGCGTTCGAGATCACCGCGCTGCTGCAGGATCCCGCACAGGATCGCCAGATCGCGCCGAGCCCGGATGGCACGCGCCTGCTCTTCCGTCGCAACCAAGGCGATCTCTGCATGCTCGACCTCGCCACGAAGGCTGTCACGACGGTGCAGCCCGGATGGGACGCGGGCATCGAATATGTATGGAGCCCCGACTCGACGGCGATCTGCTTCGCACAGTCGGACATGGACTTCAACAGCGATCTCTGGATCGTGCCGAGCGATCTGTCCCAGCCCGCCGTCAACATCACGCGCCACCCCGACAACGACGGGCGTCCGCGTTTCTCCGCCGATGGCAAGGTGCTCGCCTTCCTGAGCGAACGCACGAACGAGGAAATCGACGCGTGGTATGTCTTCCTCGACAGGTCGCTTGAGGCGCTTCCCAAGCACGAACTCGAGCAGTACTTCAAGGATGCGGGCGAAGCGGCGAAGAAGCGCAAGCCGCTTTCGGCGAAGGCGAAGGACAAGCCCACCGATGCGCCCAAGTCGGACGCGAAGCCCGAAGCCGCGGCGAAGCCTGACGCCAAGCCCGAGCCCAAGGCCGACGCTCCCGCCGTCGCCGACGCTGCCAAGCCCGCCGATGCCGCCGCAGCCAAGCCCACGGATGCCGACGCGAAGAAGGACGAGCCCAAGAAGGACGACGCCAAGAAGGCGACGATGCCTGCCTGGAATCTCGACGATGCCTACCTCCGTGTGCGCCGCATCACGAGCGCGCCCGGCAACGAGGGCAACCTCGAACTGCTGCCGGCGGGCGATCGCATCCTCGTCTCGGCCGGAGACGGACTGCAGACGATGAAGCTCGACGGCACCGACACGAAGAAGCTCACCGGATCAGGCACGGTGCTCGGGCTCAACTTCGCCGGCGATGCAGCCGTGGCCGTCTCGGCCGGCAAGGCCGCGACGATCGGCCTCACTGGCGGCGAGGTCAAGTCCACCGACCTCGATGGCACGATCCGCATCGATCGCCGCGAGCTCAGCAGCCAGAAGTTCCTCGAGGCCGCCCGCGCGATCGGCGAAGGCTTCTACCACCCGACCATGAAGGGACTCGACTGGGATGCGCTCACCAAGCGCTATCACGCGCTGGCGTGCCAGGCGCGAACGGGTGCCGAGTTCGACCATGTCGCGAACCGATTCCTCGGCGAGCTCAATGCGAGTCATCTGGGCATTCGATCGCCGCGCGAACGCGCGGGCTCCTCGCAGCAACCGCAGGGACGACTCGGCGTGCGAGCCGAGCCCGGTGCCAAGGGTTTCGTGATCAAGGCGGTGCTGCCTGAGATGCCCGCGGCCAAGGCCAAGGTGCCGCTCATCGTCGGCGACCTGATCACGGCGATCGAGTTCGAGCCCGTCGATCCCACTCGCACGCTCGAGAGCCATCTCGCCGGCCTCGCGGGTCGCGAAGCTGCGCTTACGGTCGAGCGCACGCTCGCGGACGGACGCACCGTCACCTTTGACTCGTTCATCGTTCT
>Ga0194126_10001261_pt1 | contig 42622 bp, 40 predicted proteins | sample TA2KigC150mmetaG_FD_148641 | JGI IMG/M metagenome (GOLD analysis project Ga0194126, IMG submission 148641) | Freshwater microbial communities from Lake Tanganyika, Tanzania - TA2015035 Kigoma Deep Cast 150m | ecosystem: Environmental > Aquatic > Freshwater > Lake | place: Tanzania: Lake... | reverse complement strand
TGCAGCTCTGGTCGGGCTTCGCCCTCCCGACGCCGCATCAAAATCGCAAGGCCCCGCATTCAGAATAACCCGGCAGGAATCCACTTAACTTCCACGGGGCGCTGTTCAAACAACCGGGACCAGCTCTCGCCCCCAGACGGCGCGCGCGGGCCGAGGCGACATGCACCGCGGTGACTCGATTGAGATGCGACACCATGATGATGCCGTTTTGCACGGCTACGCCAAACAGCGCTAGGAACCCCACGCCGGTCGCCACATTCAGCGTCTCTCGCGTCATGATCAGCAGGATCAGCCCGCCCAACGCCGACAGCGGCACCACCCCCAGGATCAGCAGCGCGTTTCGCAACTTGGCGAAGCCAATGTAAAGGATCAGCAGCATCAGCAGGAGCACGACGCCGATGATGATCGTCAGCCGCGCCTGGGCGCGTTGCTGATTTTCGAATTTTCCGCTCCAGACGACGCTGTTCGCCTGCTTGTCGTATGAAACGGTGTCGGCGACAATTTTTTGCGCCTCCGCGAGATAGGAGCTGAGATCACGGTCGGCATAGTCGAGACGAATGGTCAGCACCCGTTTTGTCTTCTCATGTGAGATGGCGCTTTCGCCGTTCTGCAGCGTGATTTTCGATATAGCCGACAAGGGAATCTGCGCGCCCGAGGAGGATTTCACCAGAAGATCGCTGAGCTCCTCCGGACTGTTGCGCGACTGAAGAGGAAAGCGCACCGTCATATCGTAGCTGCGATCGTTGACGTAGATTTGCCCGATCGAGGCGCCGCCAACGCCGATCTGGATCATATTCGAAACGTCGGCGACGTTTATGCCGTAACGCGCCGCCGCGGCGCGATCGATATGAAAGGCAATTTGCGGAATTGGCGGCTCCTGGACAATCGACGTTTGGGTCGTGCCCGGCACCGTCTTCAGCGCGGCGACGATCTCGTTTCCGATGCGGCGCGTCTCCTTGAGGTCTTCGCCGAAGACTTTAACCACCATGGCGCTGTGCGCGCCGCTGACGAGGTCGTTGACGTTGTCGATGATCGGCTGACTCACGCCGACATCCATCCCCGGAATCTGACTGAGTCGCTTTGTCAGTTTGGCGATGAACTGTTCCTTCGTCTCGCGGTCGGGCCATGAATCATAGGGGTTCAACCCAACCGGCGCTTCGATATGACTCGTCGTCCAAGGATCCGTGCGATCGTCGTTTCGCCCGATCTGCGTGATGACGTAAGAGACCTCCGGGAACTCCATCACGGCATGACGCAGATCGCTCGCCATGTCTGACGCTTTTTCGAAGGATATGCCGCTCGGCATCTGCACCTGGAGCCAAAGCGAGCCCTCGTCGAGATTGGGCAGAAAGTCGCGTCCAACCGCGCTGCCGGCCATGACCACGCCCCAGACCGCGAGCGCCGTCGTGACATAGATGATCGATGGGCGCTGAATGCACTGAAAGAGGAGCTCCTTGTATCGCCGTTCCATCCATTCGAGCACGCGATTGTGAAAGGGCTTCGACGGATAGCGCAGCGCCATATAGGCGAGCCCGGGAACCAGCAGCAATGTGCATAAAAGAGCGCCGATCAGCGCATAGGCGATCGTATAGGCGACGGGCGCGAAGAGTCTCGCCTCGACGCGCTCCAGGCCGAGGAGCGGCACGTAGCTGGCGATGATGATCACAGTTGCAAAAAAAATCGGCCGCACCACTTGGCCGACGACGAATTGAACGTCGACGACCCGAAGCTCGCGGTCGGGATTGTGCTCTCGCAATCTTAGAATCGACTCCGTCACGATGATCGCGCCATCGACGATAATGCCGAAATCGATCGAGCCGAGGGACAAGAGATTCGCCGGCAACCTGGTGAGATTCATCAGGATAAAGGCGAAGGCCAGAGACAGCGGAATCGTCGCCGCGACGACGAGCGAGCTGCGCGGGCTTCCGAGAAACAGCATCAGCACGACGACGACCAGGACAATGCCCTCGGTCACCGTATGCGCGACCTTCGAGACGGTGAGCTGCACCAGCTCGTTGCGGTCCATATAGGGGACGATCCTGACTTCCTGTCGCGCGAGCTGGAGATTCAGTTCATCGATTCTATCGTGCACCGCCTTCAAAACGACCGTGGCGTTCTCGCCTTTCAGCATCTGCACCACGCCCTGAATGGCGTTCGAGTTGTAATCCTTGCCGAGCATGCCTTCGCGCTCTTGCGCGCTGTAGCGGGGCGTCCCGACGTCCTTGGTCAGCACCGGCACGCCGCCGTGCTCGGCGATGACGATATTGCCGAGATCCTCCTTTGTGCGCACAAGACCGATGCTGCGAATGACGTAGGACTGTTCGCCGCGCGTGATGCGGCTGCCGCCGGCGCTGGCGCTGTTGGCGACGATGGAATTGGTGACGTCCGTCAATCCGAGCCCATAGCGCTGCATCGCGACCGGATCGAGCTGGAGCTGAAACTGACGGGTGACGCCGCCGAAATTGGCGACGCTTGCGACGCCGGCGACCTGGTTGAGCGCCGGGATGACGATCCAGCGCTGGATTTCCGAAAGGTCTTCGATATTTTTCGCGTCGGACTCCAATGTGTATCTGAGGATTTCGCCGGTCGGGCCGGTCAGCGGACCCAGCGCAGGCTGAATATTGGCGGGAAGCGAAACTTGCGCGATGCGCTCCAGCACGCGCTGGCGCGCCCAATAGTCCTCGACGCCGTCCTTGAACACCATGGTGATGAGCGACAGCGCGAAGGTGCTTGTCGAGCGTATCGTCAGCAGGCCCGGCGTGCTCGCCAATACGCGCTCCAAGGGCACGGTGATTTGCTGTTCCACCTCCTCTGCGGCGAGGCCTATGGCCTTGGTCGTTACGATCACCGTCACGTCGCCGATTTCGGGATAGGCTTCGATCTTGAGCTGCGTCCATGAGTAAACGCCGAAGGCGAAAAGAATCGCCGTCGCCAATATCACCCCGTAGCGATGCTTGAGGCAAAACTCGACGATGCGCTCAATCATTCAGGAGCACCCCGCCGCGTATGACGATGCGCTGGCCGGCGCTTAGTCCCGCGACGACGGTCACGCCATCGATGTCGGTTTCAGGCTGTACCGGTCGCCGCTCGAACGTCCAGGGCGCGACTTCGATGAAGACGTTCGACGTGTCGTTGACCATCATCAGCGCCGACGCCGGGACCACGACGCGCGGCGTCGGCGGCGAAAAAAAGCGCACGGTCGCGAACATGTTCAGCTTGAATATGCCGTTGGGATTGCTAAAAGCGATGCGAACTTTGTTGCGGCGCGTATCCGCTTCGAGCAATTGGCTGATGATTTCGACCTTGCCGGGAAAAACTTCGCGCGGGTAGGCGACCAGCGAAACCTCGACGCGCTCGCCCTTTTGCACAAAGGAAAGATCCTTCTCCTGCACGCTCGCCGTAACCCACACGCGATCGAGGTTGGAGATGGTCATCATCGGCGAGGTCGTATTGTCGATGAAATCGCCCGGCGCGGTGTCGAGCGCGGTGATGGTGCCGTCGATCGGCGCATTAAGGGTGATCTTGCGCTGGCCGGTGACCTTGCTGTTGTCGCCGATCACGTCGAGCCGCGCTTCGGCGCGCTTCAGTTCCGACGTCGCCTGGAGATAGTCGTTTTGCGCTTGCTCAAGCTCCCTGAGCGCAAGGCCGCCCGCCTTGTTCAATCCGGTGGCCCGATCCAGGGCGCTCTTGGTCAGCTTTGCCGAGGCGCGGGCTTTTTCCGCGTCGGCCACGGCCTGCGCCAGATCGCCCGAATCGATGGTCGCCAGGGGCTGGCCCTTCTTGACGTTGTCGCCGAGCTCGACCTCGAGTTCGCTGACGCGTCCGTTGACCGGCGCCAGTATTCTTACCGTCCGGGCCGGATCGGCTTCGACCGCTCCCGGCACGACGCGGCTGAGGCTGATATCGCGGCTTTCGACCGGTGCGACGGCGATATGGGCGCGATAGGGCGAACCCTCGGGAATGAATACCGCCTTTCCCTTGCGCACAAGCGGGGGGACGCGCCGGTGATCCGACGGCCTGCCCATTTCATCGCGAGAGACGCCTGCTGCCCGTCCGGCGCGATAAAATAGGGCGCCCGTCAGGGCCAGCGCGCCAATCGCAGCAGTCGCGATGAGCAATTGGCGTCGGCTCAAGGAAATATGGCTTGCGAAACTCAACGCCTGTTTCACTTCCAGATTGCCGTCCAACCGACCGATTCCAGATGCAAGCTTTCTGTCACAAGCGACATAACTTGATCAACACAATACTCTAAGCGAGTCGAACCACGACTTTATTATGACAGTCAGCGCGCGCAATCAGCTTTGACTCGAACGATTTGTTTCTCAATTGTTGCTATGCGCACAGGTCGCTCCGTTAAAAATCGACCGCTGGCGCCAATACTTCAACGCAGCGGCTGGAGCCATGGCGAACCCGCCATTCGCCAAGCGGGTCGTCGAGCGAATTCAGCTCCGCAGCTACGCCGTCGCGACAGGCACGTCATGCGCATGCACATCGCGGCCCGAATGCTGGGCGAGAATGCGCATCGCCTTTTCTTCCTGCGCTGAATCTCGCGCGCGCACCCAGAGCAGCAGACCGCCATGGTCCAGTTGCTCCTGGAGATGTTTTGCGTGACGCTCCTCCATAAATTCGCCGAGCACGGAGCCGATCAGCCCGCCGACTTCGGCGCCGACGACGCCGCTCACGAGAAGCATCGCGAGCGCTCCGCCTGACGCGAGCGCCGCTCCCGCCGCCAGCGTCGCGCCCACATAAACGAGCGCGCCAACGAGCGCGCCATCTTTGACGCCCCGAGCTTCTCTGGGCACATAGGCGACTCGCGGCGCCTGGTCGTCGTCTTCGACGTCTTCGACCTTCTCGTATTTGTGGCCAAGCTTGGCGACGACGGCTTCTTCGCCCGCGAGCAGGCTGATGTCGCCGAGATCGAATCCTGATTTCAGCAATTCGTTCACTGCGCTTTCAAGCGCATAGCCGTCTGAGAAAACGCCGACCACCTCTCGCCCTCGCCGCCCGTCCGCACCGCTCATGCCGCCCTCCCTACCCCCGCGATCGCCTCGATTCGCGCCAAAGCTCTCCGCCGCATCGGGGCTGTTCGTGGCAGAGTGCTGCCGAAGGACGGCCTTGGCAAGAGCCGCATTGACGCTGGCAAGCGAAGCTCGGGATAGGCTAGGCGGATGAGGCGCCGGCCGAGGTCGCCAATAGGCAGAGATATTCCCACGCCATCGTCGCGCCGGCGAGCGCGGTGATTTCGGAGACGTCATAGGCGGGGGCGACTTCGACGACGTCCATGCCGACGAAGTTCAGACCCGCAAGCTTGCGGATGATCGACTGCGCCTGCCAGGTGGCGAGGCCGCCGACTTCCGGCGTCCCCGTTCCGGGGGCGAAAGCCGGATCAAGGGCATCGACGTCGAAGGTTAAATAGACCGGCGCGTCGCCGACGCATTCGACGATCATCGAGGCGATGGCCGCAGGACCGATTTCATGCGCCTCCTGCGCTGCGACGATCGTGACGCCTTGCGCCAGCGTCCAGTCGTAGACCTCGCGCTGCACGGGCGAGCGGATGCCGATCTGAATCATCCGGCGCGCATCGACGACGCCTTCGTTGATCGCGTGATAGAACATCGAGCCATGCGCATAAGGCTGACCGAAATTATCCGGCCATGTGTCGACATGCGCGTCGAAATGGATCAGCGCCAGCGGCCCGCGGCTTTTTGCGCAGGCGCGCAGCAGCGGCAGCGTAACGCCATGATCGCCGCCAAGCGCGACGAGATGCGCGTAGTTTGACGCCTGCGCCTCGATGAGCTTCAGACTTGCGGCGATATCGCCCAGAGCGATGGCGAAATCGCCGACGTCGGCGAGCGGAAAATCGACTGGCGACATCCAGTGTAAGGGATGTGCGCCGTCGATCAGCATTCGGCTGGCGTGACGAATCGCCTGCGGCCCAAAGCGCGCGCCGCTGCGATTGGTCGTGCCGATGTCGAAGGGGACGCCGGCGACGACGACCGCCGCATCGGCGCGCGCTTCGACGCCGAGGAACGTCGGTCTCGCGGCGAATGTCGGCGTATCGCTCATGCCGTACCGTCCAGTTTGACGAAGCGGAACACCGCCGCGGCGATGGCGCAAGTCCACCCGCCGCCCGGCGCGCCTTGCGCCGCCGCCGTCAGCGACAGGCTTTCGACGATCAGTTCGCTCGTTTCATAAAGCTTCTTGCGCTCATTCCAGGCGGCGTCAGGATCGAATTCGATTCCGAGCGTTGACGCAAGCATCGTCGCGGCGAGATCTTCGGCGTAATCTCCGCTCTCGCGTTCCGTCACGCCATAGCCGTGATGTTCCGAAATATAGCCATAGAGCGTCGGCTCGCTCGGCCGCGCCAGGCCGATGCTCGCCGCGATGCGCCGTCCTGGTTCGTCGGTCTCGGCGCGCGCCAGCACGGTGAAAGTGATTTCGCCGGGCTGAAGCGTCGCGACCCCTTTCTCAACCGGCACGAGGTCGCACCCAGCCGGCAGAATCGACGAAACCGCCACGAGATTTTGCTGTTCGATGTCCGCATCGCGCAGCGCATATTCGAACGCTGTGAGACGATGACGATGCGCGCCGACGCCGCGCGTCAGGAAGACGCATTGTGGTATGGGAAACATCGCGCGCGCTCCATAGCGAAAGGAAGGCCACCGCCTCAATTAGAACGAGAAGACCGCTTTGCCATAAGCATGTATGCAAGATACGTCTATGGCCTCGCGCACGCGAACCGGCTAGCATCATGTGAACTGCGGCCCGTTACCCTTGGCAAGATATCTCTGCGACATGAAAATTTTGCTGCTCGGCGGCTCCAACGCCGGAATCAGAGATGGATGGGCCTTCCAGTTTCAGCGGCAGGCTTCGGCGCACGAAGTCGAGAATCGATTTCTCGGCGCGGTTGGATCGCTCTACGGCTTGATGGCGCTGTTGAGGATGGAGCGCGAGGGTGCGGCGCCTCCGGAGGTCGTCATATTCGAATATTGCTTGAACGACATTCTGCTATTCGCGGCCAACTGCCTGCGCCAAAAGCTCGTCGCCGATACGCTGGAGGGTGTCGCGGCCTGCTGCGCGCGGCGAGGAATCCGGCTGATGTTTCTGTGCCTCGACCCGTGCCAAACGACGTCCAAAGAGCTGCGCGGCGCAAGGCGGCGCGCGCGCCGGCTCTATACGGAAGCGGCGGCGCGTTATGCGACGCCCGCCATCTGGCTTGAAGACATTTTTCCCGGCGGACCGACGGCGGCGCATTATCAGGATCAAAATCACCTGACGGTCGAGGCCTCGGCGGCGGTGGCCGCCGCGACGTTAAGCAAATTGGGCGACGCCCGAGTTCCCAAGGCGCATGACGCGGAAATCCGCTTCGACTATGTCGACGCGACGCGCGCGCAGGCGAGCGGCGCATGCGAGCGGCGTCACATTCAATCAAAGGTTTTCGAAGGCGCGTTCATCCGCCTGAAGCGACCGAGCGAAAGCCATTGGCCCGGAAGCGGCCGACTCGTCGCGTTGATGCTGCGCTCCGACGAGACCAGCGGAGAATATCTCATCCGCGCGCCGCGGTGCGCCCGTCGCAAGAATCCGCGCTCGAAAATGCAGGAAATCGTCGCCAATCTCATGCTGCTGCATTATGTGTCGGGCACGATCGCCACGAACCGCGGCGTCGCCATCGCCATGCCCGACGATGAAGCGGCGCTCAGACGCGCTCCCGAGAATGCGACGCTCCTCGCTACGCCGCCGACAGCGCCTTTCCTGGATCAGACCCTCGATATTCACGCCGTGATTTTCTGGCGGCCGCGATCAATCGCCAAACGCATCGCGGCGATGTTGCGGCGCCGGTGAGCCGTCGCACGCCGCGCTATTTCTTGCACGCCGGCGTCGGCTGCAGGACGAGATCGGTCATATCGCCCCGCAAGACGAAGTCGCCATAGTCGAGTTTCAATGCGCGCGAGACGCCGTTTTCATAAAGGTCGAAAGACAGCACGTAAATCGGCTGGCCATCCTTCTTGCCGAGGTCGAAATAGGAAATAGCCACCGGCCAGCGGCGCAAATCCTTGAGTTCGTTGACGCGCGCGGCCTTTTCCTGTGGCGGCTCGATCGCCGGTTTGCCGATCACCGTCAAAGTGTCGAAAGCCTTTTCGCCGTCTCCCGTGCCGTCGAAGACCCGTGCTTCAAGCAGATGTTCGCCGGCCATGGCCGTCACGACGATTTTGCGCAAGTGTTCGGTCGGAAAAAGCATCGGACCGGCGAGGTCCACGCGCGCGCGTTTGGGCTTGGAGAGATCGACGGAAAGCCGGGCGTCGCTCGCCTTCTTGGCTTTACCGTCGACTTCCTCGGCCCGCGAATTGTCGACCTTTGTTTCCACCTTGAATCGGAAATCGGCGCCGTCGCCGCCCTCGAAAGTCGCCGAGCGCATGTCGGAAAGCTTCGCCGCCCCCTCCGAGGGCTGCAGTTCGGTAATCTGGCGAAAATTCTGCACATAGCCTTCGCAGGCCGAACCCGCGAAATCAAAGGCGATACGGCCGCGCGCCTGGGCCGGCGCCTTGGCGCCGCTCGTCTTCAAGAGGCTCAGCTCATAGACCGCGCGATGGTTGGCGAGCGCAACGGCGCGCTCCGCCAACGCCTCGCCAAGCGGCGTTCCTACGCTGATCGCAACGGCCAGCGCGCGTAACCAAATCATCGGACCTCTTTTCAGTGGCGGCGTATTCGACGCCATTGCGCCGCATGAAGTAGGAAACTAGGGTCGCGCTTCCCTGGGAGCAACGACTTTTTCCTTTTAAGAGGCGCCATGACCGCATCGTCCGATACGCCGCTTGCGCGGCTGAAAGAACTGGGACTGAGCCTCCCCAAGGCGGCCGCGCCGGTCGCCAATTATGTTCCTTTCGTGCGCGCGGGCGCTTTGCTGTTCATATCGGGACAGCTGCCGCTCGGCGCCAATGGCGTCGACCCGGCGCATCAAGGCAAACTCGGCGCCGGCGTTTCGCTCGAAGACGGGCAGTCCGCGGCGCGTCAGGCGGCGCTCAACGTCCTCGCCCAAGCCAATGCCGCCGCCGGCGATCTCTCCAAGCTACGCGCGATCCGGCTTGGCGGCTATGTCAATAGCGCGCCGGATTTCGCCGCGCTGCCGCAAGTCGTCAACGGCGCTTCCGATCTCATCGCTACGGTGCTCGGCGAGAACGGCAAACATGCGCGCTTTGCCGTCGGCGTTGCGCAATTGCCGCTCGACGCCGCCGTTGAAGTCGAGGGAATTTTCGAGATTCTGCCGTGACCAGGCCCGATCTTTCATGGCTGACGGCGCGCCCGATCGCGCATCGCGGCCTGCATGACGCCGCCAAGGGCGTGATTGAAAATTCGATATCGGCGGCGCGCGCGGCGATCGCGGGCGGATTTAGCGTTGAATGCGACGTGCAGCTATCGGCCGACAGCGACCTTGTCGTTTTTCACGACGACACGCTCGAGCGCCTGACCGACGGCGCCGGCGCGGTCGCGGCGCAGAGAACGGACCGGCTGAAACGTCTGCGCCTGCGCGGCGGCAGCGACGCCATTCCCACGTTTTCGGAATTTCTCGCGGCGATCGGCGGACGAACCCCGATCGTCGTCGAAATCAAGAGCGCCTTTAGCGGCGACACGACCGCCGCGCAGCGCGTCGCGCAGGCGTTGGCGCGATATGACGGGCCCGTCGCGGTAGAAAGCTTCGATCCTGATCAAATCGCTTTTCTTCGCGCCCGCGCCGCGGCGCTGGGGATTGCGCATCGGCCGCTCGGCATCGTCGGCGAAGCGCAGTACAGCGAGGCGGACTGGCCGCAATTGTCGGCGGCGCAGCGCGCTGAGCTCACGCATTTCCTGCACTACAAGCGTACGCTGCCGGATTTCCTGTCATGGAACATGCGCGATCTGCCGCATGCGATTCCGCTGCTGCTGCGCGACGCGCTCAGGATTCCGGTAACCGCCTGGACGGTGCGCTCGCGGGAAATGGCGGCGCGGACGAGAGAATGGACCGACCAGATCGTCTTTGAAGGCTTTGCGCCATAGCGCGCCGCGATACGCAAAAGACGCGCTATTCGGCCGGAACCAATCCATTGACCGGCTCAAGCCCACGCATTTCCTTGAGTTCGACGCGAATGTTGTAGTCGCTCGCGGCCTTTATGTAATCCTGGATCGTCTCCATGATGTCCTGATCGATAAATCCGGCGCGCGTGCCGTCGATCACCAGGTAGCTGTTCTCGTCGATATTCTCGAGCAAGTTGCGCAACTGCGCCTTATTAAGGAAAGAGACGTCCTTTTGCAGTCGCAGAAGGTAGTTTCGGCCGTCGCGCGTCAGCGTGAACGCCGAATGATAATTGGCGCGCAACACGAAGAAGAGGCCCACGGCCATGCCGATGGCCATGCCCTTGAGCAGATCCGTCGAGAGAATGGCGCCGACCGTCACGGCGAAGGGCGCGAATTGGTTGAAGCCCTTTTCATACTGCTGAATGAACAGCTTTGGCTTTGCGAGTTTATAGCCCGTCAAAATCAGCACTGCGGCCAGGCAGGCGAGCGGAATCATATTGAGTACGCTCGACAGAAACATTGCGCTGAGCAACAGCAGCAGACCGTGAAAAAAGGACGCCGCCTTGGTATGCGCGCCCGCGTCTATGCTGGCGGAGCTGCGCACGATCACCGCCGTGATCGGCAGTCCGCCGAGCATGCCGCTCACGAAATTGCCGACGCCCTGCGCCTTGAGCTCCTGATTTGTGGGCGCGACGCGCTTGAGCGGATCGAGTTTATCGACCGCCTCAAGACTGAGCAGCGTTTCAAGACTGCCGATCAGCGCCAAACTCGCAGCCGTCACATAGATATGAACGTCGATCAGCCGAGTCAGATCAGGAAAGCTGAATTCGCGCGCGAAATCTATCGGTCCGAAGATCGCCGGAACATTGACGAGATGCTGCGGAGCAATCGCCAAGGAGGGAAACAGCGTTTGAGCCACGGTATTGTAGCCGACGCCAAACAGCACGGCGACGAGCGGACCCGGCGCCAGCGAGAGGTAACGGTGTTTCTTGATTCGCGGCGTGTCCCAAAGAAGCATGATCGCCACGGAAACGAAGCCGACGATGACCGCTCCCGTCGAAAAGGAGCGAAAGGCGTCCCAGAGAAAGGAGAGATGGGTGTGGCTGTCATCCTCGAGGAAGGACAGATCGGTCTCAGCGTCGGCGTCATAGCCGACGGCGTGCGGCAGCTGCTTCATGATCAGGATCAGACCGATCGCCGCAAGCATGCCCTTGATGACCGCGGACGGAAAAAACGCGCCGATGACGCCGGCCCGCAGAAAGCCCATCGCCACTTGCAGCAGACCCGCCAGCGCCACGGCGAGCAGCATGGCGTCGAAGCCAAGCTTCTCGACCGCGTTCGCGACAATGACGGTAAGGCCTGCGGCGGGGCCGGAAACGCTCAACTGGGAGCCGCTCAGAACCGAGACGACGAGACCGCCGATGATCCCTGCGATAATTCCGGAAAACGGCGGCGCGCCGGAAGCGACGGCGATGCCAAGGCACAGCGGCACAGCGACGAGGAACACCACGACGCCTGCCGGAATGTCGCGATCGAGATAGCGGTAGTAGTAGTCGAAATGCCTCCTGAACACGCCCATATTCTCCTACTTGGCGGCTTCGCGCCGAAGCGTCGGATCAGAAATCCTCGCCGCCCTGTTGCTGATAGATGGCGTCGACGTCGCTGCCCGGCGGCAGGGTGATGAGTTGGTGCAGGATTCCGTCGTCGAGCCCGAACACCCAGCCGTGCAGCGTCGGTCGGTGATCCTCTTTCCAGGCGGTCTGTACAATGGAGAATTGCGACAGACGCATTACCTGCTCGATGACGTTGATTTCGACCAGTCGATCGGCGCGCTCGGATTGAGAGTTGAGCGCATCGATCTCATCTCTATGTATCCGATAAGTGTCTTTAATATGCATCAGCCATTTGTTGAGCAGCGCCAGCTCGGGACGCTGGCGGTCGAGCGCGGCGCGAACGCCGCCACAGTTATAATGACCGCAGACGATGACATGCGGAACCTTGAGCACCTGCACCGCATATTGAATGACGCTGAGACAATTGAAGTCGGTCGCGATCACCTGATTGGCGATGTTGCGATGCGCAAAAATCGCCCCCGGTCGCGCGTTGACGATAATGTCGGCGGGCACGCGACTGTCGGAACAGCCGATCCACAGAAATTCCGGCTTCTGATCGGCCGACAGGCGCTCGAAATAGCCGGGATCACGCTCCCGAACCTCTTCGGCCCAGGCCTTGTTCTCGAGTAACAGTTTTTCGAAGGCTTTCATCCGAGGCCCGATGGTTTCTCTGCCGCCGCGATGAGAAGCGTTGCGGCTGCGACAGCAATATGACAGCGACGCAAGCCGCCTGGAATGGGAGTGCGAACCAAGACGATTTGCACCGGCTTTGAGAGGCGCCCTCGCTCAAGCACGACTGACTCTACGAAGGTCCGATCGTCGCGACAAGGCCGCCGGCTAACATTCGAGTGGCGCCACGCTGGCGCCGGCCGCGCTGAAAGCCAAATCGCTTCAACTGGTTATTTCGGCTAGACGGCGCATAGCTCCCGCCAGACCTGCGGCAGGGCGGCGATGATGTCGTCGGCGATCAGGCCGGGACCAAAAATCTCGGCGGCGCGGGCATGCATCCAGGCGGCGCAGGTCGCGGCGAGAAAGCCGTCCATGCGCTGCGCCAGCAAGCCGGCGATGATTCCCGTCAACACGTCGCCCGAACCGGCGGTGGCGAGCCAGGGCGTCGCATAGGGGAGGATCGAGGCGCGTCCATCGGGTGCGGCGACGACCGTGTCCGCCCCTTTGAACAGCACGACCGCGCCGCTCGCCTGCGCGGCGGCGCGCGCCTTGTCGAGTTTCGAGCGACAGGCGCAACTGGTGTCGCAGGCGGCGAAAAGCCGGCCGAATTCGCCGGCGTGCGGCGTCATCACCACCGGCCCGGGCGCGGCGCGCGTCGCGCGCCACAGTCGCTCCGGATCGCCGGCGAAGCTCGAGAGCGCATCGGCGTCGAGCACGGCGGCGCGGCGATAGGCCTGCGGCGCAAGCGCGGTTTCAACTTGCCTGCAGCTTTCTTCGCTCACGCCCAGCCCCGGACCGATGGCGACGGCGTTCTTGCGCTCGTCGGCGAGAATCCTGGCGAGGCCTTTTGCGCCATCGGACGGCCGAACCATGACCGACGTCAGCGCGCTGGCGTTGACCGCGAGCGCTTCCGTCGGGCTGGCGAGCGTGACGAGGCCGGCGCCGGCGCGCAGCGCCGCCGCCGCCGAAAGCCGCGCGGCGCCGGTGAAGGAGGCGCCGCCGGAGACGACCAATGCATGGCCGCGCGAATATTTGTGGCCTTCGATCTGCGGCAGCGGCAGCGCGGCGCGCCAGAGCTGGGGCATATTGACGAAAGCCGTCACGCCGATCGATTCGAGCGCCGAAGATCGAATGCCGATATGCGCGCAAACGAGTTCGCCACAATGGAGGCGGCCCGGCAGCAGCAAATGGCCGGTCTTCACGCGGAAGAAAGTGACGGTCGTATCGGCCTCGACCGCCGCGCCGCGCACCGCGCCCGTGGTGCCGTCGACTCCGCTCGGAATGTCGACGGCGAGGACATTCTGCCCGCTTTCTCGACGCCAGCGGTTGAGGCGGCGGACCAGATCGCAGGCGTCGGGGTCGAGATCGCGCGCCAGCCCCGTGCCGAACAGCGCGTCGATGACGAGATCGACTCCCTCGAAGCTGCACGCGAGCGCGGAAGCGACCGGACAGGGCCAGGAGGCGGCGGCCCGCGCCGCGTCGCCGCGCAACTTGTCGAGCGGCGTCAGAGCGGCGACGCGAACCTTATAGCGCTGCGCGCGCAGCAGCCGCGCCGCGACAAAGCCATCGCCGCCATTATTGCCGGGACCGCACAGCACCAACACGCGCCGCCCGCTGGTGCGCTGGAGAATTAGGCCGCTCGCCCGCGCGATCGCCGCGGCGGCGCTTTCCATCAGCGTCATCGCCGGCACGCCGCTCTCGATCGTCAGGCGGTCGGCGCGCGCCATTTGATCTGTCGTAAGGATTTCGAGCGGGAGCGCAGAGGGCATGGCGCGATGGTGACCGAAGGGCGTCGCCCGCGCAATGGGCGCCGCCCACAAGATAAACGCAACGCACGTTAATGCGGCGCCGCATTTCGCCACGCGCGCCTTTCCGCTATGTCAGCAAGATGCTCAGCGCTGTTTTGATCGCCTTCGACTCTCCCAAGGCGCCGCTGCGCCGCGAATCTGTGGCGCGCAGCCTCGAGTCGCTGATCGACTCATGCTTGCAGGGGCTCGTCGCCGACGCCCTAATCGTCGCTGAGCCCACCGGAGGTCTGGAAGGCGTCGCCGATGAAGCCGGCTGCGCGCTGATCGAAGCGTCGCGCGCCGACGGCGTCGCGCAGGCGCTGAAGGCGGCGCGGCGCGACCATGTCTTCCTTCTTCTCGCGGGTTTTGCAGTGGAGCGCGGCTTCGCCGACGAGGCGCAGGATTTTTTCGCTTACGGCGATCGAAGCCGTCCCCGCACGCTTCGCCTGGCGCCCGATTCCTTGATCACCCGCCTGGCGCCCGGCCTGGCGCGGCCGGTCGGCCTCATTGCGACAAAACTTGCGCTCGCCGCGGCGGGGAGCGCGGATTTCGGCCGACTCGCGCGCAAATTGCGCGGCCCGGATCTGTCGACCCGCGCCCGCCGCGTCTGACCGGCGTCAGTTCGCGAATGTATTGCAGGCGTCGACGCTCCCCGTGCGCAAGCCTTTCAGCAGCCACTGGGTGCGTTGCGCGGCGGAGCCATGGGTGAAACTGTCCGGCACCACATAGCCGCGCGTCGCTTTTTGCATGCGATCGTCGCCGATCGCCTGCGCCGAAGCGACCGCCTGCTCGATATCGCCCTCTTCGAGAATCGGCTTCTGCTTGTTGGCGTTATTGGCCCAAACGCCGGCGAGGCAATCCGCCATCAACTCCGCCCGCACCGAAAGCGCATTGGCTTCCGACCGGCTGCCCGCCATTTGCTGCGCGCGCTGGATTTTCGGCAGAATGCCCATCAGATTCTGGATGTGATGGCCCATCTCGTGAGAGATCACATAGGCATAGGCGAAATCTCCGCCGCCGCCGAAGCGGCGCTGCATGTCGCGGAAGAAGGTGGTGTCCAGATAAATGCGCTGGTCGAGCGGACAATAGAACGGCCCCATCGCCGACTGCGCCGCTCCGCAACGCGACTGCGTGTAGCCGCTGTAGAGCACCAGCCGCGGCGGCTGGAAACGCACCCCCTTTTGCTGCGGCAGCACCTGCGACCAAACCTGCTCGTTGGAGCCCACCACCTTCGCTACGAAAGTGCCGATTTGATCGGCCGGCGCGCTTTGCCGGGTCTCCTGCTGGCGAGGCGGCGCCGCTTCGCGTTCTTGGCGCATATTGTTGATCACCTGCGCCCCGCCGATGAGCAGCGCCGGATTGATGCCGAGCGCCCAGCCGATGAGGCCGAGAATCACCATCGTGCCAAGGCCGATGCCGCCCGCGCCCATACGCGGCCCGCCCGCGATCGTTGGACCCTGGCCGCGCCGATCCTCGATATTTTCGGACGACTGGAGTTCTTCCCATTTCATATTCGCGCGCTCCAACCGGCGCCCAGGGGCGCTACTGACTGCTATTTAAGCGAGCTTGCCGGCTCTGGGTAGAGTAGTAAAGAGCCGCGACGCGCGCGGCCTGCGGCCCCCAGCTGGGGTCACGCAAAAGAACACGCGCGTAGACAGCCCCAAAATACCGGCGCCCTCTCATGATGAACATGCGTGCAGATTCAAGTAAGATACAAATAATCGTGAGCGTTATTCATCATTATTTCATCTATATTATCGTCGTTTCTTATGTTGCAGCGGCGCTTTGGCCGGCAATGGGGCTGAAGATTCGCAGCTTCGAATTCAGTTCGCGCGATCTGGTTCCCGTGCAATTGAATGTTTCGCTGCCAACGATGATGTTAGCGCTCTTACTCTTCAATGCCGGATTCGCCGCCAGAACCGGCGACATCAAAAACCTGCTCAACCGACCGAAGTTGTTGGTGTCTGGGCTGGCGGCGAACATTGTCGTTCCGCTCGCATTTATCGCCGCAATGAGCGCCACGCTGACCCTTTGGCACAACCCCCAGGAGGTTCAACAAATCCTCGTAGGACTGGCCCTGATCGCCTCCATGCCAATTGCCGGCGCCTCGACAGCCTGGTCTCAAAACGCCAATGGCAATCTCGCATTGAGCCTGGCGCTGGTGTTGCTGACGACGCTGCTCAGTCCGATCGTGACGCCGTTCGTTTTCCACGGAGTCGGATACATGACGATCGGGGATTATTCCGAAGACCTGCATGAGCTCGCTTCCCGCGGCGCATTCGCCTTTCTCGGCGCTTGGGTGATTCTGCCGACGGTTTTGGGGCTTGCGGTCAACAGACTCGCGGGCCAAGCCCGCGTCGTAGCCGCGAGCCCTTACTTGAAGATCGCCAATATGACTGTCCTGGCGCTCCTCAACTATTCCAACGCAGCATTGGCGTTGCCGAATGTCGTCGCTCGGCCCGACCTCGATTTTTTAGGCGCGATTTTGGCGATCGTCGGCGGCTTATGCTTCGTTATGTTCGGCGCCGGCTATGGACTGTCGCGCGCTTTAAGCGCCAGTCGAGCAGATACGGCTTCGATGATGTTTGGCCTGGGCATGAACAACAATGGCGCCGCGCTAGTGCTCGCCTCAATGGCCCTAGCCGAACACCCCGAAGTGATGCTGCCGGTCATCTTCTATAATCTGATCCAACATTTTGCAGCGTCTTTCGTCGATCGCGCAGTTTCTTGACAGACTCGCACGAAATCTTAGCGGCGGCTCAAGGCGCGCCCCATTCGACCGGCCATTCTTCCCGCAGCCGGCCGCCGAGCCGCACCGGCGCGATCATCGCCGCGAGTCCGTCGGCGCGTATCTCCGCCGCCACGCCGCAGAAGGTCGCCTCGCCATTCGCGGGTTCGTAGCGCGCGCCTGGCGTCTTGCGCAGGAAGCGGCGCAGCGGCTCCTCCTTGTCCATGCCGACGACGGAATCATAATCGCCGGTCATGCCGGCGTCGGTCTGATAGGCGGTGCCGCCCGGCAGGATCTGCGCGTCGGCGGTCGGCGTATGGGTGTGCGAGCCGACCACCAGGGATGCGCGGCCGTCGACGAAATGCGCCATCGCCATTTTCTCGCTCGACGCCTCGGCGTGCATGTCGATGATGATGGCGTCGCAGCCGACGCCCAGCGGACAGGCGCCGAGTTCGCGCTCGATCGCCGCGAAAGGATCGTCGAGCGCATCCATGAACACGCGGCCCATCGGGTTGACGACGAGCACCTGCCGCCCGCCGCCCGCGGAGAAGACGCCGGCGCCGCGCCCCGGCGTTCCCGGCGGGTAATTGATCGGGCGCAAAAGCCGGGGCTGACGTTCGATGAAGACGAGCGCCTCGCGTTGGTCGAAGGCGTGATTGCCGAGAGTCACGCAATCCACGCCAAGGCCGAGCAATTCGTCGCAGATCGCTTCGGTGATGCCGAACCCTCCGGCGGCGTTCTCGCCATTGGCGACGACGAAGTCGAGCGCCCATTTTTCGCGCAGTCGCGGCACGAATCGCGACATCGCCGCGCGGCCGGAACGGCCCAGCACGTCGCCGATGAAGAGAAAGCGGAGCGGCCCAGATTTCGACATGGACCGTCTTAGCCTGCGCGCGCCACGAGAGCAAAGCGACGCGGCGGTTGCGCGGCGGCGCGGCGTTTCATAACTGGGGCGGGCTGATGTAACATCCCTTTCCATTGAAAGCGCCGCCGCACATGCAAGACGCCGCCGAACGCCCCGCCGTCCTGACGCAAAGAGAAGCGCCGGCGCGGCCTTACGTCGTTTTCGAAGACGGCCGCGGCGGCGGGCAGGCGCTGTTGTTCGACGCGCCGGAGGAGATCATCGTCGCGCGCGCGGCGGATGAGGTCTCGGCAGCCTTTGAACGAATGGAGGCGGCGACGAGACGCGGCCTCTATCTCGCCGGCTACGCCGGCTATGAGCTTGGCTACGCCCTGGAGCCGAAATTCGCGAACCAAGCGGCGCCGACGGCGCGGACGCCGCTTCTTCTGTTCGGCGCATTCCGGGCGCCTCGGCCCTGGTCGCTACCGCCGGCTGAAAGCGCCGCGCCGAACATTCCGCTTTCGCCCGCCTGGACGCAGGAAGATTACACGAGCCGCTTCAACAAGTGCCGCGACTATATTTTCGCCGGCGACGTCTATCAGATCAATCTCACCTTCCCGCTGTACGGGCGCTATGACGGCGATCCGCTTGCGCTCTACCGCGGCCTGCGCAAGCGCCAGCCGGTCGCTTATGGCGGCGTCGTGGCGCTGGAGGATGAAACCGTCGTCTCGCTGTCGCCGGAAGTGTTCTTCGAGGCGCAGGGCCGCGATATCCGCGCGCGCCCGATGAAGGGCACGGCGCAGCGCGGCGCATTGCCGACCGAAGACATGGCGCGCGCGCAATATCTCGTCGAAGACGAAAAGTCGCGCGCCGAAAATCTGATGATCGTCGATCTCTTACGGAACGATCTCTCTCGCCTTGCCGTCGTCGGCACGGTGAAGGTCACCGATCTCTTCACCATCCAGACCTATCCGACGCTGCATCAAATGACATCTGGCATCGAGGCGCGGCTGCGCGACGAGGTGAGTTTGAAGGATGTGTTTACCGGACTTTTCCCTTGCGGCTCGGTGACCGGCGCGCCGAAGATTCGGGCGATGGAGATCATTCGCGATCTCGAATGCGCGGCGCGCGGCGTCTATTGCGGGGCGCTCGGCGTCATCGCGCCGGACGGCGACATTCGCTTTAATGTCGCGATCCGCACGCTGACGATTTTTCCGGGCGGCGACCTCGTCTGCAATGTCGGCTCCGCCATCGTGGCCGATTCCCGCGCGCGCGAAGAGTATGAGGAATGTCTGATCAAGGCGCGCTTCCTGACGGGCGCGAGAGCGACTTCGGCCTGATCGAAACGCTGCTGTGGACGCGCGGCGAAGGCTTTTCTTTGCTGCCCGAACATCTCGCGCGGCTCGCCGCTTCGAGCGCGGCGCTCGGCTTCGTCTATGAGGAAGCGGGCGTGCGCGGCGCGCTGAACGCCGCCGTCGCGCAAGCCGCGAGCGAGCGCCTTCGCTTGCGGCTGGTGCTTGCACGCGACGGGACGATCGAAACCAGCGTCACGCCGATGGAACCGATTTCGCCCGACGCTGTCTGGCGGGTTTCGGTCGCCGAGCGGCGCTTTTCCTCCGCCGATCCTCTGTTGCGCCACAAGACGACGCGGCGCGCGCTTTATGAAGACGCGCTCACTGATGCGGCGCAGCGCTGCGGGGCCGATGAAGTTCTCTTTCAAAACGAGCGCGGCGAGCTTTGCGAAGCGGCGCGCTGCAACCTCTTCGTTCCGCAAGGCGAAGTCTTGCTTACTCCGCCGCTTTCCTGCGGCCTGCTGCCGGGAACGCTGCGCGCAGCGCTGATTGCACACGGGCGCGCCCGCGAATCGATCCTGCGGCTTGAAGATCTTTCGCAATCGGAATTTTTCCTCGGCAATTCGGTGCGCGGGCTCATTCGCGCGCGGCTTGTCGATTGGGGATGAGCGGCCCGCCTCTCCTCTCGCTCAACCATGCCGCCAGACTTTAACTGCTGATAGGAGGAGAATGCCTGCCAGCAGCGGCGGCAGGATCGCGCTCGGAACAATGCCGAGCGCCAGTCCTCCAATGAATGCGCCGACGACCGAGCCAAGCGCCATGACCAGGAGGAACAATCGGTTCCGTGCAAGCACGGCGAAACTCCGGTCAAGACTATAGCGGGCGAATCCCACCATCATCGTCGGTAGGCTGATCGCCAGCGAGAGACTTCCCGCGAGTTTGATATCCTCGCCGAACAGCAGCACCAGAGTCGGAATCAGCAGTTCGCCTCCCGCCACGCCGAGAAGCGATGCGACGACGCCAATCGCGAATCCCGCCGCCGTCCCCGCAACGATCCGAAGGCCGCCGGTGGCCAGCACCTGACCATCGGCGTGCTGATGGTGCCCGAACAGCAGCAGCGCGGCGATGCCCACCAGCAAAAGGGCGATGACGCGGTAGAGCGTCGCTGAGCTGATGCGGGTCGCCCAGCCAGCCCCAAGCCACGCGCCGAGCAGGCTCCCGCCAAGCAGATTCAGAACAACAGGCCACTCAGCGGCGACGTCCGCCAACGGCACGGTCGCGGCCCTGAAAGGCAATGCCGAAGCCACGACGATCAGGCTTGTCGCTTTATTGACAATCACCGCTTGAAGAGCAGGAAACCGAAATGCGCCGATCAGAAGCGGCAGCCGAAACTCGGCGCCGCCCAAACCGATCAGACCGCCGAGGATTCCGATGACTGTCCCGCAGCCGAACGCCGCCGCTTTGTTGTTCCGCACGCTCGCCTCCAGTTGTTCCGCCGCCGGCAGGGAACATGCGACCGGAGCGAGCCACGGACGCGACCATTTGATTTGGCGCATTATTGAAAAATCACGTCTGCCCCGGCTTCAGTCGATAGAAGATATGCCTGCCGATGACATCCATCTTTCTGAGCGCGCGCGCCCAGCGCGGATGAACGTAATTGGCGTGGTAATGCGTCGAGCGGCCGACATCGGAAATATAGGTGCGGCCGACCATGACTTCCTTGGCGACGCGCACCGCCTGTTCCCAGGCGTCGCCTTCGGTGATGCGCAGCGATCTGCCCTCGCAGGCGAAGGAGAACTGGCAGCCGCGATAGCGATGGCGGTTCTGATAGACGACGCCGCAGACGCTTGCCGGATAGAGTCCGCTCTGGACGCGGTTGAGCACGACCTGCGCGACGGCGGCCTGCCCCGCCTCGGGCTCGCTGCGGGCCTCGAAATAGACCGCCTCGGCGAGGCACCGGGTCTCGCGCCCGAGCTTCTCCGGATCGATCGAGGCGACATAATCGGGCCGCGACGCGCTCTGGTTTTTGCCGGGAGCGGACAGCGCCAGCGTCGCGCCTTGGAAAGACGAGACTTCTATCGGCACGGCGTCGGGCTGCGCCGGCGTCGACGACCCCAGCGCGACGGCGCGCGGCGTTTGAGGGCTGGCGCCGTGCAGCGCGCGCTCAGTCAGCGCCTCCCGACCAGCCTCGCGCGGGAGGTCGGCGGCGGGGGGCGTCGAGATCGATGAGCTTTGCGACGGCGAGGCGGCGGCCGTCGACTTTTGCGTGGTCGCCGGCTCGGCGGGAGCGCCGGCGTCGACTTCTTCTAGCGCTTCGTCGCCGGGCGTTCTGCCGCGCGGCGCGAGCGGCGTCGGCGTCGGCCGCGTCGACTTGCCCTCGATGCCGAAGGACAGCGTCGGCGACTCGTTCAGTCCCAGATTGGCGGGTTTTTGCCGGCGCGTCTCGAAACCTGGCCGCATGGCGACCACCGGATCGCCCTTGTGCCGCCGGTCGACCTGGGGAAAATTCTTCACGTCGGGCTTGAGATCGACATGCGGCTCGCGCTCGTCGGGGTCTTTCGCGTTCTCCTGGACGCCTCCGACGATGAGCCGCGCCTCCTCGATCCTGGCGCGCGTCTCGCCATAGAAACCGTAGTCGCCGCTCGCCGCCTCGCTGAAGCCGATCGTCAGCGCGCCCGGCGCGCGCGCCGCGAGCGGCGAAACCTTCCAGTCGGTGGTCGGATCCTGGCCGGCGGCGGCGGTGAAGGACACCAGCATGCCGACGCCGAGCGCCCAGGGCGCCGTTACGCTGACGACCCAGGGCGCCACCCCTCTGCGTGCGGAACGCGCTCTCGACTGACGACGCATAGACCAGCTCACCTGCGACGACGCGTCTCGCAAGGCGCCGCGATTCGCGCTGCCCCGGATGCGATCTTTGGCAAATCTTATCGGTCATTAGGCTTGCGGAACCGTTGCCGGCGGCAAGGCGACAACGTGCCAGAATGACGCAACTAACCGCCTATTCGCCGATGAGATGAAGGGTGATCTCGCGCCGATGCGCGCTGCGGCGGTGTTCGAAAAGGAAAACGCCCTGCCAGGTTCCGAGCGCCAATGCGCCGCCGATCAGCGGAATCGAGAGCTGCGTCTGGGTGAGCGCGGCGCGGATATGCGCCGGCATGTCGTCGGGGCCTTCGGTATCATGGGCGTAAGCGGCCGCTTCCGGCGCGAGCCTTGCGAAGACGGCTTCGAGATCGCGCAATACGGTCGGATCGGCGTTTTCCTGAATGAGCAGCGAGGCGGAAGTGTGCCGGCAGAAAACCGTCAGCAGTCCCTGCGTCATGCGGGCGTCGCGCGCAAAGTCGCGAATGTTCATGGAGAATTCGTAAAATCCGCGTCCCGAAGTCTCGATCCGCAGCATTCGGCTTGTTTGTCGCATGGGGCGAATGTGCGAAGACGCATGGGAAAGTCCAGCCCCGCGCGCTTGTGTTGTTCGCGCGCGCAGGTTAAGCGCCGCAGGAGATGGAAGCTTTCATGTCTCAACTGATCGATACGCTGACGAACTGGGCCGCGTCCGACACGGGAAAGGCGGTCGGCGGGGCGGCGCTGACGGCGCTCGCCTGGGCGGAGGCCTCGACGGTGGTGGGCGCGGCCTACATGAAACGGATGATTCCGTTGCGCATTACGGCGATGCTCGGCAATGTGCTCGGCGTGACCTTGGGGCTCATCATCGCCAGCCCGCCGACGATCGCCAAACATGCGATCAATCTGCCGCTGAACTTCACCCGCATGCGCGAAATGCGGCGGCTGATCGCCAGCGTGCGCGAAGCCAACGGCTCCGATTTGAACATCGAATGGCTGAAGCCCTTCATGCATCCGCGCACGCTGCGACGCGGCGATGCCGTCTTCCTGAAGGGCGACGAAGCCGACGAAGCCTTCGTCGTCGTCGAGGGACGGGTCGAAATCGTCGAGCGCGGCGCCGTTCTTTCGCCCGGCGATATTTTTGGCGAAATGGCGCTTTTCACGACCAAGGGAAGGCGCACCGCGACGGCCCGCTGCAGGAGCGACGTGAGCCTGCTCGTCATCACCTATGAGCAGTTCGAACAGCTCTATTTTCAAAACCCCGAGTTCGGCCTTTATCTCGTGCGGCTGATCGTGCGCCGTTTCGAGATGAACCATCGCGACGAAGAGCTGGAGAGCGCGTGAGGGAACGGCGGAGCGCGCGCGAATCGTGCGCCATGTCGAGCCGCGTCCGGCAATGTGGGACGAGTTCTGGTTTCCTAGCGCGTCATGCCCGCGCTTGTCGCGGGCATCCACGCAAGGCCGCCGCGCATAAGGGCGTGGATGGCCGGGACAAGCCCGGCCATGGCGGCGAAGAGACGTCGCGTCACATCGTGACGGCCGCCGCAGCAAAGCGCCGAATGTCCGAGCGCTTGCAAATCAAGTTTAGCGCCGATAATCGACTCATCGCCATCGCCCGAACTCGATCGCGCGGTCGCCGCCGCCTATGGCTGCCCGGAGGATATTTCGACCGAGAACGCGCTCGCGAAGCTGCTGGAGCTGAACCTCGAACGGTCTGGCTAAGCTACTGTCATTATTAAATTTTTTTTGCAAGAACCGCTTGTCTGCGAATTGAGTCGGCCCACATCTTGGGCACATGTCGCCCGCCGCATCGATGACGGCGCGAAGCGCCGATCGCGGCGTGGCCAATCAGCAAAATGGAGGGTCTGATATGGCGCTCGCAGTGCATAGTGGAGCGGAGATCGGCAAGATCGTCATGTGGGTCGCCGCCTTCGCCTTCTTCGTGGTGGTCGCGCTTACCTGGATCCCGGACTGGGTGGCGCCGCAAGGCGAACAAGGTGGGTCCGACGTCGGCCGCACCGTGAAAATGATCAAATAGAAAAGCCGATGAATGCGAAAGGCGCCGCCTATCCGCGGCGCCTTTTGTTATCGCGCGCCTTACGCCGTGCTCACGGCCTTCTCGCCGAGCGCCGCCTGCGCCGCCGCCAGCCGCGCGATCGGCACGCGGAACGGCGAGCAGGACACATAGTCGAAGCCGATCTGGTCGAAGAAGGCGACGGAAACCGGATCGCCGCCATGCTCGCCGCAGACGCCGAGCGTGATCGTCGGATTCGCGGCGCGGGCGCGAGCGCAGCCGAGCCGCACAAGCTCGCCGACGCCTTCCTGATCGATGGTCACGAAGGGATCGGCCGGCAGCAGCCCCTTTTCGACATAGGCGTTGAGGAAGGATCCCGCATCGTCGCGCGAAATGCCGAGCGTCGTTTGCGTGAGGTCATTGGTGCCGAAGGAGAAGAAATCCGCCGACGGCGCGATGTCGCCGGCGCGCAGCGCGGCGCGCGGCAGTTCGATCATCGTGCCGACGTGATAATTCGGCCTGATCCCGGTCTCGTCCTCGACGAGCTTCGCCATTTCGGCGACGCGCGCCTTGACGAGATCGAGTTCGGCGCGGGCGAAGACGAGCGGCGCCATGATCTCGATGTCGACCGGTTCGCCGGTGGAGAGCGAGGCTTCGATCGCCGCCTCGAAGATCGCCCGCGCCTGCATGTCGACGATCTCGGGGAAAATCACCGCGAGCCGCACGCCGCGAAAGCCGAGCATCGGATTGAATTCGGAAAGCTGCGCGGCGCGACGGCGCAGCTTCACCGGATCGGCGCCCATCGCCTTCGCCACGGCGCCGATCTCCGAATCCGAATGCGGCAGGAATTCATGCAGCGGCGGATCGAGCAGGCGGATGGTGACCGGCAGGCCCGACATGATTTCGAACAGCTGCTTGAAATCCTCGCGCTGCATGGGCAAGAGCTTCGCCAGCGCGAGGCGGCGGCCCTCTGTGTCGTCGGCGAGAATCATTTCGCGCACCGCGACGATGCGCTCGCCTTCGAAAAACATGTGTTCGGTGCGCGCGAGGCCGATGCCTTCGGCGCCGAAGCGGCGGGCGGCGCGGGCGTCTCCGGGCGTCTCGGCGTTGGCGCGAATTTTCAGGCGCCGCTTCTGGTCGGCCCAGGACATCAGCACGGCGAATTCGCCGGTGAGCTCCGGCCGCTGCATCTTCACCTCGCCGGCGATGACCTGGCCGGCCGAGCCGTCGATGGTGATGCGCTCGCCCTTGCCGAAGCGCTTGCCGGCGACGGTGAAACTCTGGTCCTCATAGTCGATGCGCAGCGCGCCGGCGCCGGTGACGCAGGGCTTGCCCATGCCGCGCGCCACGACGGCGGCGTGCGAGGTCATGCCGCCGCGCGCGGTCAGAATGCCTTCGGCACCATGCATGCCGCCGATGTCCTCGGGACTCGTCTCGATGCGCACGAGAATGATCTTGCGGCCATTGGAGGCGAGCTTCGCCGCCTCTTCCGGATCGAAGACGATTTCGCCGACCGCCGCGCCCGGCGAAGCGGGAAGTCCCGTCGCCAGAATATGGCGCTTCGCCGCCGGATCGATGGTCGGATGCAGCAATTGTTCGAGCGACTGCGGCTCGACCCGCGTGATCGCCTCATCCTTGCCGATCAGGCCCTCGCGGGCCATGTCGACGGCGAGTTTCAGCGCCGCGCGCGCGGTGCGCTTGCCGGCGCGCGTCTGCAGCATCCATAATTTGCCGCGCTCGACGGTGAACTCCATGTCCTGCATGTCTCGGAAATGGCGTTCGAGCTTGTCGGCATATCCCTTGAACTCGGCGAAAATCGCCGGCATCGCCGCTTCGAGCGACACTTTCTCGAAGCCGGAGGCGTGGCTCGCCGACTGCGTGATCGGCTGCGGCGTGCGAATGCCGGCGACGACGTCCTCGCCCTGGGCGTTAATGAGATATTCGCCATAAAGTTCGCGCACGCCGGTGGAAGGGTTGCGGGTGAAGGCGACGCCGGTCGCCGATTGGGCGCCCATATTGCCGAACACCATCGCCTGGACATTGACCGCGGTGCCCCAGCTTTCGGGAATGTTGTGCAGGCTGCGATAGACGACGGCGCGGTTGTTCATCCAGGATGAAAATACCGCCTTGATCGCGCCCCACAATTGCTCGCGCGGGTCCTGCGGAAAGCTTTTGTCCGCCAGCCTTTCGACGATCGCCTTGTATTGGGCGGCGACCTTGCGCCAATCGTCGGCCGAAAGCTGCGTATCGAGCGCGAAACCCCTGCTCTCCTTAAAATGCTCCAGCGCGTCCTCGAATTCGTGATGTTCGACGCCGAGCACGACGCTCGAATACATTTCGATGAAGCGCCGGTAGCAGTCCCAGGCGAAACGCTCGTCGCCCGATTTGCGCGCAAGCGCATCGACCGTCTCGTCGTTGAGGCCGAGATTGAGCACCGTGTCCATCATCCCCGGCATCGAGGCGCGCGCGCCTGACCGCACCGAGACGAGCAGCGGCCACTGAGGGTCCTCGAAGGCGTGTCCGGCGACGCGGCCGATTTCGGCGAGCGCGTCGTCGACCTGGCCGGCGAGATCGGCGGGGAAGGTCTTGCCGTTGGCGTAAAAATAGGCGCAGACCTCGGTGGTGATGGTGAAGCCCGGCGGCACCGGCAGGCCGAGCGCGGCCATTTCCGCGAGATTGGCCCCCTTGCCGCCCAACAGCTCCTTCATCGACGCCGACCCTTCCGACCGACCGGCGCTGAAACTGTAAACCCACTTAGTCATAGGTATTTTCGTCCGGCGAAAGAGGCGGGCGGCGAACGCGCGCCTGGCGTCATGGGCGCTTCCAGCCGGCGCTTGAGCGGCCGCCGACGCCCCGCCAGCGCGGACCATCAAGCGCGCGGGAAATTACGCTCAAATAACGCGCGCCGACAAGTTGGCGCATCGCGCCGTGGGCGCTATTTTGGCCGCCGACCGAAGAATTCAGCCGGGGCCGCGTCGATGAAAAGCGAAGAGGATGAGGCGCCGCGCCGCCCCGCGGCATTCGAGATCGGCCAGCCGCTCGATCTTCTCTCCATCGCCGAAATCGACGAACGCATCGAGAGGCTGCGGCAAGAAATCGCGCGGCTCGAGACCGCCCGCGCGGCGAAACAGGCGGCGAGCGCCGCCGCCGACGCGTTTTTCAAGAAATGAACGCTCCGTCCGCGACGCTCGAGCATCCGGCGTCGCCGTTGACCGAAACCCCTACCCCGCCGCTTGACAGAGCCCGCAGCGATCTCTCTCAAATTCCGCCATAGCAGGCGCCGGGTCCACCGCCCTACCGTAGCGGGGGAAGGCCTTCATCTCCCACTTTCCGCCTCCACATGCCGATAAGGTTGCCAGCAGAAGGAGGGCAAATCCTATGCGAAGACGTCTCACGTAGGTCACTTCGTGGGCTAATGAACGTGCTCAACTCAGAACGGCTTGCTCCACTTGACGGCGCATCCCGCAAACGCCGACACAGCAACAGCAATTATAAAAACTTTGACCAACCATAAATAATAGTTATTCATCGGCGAACCCAAGGTTGAGAAACGCAAATGCAAAGTGCCGAAGCGACGCTTTACAGTCAAGCAATTTTAAGCGCATCGCTGATTCGCTCGGCATAGAATTTCGGCGGCTTTATTCCATTGTGCGCTTGACAAATTCCGCTCGCCCGTGTGCTTGTCCGCGCGAAACGCTGGGTTTCGCTGCCGGAGGCTTACTCCCTCCCGAGAGATAAAATGCATCGCTACCGTTCGCATAATTGTGGCGCGCCCAGTGAGGCGCTCGTCGGCGAAAAAATCCGCCTCTCCGGCTGGTGTCACCGCATTCGCGACCATGGCGGCGTGCTGTTCATCGACCTGCGCGACCATTACGGGCTGACGCAATGCGTCGTCGATCCGGATTCTCCGGCCTTCGCGCAGGCAGAGAAATTGCGCTCGGAATGGGTGGTGCGGCTCGACGGCGAGGTGCGCAAGCGTCCGGCCGGCACGGAAAATCCCGACATGCCGACGGGACAGGTCGAAATTTACGTCGGCGAGATCGAAGTCCTTGGTCCCGCCGCCGAACTGCCGCTGCCGGTTTTCGGCGACCAATCCTATCCGGAAGACACGCGCCTCAAATACCGCTTCATCGATCTGCGTCGCGAGAAGCTGCATCGAAACATCATGCTGCGCGGCCGCATCGTCGATTCGATCCGCACGCGCATGAAGCAGGCGGGGTTCTTCGAGTTCCAGACGCCGATCCTGACCGCCTCCTCGCCGGAGGGCGCGCGCGACTTCCTCGTGCCTTCGCGCCTGCATCCGGGAAAATTCTACGCGCTGCCGCAAGCGCCGCAGCAGTTCAAGCAGCTCATCATGGTCGCGGGCTTCGACCGCTATTTCCAGATCGCGCCCTGTTTTCGCGACGAAGACGCGCGCGCCGACCGTTCGCCGGGAGAGTTCTACCAGCTCGATGTCGAAATGAGCTTCGTCACCCAGGACGACGTGTTCGAGGCGATGGAGCCGGTGCTGCGCGGTCTCTTCGAGGAATTCGCCAACGGAAAGACCGTCACGCAGAAATTCCCGCGCATTTCCTTTAGCGAGGCGATGCTGAAATATGGGACCGACAAGCCGGACTTGCGCAATCCGCTGCTTATCGCCGACGTGTCCGACGAATTCGCCAAAGAGGACGTGAGCTTCAAGGCGTTCAAGGGCAAGACCGTGCGCGCGATACCGGCGCCGGGCGCCGCCGCGCAGCCCCGCAGCTTCTTCGACAAGTTGAACGACTGGGCGCGCAGCGAGGGCGCGCCGGGCCTCGGCTATGTGATTTTCGAAGAAGAAAACGGCGCGCTCGCCGGCAAGGGGCCGATCGCGAAGTTCATTCCCGCCGACGTTCAGACCGCGATCGCGGCCAACGCCGGCGTCGAGGCTGGCGACGCTGTGTTCTTCTCGGCCGGCGAAGAGACGGCGGCGGCCAAACTCGCCGGCATGGCGCGGCTGCGCATCGGCGACGAACTCGGCGTGTCGAAGAAGGACGTGTTCGAATTCTGCTGGATCGTCGACTTCCCGATGTATGAGTGGAACGAGGACGAAAAGAAGATCGACTTTTCGCATAATCCCTTCTCGATGCCGCAGGGCGGGCTCGACGCGCTCGATACGATGAACCCGCTCGACATCAAGGCGTGGCAATACGACATCGTCTGCAATGGCGTGGAATTATCCTCGGGCGCGATCCGCAACCATCGTCCCGACATCATGCGCCGCGCTTTCGAGATCGCCGGCTATGGCGAAGACGTGCTGATCGACAAGTTCGGCGGCATGTATCGCGCCTTCCAATATGGCGCGCCGCCGCACGGCGGCATTGCGCCCGGCGTCGACCGCATCGTCATGCTGCTCGCGGAAGAGGAAAATCTGCGCGAGGTGACGCTCTTCCCGATGAACCAGCGCGCCGAGGATCTTTTGATGGGCGCGCCGTCGGAGCCGACGATGAAGCATTTGCGCGAATTGCACATCAGGCTGAATCTGCCTGAGGCGAAAGGGGCCTGAGCCCCTTCCGCATCACGCCGCCTCATCACATCCGCGAGATGTAAACGCCCGCATCCCCGAAGCCGACAACGTCGGCCCGGCCGTCCGCGGCGATATTTGTAAGAAAACGCGGATGCCTGTCGACGCGCCAGCCGCCGGCGACGGCGCCGTAATTGGTAATGACGAGGCCCGGCGCCTCGAACGCGCCGCCGCCAAGGTTGCGCGAAATATAGACGCCCGCATCGCCGAAGCCGACAATGTCCGGCAGCCCGTCGCCCGTGGTATCGGCGAGGAAGCGCGGATGCATGTCGGTTCGCCAGCCGCCCGCATTGTAACCGAAATTGTTGACGACGAGTTGGGGCGCGGAGAATGTGCCGTCCGCCTTGGCAAGCGAAACATAGACGCCGGCATTGCCGAAGCCGACAATATCTGCGCGGCCGTCGCCATTGACGTCGATGACGAAACGCGGATGCATGTTCACGCGCCAGCCGCCGGCATTGTAACCGAAATTGTTGATCACGAGCTGCGGAGCCGCATAGGAGCCGTCGGCTTGCGCGCGCGAAATGTAGACGCCCGCATCGCCGAAGCCCACAATATCCAGCCGGCCGTCGCCCGTCGTATCGGCGAGGAAGCGGGGATGCATCTCGACGCGCCAGCCGCCGGCATTGTAACCGAAATTGTTGACGACGAGTTGCAGCGGCGAGAAGGATCCGTCGGCTTGCGCGCGCGATACATAGACGCCGGCATTGCCGAAACCGACAATATCCGCGCGGCCGTCGCCATCGATGTCGGCGATCAAGCGCGGATGCATGTTCACGCGCCAGCCGCCGGCATTGTAACCGAAATTGTTGATCACGAGCTGCAGCGCAGAGAACGAGCCATCCGCCTGCGCGCGCGACAGCCAGACGCCGTCATTGCCAAAGCCGACAATGTCGGCGCGGCGGTCGCCGGTCGTGTCAGCGGCAAAGCGCGGATGCATTTCGGTTCGCCAGCCGCCGGCGTCGTAACCGAAATTATTGATCACCAACTCGGGAGTCTCGAATCGACCGTCGCCTAGCGCGCGCGACAGCCACACGCCGGCGTTGCCGAATCCGATGATGTCGGCAAAGCCGTCTCCCGTCGTGTCGGCGAGAAGTCGCGGATGCATCTCCGTACGCCAGCCGCCCGCCACATAGCCGAAATTGTTGACGACGCGCTGCGGCGCCCAGCCGAGATGGCTCGGCGTGTAATTGCACATCGAGAAAGTGTTGGCCTTCATCAGGCAGGCGATACCGCCGCCGCTGGCGCAGTTTTCACAGTTGCCGTTGACGAGGCCGAAGCGCCCCCAGCCCCCGCCACAATTGCAGCCGCTGCTCGCATATTCGTCGGGACAGTTGAAAATATGGCCAGTCTCATGCGCGAAGACGCGGTCGATATTGTCGGGACCCCAACCGTCATTGTTGTAATCCATTACAATGCGCGGTCCGCCAATGCTTGCATAAGCGAAATGCCCGACCGGATATTTTGTAAAGAATCCGCAATAGGTCCATCGCGTGCCGAAGCGGGTGCGAATGTCCTCAATATAGGCCAGAACGCCGTTCCAGTCGGCGCTATAGCCGAGCGCGCCCATGGCGGGATCGCGCCACAGGGCTTCTAGATCGGGCGCGGCCGGATTTGCCGGAGTTGCGAGATCGACGACCTGGATGTCGTAGGAGAAACTGATCCCCGCGAGCGGGTTGGTCGTTGCGTAATAACCCAGGCCGTTCTGGACCTCGGCGACGACCTTCGTCCGCTCGGCGTCGGAAAATTTCAGCGCGGCGGTCGGGCCTTGCACGATGATAACGCCGACCGCGATCGAACCTTCCATATAAGCGCTCGTCGGGCCGGCGGCGCGCGCCCCAATCGTTCGCGCTGCGCGGGGCGTCGGCACGACGGAGGTGCAGCTGATGTTCCAGTTCTCGCGGTCGCGCGGTCGGTTCTGCTTCGCCGTGCGATAGGCCGCCGACTCGCGCAGTTGCAGCGCTTCGAGACCGGCCCGCTCGATATCAGTCAGGCCCGCAGAGGGAACGGGCGCCGACGGCGCGGCGCGCGTGAGCGCCGCGACTTGCGACGTCGCCATGATCGAGAGTCGTCCATAATGGTGGATGGCCCGGCCCGCCGCGGGAGCGGCGCGCGCCGCCGCCTCGCCTTCCAGAACTGCCCATTCTGTAACCCGAAGATCGCCTGCCATTTAAACCTCCCTGAAATTGCCTGCGCGTGCGCAGGCGGCTTGCAAATTACTTTTCGCGTGGGCGATCCGGCGGTTCGAAACCGGGCGCATCCCAGTTGAGCCCTTCGCCCCGGCGCGTTTTTGGCCTGACGCGCTCAACCCAGGCGGAAACGAACAGATGTTCGGAAGGAGTGAGATCGGGAATGAGGTCGCGGGGATCATCCGCGCGAACATGCTGGACGCCGGGAATTGCGCGCGCGCGCTCCATGGCGCCGGGCTCATTGCGAACGAGGGCCAATCGCGGCGAAAAAACTTGCGTGACGTGAACCGCTACGCGCAGCCGCGCGAGAACCTCCGTGGAACGGACAGAATCGATAACGACAAGAAATTCACGTTCCAAATCGGACATTAACAGCGCCTTGCAATGCAATTGGGAAACGGATGGCGAGCGGTTTCGTTCCCGCTACGACGCGAATTTTCGTTTCCCGGCATAAGCTTGAACGACAGCAATTCAACTGGGGATTTTGCAGGGACGTCAAACGTCGGTTACGCTTGACTTCAAAGAATATGCAACCAAAGGCTGCAAAACAGCGGAGAGACTTGAGGTCCAGACCGCCGCGCCAAGGCTGATATAATTCGCACAGGCAGGTGCGATATCCACGGCGACGCTTTGCGGAGTTGCAGATTTGTACAGCCCGCGCCAGACGGAAATTCTCGCGGCGATCGCCGAGGGACTCAACCTTCCGCGCAATGCATCGCATGTTCATGTCGATCAGACGCCAGGATACATCGACTCGCCAATCGAGGTTCATGACTTTGCAGTCGCGCTCATGGGGGCGATCGGCGCAACGGTCGCCTTTATCGGCGAGCGCCGCGGTCTCGGCGCGCAGAGGGTGAGCATCGATCGAAGACACGCCGGGCTGCTGTTCAACGAGATCGCTTATTTCTTTCAAAGCGGCTGGCAATTCGACATCAGCGCCGTTCATACGGCCGTGAATAACTTCTATCGCACCCGCGACGGCCGGCGCATCTTTTTCAATGGCGCCTACCAGCATCTGCGCGACGGCATATTGCGCTATCTCGGCTGCCCGAACGAACGCGACGCCATCGCCGAGAGCGTTGCGCGCTTCAATGCGCAAGAGCTTGAAGACGATCTTTCGGCGCTCGGGCTCTGCGCCGCTGTCCTGCGCAGCCCCGAGGAATGGCGCGCGCATCCGCAAGGCCGAGCAATCGCCGATGCGACGCCCATCGAACTTGTCCGGCAGGGCGACGCCTCGCCCGTTCCGCTCTCGTCCGCCGTCGCGCGGCCGCTCGAACGGCTTCGCGTCCTCGATTTGACGCATGTCGTCGCCGGGCCGACGATCGGCAAGCTGCTGGCGGAACACGGCGCCGACGTCATTCATTGCCGCAATCCATACCTCGACCACATACTCGGCTTCGATATCGACACGTCTTTCGGCAAGAAAACCGCGTATCTCGACCTGCGCGCCGACGCCGATCGCACCCGCGCATACGATCTCATTCGCGGCTGCGACGTTTTCGTGCAGGGATTTCGATGGGGATCGCTGACGGCGCGCGGATTTGGGCCCGAGGAGCTGTGGAGGGTCAATCCGCGGCTGATCTACGTCGAGGTCAATGCTTACGGCTTTCAAGGCCCCTGGGCCGAGCGGCGCGGCTGGGAACAGCTCGCCCAAGCGGCGACCGGCCTCGCCGCCGCGCACAGCGCGAAGCTCGACGAACCTGCGCTGATTCCCGCTTATTTCAATGATTACGGTTCAGGCTGCCTGGGCGCGCTCGGGGTGCTCGCCGCCCTGCTGCGCCGCGCCGAGGAAGGCGGTCGCTGGATTGTGCGGGCGTCGCTTGCCAAGACAGCGATGCTCGGCATGCGCTTCGCCGCCAATGTCGAAACGCCCGTTCCGATCGGCCAGGAGGACCTGAATCGCTATTTGGTCGATCAGGAGTCCCCTCTCGGCCTGTTGACGCGGGTTGCGCCGGCGATTCAGTTGGAAGCGGCCCCACCCTATGTCGATCGCGCGGGAAGCTTTCCAGGCTCCTCGACGCTCGACATTGGGTGGGGGCCTGATCCTACGACTCCCCGCCCGCCGCCGCACCGTCCGACGTCAATCTTTCAGCGGGGCGTCGCGCATATGCGCGGGCGGCAGATTCTATGAACGCCGACACAGTCAGTAGGTGTCGCGCATGTTATTGCTTCTGTTCTTACGGCTGCTGCCATAATAGCCGCCGCGGCTGGCGCGGCTTTCCAGCTCTTTGTTCATCAGCTTGAAGTTCTGGTCGAAGGTGAGATCGTAGCGCTTGCCGTCCTGACATCGCGCGTTGTCGACTTCGAATTTGCCGTCGTCAAATTCGAACTTGCCGCCGGAGCAGTTCATGTCCTTCATTGCCGAACGCAGGCTTGATGTCTCTTCGCGGGTGAGCCGACGATCGGCCTGAGCCGGCGTCGCCGCCGAGGCGACGAGTCCGAGAAGCGCGAAGAAAGTCGCCAGAATACGCATGGTGGAGTCCTTTCTCTTGCAGTTGCAACCGCAACCAAGCCGCGGCTGCGCCACGCTGCACAAAGGGCGAGCGACCAGCGCCCATATGAGGCGCGATCGGCGGCCGGAAAGGGCGCCCGGCGAATGTTTTGGCGCTTCGCTTGCCTCCCATGGCGCGCTCCCCTATAAGCGCCGCGGCGCTTGCGTTTCCGACACCCCTGGAGGCGAGCAGCGCCTTTTCTTTTGACTTGAAGGACACCGACATGGCCGAGACCAAGAAGCTCGCGGCCGCGGTGCGCAGCGGGACAGGCAAGGGGGCCGCCCGCAGCGTTCGCCGTGAAGGCCGCATTCCAGCAGTGCTCTATGGCGGCGGCGAAGCGCCGCGGCCGCTGTCGCTCGACGAGAAGAGCGTCTCTCAACTGATCTTCGCTGGGCACTTCCTCACGACGATTTTCGAACTCGACATCGAGGGCAAGAAAGAACGCGCGATCCCGCGCGACTATCAGCTCGACGTCGTCAAGGACACGCCGATCCATGTCGATTTTCTGCGCCTGAAACCGGGCTCGCGCCTGCGCGTGCAGGTGCCGGTTCATTTCATCAATCAGGAAGCGGCGCCCGGGTTGAAGCGCGGCGGCGCGCTCAACATCGTCTATCACACGGTGGAGATGTGGGTGCCGGCCGACAATATTCCTGAAGCCCTCACCGCCGACCTGACTGGCATGGACTTCAACGACTCTCTGCATATTTCGGCGATTCTGCTGCCGGAGGGCTGCAAGCCCACCAACCCGGACAAGAATTTCACTGTCGCGAGTCTGTCGCCGCCTGCGGGCGGCGGCGCCGAGGAGGAAGCTCCGGCAGCCGCGCCGGCGGCGGCGCCTGCGGCCGCTCCCGCCAAGGAAGAAAAGAAGAAGTAATGCTTCAAAGGTTGCCGTGATAATGGCCGGGTTCGCCCGGCCATTTTTGTGTCAGAGGCTCCCATGCTGCTCCTTGTCGGACTCGGCAATCCCGGACGCGCCTACGCCAAGAACCGGCACAATATCGGCTTCATGGCGCTCGAAGCGATCGCCAAGCGCCATGGCTTCCCGCAGGCGCGGGCGCGCTTTCAGGGCCTCGTCAGCGAGGGAACGATCGGCGGCGAACGGGTCATGCTGCTGGAGCCGCAAACCTACATGAACGAGAGCGGCCGTTCAGTCGGCGAGGCGACGCGTTTTCATAAGATCGGACTGGACGAGATTGTCGCAATTCACGACGAGCTCGATCTCGCGCCGGCTAAATGCCGGATCAAGACGGGCGGCGGCGTCGCGGGACATAACGGGCTGCGCTCGATCTCAGCGCATATCGGCAACGACTATAAGCGGCTGCGCCTCGGCATCGGCCATCCCGGCGACAAGACGCTCGTTCACTCTTATGTGCTGAATGATTTCGCCAAGAGCGAGGAGCCCTGGGTCGCCGCGCTGTGCGAAGCGATCGCCGACAACGCCGCGCTGCTCGTCAAGGGCGACGACGCCGGACTGCAGAACAGGCTGCATCTCGCTATGGACGCGAAAGGCTTCGGCGCCGTTAAGCGCGTTGGCGAAGCGTAGCGCGCGAGGCGCTCCGCCTCAGTCTCTGACCCCTTCAATTTGATGAAGGCCCAATGAACGGCGATTTCAGCGCCGGTTCAGTGGGCGCGTCGTAGACGTGAAGGCTCACGAAAAGGGATGCATTTCCTAAAAGGAGACTTGCCCATGAAACTCACAACAATGCTGGCCGTCGCCGCCCTGCTTTCCGCTCCCGTGCTGTCAAGCGCCGCTTTCGCCGCCACCGACTCAAACGAGCTGAGCGCTGCCGAATCGACTAAGACGCCGGCCGCGAAGCACAAGGGCGCAAAGCACCAAGGCAAGCACCATTCGAAACTGCAGGGAAAGCACTACGGCAGGAACGTCCATCATCCCATGAAGCATAAGTCGGCCTGAGCGGAGCCGTTTTAAACGCAGGCCGCGGCGACGAACGTTACCGCCGTTGCGGCCTTCATCCACAGCGCGATATGTCGCTCTTTCGCAAAATCCCACAAACCCCTATATTCAATTTGCCGTCGCTTGCGGCGGCTATGGCGATAAACGAACACCGCAATAAACCATTCGGACCCGGGGGCGGTACCCGGCGCCTCCACCCAAGCCCGTTAGAGCTGCGGGTTTCGGCGGGGGCGAAATAGGATCGACGAGGGCGTAAAGGGTGATTTTTCGCTCGGCATGATACCGCCGTTATCGGGTCAAACCTTATAGTTGCCAACGACAACTATGCTCCGGTGGCCGTCGCTGCGTAATGCAGCGCCCATACCGGGATCAAAGCCCTAGGGGTTTGCACTTCTAGGCGGGGTCCGGAGGCGCCTGGCAACAGAAGCCTCCACTTAACTCTTTTTCGCGCCGCGGCGACGCAAAGCGCGGCAATAAGATGGTCGGAAGCGGCAGCCTGACGACCATGCAGCTGGCGGTCTGGCGCGACGCAATGGCCAAGGACATTATTCGCTACGATCTTCTCGTCCAGGACGCCATGCGCGGGGTTATGCGCAAGGCGCTGAGCGACGTGGCCGAAAGCGGCTATCTGCCGGGCGATCACCACTTCACCATCAGCTTCCGCACCGACGCGCCGGGCGTAACGATCTCGCGTCGCCTTGCCGAGCAATGGCCGAAGGAGCTGACAATCATCCTGCAGCACCAATATTCGAATCTCGAAGTCGACGACGACGGCTTCGGCGTCACTTTGTCCTTCCGCTCGATCCCCGAGCATCTTTACGTGCCTTTCTCGTCGGTCACCGTCTTTGCCGATCCCGCGGTCGATTTCGGGCTGCGCTTCGAAGGCGCCGAAGACGGGGCCGAGGAGACGGAAGACGAGACGCCTTCCGTCGGTCCGAGCCTCGTCGCCAAAACGCCTGAGCCGGCGAAGGCGCCCAAGCCAGCCAAAGCAGAGTCCGGCAAGGTCGAACCCGCCAGGGTTGAACCGGCCAAGATTGAATCGGCCAAGATTGAATCGGTAAAGTCGGAGGCCGCCAAAGCCGCAGGCGGCGAGAAGCCGAGAAAACTCAGGACGGTCGAAGCGAAGGAAGACGGCGACGAAAAGGTCGTCTCGATCGACGCCTTTCGCAAAAAGCCCTGATGGGCGACATCGTCAATCTGCGGCGCGCGCGAAAGCAGCGCGCCCGCCGCGCCAAGGACGAGGCGGCGCAGGTCAATCGCGCGGCGCATGGCCGCAGCAAAGCAGAGCGCGAACTGACCGCCGCGCAGACGCGGCTGGAGGCCGTCAAGCTCGACGGCCATCGGCGCGCGCGCGATGCGGAAGACCAGGCGTGAGCGAGGCGCAAACGCCAATAGATCACGCTGCATTTGGGCGGATCGCCCAAATGCAGATGACGTGATCGATTCCAAAAGCATAGAGCGCGCTTTGCACGAAAAACCGGCGTCCACTTTTTCGCAGCGCGCTCTAAACGCCAACGCCCGCCGCATCGTCAAACATTCGGTCGTCATCGCCGGCCACCGCACCAGCGTCTCGCTGGAGGACGCCTTCTGGCGGGCGCTGAAAGATATCTCGGCGCAGGACGGCGTATCGCTCGCCGCGCTCATCTCCCGCGTCGACGCGGGTCGGGGGGAAGCAAATCTGTCCTCGGCGCTGAGGGTGTTTGTCCTCGAGCGGGCGTTGCAGGCGCACCCTTACCTCGAGGGGAGGGTCGGCGTGGAGCGGACTGACTAAACGGTCGACGCCGGCGCAGGCAATTCTTACCCTTCCTGCGCCTTTTGCGATGGCGCGACCCGCCTTTGGCGATCCTTACCCGTCACCGGAAAAGCCGCGGGCTCTCCCGCCTATCGGATCGAGTTCGGCGGAACGGGCGCGCCCGGCTCCCGGTCATAGGCTTGCCTTTCAGCCCCCGACAGCATCGCCGGATCATCTTCGACAAGCCTGTTGGCGGCGCGGTCGTCGCTCTGCTTAAGCGTGGCCGCGACCGGCGCCGCCCGCATGCCGGTGGTCGAGGCGAGCCAGCTCCGCCACTGGTCGGCCGAACCGTTGAAGGTGTTCTGGTCGACCGCGCCGGTGATTCCGGGAATGCGCCCGTCCGAGCGATATTGCCAGAAGGTCCATTTGCGGTCGCCGTAACGCACTTGCGGGTGGTATTTCGTCGAGCGCACCCAGATCGGATATTCCGACAGGGCACCCGAATGCAGGATCGCCTGATAGAAGTCGACCGATGAATAGATGATCGGCTTCTTGCCGTAGTGGCGCTCCATCTGCTCGAGCATCGCCTTCATGTCGCGCAGCACTTCCTCGCGATAAAGCGTGCGTTTGCAGGACCCCGACGTCGGCGTCGGCTCGACGTCGAGCACGGGCGGCAGCGCGTCCGGCTCGTTGGGCACGACGCTGGCGAAATTGCCGATCTCTTCGTGCGGCTGGCGGCACCAGTAAACGAAATGATAGGCGCCGCGCGGCACGCCGGCCGCCCGCGCCGCCGCCCAATTATAGGCGAATTTCGAGTCGACGCGGTCGCCGCCCTCGGTCGCCTTGATGAAGGCGAAGGAGACGCCGGCGTCCCTGACCTGCTCCCAGTCGATATTTCCTTGATATTTCGAGACATCGATGCCGTGGATGGCGAATTCAGCGCTGCGCGTGGCCGGGAAATTATGGAGTTCCGTCTCCGGCACGGCATAGGCAAGGAAGCTCGGGTCGCGCTTGGGGTTGATCAGGGGGGCGCTGGTCTGGAGCCGCGGCCGGCGCGAAAAGGTCGGATCATAGGCGCTGCCGCAGCCGGCGAGCGTCGCCGCGGCCAAGGCGGCGCAGGCAAGAGCCGTGCAAATTGGGGGGAAACATATCAACAGGCGCATTTCGCCAAATTATCTCCGCAGGCGGTAACGCAACGTAAACGCGCCGACGCGCCTCAGCTCAAATGGAACCACAAACTGGCGATTGTAAGGAAGGAGCTGTAGCCGATCACGTCGGTGATCGTCGTCACGAATGGCCCCGAGGAGACCGCAGGATCGAATTTCAGCCGATCGCAGACGAGCGGCACAACAACGCCGCCGAACGCGCCGGCGACGAGATTGGTGAACATCGCCAAGGCCATAACCGGGCCAAGGCCGATATTGTGAAACCAGCTTGCTGCGACGATTCCGGTCACGAGGCCAAAGGCCGCGCCATTAACGGCGCCGATGGCGAGTTCCCGAAAAATAATCCGAAGGGCGTTGCCACGGTTGAGCTCCCGCGTCGCCAGCGACCGCACGGCAACGGTCATGGTCTGCGTCGCCGAGCTTCCCCCTTGCCCCGCGACCATCGGCCCGAGCACGGCCAGCGCCACCATCTGTTCGAGTTGCGACTGGAATGTCTTGAGCACGGAGGAGGTGATGAAAGCCGCGAGCATGTATATGAAAAGCCAAGTGAAACGGCTGCGGACGATCCACCAGAAATCGTCGGTCAGCTCTTCCTCGGGGTTCACGCCGCCGAGCGCCAGGATTTCTTCGGACGCCTGTTCCTGGATGACGTCGACGATATCGTCGATAGTGAGAACGCCGACGAGCCGTTCGGTTTCGTCGACGACCGGGACGGACACGAGATTGTAGCGCTCGAAGAGCCGCGCCGCCTCGGCGCCGTCCTCCGTCGCCTTCACCCGCCGCCGATCGGCCTCCATGATTTCCTCAAGTCGCGCGCTGGGCTTGGCCCGCACCAGCGCGTCGAGAAAAACCGTGCCGAGCAGGTGGTAGCTCGGATCGACGACGAAGACTTCGAAGAAGTTCTCCGGAAGGTTTTCCTCGCCGCTCTCTCGAAAGAAATCGAGCACGCGCCCCGCCGTCCAGAATGGCGGCGCGGCGACGAAGGTCGTCTGCATCAGGCGCCCGGCCGAATCCTCGGGGTAGTCCAGCGAGCGGCGCAGGACGATGCGCTCCTGCGCCGGCAGCGCGTCGAGAACTTCGTCCTGTTCTTTCGGCTCCAGAGTCTCGAGAATGGCGACGGCGTCGTCGCTTTCGAGCTCCCGTACGCCTTCGACCAGGGTCTCGACAGGCAGTTCCTCGAGGATTTCCTCGCGGGTGGCCTCGCCGACCTCCATCAGCGCGGTGAAGTCGAAGTCGGCGCCCATTAATTCGACAAGGCGGGGCCGCGCCTCGTGGCTCAGGAGCTCCAGCAGCGCGCCGAGGTCCGCCTCATGGAGATCGCCGACGAGTTCGTGAACCCGCGCCGAGTCGCCGAGCGCGACCGCGCCTTCGACGTCCAGAACGAACTCGCGACTAAGAGACGCGGCCCCGTCCTCGCGGAAGTCCTCGGCGGCGGTCGCCGTATCTTCATGATCGAGCGGCATAGGCGGTCCCGCGCTATACTATGGCCGCGCTCTTAACCCGCGGGCGCGAGAAATCAAACCAGCAAGGCGCAACGACGATGATTTTTCCCACCGCGAAAACACCCCAGGCGCTGGCGGAGGCCGCGCCTCAACTCAAGCCCGCCTTCCTTCTGGCGTCCTTTTTCGCCGGGCTATTTGCGGCCCCGAGTGGCGGCGCCGCGGAACCTGCCTGCGCGCCCGACGCGCTTGGCGTCGCGCGCGTGATCGACATCGATCGCGCCAAGGGGGCGGCGATCGGGCTGCAAACCTATCCGCGCACGCTCGACCTTCATGATCACGAGGTCGTTCTGACCTTCGACGACGGGCCGGCCGGGCCGACGCCGCAGGTGCTCGACGCGCTCGCCAAGGAATGCGCGCGCGCAACCTTCTTCCTCATCGGCCGAAACGCGGAAAGCCTGCCCGCTCTGGTGAAACGCGCCGCCGCGGAAGGCCACACGATCGGCCATCACTCCTACAGTCATCCGGAAAAGACCCTCAGGCTGATGAGCGAGGACGCGGCCAAAGCCGACATCGAGAAGGGAATCGCCGCGGTGGACAAGGCGCTGGGCGCGAAGGCCGCGCCATTCTTCCGCTTTCCGGGATTCGCCGACACGCCCGAACTCGTCGCCGATCTCAACAGCCGCGGCTATACGGTGTTCGGCTCGGATCTATGGGCGTCAGACTGGTCGAAAATGACGCCCAAGGCCGAACTCGATCTCGTGCTGTCGCGGCTCGAAAAGAACCGCAAAGGCATCGTGCTCTTCCACGATTCGCAGGCGATCACCGCGCAGATGCTGTCCGAGTTTTTGCGCGAGCTGAAAAAGCGCGGCTATTCGCTGGTTCACATCAAGCCGGGCGATACGCCGACCCCGATCGTCGACGCCGGTCCAGATTGGACCTCGACGACAGAGCCGATCATCGCCAAGACGCTGGGACCGAAGGCCAGGCTGTCGCCGCAGACGCACGAGCATGGCGCGCAGGAGTCGGCGCCGAAATCCGGCGAGCCCTGAGGCGTTCGAGCGCCTCGCGCAAAAATGGACGCTTTTTTTTCGCGCCAAGCGCGCTTCAGCTCATGGAATTGATCACATCATCTGCGTTTAGGCGATTCCAATTAAACGCAGCATGATCTGAGGATATCCGATCAGAGCGCGCCGCGGTCGCAGATATAGGCGCTCCTCGAAGCCCAGCAGGAGCCGCTCTTGTATAGGTTTCCGAGATTCTTGCCCGCGAGAGTCGCGGACCAGGTTTTTCCTTTGACCGGAGAAAGCGTGAGCGTCCGGCCGGAATATTGGAAGGTCACCGCGCCGCCGTTCCGCGTGATTTGACAGGCCTCGCCTTCGAGAACGCGTCCGGATATCCTGACGTAGCACTTTCTTGTCGGCGCCTCCGGGGCGGACGTCTCAGGGTCGGGCGCGCTCTTTGCGGTCTCGAACGCGCCAACTGTTGCGCCGCTGCCCGCCGATCCGCGGGCGCCTGCGGCGCCGTCATTGAGAGAGTCCGGTTCGACGCCGACATTTGCGCTCGACGCGGCGACAGCATTCGTCCCTTGCACGATGGTCGCCGATTCTGATTGCTGTACGGATACGGCAGGTTCTTGCGCCGGCGCCACCGGCCCCGCGACGATCGAGACCGGCTGTTCATGCGAACGCAAATTCGCCGGCGCCTGCGAGGTTGCGACTCGCGCCGCGCCGGACGACGCTATCTTTTGAGGCGTCAGTGAATTGGCCGGATCAACATTTTGAGGCAGGTCGCCCGAAAACGCCGAAAAGAGCACGATCGCGGTGCCGGCGATGACGAGCGCCGCCGCGCCGTAATAGAAGAAGCGCTCGACCCTTTCGAAATTGCGATCGGACTCTATCGCATAGGATTGGCTGCGCCGCCCGACCGGCCGCGGCGACGCCACGCGCCAATCGGCCTCGAGGTCGTGCCACGCATAGCGGGCGCGCGTTTCGATATTGTCCCTCGACGACGCCCCGTGGTCTCTTAACGATACAGCCATGCTTCCCTCTCCGGGCGCGGGTGAACGAAAAGAGCCGACGTCGAACCCCGCCTGAAGGTGTCGCAAATCAGGCGCGTTTCATGCCTCGGCAATACCGGCCGAACGGCTCGTGCTGACCAAGCGCCAGCGCAAGCATATTGCAATCGAGATTGTGGCTGATGTTTGCCCGCTGCGGCGCCGCAATCACTTAGGCGCTTTTGACGCAATACCTGGCATGGACGCGACGCGGGCTCACGCAGAGCGCAACTGCGTCTCCTTGATCTTTAAAAGAACA
>Ga0194126_10001260_pt1 | contig 42624 bp, 41 predicted proteins | sample TA2KigC150mmetaG_FD_148641 | JGI IMG/M metagenome (GOLD analysis project Ga0194126, IMG submission 148641) | Freshwater microbial communities from Lake Tanganyika, Tanzania - TA2015035 Kigoma Deep Cast 150m | ecosystem: Environmental > Aquatic > Freshwater > Lake | place: Tanzania: Lake... | reverse complement strand
TAGCCTACAAAGGTGTAGATGGCCAGGGCGAAGGAAATCCCCGCCGACACCAGGGAGACGGCCCGGATGAGAAACTTCTGGTGCTCTTTCAAGCACAGGAGGATGAGCAACCCTGTCGGGGGGGCCAGCAACATGCATGACAAAACGGGGAAAGAAGCCGGATGTTCGACCATATCAACGACCCATTAAGAGATAGATCCCGATGCCCGCCAGGACCAGGACCATAAAGAAGATGTTAAGCTGCAAAAACGCGGTCTGGATGAAGGAGAGCAACCTGCCGCTGCCGATGGTGCCCAGGGCCACGGCGTCCACGCCGCCGTCCACCACCCGCCGGTCATTGTAAGTGAACCACTTGGAAAAGATGCCATAGATAATGGTGTTGAGGAACCAGCGCCAAAAGTGATCCATGTACCACTTCTGGATGAAGAAGTTTTCCAGGACCGGGAATTGGCGGAGGAATCCTTGCCATTTGGCCGTGGGACGGCCCCAGTCCAGCCAGGCCACCCCGATGCCGCCCAGGGCGCAGCCCACCGCGGCCACTAGCAGCATCAGGTCCACGTCGTGGGGGTGGGAGGCTCCCATGAGGAACTTCTCCAGATAGCCCTGACAGAAGCCCAGGATGAGGGTGAAGAAAGCCAGGACCAGCAAGGGGAGGGACATGACCCAGGGAACGCCGTGGTGCTCCTCGTGGCCGTGGCCATGACCAGTATCCTCCTCCTCATGGCCATGCCCGTGCCCATGGCCGTGGCCGCCGCTCGCCATGACATCGATTTGCGCCTGGACCCAATCCGGAGGCTGGGGCCGGGGGAAGAGCATGACGAAAATGACCCGGAAGGCGTAGTACGCGGTCAGGAAGGCCCCGAGAAGCCCCAAGACCAGCCAGATCTTGTTGGGCAGATGGGCCAGCGCCCCTAGGACCAGTTCCTTGCTGAAGAATCCGGCGAAGGGAAAGATGCCTGCCAAGGCCAGGGCCGCGATGGTGACGGTGGCCATGGGGATGTAAAGCTTGCGGCCCCCCTGGGCGCTCATCACAAAGAAGTCGTTGGTGCCGAAATGGTGGATGAAGACGCCGGCGCACAAGAAGAGCAGGGCCTTGAAGGCCGCATGGGTGGTGAGGTGGAAGTACCCGGCGAACAAAGTGCCACCGGCCAGGCCCGCGGCGGCCAAGCCCATGGACATGAATCCCAACTGACTAACGGTGGAGTAAGCCCAGACCTGCTTGATGTCGGACGCCACCATGCCGATGGTGGAGCTCAAAATCAGAGTTATAGTGGAGATGGCCAGAATAATGGTCAGGGCGGTTGGACCCGCGGCCGCGAACAAGGGGAAGAGCCGGGCCATAAGATACACGCCCGCGGCCACCATGGTGGCGGAGTGGAGCAAAGCGGAAACCGGCGTGGGGCCTTCCATGGCGTCGGGTAGCCACACGTGCAGGGGGAATTGGGCGCTCTTGCCCATGACGCCGCAGAAAATCAGCAGCGCCGAGGCGGTCAGGAGCCATTGGGGCATGCCCTTGCCCACAGCCGCGGTATTGATGGAGTGGATATCCAGGCCCCCGAAATACAGGGTCAGGAAAACCAGGCCAATGAAAAAGCCGATGTCCCCGAAGCGGGTGACCACGAAGGCCTTTTTACCCGCTTCGGAGGCGGAAAATTTTTCATACCAGAAACCGATGAGCAGATAAGAAGCCAGACCCACCAGCTCCCAGGAGATGTAGAGTTGGAGCAGGCCGCTGGAGATAACAATGGAGAGCATGGACATGGCGAAGAGCGACAGGTCGGCGTAATACCGCCCGAAGCCCGGGTCGCCGCCCATGTAGCCGACGGAGTACACCTGGACCAGCCAGCTGATATTGGCCACGATGACAAGCATCAAGAGGCTGGTGGGGTCCAGGAGAAACCCGAAAGGCACCTTCACCTGGTCGGAAATCAGCCAGTCAAACTGATAAATGATGGGCTGTTTTAGTCCAGCCAGCTTGAAGAAAAAGATCCAGGAAATGATCATCGGGATAGTAGAGGCTATTAGGGAAATGGCCAAAGACAGCTTGTGGTGCCTCCAGGTGAAGATCATAATGATGGCAAAGGCCGCAAGAGGCAGAATCACCGTTGCCAGACAGCCGAGGAGAATCGGATCGCCCATGATTAACCCCTAAGCTCGGTGGCTTGTTCCACGTTGATGGATTTAAGTTTGCGGTACACGGCCACGATGATGCTCAAGGCGATGGCCGCCTCGGCCGCGGCCACGGCCATGATGAACAGGGTGATGACCTGGCCCACCGCGGGGTGGGGGGCCAGAAAGCGGTTGAAGGCCATGAAATTGATGCTGGCGGCATTGAGGATAAGTTCAATGGAGATGAGCATGGCGATCAAGTTACGCCGGGCCATCACGCCGTAGAGGCCGATGGCGAAGAGCACCAGGGCCAGGTACAGGTAAGTGTTCAGTTGGTTAAAGATAAGCATCTCTCAACCTCGGTTAAGAACTGCCCCGGCCGCCCCGGGCCAGAACGATGGCGCCCAACATGGCTACCAGCAGGAGCAGGGAGACCAGTTCAAAGATGAGGACGTAGTTCTTGAGAAGATAGTGGCCCAGGGTTTCAATGGACCAGTCGGTGCTGCGCTCCGGGGCCGGGGTCCACTTGGTCTGCTTCACCAGAAGGGCCAGGAAAGCGAACACCGCGGCCGCACCCAGGATTGCGCCCTGGATCTTCAAGGGGTTCCGGGGCGGCTTGGGGAGGTACAGCGGCTCGGACAGCATGATGGCAAAGCAGATGGCGATGCAGATGGCCCCCACGTAAATGAGGATTTCCATGAGGGCCACGAAGGGGCTGTTGAGATAAAGAAACAAGCCCGCCACCCCCATCAGGGAGAGGGCCAGCCCCAGGACATTGTGGAAGATGTTCCGGGCCAGCACCGCAATGAGGGCCCCCGCAATGGTTGCCCCCACCACCATGATAAAAGCGATGGTGGCCACTCCCTGGGGGGTGATAAGGTTGCTTAAGAAGTTCATTTTTTGACCTCCTCAGCGGGGGCCTCTTTAGCCTTGGCCTTTTCAGCGGCTTTAGCTTTAGCTTCTTTGGCAGCAGCCTCCTCCGCTATGGCAGCCGCAATTTCAGCTTCCGTGGGAATGGGAGTTACAGGCAGACCCACAGCATACTGCCGGTGTTGCAGCAAGACCAGGTGATCGATAACGGCGTCCTCCCGCCGATAGCCCGCCAGGCGGTATTCCTTGGAGTACTCCAGGGCATCGGTGGGGCAAACCTCGGTGCACAGGCCGCAGAGGCTGCAATACTGGTGCTCATGGATGTACTTGGTGGCTCGCTTCTGCTTTTCCCCGGGGAACTTGGTCCCATCCAAGGTGATGAGTTGGGAGGGGCAGATGCGGGAGCACATTTCGCAGGCGATGCACCGGTGAGTATGGGTCTCGGGATCGATGATAAGCTGGGGATAGCCCCGGTAGCGGGGCGTCATCTCGATCTTATGCCGGGGGTACTGGACGGTAACGATGGGCTTGACGAAATAGCGGATGGTGACCGCCATGCCCGCCAGCAGGCTGTAGAAACCACCCAGAACGTCTTTGAAGTAATTGATCATTGCCATTCAACCTTCATTGAAGGACGTTGCCCCTGTTACCGGAGCTTCAGCACCAGCGCGGTGATGAGCAGGTTGGCGAAGGCCAGGGGAATCAGAATTTTCCAGGCAAAAGTGATGAGCTGATCGAACCGGGTCCGGGGAAAAGTCCAGCGGAACCACATCATCAGGAAGATGATGGCGTAAACCTTGATAAGGAACCAGACCACCCCGGGGAGGAACGGCCCATGCCAGCCGCCCAGGAACAGGACCGCGGCGAGGGCCGAACAGATGAACATGTTGGTGTATTCCGCCAGGAAGAACAGGGCAAAGCGCATGCCGCTGTATTCGGTGTGGAACCCGGCCACCAGCTCCGACTCCGCTTCGGGGAGGTCGAAGGGGGCCCGGTTGGTCTCCGCGGTGGCGCATATAATATAGAGGATAAAGGCCACGGGTTGCACTAAGACGAACCAGAGACGCTCCTGGGCCGCCACGATGTCCGTGAGCTTGAAGGAACCCACCATGAGGATGACGCTCATCACCGTGATGAGAAGCGGAATCTCGTAGGCCACGTTTTGGGCCACGGAGCGGATGGCCCCCAGGACCGCGTATTTGTTGTTGGAAGACCAGCCCGCCATGAGGATGGACAGCACCGCCAGGGTGGAGAAGGCCAGGATGAGGACAATCCCCACATTCATGTCCCGGATGATCCAGGTGGCGGAAAAGGGAATCACCAGGAAGGACAGCAGCACCGGCAGGAAGATCACGATGGGGGCCAGCCAGAAGATAGGCCGATCCACTTCTTCCGGGGTGATGAGTTCCTTGCCCAGGAGCTTCAAGGCGTCGGCGATGGTCTGGATGGCGCCGTGCCAGCCGACTTCCATGGGGCCGGGGCGGAGCTGCATGTGGGCCGAGACTTTGCGTTCCATCCAGATGAGAAACAAGGCGTTCACCGCGACCAGGGCCATGACCCCGATGAGGCCCACCACCATGGTGGCCCCTGCAGTTCCCAAAGTTTGCACCAGAAAATTCATAGCTCAGCTCGTCGGTTAAGTTACCGGTCGATTTCCGGGACCACCACGTCCATGGAGCCCAGGATGGCCACCACGTCGGCCACCAGGTTGTCCACGGAGGCTTCGGGCAGGATGCTCAGGTTGGCGAAGGACGGCACCCGCAACTTGATGCGGTAGGGCTTGATGTCTCCCTGGCTGACGATATAGCAGCCGAATTCGCCCCGGGCCGTTTCCACCGCCTGATAGACTTCCCCGGCGGCGGGCTTTAACCGTTTGGGCACCTTTTCGGCCATGATGGGGCCTTCCGGGAGCCTGTTTAGAGCCTGCTCGATGATGCGCAGACTCTGCTCCATCTCCCGCATGCGCACGATATAGCGGTCGAAGACGTCGCCGTTTTCGCCGATGGGGATTTCAAAATCGAACTCGGGGTAGGCGGAGTACGGCTCGCTCTTGCGAATATCGTAAGGGATGCCGCTGCCCCTCACCATGGGGCCGGTGAGGCCGTATTGCACGCACTGCTCCTTGGTGATGACGCCCACGTCCTTGGTCCGCTTGATGAAGATGATATTCTTGGTGACCAGGTTGTCGTAGTCCACCCAACGGCGGCGCAGGCGCTGGATAAAGGCCCGGGTCCCGGCGATGAACTCGTCATCCAGATCGACAGGCACGCCCCCGAACCGGTAAAAGCAGTAGGTAAGCCGGGAGCCGGTGAGGCGGTCCAGGAGATCCAGGATGTTTTCCCGGTCATCGAAGCAGTAAAGGAAAGGCGTGAAGGCTCCCAGGTCCATGAGATAGGCGCCCACCCACAGGAAGTGGGAGGTGAGGCGGTTCATCTCCGCGGTGATGACCCGGATATACTCGGCCCGCTCCGGCACTTTGATGCCCATGAGCTTTTCCACCGCCATGCAGTAGCACTGGTTGAAGGCCAAGGCATGGAGGTAGTCCACCCGGCCCATGTTGGGCAGAAACTGGTGGTAGTTGCGGTTTTCCGCCATGTGCTCGTGGCCCCGGTGGCCGTAGCCGATGACCGGCTCCGCCTTGACGATGTACTCGCCGTCCATCTCCAACAGGACCCGCAAGACCCCGTGGGTGCTGGGGTGCTGGGGGCCTAGATTGAGCCAGAATGTCTTTTCTTCCAGTCCCCGTTCAAGCATTTTCCTGGGTTGCTCCGAAATCTTTGAGTAAAGGGTGGAAATCCGCGTCTTCCGGCAGCAGAATGCGCTTCAGATCGGGATGGCCGGCGAAGCGGATGCCGAAAAGGTCGTACACTTCCCGTTCATACCAGTCGGCCCCGGCGTAAATGTGGCTGATGGTGGGGGCCTGGGCGGTCTTGGCCAGGGAGGCGTGGACCACGGTGCGGCACAGTTGGTCGAAGTTGGCGAAGTGATACACCAGGGTGAAGGATTCCTTCAGGTCCAGGGCGGTGAGGGACTCCAGGAAACACCCCAAATCCAGCATGGTCTGGGCCACCGCCGGCATCTGGTCAGGCTGGGCCGCCGCTTCCACGTGATAGCCGGTCTTGCCGTAATCCCCGGCTGCGACCTTTTCCAGGTTGAGGGACGCTAAGGTCTTTTGGATCGTATCACTTAACATCTCTGAACTTCCTGAGACGGCCCCGTTTGGTGATCTTTTCTTCCAGCAGCAGAATGCCTTCAATCAGCCCCTCGGGCCGGGGCGGACAGCCGGGCACGTAGACATCCACGGGAATGATGAGGTCGGCACCGGGCACGATGGCATACTGGTTGGGATAATAAAAGGGCCCGCCGGAAATGGCGCAGTTGCCCATGGCAATGACCCACTTGGGCGCGGGCATCTGGTCATAAAGACGAACAATGGCCGGGGCCATTTTCTTGGAGATGGTGCCGGCCACGATCATTAAATCACATTGGCGGGGCGACGGCCGGAAGACGCCGGCCCCGAAGCGGTCCAGGTCGAAGCGGGCCGCGCCCGCGGCCATCATCTCGATGGCGCAGCACGCCAGACCGAAGGTCAGGGGCCACAAGGAATTGGCTCGGGCCAGATTCAGGGCCTCTTCCAGCAGACCGAAACTGATTAAGGGCTCACCTGTTTTCGCTTCCAACTGAAAACCCCTTTGCACCAGGCATAGACGATCACCAGGGAGAGAATGCCTATGAAAATGGTGATTTCAATGAAATCCAGCCAGCCATAGCCCTTGCCGTAGGCCAGCAGCACCGGCAAGAGGAAGAGCACGTCCACGTCAAAGGCCAGGAACAGCAAGGCGAAAAGATAGTAGATCACCGCCACCTGGACCCAGGCGCTGCCGATGATGGGCATGCCGCATTCGTAGATGGCGTCCCGGGATTTGCCGAAGCTCTTGGGGGCTATGAGGTAGGCAAGGATGATGGGTCCCATGGCGAATAAAGCCGCGGCCACGAGATAGACCAGGACAAAGGAAAAATCGCTCAAGGCTTCCGGTAATTCCACTCGCCGTACTCCTTGTGCTTTTTGGTACAACCTCAAAGGTTTATACCCCAGGGGTTGAAAGGTAGTCAAGGAGTTTTTTCCGTATGGAGGAAAAATATTCTTGAATCCAAGGATTAGTAAGCGTATGAAGGTTGGGACGAACCTTGTATTCGCCCTGGCTGAATACCAGGTACAGGGCCAAGGTCCCCTATGGTTATCGCGTGACCCTTGTGCTCCCTGGAATACGCCAGCGGAAAAACAGGAGAAGAAGTATGCCCCACTGGGAAAACCTGACCATGCCGGGGTTTGAGGAACTGCGGCAGCGCACTCAGACAGTTATCCTGCCCATCGGTTCCCTGGAGGAGCATGGGCCGCACCTGCCCCTGGGCACCGATGCGTTTCATGCCATGGAGTTGGCCCGGCGGGTGGCCCAGCGGCGGGAGGTGCTGGTGGCGCCGCCCCTGTTTTATGGAATGTGCCGCTCCACCCGGGAGCACCCGGGCACAGTGTCCCTTTCCGGGGACGCGTTGAGGGCTATTCTCCAAGACTTGGGCCGGGAGTTTTACCGTCAGGGGATGCGGAACCTGGTGTTCATCAGCGGCCACGCCGGGGGCACTCACATGGCCGCCATCACCGAGGCCGGGGAGGCCCTCCTGAAAGAATTGCCTGACGTTAAGGTGGCGGTGGTCAATTTGCTGGACCTCCTCCGGGAAGTGCTCACCGGCCAGCCGGATCTGGTAAAGACCAAGGGCGACGGCCATGCCGGCGAGATCGAGACGGCCATCATGCTGGCTGCCTATCCCCACCTGGCACAGGGGAGCGCCCCGGCGGAATGGCCTGCTTTTCCCAAATATATCTTGGTCAGAGACAAACGACGCCACTGGCCCGGCGGGGTTTGGGGCGATCCTTCTCAAGCCACGAAAAATCAGGGAGAAAATATTTTACAGGCCGAAGCGGACCGGCTGATACAAGTCATAGATTTACTTGATAAATCAGAATATTTTTAAGGAAATTATCAGGGTTTGACCTAAGGGATTTCCCTAGGTTTTTTTCTTGACAATGTGAATTTGTTATAGGTATAAAACCAAGTGAAAGGAATTTTATGGTTGAGGAAGGAAAATCCTTAATGATCGAGGAAGCCATCGAACGTTTGGCGGATCGAGTATTGGAATACGATGAAGCAGACCTCACCAGACTCCTTAATAACTTCAAACACCGCATGGAACAATTTGAACCTACTCCCGACTGGGAGCGGGCGGTGATTGCTTACTTTATGATTAACGGCGTCCGGGTCAAGAACGCCCTGAAGCATGGGAAGATGTGCCACCCGGAACGGGGCAGCCGCCCGGCCCTGCGCCTGGTCAAGAATTCCTAAATTTTATTCCGAGCTGTAAAAAGCCAACGCCGGCCAGGGGACGCCCTGGCCGGCGTTTTTTTGGATTTTTATTTTCCTGCCAATGATTGATAACCCAGAACCCAGAACCCAGAACCCGGAACCTAAAACCGCCTTATCGCCGCCGCTTGCGGTCTTTGAAAAACAGCCGCACCGGCGCGTAGGGAATTTCCAGGCGCTCCCGAAGCTGCTTCACCAGATAGCGCCGGTAGTGGTTGGGCACGCCCTGGGGGGCGTTGACGAAGGCGATGAAGGTGGGGGGCAGGATTTCGGGCTGGGTCAGGTAATAAAACTTCAAGGGACGGTCGCGGAACCGGGGCGGGGGCACCTTCTGGATAATCTCTTGCAGCAGCAGGTTGAGCTCCCGGGTCCCGGCCCGGCGGCAGCTTTGGGCGTGGATTTCGTTGATGAGGGGAAAGACCTGTTTCAGGTTGTAGCCGGTTTTCACCGACACCGGCAGCACCGGGGCGTAGGCCATGAACTCCAAACCCGCGGCGATCTGGCCCAGGAGGTCTTTGCGAATCTGCGGGTCTTTGGGAACCAGGTCCCACTTGTTGGCCAGGATAAGGCAGCCCCGGCCCTCATCTTCGATCAGCCCGGCAATGCGGGAGTCCTGGTGGGTCAGGCCCTCCATAGCGTCCAGCATCAGCACCGCCACTTCCGCCCGGGCCAGGGACTTGAAGACCCGGAGGACCATCTGGCGCTCCAGCCCCGGGGCCACATGCGCGGGACGGCGCAGCCCCGCGGTGTCAATGAACACATAGTCATTTTCTTCCCACTTAAGGGGCGTATCAATGACGTCCCGGGTGGTGCCGGGCCGGTCGCTCACCAGGAGGCGTTCCTCGCCCAGAAAATGGTTGATAAAAGAAGACTTCCCCACGTTGGGGCGGCCCACCACCGCCACCCGGAGGCCCGGGGGAACGGGAATCTCTTCCACCGGAGGCAGGCGCTCCACCAGGGCTTCCAGCAGGCCGGTTATCCCTAAGCCGTGGGTGGCGGAAATGGGATACAGAGGCGTGATGCCGAAGCGGTAGAAATCAGGGAGGCCCGCTTCCCGCCCGGGGTGGTCGATTTTGTTCACCGCCAAGAGCAAGGGTTTGCCGGTGCGGCGGAGATAATCCACCACTTCGTGGTCGTCGGGTTGGGGGCCTTCCCGGCCATCCATGACCAGGAGGATGGCGTCCGCTTCGGCCACCGCGGCTTCGGCCTGGCGGCGCACCATCGCCTCCATCTCTTCTTCGCCCCCGCCCACCAGACCGCCGGTGTCCGCCAGCAGAAACCGGTGGTCGTCAAAAACCACGGTCCCATACAGGCGGTCCCGGGTCACACCGGGAATATCAGCCACCAGGGCCTGGGCGGAACGGGTGAGGCGGTTGAACAGGGTGGATTTCCCCACGTTGGCCCGGCCCACGATGGCGACTAGGGGCAGTCGCAGCCCCTCCGGGGCTACGAGTTTTCTGTTTTCTGTTTTCTGTTTTCTGTTGGAAGAAGGCATGGGAGTTTTTGAAATTCTTAGATTTATCGGGGGGAATATCTATAAAGAGATGATAGGTTGGCGAAGCAAAGCTTCGCGATCAATTTCCCGTCCCCAAGTTTAACTTGGAGACGGGAAGAGGTATTTAGATTAGATGTCTTTGTACAGAAAACGGGAAACAGAAAACAGAAAACTAAAAACTATCCCTTAGGCTGTTGCGCCAGTTTCTTGGGGGGCCAGGTGCGCAGCACTTCCACGGCCCGCTTTAAGGGCAGGTCCTGGTCCAATTCCGCGGTGGTGATGGGCCGGTCCCAGGGCTTGTCCGTCAGCCCTTCCTTTTTCATGTGTTTGGCCATGGCCTCGTCCCGCAAGTTCTGCAGGGTCTTGCCCGGGGGGGGCTGCTTTTCTTCCACCAGGATATCCGGAATGATCCCCTTTTCATTGATCACCTGGCCGCTGGGGGTATAGTAGAGGGCGGTGGTGAGCCTCAGGGCGGAGCCGTCTTCCAACGGGATGATGGTCTGCACTGAGCCTTTGCCGAAACTCTTGGTGCCCATGATCACGGCGCGCTTTTGGTCTTTGAGGGCGCCGGCCACGATCTCCGAGGCTGAGGCGCTGCCTTCATTGATGAGCACCACCAGGGGGACGCTGGCGCTTTCCAGCTTGTGCCCCGCTCGGGCGTAAAACCGCATGCTCTGCTGGGGGTTGCGGCCTTCGGTGTAAACAATGAGGCCGGAGGACAAAAATTCGTCCGCCACCCGCACCGCCTGGTCCAGGAGGCCGCCGGGGTCATTCCTCAGGTCGAGAACCAGACCTTTGAAGGGCGACAGGCGCTGCTGCATTTTTTTCAGCATGGCCCGCAAATCGCTGTCCGTCTGATCCTGGAAAGTGGACAACCGGATGTAGCCGATGCCCCCGTCCAGAATCCGGGCCTTGATGCTCCGGATGGGGATGATTTCCCGCACGATGGAGAAATCCCGGGGCTGGGTGAAGCCTTCCCGGTTGATGGTCAGGGTCACCTTGCTGTTTTTGGGTCCCCGGATCATCTTCACCGCTTCCGTGAGGCTCATGTTCTTGGTGGTTTGGCCGTTGATTTTGACGATCTGGTCTCCGGCCATGAGTCCGGCCTGATACGCGGGAGTGCCTTCAATGGGAGAGACCACCGTGAGAATCCGGTCCTTCATGGTGATTTCAATGCCGATGCCGCTGAACTTGCCCTTGGTCTCAATCTGAAGTTCCCGGAAATCCTCGGGATTCATGAAGGAGGAGTGGGGGTCCAGAGTGCTCACCACTCCCTGGATGGCGCCGTAAACCAGGTCTTTGACGGGTTTGGGCTCGGCATACTGCTCTTCCACCAGGGCCAGGGCCTGGGCGAAAACCCGGAGTTTGGCATCCGTGGTGGGAGTCAATAAGGTCAGGGCCGGCCCTTTGAGGGCTTGAGCCCCAGCTTCGGCTCCCGGCCATAATGGCGTTTCGGTTTGGGCCTCCACGGTGAAGGGCAGATAGCGACACAGGAGCACGGCCATGATGATGGCCAGGCTCCCCAGAAACCAGTATTTGCGAATCTTCCTCATGACGGCCTCTTTCAGGAATCGCCTTTGTGCGCCAGCTTAGGCGGCTTGCCGGACTTTAAAATTTCCACGGCCTGAATGACCCAGGGGTCCTGGTCCGGGGAAGGAGGTTTGGGGGTATCTTTGGAGGTGGCCACGGGAGCCGTCAGTTTTTTGCCCGGAATATCCGGCTCCAGCCCCTTTCCCTGGATCTTGTGGCCCTGGACGGTATAGCATTGGGCCACGGTCATGATCAACGCTGAGCCGTCCGGCAAGGGCATGAGCCGGTTTAAGCCGCAGAGCCCCAAGGATTTTTCCCCCAACAGCACCGCGCCGGCCTGGTCTTTTAACGCTGCGGCCATTACCTCCGCGGCCCGGGCCGTCCCCGGGTCAATTAGTACCACCACCGGCACGGGAGATTTCCAGGCCAGATCCTGAACCTTGCCCTGATAGGCTTGGGTGGTCTCCGGGATGCGGCCTTTGGTGGAAATAATCTGTTTGTCCCCCAACCAGACGGAGGCGCTGCGCACCCCCTGTTCCAGGGTGCCCCGGGCGTTGTTGCGCAGATCCAGGACCACCCCCCGGAGCGGGGTCGGCTGGCGTTGGAGGGCTTTGATGGCGGAAGCCAGGTCCCGGTGGGTGGCGTCATTGAAATACCCGATGCGGATATAACCCAGGGAGTCGCCCACCATCTGAGAATTTACGCTGCTCCCGGTCAAAGGCTCCAGGGTCACGGTAAAGTCCAAGGGCTTGACTACGCCGTTGCGGATCACCTGGAGCTTGATGGCGGTATTGGGGGGGCCCTGGAAGCGCCGGGCGGCCTCCTGGCCGGTGAGGTTGCGGACCAAATGGCCGTTGACCTTCAAGATATGGTCCCCCTGGCGCAACCCGGTCCGATAAGCCGGACCGTTGTCCAGGGCCGAGGCCACGGTGAGGAGGTGGTCTTTAAAAATCAGCTCCACCCCGGCTTCCGCGACCTGGCCCTTTTTCCCGTCTCGCAAGTCTTTGTATTCCAGGGGGCTGAGGAAGGAGGAGTCGGGGTCCAGGGAGTTCATCATGCCCCGGAGGGCGCCGTCCATCATCTCATCTTCGCTTTTCTGGTAAACGAATTTCTGGGAGATTTCGTATAGGGCCTCAGTGAGCAGGCGCAGGGAATCGTACCCCTGAACCGGCCCGGCGCTGTATAGGGGCTGCCAATAAAGGGCCGCGGCCAGGATCAGGAAGATTGCGACGACTTTCCAGACACGACCCCGGCGGAATACCCCTGGCTGCTGTTGATTTTTCAACTTACCGTTCTCCATATCGCTTAAGCGCCTTTTTTGCGGGCCATTGCCTGGCGAGCCGCCAAGACAACATCCCGAGCCGTCAGGCCGTAGTGTTTCAGTAAATCACCCGGGGTTCCTGAAATGCCGAACACGTCCCGGATGCCGACCCGTTTGACCGGCGTCGGATGGTGTTCACTGAGCACTTCGGCGACCGCGCTGCCCAGGCCGCCGGTAACCATGTGTTCTTCCGCGGTGACCACGCAGCCGGTGCGCCGGGCCGAATCCACCACCAGTTCCCAATCCAGGGGCTTGAGACAGGACAGGTTCAGCACCCGGGCGGAAACCCCCTCCTTTTCCAGCAAGGAAGCGGCTTCCAGGCAGGCGTGCACCATGACCCCGATGCCCATTAGGGAGACGTCATCTCCTTCTCGCAGAATGGAGCCTTTCCCCAGTTGGAAGCGGTGGTCCTCGCCATAAATTACCGGCATGGTGGAGCGCCCGGTGCGCATGTAGACCGGGCCGTGATACTGGGCGGCCCACCGGGTCATGGCCCGGGTTTCAGGGCCGTCCGCGGGCACCAGGACCACCATGTTGGGGAGCACCCGCATCAAGGCCAGGTCTTCCAGGGCCTGGTGGGAGCCGCCGTCTTCTCCCACCGTGACGCCGCCGTGGCTGGCCACGATTTTGACATTGAGGGCGCCGTAAGCGATGGATTGCCGCACCTGCTCCCAGGCCCGCCCCGCGGCGAAAATGGCAAAGGTGCTGGCAAAAGGGATCATCCCGCCCACGGCCAGACCCGCGGCGGTGCCCATCAGGTCCTGTTCCGCCACCCCCATATTGAAAAACCGCTGGGGGAAGGCCAGGGCGAAATACTTGGTCTGGGTGGAAGCGGACAGGTCCGCATCCAGAACCACGATTTCGGGGTATTGGCTGCCCAGCTCTTTCAGGGTTTTGCCGTATTCTACCCGGGTGCTCTCTTTGGGAATCACGTCTATCCTCGGGCCGGGCGGTCCGCTCCCAGCTCTTTCATCGCTTGGTCGTATTCTTCTTTGTTGGGGGCCACCCCGTGATATTTCACTTTGTCTTCGAACAGGGACACGCCTTTCCCTTTGGTGGTGTGGGCAATGATCATGGCGGGTTTCCCCTGGATCTGGGAACCGGCGTCAAAGGCGGCCAGCAGTTCCGGCATGCTGTGGCCGTCCACCTCCATGGCGTGCCAGCCGAAGGCTTGCCATTTCTGAGCCAGGGGTTCCAGGCTCATAACCTCCTGGGTGCGGCCGTCGATCTGGAGCCGGTTGCGGTCGATGATCGCGGTGAGGTTGTCCAGCCCGTAGTGAGCCGCGGTCATGGCCGCTTCCCACACCATGCCTTCCTGAACCTCTCCGTCTCCCAGAAGCACGTAAATTCGGCTTTCCAGTCCCCGCAGCCGGGAAGCCAGGGCCAGGCCGTTGCCGATGGACAAGCCCTGGCCCAGGGAGCCGGTGGGGATCTCCACCCCCGGAGTGCAGGAGGAATCGGGATGGCCCTGGAGCATACTGCCGAAGCGGCGCAGTTGTTGCAGTTCTTCCCGGGGAAAGTGGCCCAGCCGGGATAAGACCGCATAGAGCGCCGGGGCGCAGTGCCCTTTGGACAGGATGAAGCGGTCCCGGTGGGGCCAGCAGGGGTCGTCTTCCCGACGGCGCATCTTGCCGAAAAATAAGGCCACCATAATGTCGGTGGCCGAGAGCGACCCCCCCGTGTGGCCGGATCCGGCCCGGTGCAACATGTCAATGATGTCAATCCGGACCTGGCGGGCGATCTCCTGGAGTTGGGCTAAGTCATGGACCTGATTCATTTTCTCTCTGGCGCCCGGCGCGAAAATTAATCCCTTCCCCAAGGCTGGAAGAGAAGGGGGGCATTTAACCGCGAGCCGGGACAAGCCTCTGCGACAAGAATTTTCCTGAATAGACCTGTTTATTTAAACTATAACCAATTCCAGATTCTTTTTCTACTATAACCCCAAAATTTACTGCAAGGACTTCCCACGATTTTTTCCATTTGTGAGAAAATTCCACCAGTTGCTTTGTTAAAGCCGTTTTCTTCTTTATTCCCCGGTTTTGGCGGATATAATACAGAGCAGGTTTTCGGTGCCAGGTTTCAGGTTTTAGGTTAAACCTAGACCTGACCAAGAACCTGAAACCTGAAACCTGAAACCTGGAGAACAACATGATTCTTACCCCGGAAGAAGTCCTTCACGTGGCCCATCTGGCCCGGCTGCGTCTTAAACCGGAAGAAATCGAGGTATTCACCCGGCAGCTTAACGACATCTTGAAATATATCGAAAAGCTGCAGGAACTGGACACCGAGGGCGTGCCGCCCCTGGCTCACGTGGTGCCGGTTTTTAACGCCTTCCGGGAGGATGAGGTTAAGGAGAGCCTCCCCCGGGATCAGGCCCTGGAAAATGCCCCGGCCCGGGAAGAGGGGAGCTTCCTGGTGCCCCGCATTATTTAAAGACGGTTTTCGGTTTTCGGTTTTCGGTTTTGGGGGAAGGGCGGTGAGCGAGTAAGTAATCAATTATATTGGAAATTGAGAGCTATTAAAAACTAAAATCTTAAGACTTAAAACTTAAAACTGTTACAGGCAGTCTGATGACAGAACCTTTTTATAGCCTAAGCATCAGCCAGCTGGCGCCGCTGCTGGCCCGGGGCGAGGTCTCCCCGGTGGAGGTGACGGAGCAGTTCCTGGAGCGCATCGGCCAACGGAACCAGGAGATCAACGCCTACCTAACGGTGGACGCCGACGGAGCCCGGGCCCAGGCCCGGGACGCGGAAGCCCGGCTGCGCCGGGGAGAAGGCGCCCTCTTGACCGGCATCCCCCTGGCCCTGAAAGACGTGTTGGCCACCCGGGGCCTCCGGACCACCTGCGCTTCCCGGATCCTGGAAAACTTTATCCCGCCTTATGACGCCACCGTGTGCGTCCGCCTGCGCGAGGCCGGCGCGGTGTTCCTGGGCAAAGCCAACATGGACGAATTCGCCATGGGCTCCTCCACGGAGAATTCTGCCTTCGGTCCCACCCATAACCCCTGGCGCCGGGATCGCATCCCCGGAGGGTCCAGCGGCGGCTCTGCCGCGGCGGTGGCCGCAGACCTGTGCACCGCGTCCCTGGGGTCCGACACCGGCGGGTCCATCCGCCAGCCCGCGTCCCACTGCGGGGTGGTGGGGCTGAAGCCCACCTACGGCCGGGTCTCCCGTTACGGGCTGGTGGCTTATGCTTCGTCTCTGGATCAGATCGGCCCCTTGTCCAAAGAAGTGCGGGACGCGGCGGTGCTCCTTCAGGCCATTGCCGGATTCGATCCCCAGGATTCCACCTCGGTGCCGGAGCCGGTCCCTGACTACCTGGAAGCCCTGGGCCGGGAGATCCGGGGCCTGAAGGTGGGAGTTCCCCAAGAATATTTCGGGGAAGGCCTGGACCCGGAAGTGCGGGACGCGGTGGAGGCGGCCTTGAAAACCCTGGCCTCCCTGGGCGCGGAACTGGTGGAGGTGAGCCTCCCCCACAGCGAATACGCCGTGGCCACCTATTACGTGGTGGCGGTGGCCGAGGCCTCCTCCAACCTGGCCCGCTACGACGGCGTAAAGTACGGGTTGCGGATGAAAGGCCGCAACCTCATGGAGATGTACTATAATACCCGGGCGCAAGGTTTCGGGGCGGAGGTGCGCCGGCGCATCATGCTGGGGACCTACGCCCTGTCCGCCGGATATTATGAGGCATACTATAAGAAAGCCTCCCAGGTGCGCATGTTGATCCGCCGGGACTTTGACGCGGCTTTTAAAAAGTGCGCGGTCATCGCCGCGCCGGTGACGCCCACCCCGGCTTTCCGCATCGGCGAAAAAATCGACGATCCCCTGACCATGTACCTGTCGGACATCTTCACCATCTCGGTGAACCTGGCGGGCATTCCGGGAATCTCCGTTCCCTGCGGCTTCTCCAGTTCGGGGCTGCCCATCGGCTTGCAGATTTTGGGGCCGCCCTTGGGGGAGCCGGTGGTCCTCCAGACCGCCCACGCCTTTGAACAGGCCACGGATTTTCATTTGCGCAAGCCGGATTTTTGATTCGGCTAAATACCGCATTTAGAGGTTAAGTGAAATATGAGTCGCAAGCCTGGGGGAGTCCACAGGGTTTTGATTATATTCACCGCCGTCGCCCTGATCGGGACCATGGCTCAACCGGCACCGGCCCAGGAGGGCAACGGCCGCCTGACCATGCAGCAGGCCATTGACATTGCCCTGAAGGAACACCCCTCCTTGAAGGAATCCAAAGAGAAAGTGGCCGCGGCCCAATACCAGATCGGGGCCACCCGGGCGGCGTACCTGCCCCAATTCACTTACACCGGCAATTTTTTCTGGGGTAACGCCTTTCCCGCCACCTCTGGCGCTCCGGGAATCAGCGGTCCACCCGGGCTCGGGGGGGTCTCCGGCGGCCAGACCACGGACTTTTATATCAACCGTTTCTCCCTGACCCAGCTCATTTATGACTTCGGCAAGACTCCGGGCCAGATCGACCAGTCCCGGGCCAGTTTTCACCAGAGCCGGGAGGATTACTCCGGCAATCGCCAGAAGGTGGTGCTGGACGCCCGCACCGCCTATTACGCTAATCTGGCGGCCCAGCGGGCCGTGAAGGTGGAACAGGAGAACGTGGCCCAAAACCAGACCCTGCTGAAACAGGCCCAGGGCTTTTACAACGTGGGGCTGCGGGCCAAGATCGATGTCACCAAGGCGGAAGCCAACCTCTACGACGCCGAGGCCGGCCTCATCCGGGCCAAAAACGCGGTGGACCTGGCCCGGGTCACCCTGTTGAACGCCCTGGGACTGAAGACCTGGCCCTTCAAGGATTTGGAAGACGTCCTGGACGTCACCCCCGCCCCCCTGTCCCTGCCGGACCTGAAGACCCAGGCCTTGCAGAAGCGCCCGGAAATTCTGAGAAATCGCTATCAACAAGACTTCAATGAGGCGGCCTTTAACGTTGCCAGAGCAGGCTATTTCCCTACGTTGACCTCCCTGGCGGCCTATGGTTGGTCGGGCACCGACGCGCCTTTCTCCAGCACCACCCTGGAAAACCGCTCCTGGTGGATAGGGGCGGGGCTGACCTTGCCGGTGTTTGACGGCTTGCTCACCTATCACAACGTGCGGGTGGCCAGGTCCAACATTCAGGCCACTTTGGCCGGCGGCGAGGTCCTGCGCCAGGACGTGGGCAAGGAAGTGGAACAGGCATACCTGGACCTGAAATCGGGATGGGAGCTAATCCGGGCCACCAAAAAGGCCATGGAATCGGCCCGGGAAAACTTCCGCCTGGCCCAGGGGCGCTACCAGGTGGGGGTGGGGTCCATCATCGAGGTCACCGACGCCCAGGTGCAGCTTTCCCGGGCCGAACTGCGCTACGTTCAGGCCCTGTATGATTACAAAGTGAACGAAGCCCGGCTGGATAAGGCCATTGGCAAGGCGTTTTAGTTTCGAGTTTCGAGTTTTGAGTTTTCGTTTTGGAAATCCGCGTAGTTGGAGAATTTGATTATTGCCTTTGGCTCCGAAAAAGGAATCCAGAGAGGGTATAAAAGAGAAAAATCTCCCTATCCGGAGAGAGATCACCGACCATAAAAAAATAGTGGCACAGGCCTCCGGCCTGTGGGCGCCGCCTGCTCTCCCAAGGGGCTTTCCCACCGGCTGGAAGCCTGTGCCACATGGTCTTTTGGTTTTCATTTCAGCAAGAGGAAGCCAATTGCCAAAGGCTTCCATCGAATTGAAGAATGGGCAGTCCCCACTGACAGGCGTCTCTTCGCTTTTTCTCACAACTCAAAACTTGAAACTCGAAACTCGAAACTACCAGACGCCTTGCTCCGTGAGGCGACGGCAAAAATCCTGGGGATCGGTGAAATGCCAGGCCACCAAACTGTGCTCCCGGGCGGCTTCCACGAAGGGAAGCTTGTCGTCCACGAACAGGCAGCGCTCCGGACGCGCCCCCATTTCTTTGATGAGCGCCTGGTAGATGCCGGGCTCGGGCTTGCGGCTGCCCACCAGGTAGGAGAGAATAAAAGATTCAAAATATGGGATAATATGGATAAAACGTTTTTCTATATAACTAAAGTGCAAGGAATTGGTATTGGAAAGGAGGAAAAGGGGATAACGGGGATACAACCGCTCCAAGATCTCCTCAATCCTTTCCATGGGCTCGAAAATTTCATTCCACAATAAGCAGAATTGCAGGAAGGGGACGCTAAGGCCAAGATGTTTCCGGACCCGCTCGTAAAAGTCTCGTTCAGAGAGGCGGCCGGTGTCAAAGCGGGATTCCAGCCCGGATTCGAAAATGGCGCTAAAAATGTCCTCCGGAGTGGTTTTGGCTATCCGGGCCAACTCCTTGCAGAACCTTTGATGGTCCACTTTTACCAGGACATTGCCCAGGTCAAAGGCGATGGCTTTGAGATAGAGTTTTTCTTTAGGCATATTGCATAACTTACCCCAAATGTTATAGGTTTGAATCTACCATAAGTTTATTTCTTTTTAGCGGGGCTGAAAAGGCCGAAAAATGTAGAGGGCCCACAATGATAGAAAAAGCTTGGAAAAATAAACTCTATTTCGGCGACAATCTGGAAATTCTGCATAACCATATCCCAGAAGAATGCGTGGATCTAATCTATTTAGATCCGCCGTTTAATTCCAACGCCACTTATAATATTCTGTTCGAAGAGAAAACTGGAGAGAAATCCGCGGCCCAGATCACGGCGTTTGAAGATACCTGGCATTGGGGTCGGGAATCCCAAAAGGCATACCAGGAAATTATCAATCGCGGGCCTGCGAAGCTGGCGGAGCTCCTGGACGCTTTAAGGGCGTTCTTGGGTTTTAACGACATGCTGGCTTACCTCACGATGATGGCTATAAGGCTGCTTGAACTTAGAAGAGTGCTGAAATCTACAGGAAGCATTTATTTACATTGTGACCCAACCGCCAGTCATTATCTTAAATTAGTGATGGATGCTGTCTTTGGAGCAAATAATTATTTGAATGAAATTATTTGGTGTTATAAAGAAAGGGAGAGAATTTTACCCAAATGGAATAAAAAACATGATGTTATTTTGTTTTATTGTAAAGATATTGATGCTGAAAGAACCTTTAATTGGAAAGATGTAATAGAAGAATATTCCAGTGTAACCCTTTCTAAATTCAAATATAAAGATGATAAGGGATATTATCAAATTAGAGGCAGAAATATAAAAGGGTCTCCTATAAAGGCTGCCGATGGTCTAAGGCCGGAACACGAAGAGATGTACCCCGGCCTAACTTATCGTGATTACTTGGAAGATCGAGCGGGGGTAGCGCCTCGCGATTGGTGGGAAATTAACATTATAAATAAAGCTTCCAAAGAACGCCTGGGGTATCCCACCCAAAAGCCCGAAGCGCTTTTGGAACACATCATTAAGGCCAGCAGCAACGAAGGAGATGTAGTGCTTGATCCCTTCTGCGGGTGCGGCACCGCTCTGGCCGTGGCGGAGCGCCTACATCGCCGCTGGATCGGAATTGATATAACTCATCTGGCCATCACCTTGATTAAGAATCGACTCCACGACACCTTCGGTGATGACCTTTCCAACTATGTAGAAATAGGTGTCCCCAAGGATTTAGCTGGGGCCAAAGCACTCGCCCGGAAGAACCGTTACCAGTTCGAATGGTGGGCCTTGGGGCTGGTTGATGCCAGGCCAGCCCAAGAAAAGAAAAAAGGGGCTGACACTGGAATTGACGGGATTATTAATTTTATTGATGATAGGAGCGGCAAGGCCAAAAAGATTGTTGTCCAGGTGAAAAGCGGGCAGGTGACCGTAAGCCAGATACGCGACCTTAAAGGGGTTATGGAAAGGGAAAAAGCAGTTCTGGCCGCGTTCCTGACGTTAAAAGACCCCACTCCGGCTATGATAAAGGAAACCGCCACCGCAGGATTTTATGAGCCGGAGCATCTGCCGGGCTTGAGCTATCCCCGACTGCAAATTTTGACTATTGATGAATTACTGGCGAGCAAAAAGTTAGAGTATCCCCGGTTGGCCCCCAATGCCACCTTTAAGAAAGCGCCACGGCAGCGCAAAGGGTCAATGGGGAAAAACCAACAGAATCTAATATAAAAATCTTAAGGGATTGGGAGTGGGGGTTTGGGGGAGGGGGTAAGGGCGGGCGCCCTTACCCCCTCCCCCAAAAATCATCCCAAAGGAGGTGCCCATGGCTCGGAGTGGCGGCTGGACCATAATTTTTGTATTTTTGCTGGGTGTCCTGGGGGCCGGCGTCTTCTGGGTTTACGGTCCTTATTTCCAGGGGGTGGTGAGCCGGCAGGTGACGGAAATCATGAAAGGCCACCCCGTGAGCGTGGAAGTGACCAAAGGCGCCCCTGGGGATTTGAAAGCCGCGGCGCCCCAGGCTCTGGGTCCCCGATTCCAGATAGTGGCTGACGGCAAGCACGTTTTTCTGGCGGACCTCCGGGAGGGCCGGGTGTGGCGTTATTATCACCACACCAAGGAAGGGGGATACGCCAAGGAAGAGGAAGGATTTCTCCCGGTTTCCATGTTTTTCGGGGGCAAGAAGCATTACAGCGCGGTGGACATTGACGCCGCGCCCCGGCCCCCGGCGGCAGGAGAGGCCAAACCGCGATGATCCGCCGCCTGGTGGGGGGGGATCTGGCCTGGGCCGCGTTCATCCTGGGTCTGGCCGTCCTGTTCGGCCTGGGTCAGCACTGGACCCTGGTGCGCGTCTCTTTTAAGGGAGAACTCACGAGTTATCTGGACAAAGAGCGCGCCGCCCGGCGGGAGGCTAAATTTCAAGGAGTGAAGACCATCAGCCTGGCCCAGACATATGAGATTTTTCAGCAGGGCGGGGCGCTCTTCGTGGATGCTCGCAAGCCCGAAGAGTATGCCGAACTCCATATCTCCGGCGCCATCCACCTTGACCCCTGGAAGCTGGATATGGAAGGCCCCCGAGGTCTGGAGGGCGTGGAGAAGACCCGGCCCATCGTAGTGTACTGCAGCCAGGTGCAATGCGACGCCAGCCTCAAGGTGGCGGAAAAGCTCCAGTCCTTGGGGTTCTCGGAGGTGGCGGCTTTTCTGGCGGGCTTCAACGCCTGGGACCAGGCGGGTTATCCCGTGGACACTAGTAAATAAGGTTAAGAGGGGAAAAGGGGAATAAAACCTTATCAAATGCTGATTCAAGTTCCAAATAAACCGAAAACCGAAAACCGAAAACCGAAAACCCCCCTTGCCGCCCGGCTTCTGGAAATCGCGCTGGGGGGTGTCTTTCTGTATGCCGGGGCGCTAAAGCACCTTCATCCCCAGGAATTCGCCGAGGCCATCCTGGCCTACCAGCTCCTGCCCCAGAGCCTGGTGGGGACCGCGGCCGCCGTTATTCCCTGGACGGAGTTGGCTGCCGGCCTGTTTCTCATCTTCGGGCTGAAGCGGCGGAGCTGTCTCTTGATTCTTGCCTTATTAACCGGAAGCTTTATGGTGGTTCTGCTCATCACCATGGCCCGAGGCCTGAAAATCGACTGCGGCTGCGGCCTCTTCTCTTCCCGGCAAGTGGGTTGGGGCGCGGTGCTCATCGACGCCGCGTTTCTGGTCTGGGCCGCGGTGCTTTACTGGTGGGAGCTTCCTGCCAGGGGAGAGAGTTGATAGAAATTATTTTGAAAAAATTTAGCGGAAAGGGGTAAAATCTCCATTAAAGGCTTTTAGGCCAGTCAACCTCTCATGGTTAAGCACAAATCACGCGTGGAGCAGGCGCCTCAGCCGCAGCAGGAGGCGCAGCAGCGGGCCGACCGCATCCAGGCCTTCTGGCAAGAGATGGAGGCTCTAGAACAGGAGCAGGCCCTGGTGCTGCCCGAAGACCAGCGGCGCGCCTTACGCGTTTATCACGACCATCTTCTGTCTTCCTTTTCCCGGCAGTTCGAGGTGGACACCACCAAAGTGCAGAAGCAGCTTTCCCTGGGGATGCGCATCGTCTCCCTGTTGGGCGCGATGGCTTTCTCCACGGCCTTGTTCTTCTTCATGTACCACTTCTGGGGGAACTTCTCCATCCCCGTCCGGGTGGCCATCTTGATGACCACCCCCCTGTTGGTTACGGTAGCGGTGGAATTAACCGCCCGGCGGGAGCGGATTCTCTATTTTGCCCCGATGCTGGGCCTACTTGCTTTCACGGGCCTGGCTCTCAACCTCTATCTGTTCCGGGAGCTCTTTAACCTGACGCCTTCGGCCGCCGGACTTCTGGCGCTGGCAGCCTTCGCCTTCATCCTGGCTTACACCTACAATTTGCGCTTTCTGCTTATCGCCGGCCTCATATCCTTCATGTGCTACCTGTCGGCGAGTTTCGGGGCCTTTCGAGGGGGGTACTGGCTTTCCCTGGGGCAGCGGCCGGAGGATTTTATCCTGGCCGGCCTCATCATTGCGGCATTATCGGTGGCGCCACAACAAAAATATCCCGCCTTCCCCCGGGTTTACCGGGTGGTGGGCCTGCTGGCGGTCTTTCTGGCCATACTCTTCCTCGCCAGCTACGGGCATTTAAGCTACTTCCCCTTTTCCCACCAACGGGTGGAGCATTTCTACCAGGTGGCCGGTTTTGTGGTGGCGGGAGGCGTCATTTGGTTGGGTGTAGGCCGCCGCCTCCAGGATGTGGTGATTCTGGGGAACGTCTTTTTCGTCATTTTCCTCTATACCCGGTTTTTCGCCTGGTGGTGGGACTGGTTGCCCGCGTATCTCTTTTTCCTCATCCTGGGGGCCGCAGCCCTCCTCATCCTGTTCTATTTGAAGTGGCTCCGCCGTCTCACCCAGGAGCCCCGGCCATGAGACGGTATGGATTCCTGGGCGCGATTCTGTTTTTGCTCCTGGTGAATGCCGTTCTATTCTTTCGGGTGGCTTACAACCGCTGGGGAGTGCCTCAAGAACGGATAACGCTCACCGGCAGAGAAATCGAAATGGAAGGGGGGGTATATCAGCCTGGGACCAAGATGGTTGAAAGGAAGAGGCCCACCAGCATCAGGTTAAAATATAGCCATAGTTGCCCCTGGTTCGATGCGGCGAAACTGGAGTCCATCGGCTTTGACTGTCGCGTGCCCTCGGATAAGGATGCTTTCCTGTATGACCTCAAGGTGAGACCCCGCCGGACCTTCGCGGTGCTGGAGTATGAGGGTAGGGCCTATGAGACCTGGCGACATGAGACTGAAGAAAAGATCGAAGATCTGGAGGACAAATGGAAAAGGGGTGAAATTAAGTCCGATAGCTACCTGAAGGATATGAAAGACAGTTTAGTCAGCAACACCCGTCTCTTTCCCATCGATGTGGGCAATGATCCCGGCGTTCTCCGCCAACGCTATCCTGACCGCCGCCGTCTCATGATCGCTCCCGTCGTGGCGAGAATGATATCTGGCGGAGCGCATGGGGCGCATCCCCAGGGAACCATCTCCCTTCAGGTGAATAGTATCTATTTGTCTGACCCACAAAGGACCCGGTTGGCAGAAATTTTACGCCAGCTTCAGGCTAACAAAGGAAAACCCGATTACCCGGGCGGCTGGCTGGCCCCCGAACAGCGCCGGCGCCTCCGGTTCACCATCTGTTACGGCAGAACCTACGAGCCCTGGGTGGAGGATATCAGTCTCCAGGGGGAGCCCCCCTGAGCCGTTATGGGATATACTGAGACAGTCCCTTAAACCCTGGATAGAGGTTCCCCAAGCCCCCATGTCCAGATTTTTCAACTTTTACGACCCCCTGGAAAAGCGCTATATCTTCAATAGCTTCCTGGTGGTGGCGGCCCTGGTGGAAGTGCTCATCCTGGTCTTCACCCTCATCTGGCAGATTGACGAAGGCGTTTTCGGGGGGTCGGTCAAGGTGGTGCCTTTTCCCTGGAAGGAGTACCTGCTGGCCAGTTTCACCGCCCCCATCGCCCTGGTCTTTATCTTCGGCCTCATTGTTCAGGGGTTCGAAATGATGGGAGGGGAAGGAGAGACTTCCAAGGATACCCCGGGGGCCCTGCACCGGAGAGGGCGGGTCCGCTATTTCCTGGGGCTGCTGGCCTTGCTGGCTTTTCTGGTCCTGCTGTTTAAGGGCGGCTTGGTCTTAGAACTGTTAACCGCCGGGGTCAAAGCCTTGGGTCTGGGCGGCTCTTATCTGCTCATCGGCCTCCTGGCCCTGGCCCTCCTTTACCTGCCCCTGCGTCTGATGCTGCGCTACCGGCTGCAGAAAAAAGCCATGGAATACCAGTATCTCCTGACCCTGGCGGAAAAACACGGGGTGGCCATCATCGACCCCTGCCATCCTGAGTCCCTGATCCCGCCGGGTGAAGGACAAAAAAAATTGGCAGAAGCCGTTCCTCCCCCCCTTTCCGACCCCCAATCCGAAGAGGGCGGCCATTCTCGCTAAGATTTGCCTTAATCTCACCGGCCGCAGCCCGGCGCCACTATTTTCCTGCTTAACCACCCGATTAACCATTAGAAATCGATTTTCCATTAATCTCCATTAAACTTGTGAAAATTTTCCTTTACAGGGCTGACAATCTAGGATATTAATGGGCAATTCAATCCAGAGGTATGCGCTCCAGAGTTAATCGGAGAAAAGGAGGTGATGAGGACACCGCCGGCTGTAAGCATAACTTCTTATAATAATTAAGGAAATATTACTCATCAGGAGGTTGACGGATGGATATTATGACTTTCGCTTTAATCTGTGGCGCCGTAGGCGTAGCCTATGGTCTGTTCACCACCACCTGGGTCCTGAAACAGGACGCCGGCTCCCCGCGGATGCAGGAAATCTCCGACGCGGTGAAGGAAGGGGCCAACGCCTTCCTGAACCGGCAGTACAAGACCGTGGCCATGGTGGGCGCGGTCATCTTCGTGCTGCTCTTCGCCCTGGGCAAATACACCGCCATCGGCTTTGTCATCGGCGCCTGCGGCTCCGCCATAGCCGGATATGTGGGCATGTACGTGTCGGTGCGGGCCAACGTGCGCACCGCCCAGGCGGCTTTCACCAGTATGGCCCATGCCCTGAAGGTGGCTTTCCGGGGCGGCTCGGTGACCGGCCTGCTGGTAGTGGGCCTGGCCCTGCTCAGCGTGGCTGGCTATTACAAGTTTCTCATGGCGGTTGCTCCCAAGGAAGCCATGCACGCCCTCATCGGTCTGGGCTTCGGCTGCTCTCTGGTCTCGGTCTTCGCCCGGTTGGGCGGCGGCATCTACACCAAGGCCGCAGATGTGGGCGCCGACCTGGTGGGCAAGGTGGAAGCGGGCATCCCCGAGGACGACCCCCGGAACCCCGCGGTCATCGCCGACCAGGTGGGCGACAATGTGGGGGACTGCGCCGGTATGGCCGCGGACCTCTATGAGACCTATGTGGTGACGGTAGTGGCCGCCATGCTCCTGGCCTATACCATCTATGGCGCCGGCTCCCCGGCCATCATCTTCCCCATGGTCATCGGCGGCGTATCCATCATCGCCTCGGTCATCGGCACCTACTTCGTGCGCCTGGGCAAATCCCAGTACATCATGGGCGCGCTCTACAAGGGCCTCATCGTGGCCGGAGTTCTGGCGGTCATCGCCTTCTATCCCCTGGCCAATAAATTCATGGCCGGCGTGGCCGCCAAGGCCGCCAAAGCGGGGGCTGCCGGGTTTGTGATCCCGCCCTTTAACGTCTTCCTGCTGGCGGTCATCGGCGTGGCCCTGACCGGTCTCATTGTGGCCATCACCGAGTACTTCACCTCCAAGAGCTTCGCCCCGGTGAAGTCCATCGCCTTCGCGTCCACCACCGGCCACGGCACCAACGTCATTCAGGGTCTGGCCATCTCCATGAAGGCCACCGGCGCCCCGGTAATCGTCATCGTGCTGGCCATTCTGGCGGCCTTCAAGTTGGGCGGCGGCCAGGCCAGTCCCGGCACCGGCCTCTATGCCATTGCGCTGACCGCGGTGGCCATGCTGTCCATGACCGGGATCGTGGTGGCCATTGACTCCTACGGGCCCATCACCGACAACGCCGGCGGCATCGCCGAAATGGCGGAGTTGCCGGAAGAGATCCGCAACATCACCGATCCTCTGGACGCGGTGGGCAACACCACCAAGGCGGTGACCAAGGGTTATGCCATCGGCTCCGCGGGTCTGGCCGCCTTGGTGCTCTTTGCCGAGTACTCCCGGTCTTTCCCCGAAGCCATGAATATCAACTTCGTGCTCTCCGATCCGCGCGTCCTGGCCGGCCTGTTCATCGGCGGTCTGCTGCCCTACTACTTCGGCGCCCTGTGCATGGAGGCCGTGGGCAGGGCCGCGGGCGGCGTGGTGGATGAAGTGCGGCGCCAGTTCCGGGAGATTCCGGGCATCATGGAAGGCACCGCCAAGCCCGAATACGGCACCTGCGTGGACATCGTCACCAAGGGCGCGCTGCGCCAGATGATGGTGCCGGCCCTGATCCCGGTGCTCTCCCCCATCATCGTGGGCTTCACCCCGGGTCTGGGTCCCGTGGCCCTGGGCGCCATGCTCATCGGCTCCATCGTCACCGGGCTGTTTTTGGCCATTGCCATGACCTCCGGCGGCGGCGCCTGGGACAACGCCAAGAAGGCCATTGAAGACGGGCTCTATGGCGGCAAGGGCTCCGACGCCCACAAGGCCGCGGTCACCGGCGACACCGTGGGCGACCCCTACAAGGACACCGCCGGTCCCGCCATGAACCCCATGATCAAGGTGGTCAACATCGTGGCCCTGTTGATCGTGCCCCTGCTGATTGGGAAGTAATGTAAGTTAACCGCGGATAAACGCGGATAAGCGCAGATAACTCAAAGGCCGGTCCCTCAAGGGGACCGGCCTTTTTAAGTTTTCGGTTTCCGGTCTTCGGTTTTCGGTTTCTTTCGAAGCCCAGGCATTCGAGTCGGTGGAAAACCAATCACCGCGGGAAATTTGTGGTAAAATACCCCTAATAAAAAGTTCCCATCACTCGCAGGGGCGGTTCGCGAACCGCCCATAAAAGGGATTCTGTTATGGCCGTCCAGGAACTTTTAAAAGAAAAACGCCGGGAAATCCTGGAAATTGCCGCCAAGCACGGGGCTTACAATGTCCGGGTGTTCGGCTCCGTGGCCCGGGGGGAGGCGGATGAGCAAAGCGACGTGGATGTTCTGGTGGAGTTGGAGGTCGGTCGTAGTTTGATGGATTTGGGCGGCCTGCTTATGGACTTGCAGGAACTCCTGGGCCGGAGAGTGGACGTAGTAACCGAGCGGGGCCTGCGAACCAGGATTCGGGACCGTGTATTGAGTGAGGCGGTGCCATTATGAGGGATGACCGGGAAAAGCTCCTGGACATTTTTGATGCAATCGAACAGATTGAAAAATATGCCGTACAGGGCCGTGAAGCTTTTGAGTCCAGTGAACTCATCCAGGTATGGCATGTTCGTCACCTTCAGGTCATCGGTGAGGCCGCCCGGACGTTATCCTCAGGCTTCAAGGATAAACACCCGCAAATCCCCTGGACCAGGATAGTGGGCATGCGCAACATTCTAGTGCATCATTATTTTGAGATTGACCTGCCAGTTGTCTGGGAGGTAGTTGAGCATGAACTGCCGCAGTTGAAGGCGCAGGTGGAGGCCATTCTCCGGGAAGGGGAAGGGGGCTAGATGGAAGGGTGGAAAAACCAGCTTTTTTTCGGGGACAACCTGGAGATTCTCAGGAGCGGGCGGGTTCCGGTGGAGAGCGTGGATTTGATTTATCTCGACCCGCCCTTCAACTCCAAGGCCACCTATAACATTCTGTTCGCCGAAAAAACCGGAGAGAAGTCCGCCGCCCAGATCACCGCGTTCGAGGACACCTGGCACTGGGGCGCCGAGGCCGAGGCGGCCTTTGACGAGGTGATGAAGTACGGGCCGGCCAAACTGCGGGACCTGCTCCAGGCATTGCTGGCCTTTTTGGGCCGGAACGACATGATGGCCTACCTCACCATGATGGCCGTGCGCCTGGTGGAGATGCACCGGGTCCTGAAGCCCACGGGGAGTTTGTATCTGCATTGTGATCCGACGGCGAGCCATTACTTAAAAATGCTATTAGATAGCATTTTTAGCCCAATGAATTTTCGGAATGAAATCATTTGGAAGAGAACCAGTGCTCATAGTAGTGCAAAACGATATGGACCTGTTCACGATGTAATTCTTTTTTATACGAAAACAACAAATTTTTTATGGAACCCGGCATATACAGTATATGACGATAAATATATTAAATCTCATTATACGCAAGTTGACCCGGATGGACGCCGCTGGACTGCGAGTGATCTTACGGCGAGCGCAGTGAGATCTGGATCATCGGGAAAAACATGGAGGGGGTTTGACGTTACTGCCAAGGGGAACCATTGGAAGTTCACTATCGAGAAATTAGAGCAACTCGATTCAGAAGGAAGGATATACTGGCCCCCTGGCGGTGGCTGGCCCAGATATAAACGCTATTTAGATGAGGTGAAAGGAGTTCCTTCACAAGATATTTGGACAGATATTCCCCCAATTAATGCCCAAGCCAAAGAACGCCTGGGTTACCCCACCCAGAAACCCGAGGCCCTGCTGGAGCGCATCATCCAAGCCTCCTCCAACGAAGGCGATATTGTCCTGGACCCCTTTTGCGGCTGCGGCACCACGGTCAACGTGGCTGAGAGGTTGCACCGCCGCTGGATCGGCATTGACATCACCCACCTGGCCATCGCGCTCATCAAGAAGCGCCTTCATGACAGCTTCGGCCCGGAGCTGGCCCCCTATGAGGTCATCGGCGAACCCGCGGACGCCACCTCCGCCGCGGCCCTGGCCGAAGAAAACCGCCACCAGTTCGAGTGGTGGGCCTTGGGCATGGTGGACGCGGCCCCGGCCCAGGACAAGAAAAAAGGTGCAGACCGGGGGGTGGACGGGGTTCTTTATTTCCAGGAGAAAGACGACGGTCCTTATTACAAAATCATCGTCCAGGTGAAAAGCGGCCACGTCGGCGCTCCCCAGGTCCAGCAGTTGAAGGGGGCGATGGAGCGGGAGAAAGCGGCCCTGGCGGCGCTCATCACCCTGAAGCCCCCCACCCGGCCCATGAAGGACGAGGCCGCGGCTGCGGGTTATTATAAGTCGGAGCAGTTTCCCGACTATCAGTTTCCCCGGTTGCAAATCGTCACCATCGCCGATCTGTTCGCGGGCAAGACCCTGGAGTACCCACGCTGGGTGCCGGGCAAGACCTTCAAGCGGGCGGCCCGGCGGCGGAAGAATCCGGCGCCGGAAGAGCAGCAGAAGGGGTTATTGTGAATATTTATCTCACGCCAAGACGCAAAGGCGCAAAGAAAGATTATCAAGCAGGGTGCGCTCTGGCGCACCCTGCTTGATATCTTGGCGTCTTGGCGCCTTGGCGAGAGGTTTTAATTACCTGAAACCGAAAACCGAAAACTGCCTTTAAATGGCCGAAAACCTAAAACCGAAAACCGAAAACCTTCTCACCCGAAGCGACTGGCCCCTGCTCCTGGGCCTGGCACTGGTGGGGGTGTCGGTCTTTTTCCACCGGTTGGGGGTTCCGGGTTTGATGGACCCCGATGAGGGGCGCTACGCCGAGATCGCCCGGGAGATGTGGGTCCTAAAGGACTGGCTCATCCCCCACCTCAATTTCCTGCCTTACCTGGAAAAGCCGCCCCTGGTTTACTGGCTCACCGCCTTGAGTTTCGGGGTACTGGGAGAGACGGAGTTCGCGGCCCGGCTGCCCGCGGCAGTAAGCGCCCTGGGGGGCCTCTACGTTACCTATATTTGGGGAAGGGTCTTCTGGGGACCAAGGGCAGGCTTTGTGAGCGCCCTGGTCCTGGCCACCAGCGGCGGCTACGTGGTTTTGGGAAGGATCCTCACTTTGGACATGGTCCTGACCCTGTTTCTCAGCCTGGGTTTGGGCCTGGGATATCTGGCCCTGAGTCGCGGCCGGCAAGAGCTGTGGATTTGGGCTTACGTGGCCCTGGGCCTGGCGGTGCTGACCAAAGGCCCGGTGGCCCTGGTCCTGGCGGCTCTGATTTGGGGAGCCTGGACGCTGATCCTGGGACGGTCCCACTGGCGCCGCTTAATTCAGCCCCGGTGCTGGCTGCTCCTAACCCTGATCATCCTTCCCTGGTTTCTCTGGGTGGCCGGGCGCTATCCGGAATTTTTCCGCTATTTTCTCTGGGATCACCACTTCGGCCGTTTTCTGACTCCGGCCTTCCACGGCAAGCCGGTGTATTATTTTCTGCCGATTCTGGCCGCCCTGGCCCTGCCCTGGACCTGGCTCCTGCCCTGGTCGCTGGCGGGCGCCTGGGGGCGGACGGACCCGGATCGTCTCTTTTGCCTCCTCTGGGCCGGGGTGGTGCTGATATTTTTCTCCCTGTCCCGGGGCAAGCTGGCCCCTTACATCCTGCCGGCCCTGCCGCCCCTGGCCTTGCTGGCGGGACAGAAGCTGGCCGCCCTTGGCCCCCGCTGGGAGGAGGGGGAAAACCGCGGCCTGCGGATCAGTCTGAAGGTCTGGGCGGCAGTTGGTTGGCTGGCGCTGATGACGTACGCCTGGCCGCCGGACTGGGTGGCGGCCAAACTAAGGGCGGCCCAGGCGCTCATCCCCTATCTGGCTTTGCCCCTGGCCCTGGCAGCCCTGACGCCCACCCTGACCCTTATCTGGCGACGGGAAGCGGTGCTCTTCCTGGGCGCCCTTCTCCTGGCGGCCACCATTCCCCTGGGCATGGAAAAGGTGAGCTTGCAACGCTCCCCCAGGGGTATCGGCCAGGTGGTGAAGTCCGAGTGGCAGCCCGGCGCGGCCCTTATCGGCTTCAACCATTACTCCCAGGTGGTGTCATTTTACAGCGGCCAACCTTTTCACCTCTTAAAGGGGGGGACGGAACTGGAGTTCGGCCGCACCCTGGCCCCGGAAAAAGGACTGTTCTTTTCCAAGCCCGGAGAACTGGCCGCGTTCGCCCTGACCCGCCCCAAAGCTTTCATCTTCCTGAAAGCCCATGACCTGCCAGGTCTGAAAAGGGCGTTGCCCGGGAAATTTCCACTTTTGGCTCGTTATAAAGATGCTATTCTGGTAACCTATGATGGAAAAGTCACTGCAAAAAACAGGTTTCAGGTTTCAGGTTTCAGATTTCAGTTAAAAACCGAAAACCGAAGACCGAAAACCGAAGACCGTCTTTAAACATGCCTCGTATTATTTACCGCTATCTGATCATGGAAATCCTGCCACCCTTCGGGGTGAGTCTGATGGCTTTTACCTGCATTGTGTTCTTAGGGCGGCTGATGCGTATGACCCAGATGATAGTGGTGAAGGGAGTGGGGCTTATAGAAGTTCTCAAGTCCTGCGTCTTCCTGCTGCCTTACCTCATGGTATTCACCCTGCCCATGGCCGCCACCGTGGGGGTTTTGCTGGCCATGACCCGCCTCACCGAAGACCATGAAATCATCGCCATGAAGACCGCGGGCCTGAGTTTTGCCCAGCTCTTTCCTCCCATCCTGGGTTTTGCCCTGGCCATCGCCCTGCTGGCTTTGGGGCTTACCCTTTACGGCAGCCCTTGGGGACAGCAGGCCACCCGGGAATTGCTCAAGGATGTGGTAAAGCGCCGGGCCGACTTGGGAATCAAGGAGCAGGTCTTTAACACCGATTTTCAGGGAATGATGCTCTTTGTGAACCGGGTGGCCTCCTCTGGCGGCCAGATGGAAGGCGTTTTCGTCTATGACTACCGGGACCCGGAAAATCCTCACACCATTTATGCCCGGCGGGGACTGCTCAGCTACCAGCCGGCCCAGGAAACCATGAACATGCAGCTCTTTGAAGGCCAGGTGATCCGGTGGGGGAAAGAAGCCGGGCGCCTCCAGACAGTGGAATTTAAATCCTATCAGGTGCCCCTCCAGCTTTTCGGGTTTCTCAAGAGCGGCAGCAAGTCTGAGACGGAGATGTCGCTGGCGGAGCTGCGCGCCGCCCTCACCAAGGAGAAGGCCGGCTCGGAAAACTATAACCGGGCCATCGTGGAATTGAACCAGCGCTTTTCCATGCCCCTGGGGGCGCTGCTTTTATGTATCATGGCCATGCCTTTGGGCTTGAGCCCCCGCCATCACGGCCGCACCTGGGGCCTGATCCTGGGTCTGGTGATCTTTCTGGTTTACTACGTGGTCTTTACCGCGTCCTGGAGGCTGGCGGTTAACGCCCGGATTAACCCCTCCCTGGCGCCCTGGCTCTCCAACGCGGTGTTCATCTGGGTGGCCTTGTACCTCTGGCTCCGCACGGTGAGGGAACTACCCCTGTTGCCGGTGGCCTGGCCCTCCTGGGGGAGGACCTTCCGCGGCAGGAAAGTCCGGAAAGAAACTGAATAAGGGGCAATATAATTATATTAGGCACAGGCTGGAAAGCCGGTGCTGCCATAAAATAAGCGGGTTGGCCGGAGTCATGACTTCGGGCCAACCCGCTATCAGTTTTAACTTAAGGGGTTGGGGATGGGGGTTTGGGGGGAAGGGGCAGGGGCTTTTGCCCCTGCCCCTTCCCCCCAAATCAACGCAGGCTGAAGCCTGCGGCTACATTAATGATGCTCTTCAGCGGCGGCTTCCAGTTGGCGGCGCATCTCCATGTCGAAGAGCACCCGCTCCCGGGCCTTGTCGATGCCCAAGGCTTTGCGCTTCAGGTCGATGTGGGCGATCATCCGCCGGGCCATCTCTTCGGGATCGGCCACGAAGTCCCACTTGCCGCCGTATTCCTCTTCGATGCCCTTGAACAGGTAGTCCGTCAGGATCTCGGAACCGGTGGTGGGATAGGTCACGCCGAACAGGGTGTACACCCCGGAGGCCACGAAGTACTGGCCGATGGCAATGGCCTTCTCGCTCATCCATTCCGGCGCGGCGCCCGCGGCGGGGAGGTCGGAGATGTCGGTGCCCAGGCCGCCGGCCTTGACGCAGGCGGTGGCGGCCATGAGGATGCGGGAGTTGTCCACGCAGGCCCCCATGTGCAGGACCGGCGGGATGCCCACGGTTTCGCAGACTTCCGCCAGCCCGGGGCCGCAGTACTTGGAGGCCGCTTCCGGAGTCATCAGCCCGTATTTGCCCGCGGCCATGGCGGCGCAGCCCGTGCTCAGCACGATGACGTCGTTTTTCAGCAGCTCCTTGATGAGGGTCATGTGGGAGCTATCCTGGGTGGTGCGGCAGTTGTTGCAGCCCACCACGCCGGCCACCCCCCGGATGCGGCCGCCGATGACGTTGTCGTTCAGGGTGTAATACGAACCCCGGATGGAGCCGCCCAGCAGGTACTGGATGGTCTCGTAGCTGAAGCCCACGATGGTGGGGCTGGAGACCTGGGGGATCATCACCGGGGCCCGGCGGTTGGGAAAGTTGTCAATGGCCGTGCGGATGATGTTCTTGGCCACATCCAGGGCGTGGTGCTCGTCGAAGGGGATGTGCAGGGCCTTGGGCATCCTGGCCCGGTCATCGGTGGTGATGATCTTGGTGTGGTAGCAGGCGGCCACGTTTTCCAGGGCCTGCATTTCGCACTGCACGTCCACCACCAGGGCGTCCACCGCGCCGGTGATCACCGCCAGTTCCTGGTGCAGGTAGTTGCCGGCCACCGGCACCCCATGGCGCATCAAGACCTCGTTGGCGGAGCAGCACATGCCGGCCAGTTGGATGCCCTTGGCGCCCTTGTTCTGGGCGTATTGGATCAGCTCCGGGTCCTGGGAGGCCACGTAGAGCATCTCCGGCAGCAGGGGCTCATGGCCGTGCATCACCACGTTGACGTGGTCTTCTTTGAGCACCCCCAGGTTGATCTCCCCGGCAATGGGCACCGGGCAGCCGAACATGATGTCCTGGAGGTCGGTGGAGATCATGGACCCGCCCCAGCCGTCGGCCAGGGCGCAGCGGGTGGACTGCTTGATGAGGTTGTGGTAGTCCTGGTCCACCCCCATGTGGGTGCGGTGCATAAGTTCCACCACTTCGATGTCCAGGCCCCGGGGCACTACCCCGTGTTTGCGCCAGATCTCCTGGCGCTTCTTGGGGGCCCGGCGCACGTAGTTGATTTCGCCGGATTGCTGGCCGAATTCCGCCAGGATTTTGGGGCCCAATTCCTGGGCAATGGCTTCGGGTGAACGTGGTTTGGCGTCTTCGCCTTCACCCTCGGTCAAAGGCACGTCCCAATCGCGGGCCACCCGGCGCAGCTTGGCCACGTCCTTGATCTTGTAGCCTTGGGCCCGGTCATGGGCCACTTCGATGAACAGTTTGGCCACTCCCCGGGAGTGATCGTTGTGGGACGCGGTGCCCGCGGCCACCATGCGGGCGAAGTTCCGGGCCACGATGGTCTCCGCGGTGGCGCCGCACAGGCCCATGCGCTGCTTCTTTTCCGCAGCTTCCTCTTCCCCCGCCTTCTTTTTAGGCTTGGGCACCCGGCAAGGACCCTGGGCGCAGATGCGGCAGCAGGCGCCTTCCTCCCCGATGGGGCAAGGCTTCATGGTCTTGGCCCGGTCGAAAATGGTTTCAACCCCCTCGGCCTGGGCTTTTTTCAGCATCTCCTGCGCCGCTACATCCATGGACAATTTTTCCACATCTAACTCGGCCATACTTGCTCCTTAATTCAACAGGTTGCTTTTGAACATGCCTGAAATAATTCTCTATATCCATATTACCATCTATACATGGTCGAGTCAAGATATGTATTCTCGCGATACCCTCACGCCAAAACGCCAAGGCGCAAAGTTCGTCAAGATTTAAAATGAAAAAGCACGGCCTGGGCCGTGCCCTTACTATTTTGGCGTCTTGGGGTGAGGACATTAATCCGGCCGCGCCACCAGGCGCACCACCCGGAAGCCGATATAGCCGTCGGTGTATTCCGGCGGGGCCGACTGGCGGGCCGCGGCGCGCAGGTCCCGGGCCAGGGAGAACCAGGAGCCGCCCTTGAGGAGGCGCGCCGCCCCCGGTTTGAACGGACCCCGGGATCTCTGGGGAGTGTAAGGGTCGAGACACCATTCCGCGGCGTTGCCGGCCATGTCGTAGAGGCCGAAACCGTTGGGGGGATAAGAGCCCACCGGCATGGTGAGGCTCCGGCCCCCGGCCCGGTAATTGGCCCGCATCACCCCGCCGACGTCGGGAGGCTCATCGCCCCAGGGATAGGACCGGCCGCTCAGGCCGCCCCGGGCCGCGGCCTCCCATTGGGCCTCGGTGGGCAGCCGGTGGGGCCTGCCCGTAACCTGGGTGAGCCATCGGGCAAAGGCCGTGGCGTCGTGCCAGGTCACCCCCACCACCGGTTGGGTGGGGCCGTTTAAGTTTTTGTCTTCCCAATACAAGGGCGGGGGGTGGCCGGTGGCCTTGAGAAATCGGGCATACTGGGCGTTGGTGATTTCGGTGGCCGCGATATAAAACGGCTCCAGCACGACCCGTTGAGGCTGGGGTTCATCCACGTACCGGCCCGGCTCCTGGGGCGGGGAGCCGATGACATAAGGGCCGCCGGGAATCAGGCGGAACTTGATGCCTTGATATTCCAGCGTTTCCTGGGAGTGAGCCGGGAAAGGGGGCCCCATGAGCTGGAAGACCAGGAGTAAGCCGGCGAATACCTGGAGGGGTCTGACTGTCTTCATGCCTGCGATGATTATAGAAAAAAATGGATGAAAGAGAAAAGGCTAAAAGGGGAAAAGGTGACAGGGAATAGGGAGTAGGGAGTAGGGAATAGGGAATAGGGGAAGATATTTGATCCAGATTATTGGCTGGTTTTAGGTTCAGCGGGCGAAAAAGGTTAATTTTGGCTTTCCCTTTTCCCCTCATAACCTCTTAACCTTTCCCCCTCTCCTTAACTGCCCCCCCTCCCAAGGAAAATTCCCGTTGTTCTTGAATATTCCCCGTGGTTGTAATAAATTAGTCCCCAAGCCTGGGTGGCGGAACGGGTAGACGCAAGGGACTTAAAATCCCTCGGGGTTCGCCCCGTGCCGGTTCGAGTCCGGCCCCAGGCACTTAAGAAATTCAAGTACTTAGCTATAAAGCCCATGCTCCCACCGGCCCCTTTATCGGCCTAAAACGGCCTTTGGTGAATATTTTGGTGAATATTGAGTTTTTCTGGGGCCGCTTCCGCAAACATATTTGCCAGCCAATCGGCATAGCGGTTCATGGCTTGGTGAAGGTCATCCTCAGAGGGGTTTAGATAGATATAGTCCATTCCCGGCAACTTGTGGCCCGTAATCAAGTCCCGGTATTCCTTGGCAATCCCGGCCCTAAGCATATTAGTCTTGGCCGTGTGCCTCAAATCGTGGAAGGTGAAACCCTCAATCCCCGCCCGCCGACATGCGATTTCCATACCTACCCTGATTGTGGAAGCGGTAATAGCCTTGCCCTTTCGAGTGAACACCGGCATATCCGGTAGGCCGTGGGGCATGGCCTTTAAAATAGCTATCATTTCCGGGGGTAGGGGAACATTGCGCCCTTCGCCGGTCTTGGTTCCACCATCTTTAGTGTGGCATCCGTCCAGCAGTTGAATAATGCCTTTTCGCAAATTCACCCGGCCCCACTTCAAATAGATGATTTCCCCTTCCCTCATGCCGGTATAGTGGGCCAGCTTCACGACAGGTTTGAGGTAGTCGGGACATTCGGCTATTAGGCGGGAGTATTCCTCTATTGATAACACCCGTCCCCGCTTGTTTTTCTCTGCGGGCCGCTTAACGCCCCGCACCGGGTGCTTTTCGGCCTTCCCGTTCTTGATTGCCTGGGTGAAGATACTGCTCATGCACGCCAGTTCCCTTACAACTGTGGCCGGTTTGGTGGGCTGCTTCCGGTAGGATTCCTGCTTGAGCCGTTCCCGGATATATCTTTCCGCCATTTCGGGTAGTATCTCCCGCAGCCGGTAGTCGCCAAAGAACTCATTGAGCTTGCCGACACTCCGCACGTCCCGGTTATAGCTTTGCTTTTCCTTCACCACGTCCAGGCTGAGATACCATTGGGCTAAGTCCCGGAAAGTAGTCTTACTATCCGGCCTTTGGGGAATATCCCCGCCCTCCCGTTTAGCCTGTTCTACCGCACTTAAGCGGTATTGAGCGTCTACCTTTTTCCACTTCCGGTTGCTCTCCCGTTTTAGCTTTCCGTTTTCGGCATAATACTCAATGCCGTAACGCCGCCCCCGTATGGGGTGGTTTAGAGATTCGCCGCAGTTGAGACAGGTATCCCCATTGTTTTTGTTCCTGGCCTTGGCCTTCACCAAGGCTTTCTCGCCGTTGCGCCACTTGCATTTGTGGCATTTAATCCAAAGGCCCATATCCACTCCCTCCTATTGTTTTAGGGGTTATGTCCCCTGCCTTCCCTTAATCGGCTCTCCTGGGGCCTCCCACGAGGTCAGAGAGCCTTCCGCAAGCACCCCGCAGCATCAACGGGGGTGTATAGTAATAATTATACCATTACCGGCTGGTCTTTCTGCGTGGAGACTTCCTGTAAAACCTCTCCGCACCAGTCTCTTATTAATCAATTCCAGGCGGTTTCTTGTTGTCATCATGAGCACCCTCCTTCAACTAAAATAATATCCAGGAGTCATTATAACATATCACGCGCATAGTCAAAGTCCAGCCCCGCCCATAACTGTTAATACCTTGCCACCACTACTTGACTACAGGCCAATTAATTGCCAATATGTCAATAGTGATTGAAGCGTTACGCTCACAGGATAATAACTGCCTGCTTGTGTCGGGCCACTACTTGCCCCCTTGTCAAAGGGTGTGCTTTGTTTTTCCGCCCTACCGCCTGTCAATTTATTGACATATCGCGCCGGGGCGGGGCTTTCCCAGGAAGTATGCCCGCCCTAAAAGCAAGGCGGGGCCTGGGGGGTAGGGGGGTGACGCCCATCAGCTATCAGCCGGGCCGACCCCCAGGAGGTACAGAACTTGCCGAATAATTTTCAAATATCGGACACTTAGGCAGTCTCGAGCCGTCACGCCCATTTGTGACCTCGTATCACTTACCGGCGGGGGCGGCCTAGAAAAACCCTCCCTAAAATGGCCTGTTTCTACTACACGGCTTGTCAAAGGCGAAACTACTCAGGCCAAAATCTGTAGTCGTGGCGCACCCCTTGCCGATTTGTGTCGGCTGGGGAGCAACTTGCAAGCGGAGTAATTGCACACCCCCATGCCACCGATAATTCTTAAAGTGGTCTCTATATATAAGGGGACATTTTCTCTAGAAGACTGCCCGTTTTTGTCCACCCCACCCCCCGTCAATATATCTTTTTTGTCCACCATATCCCTCCCGGCGCTCGCTTGCCATGCTTGCATCTCGCTACTTAGCTATCTCCCCCACTTAAGCAGCCCCAGGCGGCGACAAGCAGCTTCCCGTATCGCTTCTTCACCCTAAACACGTATAGATGTTCAAGGATTTGTTCAAGCTCCACCACTAAGGCCGGGGCCTCTGGTTCTCCCGAAAGGGCTACTAATTCGCCTTTATCGATAGATAGACAGCCGGTGATTAAGCCCTGCTTCCCAATGTATCTAAGGAGACAGAGGGAGCAGAACGCCACAATATGCCTATGTTTTACTTGCGGGATGGTCAGCAGCCCGATTAGCTCCTCCCGGTATATCTTCACGAAGGGCTGCTCTCGTGGAAGGTTCACATGGGTAATCAGTGTAGCAAACCTCTTGACCTTCTCGCACCCCGGCTCATAATCCACCAGCCCCGCCGCCTTCAACAGCTTCCGCCCCCGCCGGATGGTTTTCTTATCCACGTCCAGGGCCGCCGCCATTCTTTCATCGGGCATCAGGTAGCCTTTCGCTTGTCTGCGGTTCCACTCGCTAGCATACAAAAAGAATTGCGCCTTGTGGGAGGCCGATAGCTCCGCAAACTTTTCGCTTGTGAGCAGCGCCGCCGCCAGGGGAAACCAGCCCTTGTGATAGAAATAGTTAGCCGGGAACTTCCTGTTGGCTGGGCCTTTAGCCTTCCGGGGGCCGGGCGGCGGCGTCTTGGCAAAATACCTGGGATGAAGTTTCACCGGCTCAACCCGGTTGGCGCTGCTGCCCGCCTCTGGTGTGCCGGTGCTCATGCACCTCCCGCCTGCCGTTTCCATATCTCCCGAAGCTCTGCCAGCAGTTGCGCCGGGGTCAGCTTCCCCTTCCGAAAGCAAGCCACGCAGAAATTGCGATACCGCCTGCCGCACTCCGGGCATATGCGGGGCCGCAACCGGATACCGGCGGCCTCCCTCACGCTATCCTTAACTATATCTATGACAGCAGCGCCCCCGGCCCCGGTTCGCGCCCTACCCCTGCCATTACCTTTCGTTTTCAAAAATCTCGCCTCCTCCAATTTGCTACCCGGTTTTAGACGGGGATTTTGGCCCCACCACGCCAGAGAGTGGAGAGGGGAAGACGAATACGCCCCGGCCCTGAATTTGGCGGGGATTCGCCTCATACCCTAACCTCTCCCCTTAGTTCAGGGAGTTTGTCGAAAAATCCGAAGCTGAGTTAGGGTTTTTTCGCTTCTTGGGGCCGCCCACGCCCTTCCTCTTGGGGTTGTGGCCGAAGCGGTAAGGGTAAAGGGCGCAGTCCTGGACAGAACACAGACCCGCGGCTTTCGGGCTACCGCAGCAGCAGTCCAGACATTTACGCCTTATGGCCTGCAACGGCGGGTAAAAATGAATTTCACCGCCTTTAGTTCCACAAGACATCAGCCGAACCCCCTACGCCGCCGCCCTCGGTTCGACTACCCCGGCCTCAATGAGCTTGTCCAGGTCTTGAGGGCGGAAAAGGGTCCGCCTCCCAATCTTGACGAACCGAATCCGCCGGGCACTCACTAGACAATAGATGGTGCTGACCGCAAGCCCCAGGCGGGCCGCCGCCTCCCTTACGTTAACCAGCCGTTCATCCGCTCCATCCGCGCCATACTTCATCCCCATATTTTTCCTCCTTCGGGTGGGGATAATTCGGCCACTTGTGGCCTTTACCTTCATTATAACCCAGAATTGCCTACTTGTCAACAATTTGCCGCAAAATATTATTGACAGCGGCAAATTAGCGGGCTATATTGATAGCAGGAGGTTCTGTCATGTATGTTTATAAAAATAAACGAATTGTCCTGTCTGCCCTGGTGCGCCAACTTCGGAAGATGGGCGTGACTGCGGGGGCCAGCACAAGCAACCTCTCCCGGATATTTTCCGGGGAGCGCACCCCCAGCCTTGAGCTATTCCGAAAGCTGGCCCAGGTCTTGACCGGGGGGAGTTTGGATGAAATGGATAAGCTCTTGGCGGAAACCGCCAAAGCCTCCCGACACCGGAAAGGATTGGAGGATTATCGTGATGTTTGGGAGGCTGAGGAAGGCGTTGAGTTTTTCCGAAAGCTGGCCCAGGCCGTGCCTGAGGGCTATTTAAACGAGGTGGAAAGAATATTGGAGGAAATCGGAAAGGCTTATGAACCGAGTAAGGCGCGAATTAAGGCGCTTGAAGAGCGCATCAATCCTTCCAAGAAAACACCGGAGGGAGAGTGAAAGTTTTGCTTGACACGCAATAGAAAACGTGCTTAGTGCCGCCCCGCCCTTTGATATAATGTTCCCAAGGGGCTTGGCACCCCGGCCCGAAACGGGAATCACAAGAAGCAAGAGGTAAAGGCCCATGAAGAATTATCCACTCAATTTAGGGTTAGGGATATTCTTAATAATAATTTTCATTACACAAAACATCTATGCTGACAGTAGAACACCTGTTTTTATAGAGGCACAAGCGGATGATAGTGTGGGAAATCAATTAATTTACCACATAAGACAGGGCATATCGAAATCTAAAACTCTTAGGTTGACTAATAAGGAAGACGAACCCAGGATAGAACTAAATATCGTTACACTTGACCCGAAACCTATTGGCCCAAGGGGGGAACCAGTAAGCAACTTGCAAACAGTTTATAGTTGTGTGCGGATTGCTGATATATTAACCCGAAAGAGCATGATTGGTCATGGAGTAGGAATTTGTGGAAGAAGCAATGTTAAGAACGTCGCAGACGACATCGTTGCATTGGCTGACAAAGCAATAAAAAGCTTTGAGAGGATAAAGGGTCTTGATGATAAAATGGGAAAACTCAAAGCCGAACAAGACCATAAACTTTGGGAAGAAAACTTTGAGCTTGGAATAAAAGTTAAGGCATTAGAAAGGGCACTTGAGGAAGAAAAGGCTAAAACTTGGTGGGAAAAGCTTTGGGAAAAGAAGCAGTAGGCCCCGCTTTCAGAGGGCTTATGGATTCTCAAGTATCTCCCAAATCCGGGAATCCAAAATCTATTGGTTTTGTGCTATAAGGGGAGGACAAGGAACCCCCGCCCATGCCCGACCCCTTCAAAGATTACGTTCAGGCTTTACAGACGGCGTTAGCCGCCAAGGACGCCACGGAGCACACGCACCGGCCCGCCCTCAAGACCCTCCTGGAATCAGTTGACCCCACCATCCGGGCCACTAATGAACCACGGGAAGACGTGACCACCTGCGGCAAGCCCGACATGAGGGTGTCACGGGGGGCCGTGCCCGTGGGGTATCTCGAAACCAAGGACATCGGCAAGAACCTGGACGCAGAGGAAAAGGGGGAGCAAATCCGGCGTTACCTCAAGGGCCTGCCCAACTTCATCCTTACCGACTACCTTGAGTTCAGATGGTATGTGAACGGGGAGCGCCGGGCCAAAGCCGCCTTGGGCCGGGCGGGGCCGGACGGCAAGGTTAAAGCCGGGAAAGAGGACGTGGCCGCCGTGGGGCAACTCCTGGCGCAATTCCTGGCCCTGCAAACCCCCCACCATCGGCACGGCCAGGGACTTAGCCCTGAGAATGGCGGGGCTGGCCCATATCATCCGGGGGGCCGCCCTCCTGACCCTGGAAAGTGAACCCGACACCGGCACGCTTAAGGGCTGGCAGACCGCCTTTGAACGGACGCTCTTACCCCACCTCACGGCCCCGGAGTTTGCCGACATGTATGCCCAGACCCTAACCTATGGCCTCTTTGCCGCCAAGGTGACGGTAGGC
>Ga0194126_10001259_pt1 | contig 42625 bp, 41 predicted proteins | sample TA2KigC150mmetaG_FD_148641 | JGI IMG/M metagenome (GOLD analysis project Ga0194126, IMG submission 148641) | Freshwater microbial communities from Lake Tanganyika, Tanzania - TA2015035 Kigoma Deep Cast 150m | ecosystem: Environmental > Aquatic > Freshwater > Lake | place: Tanzania: Lake... | reverse complement strand
CATAGGATGTGCCCAATAGCTAACCGAAAATATTACGCTTTGAATTCTTGAATTGGCTAATCGTATCGTAAATTGGGGTTTTGCTTAGGTCTCTTGTTTAGAACGTTACCAAAAACTTCTTCTTTCTAGAATGGAAAAAACATGAAAGCCGCTATCTTCAAAGAGAAAAACTTGTTAGTGGTCGAAGACATTCCTGACCCGAAGCCGAAGGATGATGAAATTCTTATGAAAGTGAGTTACTGCGCCATTTGTGGATCCGACCTTCACCGTTATTGCTACGGGATGATGAGCGGCGGGACCATCATGGGCCACGAATACTCGGGTGTTGTCGTCGATGTGGGTAAAAATGTGAAAGCTTTCAAGGTGGGTGATCGCGGGACGCGCTGCGGAGGAAAAATCACGCCGGGTAGGGATTTCCCGAATTTTCCCCCGCGATACAGCGCCAAGGAGAGGGGGTTCTTATCTTCGAAACCTGGGGCCTATGCCCAATACATGACCGCTGCGGCGGAAATGATGATGAAGATTCCGGAGGAAATCACCGATCTGGAAGCCTCGCTGATTGAACCCTTAACGGTTGCCGTGCACATGGTTAGAATTTCTAACATCCGCTTGGGGGACAAAACTGTGGTTCTGGGGGCTGGCCCGATTGGACTTTTTGCCCAACAATGTGCCAGCTTGGCGGGGGCCTCTAAAGTTTATGTTTCCGACATTAATCCTACCCGATTAAAAGTCGCTTTAAAGTTGGGGGCCCATCAGGTCTTCGATCCCACCAAGGTTGATCTGGTAAAAGAAATCGTGGCCCTGACTGACGGCTTAGGAGCTGACCTGGCCTTTGAATGCGCAGGGGCCAAACCTACCTTGCAGCAAGCCCTCGAGCTAGTCAAAATGGGTGGAAGGGTGATGGTGGTTTCTCTGGCTTGGGAGCAGGTTGACTGCCTGCCAGTGGAATGGGTGGGAAGAGAAGTGGAGATGAAGGCCTGTTACGGTCATTTGAACAGTGAATGGCTCATTTCTCTCGCCCTCATGCAAGAAAAAAAGATTCAAACCAAGCCCATGATATCCAAGATCATCGGTCTATCGGAAATCCAGGAGGCGTTTCAAGAACTTTTAAGACCGGGGAATGACCTCATCCAGGTAGTTGTTCAATGCAATGAATAATGACTCTGACCAGGAATAAATGGATCGGTCAAGCCTAAGCAAAAAAGAAAGGAGAAAAAGATGAGATACCCGAAAATTCTAGCGTCGGTTCTAAGCCTTTTATTTATTCTTTCTCTTGCCGCAGCAGTATTTCCGGCAGAGTTCCCCCAGAGGCCAATACGCATGATTATCACTTATTCGGCAGGGGGAGGAACGGACGTATTGGGCCGGGCTTTCCAAATCCCATTTGAAAAAGCGCTGGGGGGAAAGATTGTCATAGATTGTATCCCCGGGGGGTCAACCAAAATAGGGACCATGGAAGGAATGAAAGCCAAACCGGACGGCCATACTATAATCTTGATGCCCGAGCAGGCCTGGGTCGGGTTTTATTATTCTAAAACCTATGATACGAAAGTATGGGAACAATTAACCCCCATCGGGAATGTAACCACTGAACCCTATGGCTTTATCGAGGTGAGGGTGGAATCCCCCTTCAAAACATTTGCCGACCTATCCAAAGCTGCGAAAGAGAACCCGGGAAAATTATCGGGGGCAGGCGGCGGAGCGAGTGGGATACTGGTGAATGCCATATTAGGGGCGGCCGGACTCGATACCAAGTTGGTTCCCTTTGCCGGTGCGGGTCCCACCAAAATTGCTCTCCTGGGCGGACACGTGGATTTCCGCATCTGCCAGCCGACTGAAGCCATCGCCATGATTCGAGCCGGAAAAACCAGGGGGCTGGCCATCTCGACTGCCGAGCGCATGAAGGATTTGCCCGATGTCCCCACCTTCAAAGAATTGGGGATTTCCGAAAGCATCATCTTGACCCGTTCGGTCTGGGGCCCACCCAACATGCCTCCCAACATTGTCAACCTGATCACCAAGGCGGTCGAGAAAGCGACAAAGGATCCGGATTTTATCAAAATTGTCGAAGATCAATTCCTGTATAAAGTAGAATACCGGCCTTCCAACCGGATGATCGAAGAGTTAAAGATTTTTGATAAGAAATATGGCCCTGTCTTTGCCGAGGCCTATAAATAAAAAGGCGGGCCTAAAGATTGGTTCCTGACACAGATCTCGGCCGAATTGGGTTTTTCTAGAAAAAATCCTTTGGCAAGAAAAAAGGGTGAAGAAAGGAGGAGAAAATGAAGAGTACCAAAATCATGGCCTTGTGCTTGTTTGCGATTTTCTGGTTTAACTCTGTGGGATTGGCAGAATTCCCCGATCGCCCCATCCGGATGATCATTCCCTTTTCTGCCGGAGGAGGGACGGATGTATTGGCCAGGGCCTTTCAACCGCCTTTTGAGGCAGCCCTGGGTGCCAAGGTGGTCATTGAAAATATCCCGGCAGGGACTACCAAAGTCGCTACCATGGAATTGATGAAGGCCAAACCCGACGGGTATACGATTATCCTTATGCCGGGCGCATGGGTGGCTTATTATTATTCGGGAACCTATGATACCAAGGTCTGGGAAAGTGCAACTCCTATTGCGAACCTGACGACGGAGCCTTGGGGTTTTGTCGAGGTAAGGACAGAAACCCCTTTTAAAACTTGGGCCGACTTGGTGAAGGCGGCCAAAGAAAAACCCGGACAATTAACTTGCGGAGGCCCGGCAGCCGGGGGAATGATGGAATTGATCATGATGACGATTACTAAATCGGCCGGAATCGAAACCCGGTACGTCCCGTTTGCCGGCGCAGGTCCCAGCCGCATTGCTATGCTTGGAGGACATGTAGATTTTCGGGTCTGCCAACCCACCGAGGCAATCGCCATGATTCGGGCTGGGAAGACCAGAGGATTGGCCGTTTCCACGGACAAGCGGATGGAAGCTCTCCCCGATGTTCCTACTTTTAAAGAGTTGGGGATCGGGCCGACCATCATTCTGATCCGATCTTTTTGGGGGCCACCCAATCTTCCTCCCAAAATTGCGGATTTCATCAGCAAGGCGGTGGAAAAGGCGTCGAAAGATCCTAAATTTGTCAAAATCATCCAAGACGATCTACTGTATACAGTGGAATATTGGCCAGCTCAAAGATTAATCGAATGGCCCAAAAATTTCGACAAAGATTGGGGTCCTTTGTTGAAGGAAAGCTATAAAAAATAAGGGTGTAGCCCTTCATTCTCCGGGGTTTTGGCCATTGGGCAGGGAATCCCATGCCGCAGCCAAAACCCCGGAAATTTTTAGTCGTAACATGTATTTTTATTGTCCCCCGATCGACATCGGGGGCCAGGTTGGACTTGAATTGATGGTTGAAACCACTGGGGGCTTTATGCGGAATCGCGATATCGTGAGCAGCCTGGTCTGGTTGGGAGTAGGCATCGTATTTTTGATTGGGGGTCTTCACGCAGGGTTGTTTCGAAGAGGAATTCCTGGACCGGGTTTATTGCCCTTCATCGTTGCCCTCTCCTTAATGGCTCTCTCGTTGATGGTCTTTTTTCCTGCCTTGACCGGGAAGAAGGAAGAAGCGAGCGGGGTGGCAGAAAATTTTTTCCCGGAAAGGGACAGTTTCAAGAAAATATTCTTCGGTCTGATTGCACTATTCCTCTACGGCGTTGCCCTGGAGTACATCGGTTACATTGCCACCACTTTCATATTCTTGCTCTTCACTTCCAGACTCATGGAACGGGCCAAATGGCAGACTCCCCTAATTCTGGCTATTTCCACGGCAATTTTATCTTACCTGCTCTTTGTGGTTCTGCTGGAAGTCCAATTGCCTAGAGGAGTTCTCGGGACATGAGGAACCTCCGATGGAAATTCTGAACCATTTTTACCTAGCCTTCAGTGTTGCCTTGGAGCCCCTGAACATATTTCTGTGTTTTCTGGGTTGTTTGATCGGAACCTTTGTGGGTGTTCTTCCCGGATTGGGGCCTGCGGCTTCGATCTCGATGTTACTCCCGATTACCTTCAAACTTCCACCGGTTTCCGCCATCATCATGCTGGCAGGGCTCTACTACGGAACCATGTATGGAGGATCCACCACCTCCATATTAATCAACGTGCCAGGGGAAGCAGCTTCCGTGGTCACCTGTTTGGATGGCTACCAGATGGCCAGAAGAGGCCGAGCTGGTCCGGCATTGGGAATTGCCGCGTTTGGTTCTTTTATCGCCGGAACTTTCGCGACTCTCATGATCATGATTGTGGCCCCTTCCTTGGCCTCTGTTGCCCTGAAATTTGGGCCTCCGGAGTTTGTCGGGTTAGTTTTCATGGGGTTGACTATGGTCACCTATCTGTCCAGCGGTTCCATGGTCAAAGCCTTGATGATGGCGGGGGTGGGACTATTAATCAGCTGTATTGGCATCGATATCGTGACCGGAAGGGAGAGGTTAACCTTAGGGATCGCTACCATCGCGGGCGGGTTCGACATCGTTCCCATCGTCATGGGCCTGTTCGGCATATCCGAGGTATTATTAAATCTCGAACGATCTGGAGCCGTAAGGGAGGTCTTCCAGACCAAAATCGAGCATCTCCTGCCGAACCGGCAGGATTGGAAAGACTCTTCGGGGCCAATCCTCAGGGGTTCTCTTCTCGGGTTCTTTTTGGGCCTGATTCCCGGGGGGGGTGGGTTAATCGCCTCTTTCATATCCTATACAGTGGAGAAAAGGGTGGCCAAGAACCCGGAGAATTTTGGGAAGGGAGATATTCGGGCGGTGGCCGGGCCGGAAACGGCGAATAATGCCGGAGCCCAGGGGGCCTTCATCCCCATGTTGACCATGGGCATTCCGTGCAATGTGGTGATTGCCATCCTCCTGGGGGCCTTGATGATCCATGGGGTTTCCCCGGGCCCGCGCCTGTTGATCGACCATCCCAAGATCTTCTGGGGGGTCGTGGGAAGCATGTACATCGGCAATGCCATGCTACTGGTCCTCAATCTACCCTTGATCGGAATGTGGGTCAAGCTGTTGAAAGTCCCCTATGCTTATCTCTTTCCCTTAATCTTTCTTTTCTGTCTCATCGGTGCCTACACGGTGGGCAACAACATCATGGATGTCTACATCATGATCTTGTTCGGGATCCTCGGGTACCTCATGAAAAAATACGATTATGAACCTGCACCCTTGGTCCTGGCTTTTGTATTGGGGCCGATGTTTGAGAATGCTTTCCGCCAATCCCTGATCATTTCCGGCGGCAGCCTGGTCATCTTCTTCACCCGGCCCATCGCCGCGGTCTTCGTGATCGTATCCTTTGTCCTGCTGGCTTCGCCATTAATCCTCAGGTTACTGGGTCGACAGCGTCCCGGCGTTGGGCTAAAAAATTAATGTCGGTGTGGAAAGGACAACTTCAGTAGGTGAAGAAGGATATACCCGGATGTACCAGCACAGGCTGGCGGCAGGAATCATCGTGGTGGCCAACCGCACTGATGATCCTCGACTCCAAGAGGCCTGGAAGATGAAGGTCCCTATCGTTCTCATTCCGGGGTTTCCTTGGAAGCAGCAAATCCCCTGCGTGGATGGGGATAGTGTTAATGGGGTCTTCAAGGCTGTGAATTATTTGGTGGGGCTGGGGCACAAGCGGATCGCCTTTCTGAATGGACCGTCGAATTCCAAATATACTTTGGAGAGATTAGAAGCATTCCGGCAAGCCTTACGAAGGACTCACCTCCCTTTTGATGAAAGCATTTTGAGAGAATATGATTTTACCCAAGAAATGGGATACGAGAAAATGAAAGAACTTTTGAGGGGTAAAGAGATACCCTCTGCGGTACTCATGATAAATGACTACTCAGCAATGGGAGTCTTTCAAGCGGCTAAAGAAATGTCTTTACGAATCCCATTCGATATTTCCGTTGTCGGTTTTGGTGATATCCCATTTGCGCATATGATGGATCCTCCTCTTACTACCGTTCATCTTCCTTTTCACGAGGTGGGATACAAAGCGGCAGAGATGGTAATCAGGCTCATGCAGGGGAAAAAATTGAAACAAAAACATATCATTTTCCCTACCGAATTAATAATTCGAAAGTCGACGGCAAGCGTCATGAATTGATTAATTGAACCTTATTTATAAATAGACGGTTTTAACCATGAAACATCAAGATCAATATGCAAGCATTTTCTGGTTCATTTTGGGTGGAATTATCACCTTTAGCTCTTTTTATTACGGGGTTGGGTCTTTTTCCAAGCCGGGGCCAGGTTTTATTACCTTTTTGGCTGGAGCTGGTTTAACCATCCTCTCAGTTATTCTCTTCGTTTTATCGCGATCAAAGAAAGAAGACCGCCTGAGTTTAAAGCAGCTTTGGGTTGGGGGCCAGACGGGAAAAGCTTTCTATGTCATGGGGTTGCTTATCGTTTATATGTTGTTTGTTGTTCCCTCAGGATTCCTGATCTCTACTTTCATCCTTCTCTCATTGCTTTTTCGCGTACAAGGGAACTATTCAGTTAAAAATACGATCCTATTAGCATCTTTGAGTACAGCGGTTTCTTTTATTATTTTTGACATTTGGTTGGGCGTCCGGCTTCCAAGGGGTTTCATAGGATACTTTATATTTTGAAAATCTTTGTTTTGGTCCCCCAATTTTTTATATAAAACCCAACTATGGAAACATTAGATCATCTTTTGTTCGGTTTTCAAGTAGTCTTTCAACCATTGACCCTCTTCGCTTGTTTCGTAGGGGTTTTGATCGGAACCTTGGTGGGCGTGTTGCCGGGGTTAGGGCCGGTTGCGGCCATTTCCATTCTTTTGCCCGCTACTTTCCATGCTCCTCCGGTGGCATCCATTATTATGCTTGCTGGAATCTACTACGGGGCTATGTATGGAGGGTCCACCACGTCGATTCTCGTTAACATTCCAGGGGAGGCGGCCTCTGTCGTTACCTGCCTGGATGGCTACCAGATGGCCTGCCGTGGAAGGGCAGGGGTCGCGTTGGGAATTTCTGCATTTGGATCCTTTATTGCAGGGACGATAGGCGTTGTAGGGCTTACCTTCTTAGCACCTCCTTTAGCAGCCATGGCTCTGCGATTTGGCCCCCCAGAGTATTTCGCAGTTATGGTTCTTGGACTTACTGTCTTGACCTTTCTTGCTGGGGGATCGATGATCAAATCCTTGATGATGGCCTGCGTTGGCATAATCATAGGCAATATAGGATTGGATTTTATAACTTCTCAGCCGCGATTTACTTTTGGGACCGATATTCTGCTTGACGGCGTCGGATTGGTTCCTCTTGTTATGGGGCTTTTCGGCATCTCGGAGGTTTTATTGAACATTGAGGAATCTCTCACAACGCGAAAAGTTTTCGAGACAAGACTGAAAGGGATCCTTCCCAATTTGCAAGATTGGAAAGAATCAATATGGCCAATTCTAAGAGGATCGGTTTTGGGCTTTTTTCTTGGAATTTTGCCAGGCGGAGGGGCCGTTATTTCATCCTTCGTCAGCTATGGCATGGAAAGAAAGCTTTCTAAGCATCCGGAAGAATTTGGAAAGGGAGCGATCGCGGGTGTAGCCGGCCCCGAATCGGCAAATAACTCAGCGACTGCCGGGGCGTTTATTCCTCTCCTGACTTTGGGACTTCCTTCAAATGCAGTGATGGCAATTCTTCTGGGCGCCTTGATGATTTATGATACTCCTCCCGGTCCCCGCCTTGTCTCCCTGCGTCCCGATATCTTTTGGGGAATTATTTCTAGTATGTATATCGGTAATGCAATGCTATTGATTTTTAATTTACCACTCATTGGATTATGGGTAAAAATCCTGCGCGTTCCTTATCCCGTTTTATTCCCCTTAATTCTCCTTTTCTGTCTAATTGGAGTTTATAGTCTGAATAATAAAACAAGCGAAATTGGCCTAATGCTCCTATTTGGAGTCCTTGGCTATTTGATGAAAAAATTTAAATTCGATGGGGCACCTCTCATCTTAGCCATGGTTTTGGGGCCATTGATGGACAAATCCTTGCGGCAAGCGTTACTGATGTCGGGAGGAAGTATCGGAATCTTTTTTGAAAGCACTATTTGCTTTATTCTCTTTTCGATCATTGTTGTTCTATTGGTTTTACCTTTAATTCCCTTTGTCGGACGCTTCCGGAAAAGGGTGGGGGAGGCTGAAGAGCAGGCCTGAAATGAGGGGTGTGAGGGGCCAAGGGGGTCAATGAATGAAAGATCGAGTTGCTTTGGTAACTGGCGCTGCGAGAGGAATTGGGAAAGCAGTAGCTCTTGAATTGGCGAAAAATGGCGCTTATGTCATAGTCAACGATTACCGCCTTGGAAAAGAGGCCCAAGAGGTGGTTGAACAAATTCGGGCCCTCGGCAATCGGGGCGAAGTTTACTTGGCAGATGTTTCATCCCGGGATGATGTTTCCAAAATGATGGAGAATATCCAACGGGATTTTGGACGTCTGGATATCTTGATCAACAACGCGGGAATATCGCCCAAGCATCAAGGCGTAAAAAAGCCGATTTATGAAATGGATCCTCAGGAATGGGAGACGGTAATCAATGTCAACTTGAATAGTGCTTTTTATTGCACCCATTTTGCGGCGCCCCTCATGATCGCAAAACGGTTTGGCAGAATCGTGAATGTTAGTTCCATGGCCGCGAGAGTGTATAGCCCTATCCCCGGGGCTCATTATTGTTCTTCCAAGGCCGGCATCCTTGGGCTGACCCGGGTATCGGCCGGAGAATTGGCGCCATTTAACATTATTGTTAACGCTATTGCCCCAGGCCGCATTAAAACCGAAATGATGGATGCCTTTGGCGAAGAAAGGAACCGAGAACTGTTAAAAACTATTCCCATTGGGAGATTTGGAACCCCGCAGGATGTTGCTAAAGTCGTCTGTTTTCTTGTTTCGGAGGAAAATGATTATATTGTTGGGGCAGTAATCGACATAAACGGGGGACGGGCGATGTTGTAAAAAACCCAATGAGAAGGAGAAGAAAATGTTGGCCGTACTAAAAGAAGAGCCAAAACCTAATACTCTTTCTGTTCGGGATATTGATTCTCCCCCTAAAAAACCAGACCATTTGGTCATTCGTGTTCTGGGTGCAGGAGTTTGTGGAAGTGATTTACATACTTTTTTTTGGACTGAAGATTATGAAAAACGTTTTCAGAATCGCCTCCCTGTTATTTTAGGCCATGAATTTGCCGGAATAGTTGAGGAAATAGGTCCCGGGGTTGAAGGATTTAAAGTAGGAGACCGAGTCGTTGCTCGCCCAGGAATTAGCTGTAATCGATGCAAAGCCTGCCTATCTGGAAATGACGGAATTTGTCCGAATCGCCGGGCAATGGGGGTTGATTATAACGGGGCTATGGCAGAATTTTTATCGATTCCTACCCAGGAGGTTTTTCGTTTACCAGAAAAATTTCCTATGGAGATTGGACCGCTCATTGAACCAATAATCATAGCATACAATGCTGTACTGAAAGCGGGATCATTATTAGGGAAAGATGTGGTTGTCTTGGGGCCAGGTCCTATAGGATATTTGATTAGCCTTCTTTTGCGAGGGCATGTGAAGAGCCAAACAATCATTGGGCTTAATAGAGATCGATCCCGAATGGAAAAACTGCAGGCTCAAATTCCTAACATTCGTGCTATTGAGCAAGGGGCATCTCGAAAAGGAAAAGAAGAGACCCTGGACGCGGATATTGTTTTTGAGGTCACAGGTTCTAGAGGCGGATTTCAACAGTCATTAGAAATGGGACGACGAAATGCAACGGTTATTCTGGTTGGTATTATTTCCGATCAGGTCTCAATTGATAGTAATTTAGCCGTTCGAGGAGAATTTACAATTCGGGGCTCTCATGCAGCTCCCAGAAGAATTTGGAAAGAAGTGATCGAATTAATCTCTTCTTTTCCTCAAAATGAGACTGATCGATTTCTTAGCTGCATTACCCATAGATTCCCATTACAAAGAGCAAAAGAGGCATTCCAACTTGTGGCTAGCGGGGAGGGCTTGAAAGTACTTTTTATCCCTGAAAATCGGTCAGCCTAACGCGTTGCTAAAATTTCCCCTGAATAAATGTAATTTGGGGGAAAAATTCAAAGAAAGCGAGGAGGAAGATCATGAAAAATGAAAAACCCAAGATCAAGTCGTGGTGGAGCATAAGTATTTTATTCTTCTTAGGGGCGATCTTCGGAGTTCTCTCTTCTGGGATAGCTGCAGGTTTTCCCACTAAACCAATCACTTTAATATGTATTTATGATGCTGGGAGCAGCGCTGATTTGGCAGTACGGCCCCTGGCTGATATTCTTTACAAAGAGCTTGGGCAGAGAGTCATCGTAGTGAATAAAGTGGGCGGAGCAGGGACACTTGGAATCACGGAGCTTTCCAAAGCGGCCCCGGATGGCTATACAATCGGGATGCTGACTTTTTCTCCGATGGCGATTACACCCCATCTCATGAAGGTCGGGTTTAAGCTTGATGATTTCGATTATTTCGGCTCTTGGGGAGAGTGGGTATATGGTCTCGTCAGTTCAGGGAAACGCCCTTGGAAGGACGTAAAGGATGTGATCGATTATGCTAAAGCGAACCCCGGGAAACTTAAACACGGATGGGCGTCCCATGCGAACGCCCTTCCCATGCTTCTTCTTGCCGAGAAAGAAAACCTGGACGTCAAATTCATTCCTACGAGTGGAGGCGGGGAATCGGAATCATTCTTGGCTGGCGGACATACAGACACAGACTGTCGACATCCCGGTGTTATAAAATCCTTTACCGAAGATATGATCCGTTTTCTCCATCCCTGCGGCAACCGTCGTTGGGATTTATGGGGACGATCAGATCGTCCTACGCTCATGGAGCTCGGGTATGATATTGATGTGCGTTCGTTCATTGGCTTGGGAGCCCCGAAAGGACTGCCTGCGAATGTGAAGAAAACTCTGATTGATGCCTTGCGGAAGGCTGCCAGCGATAAACTGACCAAAGACATAATGTTCAAGCTTGGCTTTTATCCCACCTGGATTGAGGGAACAGAATATGAGAAATTTATTAAAGAGGGATACATAAAGATTGGCCCGCTCGTAGAAAAATTGAAAAAGTAAAAAATTAGTAATGGGCACGAAGATTCTTCTCATTTTGGTTGGATTATGAGGGGGAGGTCAGTTTATCCTCTTGGCTGTCCGCCCCCTCCTTCTCTATGATCGGTGTGTTTTGGTATGTTTCAGGCTTAAGAAGTATTAGATCACGTAAAGTGTCTATTAACAGAAAAGAAACAAGGAGAATCCAAAAAGGATGGAATTCTTCAAGTGGAAAGTAGCGATCATAACTGGGGGAGGATCGGGAATCGGGAAAGCTACAGCATTGAGGCTTGTCTGAAATGGTGCCCGTATCGTGGTGGTAGAAAATAATCAAATGCGGTGGAGGGGCAATCGTTAATGGTTCTTCCCTGGCTGCAAAAGCCGGTTCGACTATTACGGAATCCCATTATGTTACTTTTAAGGCAGGAGTCGTAGGTTTCCCAAAGGTTCTCGCCAGAGAAGTGGCGGACTGCGGAATCCGGGTGAACGCCGTTGCCCCAGGGATGATCGATACGCCTGTGACTTGGGATGTTCCGGCAGAAGTGAATGAACATTCAAAAAGACTATCCCCTTGCAATGTTTAGGGAAGCCCGAAGAAGTGGCTGAAGGCATCCCTTTTTTACTTTCAGATGCGGCATCAAACATTACCGGCTTGGTTCTGGACATTAACGGCGGATTAGGGATGTATTACTAGGGTACGGAAAAGCACCAACTTCCAAGCACCAAATAACAAATAAATTCCAATGAACCAATTTTTCAAACCCTAACCGAAAAGGGCGTTTGGGTCATTTGGGCATTGGAATTTTGGATTTATTTGGGATTTGGATTTTGGGGTTTAATGTTTAGGCAATTTTTTGGGTACCAACATTTTTAGGGTGGGAGGTTTTAATGCAAATTAGCGACAAAGACTTACTTCAAATGTACCGCTGGATGGTGCTGGACCGGGTTTTCGAAGAAAAAACTTTTGACCTTTTAAAATTGGGGAAGCTGGTGGGGTTTCACCACCCTAATGTAGGCCAGGAAGCTGTGGATGTGGGGACTTGCTATGGCCTCCGGAAAGACGACACCATCATGCCCACCCATCGGGGGAAGGGCAAGTATTTAATGAAGGGGGTCGACATCAAGATCATGATGGCCGGCATGTTCGGCAGGAGAAACGGTTCCGGCAAAGGACGGGGGCCTGCTTCCCATTCGGGAGACAACTCCATCGGCCTTCTGGCCGGGACAGGCCTCATCGGTTCGGGAATCCCGATCAGCACGGGAGCGGCCTTAGCTATGAAACTTCAGAAGAAAGACAGCGTGGCCCTGCATTTCTTCGGTGACGGGGCTTCCAACCGGGGGGACTTCCATGAAGCCCTGAACATGGCCGGGGTAATGAAGTTGCCCATTGTTTATGTCTGTGATAACAACTGCTATGCTATGTCCGTCCCTCAGTCCTGCGCCATGGCCATCGAAAATATCGCCATCCGGGCGGAAGGCTACGGTTTCCCGGGAATTATGGTCGATGGCAACGATGTTCTGGCCGTTTATGAAGCCAGCCAAAAAGCCATTGTTCGAGCCCGGAAAGGCGAAGGCCCCACCTTGATCGAATGTAAAACCTACCGGTGGATGGGGCACAGCATCAATGACCCAGGAGTCTACCGCTCCGCTGAAGAAGTTGCCGCCTGGAAGGAAAAATGCCCGGTGAGACGCTTCGAGAATTATTTGCGGGAGAAAAAGATTCTGAATGATGCCAAGGTGCAGGACGTGTATAAAAAGGTCAATGAGGAAATTGAAGAGGCGGTACATTTAGCCGAATCCAGCCCGTTGCCCCTACCGGAGGATACGCTCTTAGACGTTTATGCGGATTTAAAAAATTAATTGGACACGGATTTCCGCAGATAAACGCAGATAAAACTTATTTAGTGTCCATCCGTGTCCAAAATAAATTTTGAGGAAAAATAAAATGCGCGAGATAACTTTTGTCGAAGCAGTCAACGAGGCACTGCACGAAGAGATGGCCCGGGATGAGCGGGTATACATATTCGGAGAAGACGTACGGGTCGGGTATGGAAAAGGAGGGCCTTTCGGAGCGACCAACGGCCTTGCTGCCCGCTTTGGACCGGAACGCGTCATTGACACCCCGATTTCGGAATCGGCCATCGCGGGCACATCTGTGGGAGCGGCTCTTTGGGGAATGCGACCCGTCGCCGAAATCATGTTTTCCGATTTTCTGGCGCTGGCCATGGACCACATCGTCAATTCCGCGGCCAAGATGCGCTACGCCTACGCCGGGGAGGCAACGGTACCGGTCGTTTTTCGTATGGCCTGTGGGGCCGGCGTGGGAGCTGCTCTCCATCATTCGCAAAGCCCGGAAGCCTGGATCACCAACGTTCCCGGCCTGAAAGTAGTCATGCCTTCCACGCCCGCCGACGCCAAGGGACTCTTAAAGAGCGCCATCCGGGACGACAACCCCGTTGTTTTTTTTGAGCACAAATTTTTATACAGCCGGCTAAGAGAACCGGTTCCTGAAGGAGAACACCTGATTCCCTTGGGGAAAGCCGACGTGAAGCGCTCCGGGGAAGACCTGACGATCATCGCCTATGGAGCCATGCTCCAGCAGGCCATGCGGGCGGCCGACCTTCTGAACCAGGAAGGGGTGAAGGTGGAAGTCTTGGATCCCCGAACCTTGGTTCCCCTGGACCGAGAAACCATTCTGCAATCGGTAAAAAAGACGGGTAAAGTAATCATTGTCCACGAGGCGCCAACCTTCGGAGGTTTCGGCGGGGAGATTGCCGCCCTCATCGCCGAAGAAGCTTTTTATTCCCTGGACGCCCCCATCAAGCGAGTGGGAGCGCCCTTTACGCCGGTACCGGCCAGCCCGATCCTGGAAAATTTTTACTTGCCCAATGCCGAGAAAATCGTAAAAGCAGCCAAAGAGATTATGGAATAATTTATTGGGACGCAGATTATCGCGGATTGACGCAGATTAAAGAATATAAACTTTAGGCGCTCAAGGAACCTTTATTTTCGTATAAATAATGGAACGGGCATTGACACTGCCTTAAACCCCCTCACCTTTATCCTCTCCCCCGGATTCGGGGGAGAGGGGAGGGTGAGGGGGGAGTAATAAATTGATCAATGTTCCATTACTTTTGCGAAGCTCAATAATCGGTGTTTATCTGCGTGTATCTGCGTCCAATATCAACAATATTTGAAGGAGAACATCATGGCTGTAGAAGTCCAAATGCCCAGCCTGGGGCTGAGTATTGTCGATGGAACGATTGAACGCTGGCTAAAAAAAGAGGGAGATCCGGTAGAAAAGGGTGACCTTTTGGTGGCAATCATTACCGAAAAAATCACGGTAGAAATTCCGGCGGAGGCCTCGGGAACGTTGCTGAAGATTTTTTCTCCCGCCGGCACAAAAGTGATGGTGGGGCAGACGATTGCGCTTATTGGATTGGTTGGCGAAAGAGTGGGGGGATTTTTTGCGGCTGAGGAACCTCAATATGGGCCTCCCCACGAACCCCAGGAGCCGTTTGTGGCCAGGAAAGAACGTGGGGATCTAAAAGTTTCGCCCCTGGCTCTTAAAATAGCCGAGGAACAGGGGTTGGACATCCGGGAAATTGCTGCCAAATATCCGGGGAAGAAAATCGGTAAGAAGGAAATATTCGACTTCCTCGAAGAAAGAAAAGGAAAACCATCGGAAGAGGAAGTCAACCCTGAGCGGCGCTTCTTTACCCCGCCTTCAAGGGCGGGGCTTGGCGCCGCCGAATGGGTCAAGCCCTCGCCGGTCTCTACGGACGAAGAGGTCAAACCCTTGAGCGGACCGCTGCGGGCCATGGCCGAGCATATGGGAATGAGCGCAAGAACGGCAGCACGGGTTACCACCATGGCCGAGGTGGACATGACGGAACTGGTGAAGCTGCGGAATGCTCTGAAAGAAAAATTGCAGCAGGAGTTCAAGGTCAATCTGACCTTCGTACCTTTTGTTATGCGGGCCATGGCTGAAGGAGTGAAGGAATTTCCCATTTTGAACGCCTCCCTCCAGGGTGAAGGAGTGGTCTTCCATCGAACGATCAATGTGGGAGTGGCCGTGGATACCGGGGAAACCCTGCTGGTTCCCGTAGTAAAAGATGTGGCCCACAAAAGCATCCTTGAGCTTAGCCGCGAGGTTATCCAGATATCGGATAGAGCCCGGGAAAGAAAACTTTCTCTGCAGGACATCCAGGGAGGAACGATCACCTTGACCAACGCTGGTGTGTACGGCGCGCTTTTAGCCACGCCCATCATTCAAAAGCCCCAGAGTGCCATCCTCTGGATGGGCAAAGTGATGGAAACCCCCGTTGTGCGTGAGGGACAAATCGTCATCCGGTCGATGATGTACCTTTGCCTCTCCTATGACCATCGCATCATCATGGGTGCCCAGGCTGTTCGCTTCCTTCAGGTTGTTAAGAAGAACTTGGAAAACCCCTACCCTCTTCTCTTTTAAATTGCGGATCGCAGAATTCAGAATGCCGAATCCGCAACAAATTCTTTTTCCTCTTCCCCAAGAGGGTCAGTCCTAAACCATCTTGACCTCCTTCCTCTGCGGTGGTAATTTTAACATATGCCCGTAGTTGAAAATAACCTCCGCCCCTGCCAAGCCTTTCGGCTGGGGATGATCGAATATGAAGATGCCCTCCGCCTGCAGAATCGTCTCGCTGAGGCCCGGAAGGAAGAGAAGATCGGAGATGTTTTGCTTCTCCTACAGCATCCACCGGTCATAACCATGGGAAAATCCGGGAAGACGCAAAACATCCTCGCCCCCCAAACTATCCTGCAGGATAAAAATATCAAGGTTATCTTCACGGACCGGGGAGGCGACGTCACTTATCATGGGCCGGGGCAATTGGTGGTTTACCCCATTCTCAACCTTCGCCTCTACGGCCTGAGCGTGCCGGATTATGTATGGCGCCTGGAAGAAGTAGTCCTTCGTCTTCTTGCCCGCTGCGGCATTTCTGCCGGACGGCTGGAAAAATTCAGAGGGGTCTGGGTGGGAGGGGAAAAAATCGCCTCGCTGGGAGTGCACCTTTCCCGCTGGATCAGCAAACACGGCCTGGCGCTGAACGTGAACACAGACCTCGATGCTTTTAACCTCATTAACCCCTGCGGGACGGGCCGCCGAGTAACTTCCATGGCCAGGATATTAAAACGGGAGATTCCCATGGAGGAGCTGGAATCGCTGATCTTTCAGGAATTCGCTGAGGTCTTTGGATCTTCCCTCCACGAAGAATCCCGGCAGATGCTGGAGCCCTATCTATGAAACCTGTTTGGCTACGACGAAAACTTCCCGATCAAAAAGCTCTGCAGCAGATGCGCGAATTACTCGGGCGGCACAACCTGAATACGGTCTGCCAGGGAGCTCTTTGCCCGAATCAGGGAGAATGTTTCGGCCGGGGAACCGCGACTTTTTTAATCCTGGGAAAAACCTGCACAAGAAATTGCACCTTTTGCGCTATCCCCGCAGAGGAGCGCCCCCCGGCTCCTGATCCGCAAGAGCCTCAAAGGATCGCGGAAGCGGCGGCGGAACTATGTTTAACCCATGTGGTAGTCACTTCCGTTACCCGGGATGATCTTGAGGATGGAGGCGCATTTCATTTCGCCGCAACAGTTAGGGCCTTAAAGAAACACAACCCTGATATTGTCGTGGAAGTGCTGATCCCGGACTTTCAGGGTTCGTTAGCAGCATTGCGCATGGTCATCGACAGCAACCCTGACATCATCAACCACAACGTAGAAACCGTTTCCCGCTTATACCGGGATGTCCGGCCACAAGCCGATTACCGCCGGTCCATAGGCCTTTTAAGGACGGTAAAGGAGATCAACCCGGAGAAAATTACCAAATCAGGCCTGATGCTGGGATTGGGGGAGGAATGGAATGAAGTTTTGCAGGTCATGAGCGACCTAAGGGAAATTTCCTGTGATCTTCTGACCCTGGGCCAGTATCTGCAACCTTCGGGCAGGCATCACCCGGTCTTTCGATATATCCCGCCGGAAGAATTCGAAGATCTGCGCTGGGAGGGTGAAAAGATGGGATTCAAAGCGGTCTTTTCCGCCCCCTTAGTGCGCAGCTCTTTCCACGCCGCTGAACTCTTCCGGCATATCCAATCCTGAGCGTCATAAATTCATTACCAAAAGGAGGGAGAAATGGCTGAGCTGGAAAATGAAAAAAGGGAAAAACTTCTGGAAGAGATGAGGAAAGAGCGGGGATATGTGTTAGAGTCCTGGGTCTATTTAGCCGAAAAAGACCTGGAATTTCTTGAATCCTACAACAATCTGTACACCAAAGGATTGACTGACGGAAAGGCTCTCCCCGCCAAAACCAGGGAACTCATTGCCCTCGCCCTGCTCGCTTACCGGGGACTCGGCGATGCGGTCTATGAACATGCTAAGAGGGCTCTGCGCCTGGGGGCGACCAAGCTGGAATTGCTGGAAGCCCTCGAAACCTCCGCCATCCCCGGCGGAGCCCCCACCCTGGCCACAGGTCTTCGGGCCTTGCATAGAATCGAGGAAGAGGAAAAAGAAAAATAGGAGGGGTTATGCGATTCCAAGGAAAAGTGGTTTTAATCACAGGCGCCGGCGTGGGTATTGGCCGGGCGGCTGCTGTTCGCTTCGGCAGAGAAGGGGCGAAGGTGGCCATCAACTCTTTGACTCCGGCCAATGGCCAGGAAACTCTTCGTTTGTTGCAAGAAGCCGGCGGACAAGGGATCTACATACAGGGAGATGTTTCCATAGCCGCCGATGCCCGGCGCATGGTAGAAGAGACGGTCAAGGCTTTTGGCCGGATCGACATTCTGGTGAACAACGCCGGGATCGTCCTCCCCGGAAGGGTTGACAACATGTCGGAAGAGGATTGGGATCGCACCATGGCTGTAAACCTCAAAGGGGTCTTTCTTGTCTCCAAATATACCATTCCGGAAATGCGCAGGATCGGCGGGGGCGTTATCGTGCACAACGCCTCGGTTGTGGCCCTCAAGGGAGTGAAAGACCGGGGCGCTTATACGGCCTCCAAAGGAGGTGTCCTGGTTCTGACCAAGGCCATGGCTGCGGACTATCTTTCCGAAAATATCCGGGTTAATTGTGTCTGTCCCGGAACAACATACACCCCCTCCCTGGAACGCAGGATCCAGGCTTTCGCTGACCCTGAGAAAGCCCGGGCTGATTTCATCGCCCGCCAGCCCATGGGACGTTTAGGAAAGGATGAAGAGATAGCCGCCGCTATTCTTTTCGCGGCATCGGATGAAGCGGCCTTTATGAACGGTGCGACCATCGCCATAGATGGGGGAATGACCATCTAAGCCACTATAATAAAACCCCGTAACAGTTTAGCGATTTGAAAAAATGGTATAAAAGCCTTTGGTAAGGGCCGGGGGTTAGAGCGGAACGCGCCGGAAGCATCGGTTGGGGTTCCGCTTGGCCACGAAGATAGAAGATCTGTTCCTCCGGAGGAGGCGGGGGTTCTTGCCCGCCCCATATGCGGAGAAATAAGCGCCTTATGATTCTCCGCCTAAGGCGGATTCCGCTCTGGCCCCCGGCCCCTGGAATCCCTTGGCCTTTACAACACACCTTTTTTCAAAGAGCTAAAGTGTTACAAAACCTCGAAAATAATTTACCTCTCTCACCCCGCTTCTCCCAGAAGGTGTGAAAAAATTGGGATAAGAACATAATTCCCCTCCCCTTGCGGGAGGGGATTAAGGGGAGGGGGATAAATAACTTAAAGAAATTCTTTAGCTCTTCACCCTCACCCTACCCTCTCCCATCAAGGGAGAGGAGGTATTGCTGAATTTTTCACAGCTTCCCATACAGAGGGAGGGGCGGGAGATTCACTTCCCTCCTTAAATGGTTAAATATCCTCCATCAACGGGAATAATTGCGCCGGTAACGTATCGCGATGCCTCGGAGGCAAGGTAAACTGTTGCTCCTTTCAATTCATCACCTTCGCCAAACCTTCCCATGGGAATATGGCTGAGTAATTTCTTTCCATGGTGTTCTATAACCCACTGGGTCATGTCCGTCGGGAACCAGCCGGGGGCAATGGCATTAACGCGAATGTTGTGCTTGGCCCATTTAGCTGCCAGGTCTTTGGTAAAGGCGATCAATGCCCCTTTGCTGGCGCTGTAGGCGATGGCATCCGCGGCCTCGGATTCTGTCCCGACGATCCCCATAATGGAAGCGATATTGATGATGCTCCCGCTTTTCTGCCGGATCATTGCTCGACCGGCAATTTGAGAAAAGAGGAAAGCGCCCGTCATGTTCGTCTCCATTACTTTTTGCCATCCTTCCAGCGGGAAATCTTCCGGGGGGGCCCCCCAATTCGACCCTGAGTTGTTGACCAGGATATCCACCCGCCCGAATTCTGCGAGGGTTTTATCAACAACTCCCTGGATGTCCTTTAATAATTTCACGTCACACTTTAAGGCCAAGGCTTTCACGCCCAATAAAGAGAACTTTTCCGCCGCCCTCTGGCAGTTTTCTATTTTCCGCGAACATAGCGCTACATTTGCTCCTGCTTCAGCCAGGCCTTCAGCCATTTTCAAGCCGATTCCCTTTCCTCCACCCGTGATGATTGCTGTTTTTCCCTTTAAATCAAACATCTCTTTTACGTTCATTTTCCCACCCCTATTTTAAAATCATCAGTACACAGATTTTTGCTGATTTTCACAGAAAAAGATTTTATGGAATTTTTCTCTTTTTATAAATCGTGTAAATTTGCGTTCATCCGCGTCCAAACTGGTTTTTGAATTTTTTCAAATAAAGCGAATGATCCTTGCCCCTGTCCTCTGATCCAAACGATGGATCCCTTCTTCCTTAGCTATCGTTAAAGCTTCCTCGTACTCTCCCTGAGTGATACTCCGATTCATGGGAGGGTGTTGATGGGCCTTTCCGCATGGGCGATATTGCGACATAACATTGACATAAGTATGAGTCGAAATTTCTCTGGCTAAAAAGCGCATTGCTTCCCGCGTCCCGGCCAATCCGCCTGGCAAAATTAGGTGCCGGATTAAGAGCCCGCGCTGGGCAATGCCCCGCTGGTCGATTATTAAATCCCCCACCTGGCGGTGCATTTCTTTGATCGCGATTTTCGCCCTTTCCGGGTAATCTTTCGCCCGGCAGAACCGATCAGCCGCTTCCCCGTCCATGAATTTTAAGTCCGGCATGTAAATGTCGAACACACCGTTAAGCAATTTAAGGGTTTCTATCGAATCATACCCGCCAGTGTTATAGACCAACGGGATACTCAATCCCCCGGCGATAGCTGCGGGCAAAGCCGCCAGGATTTGGGCCACCACATGCGAAGGGGACACAAAGTTGATGTTGTGGCAGCCGATTTCTTGCAGACTGAGCATGATTTTAGCCAGATGGTCAGGCGTAATCTCCCGGCCTTCGCCCAGATGGCTGATCTCGTAATTCTGACAGAAAAGGCAAAGAAGGTTGCAGTGCGTGAAAAAAATCGTCCCCGACCCTCTGGCGCCCACTAAGGGATTTTCTTCGCCGAAGTGGGGGTTGTAACTGGAGACGACGGCCTTAACTCCCGTGCGGCAATACCCCTTTTCATTAACACTCCGGTCCACCCCGCATTCCCGCGGGCAAAGCCGGCAGGACTTTAATATTTCCCAGGCTTCAGACACTCGATCTTTCAATGCCCCGTCTTCGTAGAGACCTAAATAAGCCGGGCGGAAATTTTTCTCTTCTTTCCGGGCCATCTATTCTCTCGCCTTTTCTTTCATGAATTCGTATCAATTTAGCGGTTTGAAAAAGTGGTTTTACCACCTTTGTTGAGGTCCGGGGGTCTGGGTGGAACGCGCCGGAAGCATCGGCCGGGTTTCCGCTTGGCCACGAAGAACCCCGCTCGTTTCCGCCGGAGGAGGCGGGGGGCATTGCCCCCGCCCCACCGGCGAAGAAATCAGCGCCTTATGATTCCAAGCGGGCCGCCCAGGCCCCCGGACCATGGATTCCCTCTGACCTTACGCCCCACCTCTTTTCAAAGGGCTAAAGTGTTACATGAATTTCAATTTTTCCGTCGGATGATACTGGCTCCCCCTTCCCTTTCCGGAAATGGTGAAATAGCCCTGTTTGGCCAGTTCCCGCATTAGGCTTATGGCTTTTTCTCTGGGGACAGACTCGGGTTGTTTTAAGTCGGCAAAAGTAAAGAACCCCTTTTTATCTAAAGCTTCCTTAACCCATTCTAAACCCGGAAAAGAAACAGCTTGATCTTCAGGCTCTAAGACGCGGTAAACCTTTCCGTGTTTTTTAAGCGGCTGGACAACCTTCTTATTGACCATTTCCCTTATCTCGGTGTAGGCTGCGTCCCGGCCAACTCCCATTTTCTGGTAATCCGCGCTGCTGAAAATCATGCCGTGGACTCTGGCGTAGGCCAGGATCCGTTTCTGCCTCGGATTCAGGGCATGATCCCGGAAAAGTTGCAGCCAGACCAGCGTGCTTTCCTCCATGATCGGGGTGTTCCTGAATATAAGAGAGAAAAAAAACTCATCTTCTTTCATCTCCGGAGGATTCAAGCCGTGCCGCTCCATCTCCTGAAAAATCCGGGGAAGGCCCCCTCCCAACGCCCTCATCATGCCCCGATCAGTCAGGACGCGGGCAATCAAAGGATTTCTGGAATAATGGGCCCTTTCCTGACGCAGGAGCTGCTCCATTTTCACGGGTCCGGGGAGCCTTCCAGGGCTGCGCACCTCGAGGCGATCGTCGAACATTAAGACTTCGATCGCGCTCCCTTCCAGGCCGTAATCTCTATGGGCAATAGCGTTGACAAGCGCCTCGCGTAAGGCGAATGCTGGGTATTCGAATTTCTCCTGGAAAAACAGATCGCGCAGCACAACCTTTTCTTTAATGAAGCCTCCAATAAAACTATCCACCTCTCTAATTAACTTGAGGATCGGACCTTCCAGCCGTACACGTTCGGCAACATTGTACTCACTCCCTACTCCTCTCTCGTGTCCCTCAAAACGGACAAATTCAATCCCCGGCCGGGGGTGCCAGCGAAGGGGGTCTTTTCCGAAAAGGTAGACAGCCGCTCTGGTTAATAAAGGTTTCCCGTTGCTATATTCAATCAGACCATAAGGGCGGTGGAGGATTTTTTCAGCCTCCCCGAATCCTCCCGAATGCCCGATAAAATCAGCCACCAAATCTTGATCTAAATCCTTAAGTGCGCTTTTTGGAAGGACTTCGCGTTCGTGCCAGGCTTCGGTCCGGGCCTCTTTTAGGAGGGCTATTCTTTCTCTGGAAAGGGGGATATTCTCCGGTCCAACTCGAATATAACACTTCCCGTTGAGTAGAAGATGAATGGCGGGGCTGGGAGCTACTGTGAATCGGAGAAGGATTTTTTCTCCGGTCACCTCTGTTACCGTCTTGAATTTCAGGGGAGGAATGGAGGACTTTTCCAAAACGCGAATTAAATGTTGACGGCCCCGATCGTCAAAATAAACTCCTTCTGCTTCGCCGCCCGCTGTAGCCCCCAAAAGAACCGTTCCCCCTTCGGCATTGCCCATGGCATTCAATGAAACGGCAACCGCCTGGGCGATTTCTTTAAGGGGTCTTTTTTTAAGTTTACCGCTGAAACTCTTGTGGTAACAGCTAATGATCTCGGCAAACTGCCCCGGTTCACGTTGCCAGAACTCAATCCAATTCTCTTTCATAAGGTTCCTTCCTTATGTCAGGTTGAGTTGATAAAATTTTTGAACATTGCCAAAAATCTGAAAGGTTCAAGAAAATCCATTCTCCATCTTTTCCCGAAGATGCGTCATTATCTCTAAGAAGAATGAAGCAGGTCAAGGGAATTTTAAAGGACTTGATAGAAGATGTCTAAATGATATATTCTGAAATTGGCCACAGATTTTTTATCATTGTTTTAAAATTCTGTGATCTCTGTGCCCTCTGTGGCTAATTTAAAAACAGGAGGAATGAATGCGCCCCGAATCTTTTGAATTTTTGAAGGCTCTGGCCGAAGTCCCCAGCCCCTCCGGCCATGAGCAAGCCGCCCAGAAGGTCTTTCGGGAATACATCCAAGACCATGTCGATGAAGTTCAAACCGACGTTTTGGGAAATGCTTCCGGTTTGATAAAGGGACGGGGAAAAGGCCAGCCCACGGTCATGCTCGCCGGCCATTGCGATGAAGTAGGGTTCATGGTGAAATATATCGATGAAAACGGATACATTTATTTTGCTCCAATCGGCGGAATCGATGATCAACTTCTTCCGGGAAAGCGCGTCTTCATCCATGCCCAGAATGGGCCTATCATGGGTGTTGTTGGCCGCAAACCCATCCATCTCATCGACCCCAAAGACCGGGAAAAAGTAGTCCAGTTTCACAACCAGTTCATCGACATTGGGGCCAAGAACAAAAAGGAAGCTTCACGGTTCATTAAAATCGGGGATGCTGTAACCTTTGCCGGGGGTTTGGAAAAACTTATAGGGGACCGGGTTGTCTCGCGGGGATTCGACGACAAAGTGGGAAGTTTCGTGGTTGCGGAAGCGCTGCGCAGAGTTGGCGAGAAGAAGGAGCGCCCCTGGTGTACGGTCTATGGCGTTTCCACGGTTCAAGAAGAACTTGGCTTGCGGGGAGCGACCACCAGCGCCTACCAGATTCAGCCCGATGTCGGCATCGCCGTGGAAGTTGGGCATGCCAGCGATTATCCGGATGTGGAAAAAAAGCGCGTCGGGGAGTATAAGCTGGGAGCAGGCCCAATCATCGCCCGTGGCGCCAATATTAACCCCCTGGTGTATGAACTGCTTATAAAAACCGCTAAAAAAACCAAAATTCCCGTGCAGATCCTCGGCGCCCCCCGGGCCACGGGAACTGACGCCAGTGTCATCCAGCTCTCCCGCAAAGGAGTAGCCACCGGCCTGGTCAGCATTCCCTTGCGCTACATGCATACGCCCACAGAGGTCCTTTCGTTAAAAGATCTCGAAGCCACCTGCCGGCTTTTGGTGGGGTTCATTTATGAGTTAAGAGAGGATATGAATTTTATACCGGGGTGATTTTGTTTAAACCTAAAAAATTGATGATCTCGTAAAAAGTCATCAGAACTATGGTTTCGTAAAAAGCTCCAGATGCAAGGCGGGCAATCCGCTATTTTTATTCTTTCTCGACAATCTTGTATTTTTTAATTTTATAGCGCAGGACCCGCTCGCTGATGCCGAGTTCCGCAGCCGCTTTCGTCTGCACGCCGCTGCTTTTCTCCAGAGCGTTAGTGATCATTTGATGTTCTATCTCCTCCAAAGCCGCTGGAAGATCCCGGCTCTCCCGGGCGCGTTCCAAAGCAGCCTCCACCTTGCTCTCGCGCAGGTTCAAAGGCAAGTCCTGGGCGGTCAAAGTCTCTCCGCGACACAAAACCACTGCCCTTTCGATGATGTTCTCCAGTTCCCGCACGTTTCCTGGAAAATGATAATTCATGAGCAAATCCCGAACTTCTTTGGATAGGGAGGTTACCTTTTTCTTGTTTTCCAGGTTGTATTTCTTGAGAAAATATTCCACAAGCGGCGGGATGTCCTCTTTCCTCTCCCGCAAGGGAGGTAAAGAAATGGTCACTACATTAAGGCGGTAATACAGGTCTTCGCGGAACGCCCCCTTTTGAATGGCCTCTTCCAGGTTGCGGTTGGTGGCCGCAATAACCCGTACATCGCTCTTAATGGTCTGGTTGCTTCCCAGGCGTTCGAACTCTTTCTCCTGGAGGACTCGCAGGAGCTTCATCTGCAAAGAAGGAGAAAGGTCTCCGATCTCATCCAAAAAAATCGACCCGTGGTCAGCTTGCTCGAAGCGGCCGATCCTGCGGGCCACGGCTCCGGTGAATGCGCCTTTTTCGTGGCCGAAAAGCTCGCTCTCCAGCAGATTTTCCGGCAGGGCAGCGCAGTTGACCTTGACTAATGGTTTATCCGCCCTAAGGCTGGAATAATGGATGGCCCGGGCGATGAGTTCCTTTCCCGTGCCGCTTTCCCCCAGAATTAAGACCGTGGCCTGACTCTGGGCCACTCTCCCCGACAGGTTAAGGGCTTCTTCCATCTGCCGACTGGTGGAGACGATAAAATCAACTTTGAATTTTTCCTTAAGCTGGTCTTTCAGTTCCCGGTTCTCCAGCCCTAATCTTACCTCTCTTTCCACACGCTGGATCAGGAGAAGGAGTTCATCCAGGTCAATGGGTTTGGTCAGATAATCATAAGCTCCTTCTTTCATGGCGGTAACCGCTGTCCCCACTGTTCCATAGGCGGTCATAATGACTACTACCGTCTCCGGGTTTAATCTCTTTATTTCTTTTAGCAATTCAATCCCTTCCATCCCGGGCATGCGGTAGTCCGTAATAACGAGATCAAAAGTTCCGCTTTTAAGCTTCTCCAAAGCTTTCGGCCCATCTTCCGCGGCCATGGCCCCAAACCCCTGTTTCACCAGGAATCCGGCAAGCATCTCCCGCTGGACTTTCTCATCATCGACGATTAAAATCTGCATTTTTGCGGCTGCGTTCATCCCTTCTCCCCCGGCCCTGGCAAAGAGACCTGAAAAGTTGTCCCCCTGCCGGCCTCGCTTAACACCTCAATTGTTCCTCCATGATCCTTAATTATTTTGTGGGCCAGGGGCAAGCCCAGCCCTATCCCTTTCTCTTTGGTAGTAAAATAGTAGTCGAATATCTGCCGCAGGTTTTCCGGCGGGATGCCCTGGCCCGTGTCGGAAATTTCAATGATAATTTCCCCTCCGGAATGTAACCTTGCTCCAAGACCCAATTGCCCCCCATCGGGCATGGCCTGGAGTCCATTGTTTACTAAGTTCCATAAAGCTTCCTGCAGGCGCTGGCGGTCGAGCTTAAGAAGCGGGAGGTTTGGGGCGATTTCTTCCTTCAGGATGACTTTTTGCTGCTCGGCTGCTTCCCGCGCAAGCAGACTAATATTTTTTACTATTTCCCCGACCTGAACCTCTTTAAGGTCTAAACTTGCCGGGCGGGTGAAGAAAAGAAATTGTTCGACGATTTCGTTTACCCGCTTCACTTCCCCGCGCAGGACTTCGGTGAACCGATTATATTCACTCTTTGCTTCCTGATGCGCCGGGGCGAATTCCCGCTGCAGACGCTGGATGGCCATGCCGATGGCATTTAACGGGTTACGGATTTCATGGGCAACGCCCGCGGCCAGGTTGGCCAGGGAAGACAGTTTTTCGGATTGGTGGATCCTCTCTTCCATTTCCCGAACCCTGGCCAGGTGGCGGTTTTCCACGCGGTATATGACAGTAACTCCCAAGCCCCCGAAGATTAAAAGTAGCAGGCTGAACAGAAGGATATTACGCTGGTCGGCGGCAATAATCTGCTCCACCCTCTCAGTGGAGAGTCCGACACGCAGGGCCGCCCGGGTTTTCTTGTCCAGGGCCACCACTTTAGCCACTTCCAGAATTCCCAAACTTTTTTGTCTTTCCGTCTGGATTGCTGAGTCAGCTTTAAGAAAAAGCTGCTGTATGAAAACACTCTCTTCTTTCTTCCTGATTTTCTGCGGGTTCGTATCAGCCCAGATTTCCGAGTCTTCCCCCTGGAAAGAAATATATTTCGTTTCTCCCTTATCTCTCCATTCCTCGATCACTTCCTGGAGTATGACTCGTCGCCTAAAAAAATGAATGTCCGCCTCATCCGCCCGTAGAATCAGAATCCCTTTCCCGGCTTTCCGGACGATTGCCACATTTAGATGATTCATTTGGCCGGTCTTTAACTTTTCCGAACGCTCAATGGCGTAGGAAGCCTTACCTTCCAGGAGGTGCTGGTAAAAGGGTTTTGGCTTATTTACTGACGAACCCGCAGGGCGGCGGCTGTATAAGAATTTTTCCCCGGAGGCGATCACTTCTATTCCTGAAAAATGTTCCGCCGCTCCCAATTTTTTAAATTCCTTCTCCCCGGGTGAGAGGCTGCCTAATTCCTGATCGATCTGAAAAGCAGCCTCCAGGATTAGATCGACGACCGACTCGTCCAGTGTCCAAAAATTTATTGGAGTTATAAAAATGGAAGCATCAGGAAAAGCTTCAACCGCACTCAAGGAAGCAACGATGTTCTGGGCGCTCTTTTCCATGCCGGCGATCAGAGCCGAACCTTCATCAAAGAGCATGCGGTAAAGATTATCTTTGGCGCGTTTGGCCTCGTATGCGCCGTTGGCCACCAGGAGAAGGGCCAGGAGACCCCAGATGATAAGAAGATTGAAAGGGCGAAAAAACCAGCGTCCCTTGGGCTCCAGTTTTTCCTTGGATAAGGCCATAGCCGAGAGTGGATTCCTTTATTCTCTTCCGATTTCTCGCCCCCATCCTGGCATCATTCGCGGACCGGGCAATCCCCGAAAACCAAACGCCGGAGGCAGGAGTTTTATCTGCTCAGAAGTAAGGACCTGGCGCATTTCCAATTGATAAAGAACCGTGCGCTCCTGGAGCTTGGATTCCAGGCTGGATATCTCCCGTTGTTTGGCCAGGACTTGATCGGGTTCTGCCTGGGGGTTTTCCAGAAGATCCTTCAGGTCGAACCGGCCTATTACTAATTCATTCCTCAAGACCAGGGTATCCCGCAAGTAGGATTCCCGTAACTTCTGAAGGCGAATGGTCTGTTCTTCGGTAAGGTTCAGGCGCCGGACCCAGTCAATCATTGGACCGGGCATAGGGCCCATCATCCCTTTCCGTTCGCGAAACTCCGGCCCTTTTCTCCATTGACCCCCCGGCCCATTCTTATCCAGAGGCCCTTGACTTAAAGCCAAAGCCGGAAGAAAAATCAGCAAGCAGAATAAAAATAAAAAAATTCTTTGCACGGTCATCTTCATCTAAAACGGTTCTTAAGAGAGGCTCTTGCAAAATTAATAAACACCACCATTCCCGCCAAAGCGGGAATCCAGGGCAGCCTGAAAAATCTGGATTCCGGGTCGCGCTGCGCTTGCCCGGAATGACGTTTGAGCGCCCGATTTTGAGATTTGCAAAAACTTCAATTGGTATCAATTTAGCGGTTTGAAAAAGTGGTTTGACCACCTTTGTTAAGGCCCGGGGGCCTGGGCGGAACGCGCCGGAAGCATCGGCTGGGTTTCCGCTTGACCACGAAAAACTCCGCGCGTTTCCGCCGGAGGAGGCGGGGGGCATTTTCCCCGCCCCACTCGCGAAGACATTAGCGCCTTATGATTCCAAGCGGGCCGTCCAGGCCTCCGGGCCACGGATTCCCTTGGCCCTTACGCTCCACTTCTTTTCATAGGGCTAAAGTTTTACCTCAATTGTTAATCGGCTATGGGCTATTGAAAATTGCTGGAAGTTAGGCCTCCAAGACTTCCCCTACCCGCCCGAAGAAAAAATTTTCCCCGAACTCGGCGAATAGGCGCGAGGCTGCTTTTAACCCCGTGCAGTGAGAAACTCCGACCTTTTCCACTTTGTATTCCTTAAGAGCCGTTATCGTTTCTTCCACCTGCGGGGATGAGGCAAAATCCAGATGTGTTCCCCCGATAACGGCATGCACCCTATCCGTCCCCGTCTTTTCCATGGCGTGCTTTATGATGTTGACCATGCCGGCGTGTGCGCAACCTAAAACCAATACCAACCCTTTTGGGCTATCTATGATCAATGATTGATCATCCAGAAACGGGTCCGGGATTAATTTTCCCTGGCTTTCGGCAAAAAGATTAGCGTCGCCTTTTTCGAAAGGAGTTTTGCGCGGCACTTCCCCGGTTAGATACATTTCCCGGCTGACCTCGCGAAAACTTTTTTCCAGGATAAATCTCCCCCCGAGGCTTTCCAGGTAGGCTCTCTGAAACTTCAGCCCTACGAATCGCTTAATTTCTTTTCCATCTTTCCGGGAGATGTGATAACGGTTGGAAAACAGATCCGGATGGGCCAAAACCTCCACTCCTCCTAATAGCTCTAAAATGGAAGCCAGCCCCCCTGTGTGATCCTGATGGCCATGGCTCAAAAATATCTTCTGGATGGATAGAGGATCTTTATCAAACTTCAGGAGGTTAGGAATTAATCCTTCTCCCCGGCCAGTGTCGAAAAGATAATTCCCTCTCTCTGTCTCCAGGTAGGCGGCAAACCCGTGCTCCCCTATGCCGCCTTTGATTGAGACCGAATTTTCGCAGATAATCGTGATTCGTGCTTTCATAAAACTTCGAATCCTTGAACCCTGTTTTATTAAAAGCAGCCTAACTGGCATTGAATAATTTTTATCTTCATCTTATTGAGCAGGTCTCCCAACTCTTTCATAGGAACCTTGTTCTCTAAGGCTATCTTCTGGGCGGCAGCGCAGGAAATTTTTCCCTCCCTAACAGCTTCTTTAAGCCTTACGGTAATTTCTTCTTCTTTCAACATTCAGTCCTCCTTCGGCGCTAACTGGTTAAACTGGTTAAGTTCCTCAGGAACAAAGCCAAAATATCTTTCCGTAATGATTATGATAACACATAAAAAATGTCCGGGGAAAGACAAAAAGATGATCTCGTAAAAAGCTCCAGATGCAAGGCGCGCAAAACATTGTAGGGGCAACCCGATGTGGTTGCCCGAGATTGGGCGCCCACATGGGGGCGCCCCTACAATTCTGCAACGACGAAGATGAAGCGCAACGCCGCAGATGGACTTTTTACGAAACCATCGAAAAAGGGGAGGGCCATCTCCCAGGCCCTCCCCTTGCTGGAGGAGGTTGAATGAAGGGGTAGTTTATTACCTATAGCAAGGGCCAAAACCCATTCCCATGCCGCGCCCAAGGCCAAATCCGCCTCTCATTCCGTATCCGGGCCCTATGCCCGCTGGCCCGCTCAAGATAGATCCTAATTTAGTTTGCTGTTCGGCGGTAAGGATCTGCCGCATTTCCAGTCTATGCTTGGTGGCTTTCTCCTGCAGTTGAGTCCTTAAGGCATTGATCTCTCTCTGCTTGGCCAGGATTTTTTCCTGGTCGGGATTCGTCTGAGCCCAGAGTGTCCGCAGCTCAAGTCGCTTGTTCATCATCTCATCCCGCAAAGGGATTGTCTCTTGGAATTGACTCTCCCGGAGCGCTTGCATCGCCTGAACCTGTTCAGTACTTAAGTTCAAGGCCGCAGCCCATACCCCTGGAACACACCCCCCGGGGCCGTAGCCCGGTCCCTTACCTGCACCCCTGCCCCAGCCTTGGGCCATGGCCAAACCTGAGGTGGCCAACAGGGCAACTGTAACGATGGCAATAATCATCTTTCTCATTTTCTTTCTCCTTTTTTTGTTTTATTGATTGCCTTTGTTTTATGAATTTTGCAACCCCTGTGCCAAAGAAGAAAAGAGTGATCAACATATTTCTAACACTTGGAAATTGTGAAATAAATTTTTTTGCGAGCGTTTAAACCGGCATCCTTTATAAAATTACTCACAGGAAAAATTGTCGAGGTTTTTTACCCTTTTAATAAAATACATAATAATTTAAAATCCTTAGTTGCTATTTCGTACTTCGACGTTTTATGATTATTCGACATTTTCGTCGAAAAATATTTCCCGGCAAAAAGTTATTTTTTCGACCTGAGAAAAAGCATTAAAACCTTGACATCCGGTTCGAAATTAACTAAACATTAAGCTTCTTGCAAAAGTCCGTAATTTACCCTTCGACAGGCTCAGGGTGAACGGGCTTAGGTAGAAATTAGTTAGTTTTTCCGTTCGTGGTGAGCTTGTCGAACCACAAAAAAATACTTTTGCAAGAGGCTCCCTTAGCATGGAATTTAATAAACGGATATACCCTTGGCAAAAGCGGCTATGAGGGATGTCTAAGCTTTTTCCGCGACCTGGCGCGGAAAAAATGGCCCGCCTCAGGCGGGCAGCAAAAAGTCCTGAAATCTCCCTTCCCCCCTTTAATAAAAGGGGTGGGATTTATAGCGATCCAGGAAAAAATTCGTTCTTGCCAACATGGTGGTATTAATGAGGCGCTAAGCGCCTAATAACAAAATGCGGAGGTGAACGATGAAAAGCAGTCTGAAACGTGGAATTTTCATTTCGGTGTTTTTAATGGCAGCTCTTGGACTTTTGGCCACAGAAGCTCTGGCCAAAACAGAGATCATCTGGTGGCACGCCATGACTGGATTTCTGGGCGAAAGGGTGAATGAAGTTGCCAGCCGCTTCAACGCCAGTCAGAACGAATTCGAAGTCAAGGCTATTCACAAGGGGACATACAGCGAAACCTTGACTGCCGGCATTGCCGCCTACCGGGCTAAGACACATCCTCACATTATCCAGGTCTTTGAAGTGGGCACTCAAACCATGCTCTCTTCAGGAGCTATTTATCCTGTATATCAATTGATGAAAGAACAGGGGATTAAAATCGACTGGGCGGACTTCATCAGCGTGGTGAAATCCTATTATTCAAAAGACGGAAATCTTTATTCCATGCCCTTCAATTCCTCAACCCCCGTTCTCTATTACAACAAGACCATCTTCGAGAAGGCTGGCCTCAACCCTCAAAATCCCCCTACCACTTTTGAAGAGATTGAAAAGTATGCCAAGGCCGCCGTCGCTTCGGGGGCCACGAAAATAGGCTTTACGGTGGCCTGGCCTTCCTGGACCCTCATGGAAAATATGCATGCCTGGCATGATCAGCCTTTTGCCGATAATCAAAACGGGTTTGCCGCCATGGCCACCCAGTTGAAAATCAATGGCAAACTCGGAATACAGATACTGGAACTCCTCACCCGCTGGCAGAAGGAAGGGATTTTTACTTACTCGGGAAGGGGAAGTCGGGGTGACCAGCCCATCATCAACGGAGAAGCCGCCATTGGCCTTGCTTCGACTGCCTTAGTTGGAACTTTAACCAGAACTGCTAAGTTCGAATGGGGCACTACAAGCCTGCCGAGGTTGAGCGGTTATCCTCAAGGCAACTCCATAATCGGCGGAGCCACCCTTTGGGCGCTGAAGGGTCATAAAAAAGAGCAATATAAAGGGGTGGCTAAATTTTTTGAACACCTGAGCAACACGGAGCAGCAGGTCTGGTGGCATGCCAATACCGGATACATCCCTATCAGCAGATCTGTCCTGAAGGCTCTGCCAGAAGACCATTTCCGGAAAAACCCTAACCTGTGGACCGCTTTCGCCCAGATTACCAAAGGCAAAACGACCCCGAACAGTCAGGGAATCCGCCTGGGAAATTTTGTGGCCATCCGGGATATGACAGAAGCAGAGATGGAGAATGTATTCGCCGGGAAAAAGACCCCCAAGGAGGGTTTGGATGACGCAGTGAAAAAGGGGGATGCCACCTTAAAAGAGTTTGCCTCCCTATATAAATAAGCATAACGATATTCCCCTTATCTCCTTCCCTCTCCCAAAAAGGGAAAGGGAAGGAGACAGAATCTGTGGCGGAAGGATTAGGGGAGGATGAAAGATTCCTCCCCTTTTTGTGATGAAAAAAAGTATTTTTAAAAACCCTTGGCTCCCCTATTTGCTAATTGCTCCCCAGATGATCGTCGTCCTGGTTTTTTTCTTCTGGCCAGCCTTCGACTCGCTTCGCCTTTCTGTCTTCAAAGTCTCCCCTTTTGGGGACAGGCAGATTTTTGTAGGGTTGGATAACTTTATTGACCTCCTCACTTCCCCTGAATATTACCGGAGTGTCTACCACTCCTTTGTTTTTTCTCTGGGAGTGACTTTTTTAGGTCTGGCCGTATCCCTCTTCCTGGCCTTATTGGCCAATCAGAAAATTCGGGGCCTTACCTTCTACCGCTCGGCAATTCTCTGGACCTTCGGGATCGCCCCGCCCGTCGCCGGCATCATCTGGCTCTTCATCTTTCATCCTTCTTATGGAATTCTCAGTTACTTTCTGGCCAAGATCACGGCTTACGAATTCAACTGGCTGCTGAAAGGCTGGATTGCCCTCCTGCTGATAATCTTTGCAGCCACCTGGGCCCATTTAGGCTATAATGTGGCCTTTTTCCTGGCAGGCCTCCAGACCATTCCGAATTCCATAGTTGACGCAGCCAAGGTGGACGGGGCAAGCGGATTCCGACTTTTTCGCTGGATCACCTTCCCCCTTCTCTCCCCGGTGACTTTTTTCCTGTTCATCATGAATATGGTCTTTTCTTTTTTTGAAACCTTCGGCATCATTCACGCCGTCACTCAGGGCGGTCCCGGGGATACCACGACCATCATGGTTTACAAAGCCTATGTGGATGGTTTTGTCCATCTGCGGATGGGCCTGTCGGCAGCTCAATCCGTCATTCTCATGGCCTTGGTGATTTTCCTGACTATGCTGCAGTTCCGCTATACGGAAAGAAAGGTATTCTATTGATCAATCATCGTTCATCCCGGAATGGGCAAAAGGGCAAATGGGAATGGTCAAAAGTGGTTATCCATCTCCTCCTGATCCTGTCCATCCTGTTAATCGGGTTCCCCCTATATTATGCTTTTGTGATCAGCACCCAAAGCATGGAGGAGGTCACTAAAACTCCTCAAAAACTTTTTCCCTCAACCCATCTCTGGGACAACTACGTTAAAGTCTGGAACCGCATTGACCTGGGACGGCTCCTTCTCAACAGCTCCATCGTGGCTCTCGTTGTCAGCATAGGGAAAATTGTCATCTCCATTCTCTCCGCCTTCGCCATTGTCTATTTCAATTTCCCGGGAAAGCAATTTTTTTTCTGGATGATCTTCGTCACCTTAATGCTCCCGGTTCCTGTCCGGATCATCTCCACCTATCAGGTCATCAGTCAGTTAGGATGGGTTGACACCTATTGGGGGCTGACCATCCCCCTTATCGCATCGGCTACGGCCACATTTCTCTTCCGGCAATTCTACCTGACCATCCCGGATGAGTTGGTGGATGCAGCTAAAATTGACGGTTCAGGCCCTTTGCGTTTTCTCTGGTCGGTCCTTCTTCCCAACTCCGGAGCAAACATAGCCGCCCTCTTCGTGGTCATGTTCATCTACGGCTGGAATCAATACCTCTGGCCGCTCATGGTGACCGGTTCGGAAAAAATGAAAGTCGTGGTGGTGGGGATCGCCTCCACTATTCCAACGGGGACCCAGCCTCCCGAGTGGAACCTGGTCATGGCCGTGGCCATGATGGCCCTTCTCCCTCCCGTTCTGGTAGTTCTATTGATGCAGCGCTATTTTATGCATGGCTTGTTAGAAACAGAAAAATGAACCCCCGAATCCTTTCCCGAGGCCATAATGAGAAATTGGGGAATTTATAAAAAATGGGCTGGAACCCTCTTAATTCTTGTGAGTATATTGATGGGAGGACAGATGGGTTGTGTTATGAAAGGAGAGGAGATGAAGCCCACCTGGAAAACGAAATTCCCGGTCATGGTCATCGCCCACCGGGGATTTTCAGGTGAGGCGCCGGAAAACACTCTGGCCGCCTTCCAAAAAGCCATCGAAGTCGGAAGCGACATGTTGGAATTGGATGTTCATCTCTCCAAAGATAAAGAAGTAGTGGTAATCCACGATGAGACACTGGAGAGAACTACAAACGGCCAGGGCAGGGTTGCCGACCTTACCTTAAAAGAACTGAAAAAGCTGGACGCTGGTTTCCGTTTTGCACCGCAGTTTTCCGGAGAGCGAATTCCAGCCTTGAAAGAGATTCTGGAGCTTGCCAGAGGCCGGCTGCCGGTCAACATCGAAATAAAAAACCCCAGCCACAGTCAATATTCCATTACGGAATTGACCGATCGTGCTTTGCTGGAAGTAAAAAAAGCCGGGATGTTGCCTGAGGTCATCTTTTCGTCTTTTGACCCCGTTGCCCTGGAACGAATCAAAGAAAGAGAGCCCGGGGCCCGGGTGGCCTTGCTCTGTCATAGAGACTGGATTTTGCTTCAGGAAGTCACCTTGGGGAAACCTTACTCGGTTCTGAACTTACGCCGGAACTTTCTCACCAGGGAGAAAATTGCCAAAATCCACCAGGAGGGGATGAAGGTTAACGTCTATACGGTTGATTCCGAAGAAGAGATGGAGCAGTTCATCGGCTGGGGAATCGACGGCATCATCACCAATCAGCCTGACCGATTAATCAAAATCCTGCAAAAGAAATTTAGTTAAGCCCTGGTAGAACATTTATTGACCCATTCTCTTTTCAGGGCTGGGGAGTGCCGCGTGCAGGTTCCCGCAAATAGTCCTGAATCAATTTCCACATTTCATCTTTCCCCTCACCCGTTACCGTTGAAAAAAATAAAAAATTTTTTCCGGAGAGCAATGGAATTTCAGTCAGGGCTTTCTTCTGCCTGCCCCTTTCGATCTGCGAGAGCTTATCGGCCTTGGTGAGGACGATGGCACAAGGAATTTGGTGGTACTCTAACCAATCGAGCAAAGCCAGATCATCCGGGGAGGCTCCCCGGCGGGCGTCCAGGATGAGGACGACCAGACGAATATCCTGCCTGGTTTGCAGGTAGCTTTCCACCATGGGTTTCCAGGTTTTTCTTACTTCCAGAGGGACTTTGGCATAACCGTATCCGGGAAGATCCACCAGGGAAATTTTCCCGTTAACCCGAAAGAAATTTATCGTCTGGGTCCTTCCCGGGCTGGAGCTGGTCTTGGCGAGATTCTTGCGGTTCACCAGGGCATTGATCAGCGAAGACTTCCCCACATTTGATTTTCCGGCCATGGCCACTTCCGGAAAATTTCCCGTTGGATACTCGGAAGGTTTGGTGGCGCTTTTGATGAATTCGGCGGAAATAACTTTCATGTCATTTTCTCTTTTCTCTGTTCTTGCAAATACCTGTCCAATCTCCTCATAGCTTCCTCGATATTCTCCATGGAGTTGGCATAGGAAAAGCGTAAGTAACCTTCAGCATTCGTCCCAAAGTCGATTCCTGGCGTACATCCCACTTTAGCTTTTTTTAGAATGTCGAAGGCAAATTCAAAGGAATTTCCCGTAAAGCGCTTGGCGTTGGCCAGGACATAAAACGCTCCGGTGGGTTCCACGGTAATCCCGAACCCCAGCTCCCGCAGCTTCTGGATAATGTATTTTCTGCGGGTATTATAGATGTTCTTCATCCGGGCCACATCCGCCCCCGCCTCCTTCAAAGCGACGATTCCGGCCCACTGCACGAAAGCGTTGGCCGAAATGAAAAAATTCTGGTGCAGCTTCTGCAGGGGGCGGATGAATTCCGGCGGGGCGATCAGGTATCCCAAACGCCATCCGGTCATCGCATAAAGTTTGGAGAATCCGTTGATCACTAAGGCGTTCCGGGTAAACTCCAGGATGGAATGCTCCTTTCCCTCGTAAACCAGGCCGTGGTAAATTTCATCGGATACGACGGTTCGTCCGAAATCGGCAACGGCCTTCATCCGTTCCGGGGCCATGAGGTTCCCCGTGGGGTTAGCCGGGGAATTGACAAATATGGCTTTGGTTCCCGGGCCGATGAGGGGTTTTATCTCTTCCGGCCTGTACTGGAACCCTTCTTCTTCAAACACGTTTACGAATAAGGGTTTCCCATCCATCATGCGCACGAAATTTGGGTAGCAGGCGTAATAAGGATTGGGCAAGATGACTTCATCCCCTTGTTCGAGCAGGCTCATAAACAGGAGGAGCATGGCTGGCGACGTGCCGGAGGTGACCAGAATCTGATCGGGGTTAACCTCCACTCCGTATTGTTTATGGTAGTTTTCGGCGATGGCCTCCCTAAGCTCCACCAAACCCAGGCTGTGGGTATAATGGGTCTTGCCGTCGCGAATGGCCCGGATAGCTGCTTCCTTGATACATTCCGGTGTATCGAAGTCCGGTTCTCCTACTGCAAGATGTATAACCCCCTCGCCCTGACTCTCCATGGCCGCCGCTTTCTCCATAACCTCCATGACGATAAACGGGGGAATTTCTGCTGATCTTTTGGTAACCATATCTGCCCCTTTATAAATGCTCCACTTCTTTTCTATCCAATCGGCCGCTGAAAGTCAACCCCTCGACCCCGGGATAACCAGGAGCTTGCTCGGGTTTGACCCTGAGCGCCGCTTTAAAATGATTAGGGGGCGTTGTTGACAAAGTTAAGCAGGCATGCTATGACGCGGTGTAAGGCAATGGTATTAAAGTATTCCAAATGTCAGGCAAGGGGGACGCCCTTAAATAAGTCAATATCTCATGGGGTAAGCTGATAACTGTATAACCGTTCTCCTGAGCAACGTGTATGCAAGGTCAGGTCTTGTTTTTTGACTTATCTATTTCCTGCATTATCCGACTCAGAGTAGAATAATGCTATCTCAAAGAGCTTTTCCGGCTCCAACACAGCGGCTTCCGGGCTAAAGCTGAGGATTAAGCGCCTGATTTCGTCCAGGCCGGCTACCCGGAAGGTAATTTCCAGGCTGCCGTCCGGGAGCTTGCTGACCTCCTGGTCCCCCAATGGGTACCGATTAAGGATTGATGAATAAGGGCAAAAAATGAAGCTCGCCGGTTTAAGCGGCTTGTATTAAAGGGGGTAGATTAAATTATAATTAGCCACAGAGGACACAGAGATCACAGAGTTTTAAAACCATGATTAAGAAAAAGTAAAGAATCTGTCAAACGTCTAAAGTGATCCGCCTGAGGCGGACTAAAGTTGAAAAAAGGAAATCCCTATACAATCAAGATATTTTGGGATATGGGCCCTCCATTGCGGTTCCTTTAATTTTGATATTCCTTGATTCCCCCCGAAGTCATAGTCTCAAACTACAATCTTGTCTTTTTAGGTGAAAAATTGCCAAAATGATGATATAGAATATATGCTTTTTTCGCGGCTATGCGTGAAAAAAGTGGCCCGCCTCAGGCGGGCAGCGAAAAGTCCTGAAATCCCCCCTTCCCCCCTTTGGCAAAGGGAAGCTGTGAAAAAATCGAGGAAAACGGGGTTATGTCGATAAAAATATCAATAATTTCAAGCCTCCAATCTCCCAAAGGTAAATTTTTTCACAGCTTCAGGGGGGAAGGGGGGATTTATCGGCAGACATTTCCTTCTTACAAACATGTTTGTATTAATGAGGCGCTAAGCGCCTAAACACCGTTATTCCCGCCCCCGCTTTCGCGAGGGTAAACTTCAGCGGGAATCCAGGGCAGCTTGAAAAATCTGAATTCCGGGTTGCGCTTCGCCCTGTACACGATGCGGTGCAGGGCTTCGCTTGCCCGGAATGACGATTGAGCGACAGATTTTGAGATTTGCCAGAACCTCAATAAACAACAGGAGGCGATATGAAGATCATTCACTATACAGAGGTTGAGGCTAAATCTTATCCCAGTGATTTAGTTAAAGGAGCAAAGGGACGGGTGGTTATTGGGCAGGCTGATGGAGCGAAAAATTTTTGCATGCGGGTGTTTGAACTGTCAGCGGGAGGATACAGCGCTAAACATTCTCATGCTTTTGAACATGAAGTTTTTGTTCATTCCGGGAAAGGAATGGTATATTCCCAGGGGAATTGGACCCCCGTATCCAGCGGAAGCGTTATTTTTATTCCGCCAAACGAAGAACATCAATTGAAAAATGTCGGAGAGGAACCCTTTGTCTTTTTGTGTGTTATCCCCTCCGGGGTTCCGGAACTATAAATGGTATAAGAAATTATTGCCTGCGCAAGCTGGGCTTGCGCAGGCAGCAGCAAATATTCCGGGAAACCCGAAACCCTTATTCGGCAGATCCTTTTTTAGTCTCTTCCTCGCTGGAAGAAGAAGAGGTTTTCACGTCTTCGATCCCCAGATAAATCGCCAGGGCTCCTCCCAGAGCCAGAATTACGGGAATGCTTCCTTTTAAAACTTCCAAGAATTGAAACCACCAGGTAATCAAACCTACCACCCCGATGATCACAGCCACGATTCCACCGAGCAAGATCTTCATCTCTTTGGTTCCTCCTTGGTTTTTTATATAATAATATCGAAACTGATCGGATTTGTCAAAGGATGAAATTAGGGCCTATAAGTAGTCCAAAAAGTTGGACCGGATGTAGGAAAAATTGCGCTGAATGTTCTTTTTCCCCTGGATGATTTCTCCATGCCCGGAAAGAAGCCACTCGGCATCTAACCGGGCCAGGAGTTCGATAGAATTTCGCAGGAGGCTCCCATCTCCTCCAGGAAAGTCCGTCCGCCCCACGCCCATGGCAAAGACCACATCTCCAGTGAACAGGGCTTTTTTCTCCGGCCAGTACAGGCTTATAGATCCCGGTGAGTGGCCGGGGGTGTGCAGAACCTGGAAGGTTTTATTACCTAATTTAAATTCCCCCTCCTTGAGGTAGAAATCAACTTTTGTCTCGGGCATGTCCACCCCGAAAGCCCTGTAGAATTGTCTCCCGACCTCCTGCATAAATTTTTCCTCGTCCTGGTGCAGGGCTGTTAAAACTCCAGCCCGGGCAAAAGTCTGCGCGGCTTCAAAGTGGTCGGGGTGTACATGGGTGGCTATGATCAGTTGGATGTCTTCGAAGCGGTTGCCGTCTTTTTCGATCAGGTTGATTAAATTTTTGACCAAATGCTGATGGCCTGGATCGATGAGAAGAGGCTTATCGCCGCCAATCAGATAACTGTTGCAGTTATTCTCCTGCATGCTTTTCCAGGGATAAGCATAGAGATCTAAGTCGAGTTTCATAAGTTCTCCATTTCAATAAAAAGGGTTCATGTTTTTCTAAACTGTATAATTTACCCTCATCTCCCCATCTCAGTGTCTCCGTATCACTTTTTCTCCGCGACTATCTTTTTTCCGCCTTTTCAAGTAGCTGTTCGATGGTCATCGGAAGGATGGGTAAAGGGTCGATAGGGCGTCCATCATGCCGCAGTTCAAAGTGAAGGTGGGGCCCGGTGGATTTCCCCGTACTGCCCACTCCTCCGATCGCCTGCCCTTGACGCACAGCCTCTCCTTCTTTGGCGATGATTACGTTCATATGCCCGTAGATCGTTGTATAACCTAACCCAGGTCGTGTTGCAGGACAACTACATTACCATACCCTTTTCGAAAATTGCGGGCGAGAAGGACTTCTCCATCCATGGCAGCTCTAACCTCTTGATAAGAAGGAGAAGCAATGTCAATCCCGGCGTGAAGCCTTTTTCTCCGGGGGCCAAAAGGGGAATTAATCTTTCCCTGGATAGGCCAGATAATGTCCAGTTCTTTTCCCAGCCAGGGAGGCTTCTCTCCTTCTTTTTCAATACCTGCCGGAGGAACTGGTATTTCTTCGGTTTCCAGCGAGCGCTCTAACTCCTTTTTTTCTAAAGGCGATAGCAGATGGGAAGGGGTGACAGATAAAACTGCTTTGCCCCCGGGAATAAAAATCTTTCGTCCAACTTTGAGAGCCGATGGAGAGGACAAACCATTGGCTTCCATTATCTTGGCAATGGAAATTTTATAGGCCAGGCTGATCCGGTAGAGAGTAACCCCTCTTTCCACGGGGTGATAAACGCCATCTTTCTTAGCTATCGCCATTAAGGGGGAAAAAACAATGAAAAAAAATGAGGCAATAAGGAGATGGAAGAGAACTCCGCAACTCAACACCTTGCCATTTGCAGAATATTTGCCGAAATTTTCTTTCTCCATTCTTTGAATTCTAAAGTAGCAAGGGGTAGGCCAAAAAGCAAGAGGATTCTTGCCCTTGTCCACCTTCACTTTTGAATAAATTGATGCATTCACAGTGATAGACGAAGCCCGGACGGGAGGGGGATGAAAGAGGGGGCAGAAATACTGCCTTGTGCTCCCGAAAGATTCCCTCTCCCGTCCGGGCCGTGCCCTGCCTATCATTCTTAAATCATGAATGAAAATCAAAAGTGAAGGGGGGGAGGCAAGATGATTTTCTTGACAACAGGATGTAATGATGATAGATAAAAAAATCTTTAAAGCTTAATCGCGAATTCGGGATTTCAAGTCAAGATTTCCCAGTCTTTCTTGCAGGCTCGGCTTTTGAAAATCCGGCCAGATGATTAAAAAACATGTACAACGTTTTTTTCGGTTTTTCCGAACAACCTTTTAATGTAACTCCCAATCCCAAATTTCTCTTCTATACCGAAAGTCACCGGGAAGCATTGGCCTCCATGGCTTATGGGATCAACGAGAGAAAAGGGTTTGTCTCGATAACGGGGGAAACAGGGACCGGCAAGACCACCCTTATCCGTCAGCTACTTGATGATTTGCCTTCGAACGTTAAAGTTGTCTTCATTTCCCAAACGAAAGTTACCTTTGAGCAACTATTACGGGGGGTTCTCCACGAGTTAGAGATGCCCATAGGATATCAAGACAAGTCTTCCTTGATCCGCCAGTTCAACAATTACCTAATGGAGAGACTGGGTCAGGACAAGAATCTGGCGATCATTATTGATGAGGCCCAACATCTAAGCAATGAAGCTATGGAAGATTTTCGCCTGCTCTCGAACCTGGAAACCGCCACTTCGAAGCTGGTGCAGATTATTCTCGTGGGGCAGCCAGAGCTTGAAGACAAGCTAAATTCCAGCGAACTTCGGCAGTTCAAGCAGAGGATTGCCGTCCGGCGGCGGATATTGCCGCTGCGGGAAGAAGATTCCAGGAGATATATTGAACACCGCTTAAAAATGGTGGGAAACAGCACGTCCCAGGTCTTCACTCCGGAGGCTGTTTCCATGATCTGCCATTATTGCAAAGGGGTTCCCCGGGTCATAAATATCCTCTGCGATAACGCCTTTTTGATTGGCCATGAGCGCGGCAAAAAGAAGATCAATGCTTTGATTATTCAGGAAGTCTTAAGGCACATGGAGGTTTTGCCTGAAAGAGAGATTAACGTAGAGGAACCCGGGTACAAGAAGAGAATCCGCACAAAATCTATGAGATTGAAGAACCTCCTTCCCAGGTTCTCGTATATTACCATAGCCCTTTTTGGCCTGGCCTTAGTAATCCTGTTCGGCAGTGAATACCTATTAAACATAAAGAAGAACTTAGAACTAAGGCTATCCGGGCAGCAGCCGGTCGATGAACAGAAAGTCGCCGCTCCTGCCGCTGAAAGCGAAAGCGCTCTTACCTCTGCCGCCGCCCCAACCCCGGCTGCGGAGGAAAAGCCGGCCACCCGGACCCAACCCAAACCTGAGAATAATATCCGGATAAACACCGTGATCGTAGAAGAAAATGAGACCATCCGTTCTTTGGCCCAAAAATATTATGACCTCTCCAACACAACCCTGGCGGACTATATTTTAAGGTTCAACCCCGGAATTACCAACCCTGACCTGGTCAAAGCCTACGAGAAAATTAATATTCCCGAAGTTGCTGAAGAGGCCCTGATCATCCAGGATAAAGATGACACATATAAAGTTCACTTGGCGACCTTTTTGCAACCTGAATTCGCCCAAAAATACAAAAATGAGCCTCTTCTTCAAGGAAAAAAGATTGAGATCATTCCGCTGAAGTTTCCTGCCGGGCAGATCTATTACCGGGTGACAGCCGGAAAGTTTGCCTCCCGCGAGGAGAGTTTGAAAACAATCCAGACCCTAAAAGAAAAGGGTCTCTTACCTTATTTCAGGTAGTAAATTACACACTACTGTCCAAATAAAAATTTTAACATAACATAAAACGCTATGACTTCATTGGATAATTGCAATATTTTGTACGGGAACGATTTGAATTTTGAAAAAGGCTATACTCCCCTAAAAAAGGAGGTGGCCAATGAATCGAGGTCGTACAATCTTCGCACAAGCCATGC
>Ga0194126_10001257_pt1 | contig 42646 bp, 39 predicted proteins | sample TA2KigC150mmetaG_FD_148641 | JGI IMG/M metagenome (GOLD analysis project Ga0194126, IMG submission 148641) | Freshwater microbial communities from Lake Tanganyika, Tanzania - TA2015035 Kigoma Deep Cast 150m | ecosystem: Environmental > Aquatic > Freshwater > Lake | place: Tanzania: Lake... | reverse complement strand
AATCAGTTTCCCGCCGTCGCCTTTTCCGCAAAACCCCAACCCTTCGCTCCAGAGCAACTCTTGATAGGAGTAGTATTCTGATATTTCAGCCAGGTCTATCTGCTGCAGCGGGTCGGTTATTCCGGCTTGGCGATAGGCATTTTTTGCTGCCAGAGATAGGGCGTCACATTCAGCTAAATCTCGGTCTCCCAGATAATGGCTCTCATAACATTGCCCCACACCGGCTATCCAGGCAGGCGTTCTGGTAAGTTTTTTGGCTTTCTCCTCTGTAGCCAGGATTAAGCCACAGGCGCCGTCCGAAACTGGCTTGGCTTCCAGTAACCTTATAGGAGAGGCCAATATTGCCGAATCAAGCACTTCTTCAAGAGATACTGGAGTTCTCAACTGAGCAAAGGGGTTATTTTTGGCGTTGCCTCGATTCTTGACCACCACACAAGCCCTTTGCTCCGGGGTAATCCCATATTTGTGAATATAGCGGTTTGCCTGGAGGGCAGCAGCAGCCAGGAAATCAAGGCCGAGTTTCTGCTGGTAGACAGGGTCAAAGGCAAAGTTCTCTATGATGTATCCTACTGTCTGGGATTCTTTGCAGGTGGCTATTGCCATGACAATGTCATAATGTCCGGAAAGGATTTGGAGATAAGCGTAGATAACGGCGTTGATTCCGTCTGAGCTTATTTTTTCCTCAGCTCGTAAATGAGAGCCAGCCACCTCTCCGTGGGGGATATCAGACAGCGTCCTGCCATCCCAGTGGTCTGAGCTGCAGGTAACCGTAGCATCAATGCCAGTGCCGTCTTCGGCGAAGCTAAGTTCGGTCTCTCCTAATAGCTTTTCTACAATCTGATAGGTAATCTCAGCCTCGCGCCAGGCTGGCTTCGCCTCTTCATATTCAGTCTGGGCAACAGCTACAATACCGACTTTTCGAGTCACTGCTTAATCCCCAGGGGTTGTTGACAATTGTGATTTAGAGAGCGCCAATGGGCAATTATATCGGTTGGACTGCAGACCGTCAATAACTTTCTTTCTATTACGGATGTGCGAAACTCCAACTAAAGCTAGTTGCACCAGTGTTGGATCGTGTTTATTCGGCTCCCAAAATTTCTTCACCCAAAGCCCAGAGTTGTACATGTTAGGTGTTTTATTCGAAGCCGACCCAGTGAGCAATTGCAGACTTGACAAATCGTGGTTTATGTTTTATAATATCTTTAAGATACTTTCTTATAGAAAGGTACTCTATGACACGAACATACGGTCACTATTGTCCGGTAGCTCACGCGCTAGAGGTGGTTGGTGACAGGTGGTCTCTGCTTATCGTCCGAGACCTCCTGAACAAGCCGCAGCGCTTCAGCGACTTATTACGCTACTCAAGCAGTATCACACCAAAATGGTTAATGCTTAGGCTTCGTAAGCTGGAGGAAGCTGGCGTTATTGAACGGGAGAAACGCCAGGATCGACGAGAAGTCTGGTACAAACTGACGTCGGCAGGGTATGACCTTCGTCCTGTGGTGGAAGCTTTGTTGGCTTGGGGCTTACGGTATGCGATACGGCCGCCTCTACCTGGAGAGGTGGTTCGGCCAGAGCTGGCGGTAGATACCCTGGTAGCTTCACTAAACAAGCGCGGCCGGGGATTATCACAGCCAGCGACCTGGCTACTGCACTTCACACCCGGCAGTTCCTACACCTTGTCGTTCATCAATGGCCGGTGGTCAGCTAGAGAAGGTGAGGAGGATAACCCCGATGTAACAGTGAGGACATCGCCCGAAGCGTGGGCAACGTTCCTTGCAGTTAAGCGCAGCGAGTGTAGCAAGATTGCACAAACTATGCTGATAGATGGCACACCCGAACGTATCGAGGAATTCCTGCATACGTTTGGGGTACAAGCTGACGAAGGTTTGCGAGATACCGGGACTGCGATCCGTGTTAAATAGACGTTAGAAATCCCAATAAGAAACCAACGAACAAGGAGGAACAAATGGATCTCAACTAAGTTAATGAAACTCTCAACCTTTGCATTATATCTGACCACAGCCCCGTATCTGAGGTATGACCTGAAATCGTCATCTATGACAGCAACGATGAGCACAAAAAGGAGGTAAATCCAAATGAAGATAAGCCAGATAAATATAGAAGTTTTTGAGCGGCTAGCTGATGCTCTGGATCGATTACCTATAGGTTTCCCTCGCACCAAATCAAGAGTCGAGCTACAGATCCTGGAGAGGTTATTTTCAACTGAAGAAGCCGAGGTTGCCAGTCACATGACCGGTACTAGCGAGAGTGCTGAGACTATAGCACAGAGAGCCGGGTTGCCCAAGGAAAAAGTCGAAGAGAAGCTTACTGCTATGCTGAGTCGGGGCATGATATGGAGCTCAGTAAAGGATAGCGTGAGAAAATATCGTCTGGCTCCATATGTAGTTGGCTTCTATGAGCAGCAGTCAGAGACCATGGACCACGATTTGGCACACCTTTTCGAGCACTACTGGATGGAGGGAGGCGGCGAGGGAATAATGAAATATCACCCCGATACTCATCGAGTTGACCCAGCACATGCAGCTCTCGAGAAAACCGAGGTGATACTGCCCTACAACGATGTCAGAAAGCTAATGTCGCAGGCGAAATCCTTTCAAGCACGCAATTGCATCTGCAGAAGGCAACAGGAATTGCTAGATGCCAAGAAATGCGAATTCCCGGTAAGGAACTGCATTTCTTTCTTCCCCGTCGAACTGCCTCAGAGCCCAAATACAATCACCAAAGAAGAGGCGCTGAAATTATTGGACGAAGCCGAGGAGATAGGCTTGGTACATTGTGTCGCCAATCAGCAGAGTGGGCTTTACTGGGTATGTAACTGCTGTGGCTGTTGCTGCGGCATCTTGAGAGGAATTTTAGAGCTCGGTATTGAGAACACAAGCGTCAGGGCAAACTACTATGCGGTCGCCGATCCTGACCAGTGCAAGAGCTGTAGGACGTGCGAAGACCGCTGTCATGTCAATGCGGTCTCAGTGAACGGCACAGCTATTGTGGACCGGGCAAAGTGCATCGGCTGCGGAATCTGTGTTACTGGGTGCCCCAACGAGGCAATGAGCCTCAGGCTTAGACCTGATGCCGAGATGGTAGTTCCCCCTGAAAACTACAAGTCATGGGAACAAGTGCGATTGCACAATCGGGGTCTATCGCAATAAGAAGGACATGCCCCTAATCTATCGCTTACTCGAGTCCCATATACTAGACTAGGGAATTGAGGGCCTTACTGGTGGCGTCAACAGTTATCCGGATGTCCTCATCCGTATGTGCCACGGAGACAAAGGCGGCTTCGAACTGCGAAGGCGGCAAATATACGCCGTGAGACAACATCTGATGAAAGAATTTAGCGTAAAGCTTGGTATCTGCTTTAGCCGCAGTTTCATAGTCGGTGACCTGCTCTTTGGTGAAGAATACGGTGAATATTGAGCCTATGCGGGAGAGTTGTATATCTATGTTGGCTTTGGTTGCAGCTTGGATGATGCCTTTTTCAAGAAGTGATGACTTTCTGTCAAGCTCATCATAAACTCCGGTTTTCCCTAAAATCTTGAGGGTTTCGATGCCAGCGGTCATGGCTATAGGATTTCCAGCCAATGTCCCGGCCTGATACACTGGCCCTAAAGGTGCCACCATTTCCATGATATCTTTTCTGCCGCCGTAAGCTCCTATCGGTAATCCACCGCCGATAATCTTCCCTAGACAGGTCAGGTCTGGGTTTATTCCGTAAAGCTCTTGGGCGCCACCATAAGCAACTCGAAAGCCGGTTATGACTTCGTCGAAGATGAGCACTGCTCCGTATTCATGAGTTAAACTGCGGAGATGCTTTAGAAAGTCGGGCTTTGGCAGCACCACACCCATGTTGCCAGCTATCGGCTCGACTATTACAGCGGCGATGTCAGAGGCGAAGTTATTGAAAAGTTGTTCTACTGCCTTGAGGTTGTTGTAAGGGGCGACCAGTGTATCGGCAGTCACTGTAGCAGGTACACCGGGGGAACTGGGTATGCCCAGCGTAGCCATCCCTGACCCCGCCTTGGCTAACAACCCATCCGAGTGACCGTGATAACAGCCAGAGAATTTGACTACTCTATTCCTGCTGGTGAAGGCTCGGGCAAGGCGGATAGCGCTCATTGTGGCTTCTGTGCCTGAGTTAACAAATCGCATCATCTCGATGGAGGGCATAGCTTCACACACCATTCTTGCTAGCGTCGTCTCCAGTTCTGTTGGAGCGCCAAAGCTTGAGCCACGCTCTACTGCCTTTTTGACGGCTTTTACTACTTGGGGATGAGAATGGCCTAAAATCAGCGGACCCCAGGAGCACACATAATCTATGAATTCATTGCCATCCTCGTCATAAATTCTCGAGCCTCGACCTCGTTTAATAAATAGCGGAGTACCGCCAACTGCCTTGAAAGCTCGCACCGGACTATTTACGCCTCCGGGCAGGTGGTGTTGTGCTTCTCTAAAAAGTCGTTCAGAACGGCTGAATTGCTTCATATCAGAACTCATCTACCAAATGCCACCTGTCATCCTGAGCCCTTCCTTCTGTCATTCTGCTCCCGATTTATCCCGATTCATCGGGAAGAATCTCATACAGCCTTGAGTACACTCCTTGAAGAATCTAGACCCTTCACTTCGTTCAGGGTGACAAATTTGTTCAGGGTGGCAAATAATTTATAACCACTTGGCTACTTCCTTGGCGTAGTAGGTTATTATAATGTCAGCCCCAGCCCTCTTGATGGCGGTGAGCATTTCCAGTACTATCCCCTTCTCGTCCAGCCAGCCTTGCTGTGCCGCTGCTTTCGCCATAGCGTATTCTCCGCTAACGCTGTAAGCGGCCAGTGGATGGTTGAAGGTGTCACGCACCTTTCGTATCACATCCAGGTAGGGCAGTGCCGGCTTCACCATGACTATATCTGCCCCCTCAGCGATATCCTGCTCTACCTCACGTAGAGCCTCTCGCCAGTTAGGTGGGTCCATCTGGTAAGAGCGGCGGTCACCGAACTGCGGTGCTGATTCTGCAGCTTCGCGGAAAGGCCCGTAGAAGGCAGAGGCGTATTTTGCCGCATAAGCAAGAATGGGCGTGTTTTGAAATCCGTTTTTGTCCAGCGCTTGCCGGATTGCCCTTACTCTCCCGTCCATCATATCTGAGGGAGCTACTATATCAGCGCCAGCTTCAGCATGAGACAAAGCTGTTTTTGCCAGTAGTTCCAGGGTCTTATCGTTGTCAACGTAGCCGTCCACCACAAAACCACAGTGACCGTGGCTGGTATATTCACAGAGACAGACGTCAGTGACCACTAACAAGTCAAGCGTTGTCTTTTTGATGGCGCGTATTGCTTGCTGGATGACCCCCTTAGGGTGATAGGCCGAGGAGCCGACTTCATCTTTCTTCTTTGGTATGCCGAAGAGTATTACCGCTGTAATGCCGAGTTTAGCTATGTCTTCAACTTCTTTAGGTAGCAGGTCGGGAGAGTAGCGACAGATACCGGGCATTGAGCTTATTTCCTGCTTTATTTTATTGCCTTCCACCACAAACAGAGGGTAAATCAGGTCTCCGACCTCAACCCTGGTCTCGCGAACCAATGCCCGCAGTGCTTCAATGTGTCGGAGCCGTCGCAGCCGTGATTGCGGAAAACTACTCATTGTTTTCTCCTTGATTACAGAGATTATTATAGATTACGGTGATTATCGGGGTGATTCATCAAGCGCCTGATTTCACAGCTCCTGTTGCCAAAATTAACCAGTAATCCCACACTTAAGCCTGAAGCTTTCAAGTAGGAAATGACTTGCGACTCAAAGATTTTTGGTATTCTGACTTCAAGGGCTTTTAATTCCACAATCACCTTATTCTCGACAACTAGGTCAGTCCTGAATTTGCCAATTTTTTCTCCCTGAAATGAAACCTCAAACTCTTTCTCTTCCTCATATTTTAGCTCTAATTTCTTTAGGGCAACTTTAAGTGCTGATAGATATATCCGCTCCACAAACCCAGGCCCAAGCTCATTATGAACCTGATAACAAGCTGCGATTATCCTCTCCGTCAGCGGATCCCTACCCCTATCTCTGTCATCTTCTCTCATCGCTGTAATCATCCCTTAAAATGCTGCTCTATGGCCTCCACCAGCCCGGGTATGGTGTGTTCTGCAGCCACAATGTCAGCTTTTAATCCTTTGTGAGTAAGAGCTGCGGCTGTGTTCGGGCCGATGCACGCCAGCTTGACTTGTTTTATAACCTCCCATTCCTGCCCCAGTATAGCCAACAGACTGTTTACTGTCGAGGCGCTGGTGAAGGTGATAACATCGATTTCGCCTCTTAAAAGCATCCTTTTCCCTTGCGAGACGCCCTTGGTTGAGATGGCAGTTTTGTAGGCGGTTATCTGCTTGACTGTAGCTCCGAGCTTGATAATTCCGTCAGTCAATTCGTTGCCAGCTATATCGGCACGGGGTAGAAGAACTCGACATCCGGCAATATCCGCCTTTTTCAGTTCTGCAAGGAAACCCTGGCTGGTGTATATTTTTGGTACGTAATCGGGATGGATGCCTTTTTCCGCGAGAGCTTTAGATGTGGCTGGGCCGATAGCTCCGATTTTGATACCACTGAGCCACCGAGAATCTAAATTCATGGAATTTAATCTTTTCCAGAACATCTCCACAGCATTAACGCTGGTGAAGATAATCCAGCCATAGCTCTTCAGATTCAGTATAATTTGGTCAAGCTCCTTCCACGTGGGCGGTGGGCTGATTCTGATAACCGGCATCTGGATAGGCATAGCTCCGCATTCCAGCAAGAGCTTGCTCAATTCACTGGCCTGATACTCGGCTCTGGTGACCAGGACTCGCTTGCCGAAAAGAGGCAGGTTATCGAACCAGCGGAGGTGCTCCCGCAGCCTGACCACTTCGCCGACCACTATCACCGCTGGAGGCTCAAAGCCTGCTTTCTTGGTTAGGTTGATAATATCTTCTAGTGTTCCGACTGCCGTCCGCTGCTCTGGGCTGGTGCCCTGACTTACCACCGCTATGGGGGTTGACGGTGACCTGCCGTTCTTAATCAACTGGCGGACTATCTTTGCCAGACTCCCCATTCCCATGAGGAAGACCAGGGTATCGCTGCCCGTGCTTATTTTATCCCAGGCGATGCTTGACATACCTTTTTCCGGGTCTTCGTGGCCGGTGATGACGGTAAATGAGGAAGCCAGGCGGCGATGCGTCATGGGGATGCCGGCATAAGCCGGGACAGCATAGGCTGAGGATACTCCCGGCATCACCTCAAAGGGAATGTTGTTAGCCGCCAGTATTTCTGCCTCCTCGCCACCCCGCCCTAGAACGAAGGGGTCGCCACCTTTCAGCCTGACCACTATTTTGCCCTCCCTGGCTTTGCTCACCATCAGCAGGTTAATCTCCTTCTGCTCCAGGGCATGGCAACCTCGCCCCTTGCCCACATATATCTTTTCTGCCTCAGGGCAAGCCTGTTCAAGCAGGCTATCATCAATCAGCCGGTCGTAGATGACCACGTCAGCTTTCCGGAGGCGCTCCAGCCCCTTCACCGTAATCAGGCCAGGGTCACCCGGCCCAGCCCCCATCAAATATACTTTCCCACATTTCACGTTAGTTTTACCTTATTTCAAAAGCTACGTCATACGGCCATGGTGTCAACGCCATTTAGACGGACGTTCCAGTATATAACCACCTACTGTGGCTATCTGTTCGGGTAGTAAACTTTTCTTGAGCACTTGCTCCGTAATGTGAATGTACCCATGAGCGACACCACGAAGCTCATCAGAGCTGCGCATTGGTGGAAATACGACAATGACTCGTTTATTAGGAAACTTATATTTAATCATTTCGATGGATGGCACTAAATCAATGTCTCCAGAGACCAGCAACGCTGTGTCGAAATTATTTTGGTAGGCATCTGACACTATTTCCACGCCAATTTGTACGTCTGTCATCTTCTCCTCCGGAACTTTGCCTTTATAACCACAGCTCTCGCATTCGACAGGGAATGACTCATATTTACCGTAGTATAGTTTCATGCCAGAGATAGTGTTAAGTGCGTCTATGAAAATAGATTGTCTTCTTTTCTTATCTGGTGGAGACTTGATTCGCGATGTAAAATACTTGACCAAAATCAGGTGCTGAGGGCTTCTGATTAGATTTTGGCAGAGCAGTTTGATATTCAACCAGTAGTAACGATGCCAGCCCTTATCTCTTAAGCCGAAATAGAGATTGAAACCATCTACGTATGCTATTACTCTTTCCGCCTTCATGATGTCAAAGTGGTATTGACAGCTGCTTAAACATGTTATATAATAACGCTAACAACGCCAGCTGTGAGTAACGCTGGCTGAAAACAGCCCCCTTTAGGGGGCTGTTCCTATTATAGCACTGCTAGGCAATTAATATATTTACTAATGTTCGGCCCCTCTTCTTTTTGAAACGTAATATTGCGTAAAGAGACTCATGTATATTGCCACTGTACACTAAAAGCCATGCCAGGTGACTACCGAGTCAAGGGGTACGCGGTTGCTGCGGAACTTGTTCACTTTGGCCTCCAAATCTAGATAGCCGATGGCGATAGCCAGCACCAGTTGTTTGGTATCGGGAATGTTCAGTAAATGCTTTATTTCATCTGGATAACTGACGCTGGAGGCGAGGATTGTCGTCCCCAACCCATAATTCACTGCAGCCAGGGCTATGGACTGGACAATTAAGCCGATATTCAGTAGTGCCCATTCGCTGAGGCCCCTATTGGTGTAGACGATGATGGCGTTAGGCGCATCGAAAAAGCGATACATGTGAACAAACCACTGCAACTGTTTGTCCATATCATCACGGCCTATGCCCATTAGTCGGTAGATTTGGTTTCCCAGCTCTCGGCGCCGCTCCTGATATGGTGACGGCCACTCCGGTCGTGGGATATCGGGGTATCTTTCATCCTGGGCTGCTGCCTTAGCCCCCAGGACTTCCTCGAGTTCCCGCATCACCTGGCCGCCGACGATGGCGAACTCCCAGCTCTGGGTATTTGCCCAGGAAGGCGCTCGGAGTGCTGTCTCCATAAGCTCGGTAAGGACTTCTTTTGGAACAGGCTCGGGCTTGTAAGCCCGCACACTATATCTTGCCTTAATCGCCTCGATGACGTCCATTTTCCTCAATTTCCTCCTGTTCGGTTTCTCTAAAGTGCCGAGGCTGTTGAGTTATTCTCCCTGTCATTGCGAGCCCTTCGCTTTACGTCATTCTGACCCTGAACGAAGTAAAGGGGAAGAATCTCCATTTATCTCCCTCCGAGATTCTTCGGTCGCTCCGCTCCTCAGAATGACAGAGAAGGGAACCGGGATTACCACGTCGTCCTTCCGCGGAAGGACTCCTCGCAATGACAAGTTAAGCAATCTCAATCGCCCTTCATTGTTTTATTTGCCAGAAGATTATATTACAAATAACTTAATCAAAGATAGTGGGTTACTCAAATATAGGGCGCATGCTCCGATAACGCACCGTCTATTAATGCTTTCTTTAGCGTGGTGTGCATAGATACGCTAAAGAGGTGTTCAGAGTTCATCCTCACCTTAATATTCGCCCATCGAGAGAGGGAATTCGGCTTGTAGCTGTGACCCTTTAGAGTCGCCATTTGGGTTTTGTCGTGATAGGTTTTTGTGATAAAGTGTATAGCCACGGGAATCAGGTTGAAAAATTCCTTTACACTTGTCACACTTTATATAGTAGCTTTTGTTGGGTTTGCCGGTTTTAGTTTTTTGTTTCCGGTAATACCTCTTTATGCGGCTGAACTAGGTGCCACAGTAGCCGAAGTTGGGTTGATAGTAGCCACCATCTCCTATGTCACTGCTTTCCTTTTGATTCCATTCGGTATCCTCTCTGATAAATTTGGCCGACACAACCTTTTGGTCGGTGGCCTGGCTATATTTACTGCGGCTCCGTTGCTCTATCCTCTGGCCAGCAATCCTGAGCAGCTCATCTTGGTCAGAGCGGTCCATGGTTTAGCGGCAGCGGCTTTTCTGCCCGCAGCAATTGCACTGGTGGTTGATTTGACCCCAGAAGCGAACCGGGGCGAAGCTATAGGCTGGTACACAGCATCACTGCAACTAGGCCTAATGGCGGGACCGATAACTGGAGGCTTTTTAGCAGGCTACTTCGATTTCGATGCTGCTTTTTATGGCTGCAGCGCTGTGTCATTATTGGGTCTGGTTGTTATTTTTTGTCGGCTTGGTGCCCTTGCCCAGCGACCAACGGCTTTGCCCGGTAGAGCCAGTTCATCCTGGGGTTGGCTGGGGCATCCGCTGGTGATTGCTGTCCTGTTAGCCCCAATGTTTATTGCCGTCGGCTCAGGTACGATTGCCAGCTACATCCCTCTTTATGGCAGGGGTTTTGGCATAACTGAGGCTGATGCCGGCTCGATTATCACTGCAGTGTATGCCAGCTCGGCTCTATTGCGGGCTCCAGCCGGGAGATTAGCGGACAGGATGGATAGGAAGTTGCTGCTTATCGGCGGTCTAGCGGTGAGCGCTGTAGCTGTATCTTTGTTTTCCTTTTTCCGTGGTCTGACGCAGTTCATAATTATAGGTGTTATCTTTGGTGTCGGCATGGGGATAGCTATGCCAGCGAGCCTGGCTATGGCAGCCGACTTTTCTCCAGTGGAGGGAAGAGGGCTGTCAATGTCTATACCTACTTGTTTCTTTCAGGTCGGCTTGGCTGCCGGGCCGACAACTATGGGGTTTGTAGCCGAAAGAAGCGATTTTGAAACAATGTTCCTCGCTTGTGCTGCAAGCCTGGCTTTAGGTTTATTCATCATGCTGGGCTTAATGCGAGCCCGAAAGGCTGAGTCGTGAAGGTAGTCCTGCATATATGTTGTGGAGTTTGCGCCGCCGGTGCCGTGGAGGCGTTAGCTGAAGAAGGACATCAGGTTATCGGTTTTTTCTATAATCCAAACATTCATCCCGTCCTGGAGTTTCAAAGAAGATTAGGAGCCGCTTATAAAGTGGCTCAGAAATTGAATTTCTTGCTGGAGGCTGGGCCTTACACGCCAGAGGAATGGCTCAAAATCTGGAACACGAGCCTGAGAGTGGCAAGAGATGCCAGGTTTGTTACAGGCTGCGGTTGGAGAAGACTTATGAGTATCTGATATCTTGTGGAGCTGATGCTTTCACTACTACTTTAACCATTAGTCCTCACAAGTCCGCACAGGCAATCAACAAGATAGGGCAGGAGATTGGTGGTGAAAAGTTTCTAGTCAGAGATTTTAAGAAAAAGGAAGGTTTCAAACGGGCGGTGCAATTGGCCAAGAGGTGGCGACTTTATCGGCAGGACTATTGTGGCTGCATATATAGTATGAGACAAGGAGGCAGAGATGAGCAATTGGCCGGAGAGAGACGAGGCTCAAAGGATTCTGGATGAGTGGGTGAGCAATAAGAATCTGAAGAAGCATGCCTATGCTGTGGAGGCAGCGATGCGGGCTTATGCCTCCAGGCTTGGCGGCGACACTGAAAAATGGGGGGTAGTTGGCCTGCTCCATGACTTCGACTACGAGAAATATTCCGACCTGGAGAGCCATCCATTTAAAGGAGTTGAGTATCTGAAAGATAAGGGATATGCCGATGGATTGATTGAAGGTATACTGGCTCATGCCGACCATGCCGGCGTGAATAGGGACACAGACTTGAAGAAAGCTATTTACGCTGTAGACGAGTTGACGGGACTGATTGTAGCAGTTGCCTTAATGAGACCATCGAAGAAGATAGCTGATGTCACTGTTGAGTCGGTTATGAAAAAGTGGAAGGAGAAGTCTTTCGCTGCTGGAGTGGACAGGAAGATGATTGAGACTGGTGCCGCGGAACTTGGCGTACCCCTTGAAGAACATGTCGGGATAGTCCTCAAGGCAATGCAGGGTATAGCCGAGAAGCTTGGACTTTAGTGGTAAATTGTCACTCTGGGACCCCGCAATAATGTCATTCAGAATGACAGAAGGGGCACTTACCACCGGCCTCTTTTGCGGTAGGTGTCAATAAACCTCTTGATAGACCGGTCATAAGTCCTTTCCACCTCGGCAGGGAAGTAGCAGGCTGGTAGCTCGCCTGCCTCCCGGTGATACCTCAGACACTCGCAGCAAATACCTTTTCTGGAGCACGGCTCATAGGTGCAGTTGCACTTCGCTTTGTTATCCTCGATTTTGCATTCTCTCATTATTAGCTCTTACCTTCTCTGGTCGAATCTACGGCGGAGGAGGAGAGAAGCGATGGTGATTTTCTGAATCTCGATGGTGCCACCGGCGACTCCCCAGCCCCAGCCATCACGCATCATCCGCTCCACAGGATATTCCTTGGAGTAGCCATAACCGCCGTGTACTTGTAAAGCCATCCCGGTGACTTCTCGCACCATCTGATTAGCAAAGCACTTAGCCAAGTTAGCCTCCAGTGGAACAGGCAAACCCGTGGCTGCATTTACTGTGGCTCGATAGATGAGAAGACGGGCCGCTTCAACCCTGAGAGCCATGTCCGCCAGCATGAACTGAATTGCTTGAAATTCACAGATGTCTTTGCCCCACTGTTTCCTTTGTTGTGAATAGGCCATAGCTTCCTCTAGAGCTCCCTGGGCTATCCCCAGGCACATGGTAGCATTGCCACAGCGCTCAAGGTCGAAAGCCAACATTAGCTTTCTGAACTCACCCTCCTTCACTACTAGATTTTCCTTAGGAACGCGGCAATTGTCGAAAATCAGGTCACTGCTGGGAAAGCCTCTGAAGCCCATGAACTGTTCCTGTTTGCCGAAGGAAAAGCCGGGCATCCCTTTCTCGATGATTAGCCCGCCGATGCCTTTAGCCCCTTTCTGCTCAGTGAGCCTCACATATACCACATAGACGTCGGACTCACCGCCGCCGCTGACGAAGCGTTTCATACCGTTCACCACGTAGTAGTCGCCATCCAGCACAGCTCTGGTGGTGAGGTCAGTCAGTGCCGAACCAGCCTCTGGCTCGGTCATGCCAACTGAAATCATCGATTCGCCCCGGCACACGGGTGGTATATATTTCTGTTTCTGTTCATCAGTACCAAACTGCTCGATTACTTTAACCGGCCCAACATTCGATTCGAAGACAGGTGCGGCGCATAAAATTGATATCCGAGCTAGCTCCTCGATTGCCAGTATAGCCTCAAAGGCAGAGCGTCCCTGCCCTCCATATTTGGTAGGAAGACATAGCCCTAGGAGGCCTAAGTCGGCTAGCTTTTTCACGTGCTCGTGAGAAATTGGCTCAGCCTTAGCTTCCCACTCTGCCACCTTGGGGCGAAACTCTTTTTCGCCTAAATCATGCACCATCTTCTTCAGCATCTTTTGCTCTTCATTTAACTGAAAGTCCATCTCCTTTGCTCCTTGTTTTTTACTTGACTCCGACTGGTTATTTTATGCCCTAATCAGCCTTTTTTCAATTGACTTTGGGAAAAGCTTTGGTATCCTGAACAATACCGCATAACAAATGGACAGACACACGTCATGGTGATATTATTCAGCTCAGCGTCGAAACCCTACAACCACGCAATAGTTCAAAGCAAATAAGGGAAGGATAAGCCATGGCACAAATCGAGTTTCCTCAAAAGGGTATATCTCGGGAAGAGGTTCTTGCCACGCTGAACTCAATCAGAACTGGTGATGGCGATTGGAAACACGGCCGCATGTTCAGCCTCGTTTACAACGCAGGAGAAGAAGTGGAAAAACTCGCTGGCGAAGCCTGCGCCCTATTTATGAATGAAAACGCCCTGAGCCCCTTTGCATTTCCCAGCCTGTTGAAAATGGAAACAGAGGTCGTTTCTATGATGGCAAACCTGCTTGGCGGAGATTCAGAAACGGTTGGCTTCATGACCTCGGGCGGGTCAGAAAGCATCATGGTGGCAGTTAAAACGGCACGGGATTTTTCTCGCGCTCGACGGCCCGAGATAGTCAACCCTGAACTGATAATGCCAAGCTCAGCCCATCCCGCCTTCAATAAGGCAGCCCATTATCTAGGGCTTAAAACAGTAGTCGTACCCACAGACAAATCTCTAAGCGCCGATGTGGAAGCAATTAGCAGCGCCATAAACGAAAATACAATCATGCTTATCGGCTCAGCATTTTCCTACCCCCACGGTATCCTCGACCCTATCACAGACCTGGCAGAAATTGCCTCCAGAAATGGCCTATGGATGCATGTAGACGCATGTGTAGGCGGTTTGATATTACCGTTTCTTTCCAAACTTGGTTATCCCATTCCACCCTTCGATTTTCAAATTCCCGGAGTGAAGTCAATATCAGCCGATATTCATAAGTACGGCTTCACTCCCAAAGGAGCATCAACCATCCTCTATCGTAACGCTGAACTGCGGCAGTATCAAATTTTCGCTTATGCCGATTTTCCGGGTGGTGCTTACGCTACCCCTAATGTGCTGGGTTCACGGCCGGGTGGGCCCATAGCCGCAAGCTGGGCAGTCATGAAATATCTTGGGCTTGAAGACTTTATGCGCTTAACCAAAACGACCATCGAGACGACAAGGAGGCTCATCCAAGGAATCGAAGCTATTCCAGAGCTATATGTATTAGGAAAACCACCAGCGACAGTGTTTGCCTTTAGCAGCGATGTTCTCAATGTCTTTGCTCTTGGAGAAAAGATGAAGAGTTTCGGATGGAATATCGACAGCCAGCACTTGCCTCCGTCACTGCACATGACCGTATTCCCCATACATGCCACCATAGTCGAGCCATTCCTAGCAGACCTGCACTCGGCGGTCACAGAAGTCGCTGCTCTGAAACCTGAAGATATCGCAGGCGAGGCTGCCTTGTACGGAATGATTGGCTCAATGCCCGACCGCGGCATGGCTCGGGATTTCGCCATCCAGTATCTGAATGACTTGTATCGCGTTCGCTAACATAATTGTGTGTCTATGAATCTGTTTCTTTTAGGCTGCTTCCTGGTTCTTGCCCACACTGCTGAAACTATTTTAGGCTTTGGTGCTACCCTTATTGCCCTCGCCCTGGGCATATATCTCTTCCCTTTGACAACGCTAGTTCCCATACTTGTTATTCTTGGCTTGCTACAAAACATTTGGTTGGTTGCTCGATGGTTCCGTTATATCGAATGGCGCATCCTTTGGCGAGACATTTTGCCTATGTCAGGCGCGGGCATGATAATCGGTATATTAAGCAGAGAACTCGCCAGTGAAAGCCAGCTACGGATGGTTCTGGGCGCATTCATTGTTGTAGTGTCAGCAATGGAACTGGTCTATCTATTTATCAAGAGTGCTGACAGAAGTGAATTGCGCTGGTACTATCGCATTCCACTTCTCTTTGCCGGAGGTATCTTTCACGGCCTGTTCGCCACAGGTGGGCCACTCATTGTATATTACGCCAGCCGCCAGTTAAAAACGCAGGAAACCTTCCGTGCTACACTATCGACCTTATGGCTCATCCTAAACACAGCACTGCTGATTGGCTTCTCAGTGAGCAGACAGGTAGATTTGAGCACTCTGAAAATGACCACCTTAGTACTCCCGGGGTTAATCATAGGCATCATTCTGGGAAACTTTATTCGTGTAAGAGAGCTACTGTTCAAAGTGATGACCTATGCCCTCTTGTTTTTCAGCGGCCTGTTTTTGCTGATACAATAGTGAAACCTCAAGCATTATCGTCCTATTGAGACAGAAATGATTCGGATAGAACTCGTCCCAGACCTTTCCCACTGCATCGAGACTGTAGCCAGAAAAGAGTATGAGAACCTGGCAAGAAGTTATCTCAAGACTGGCAAAAGTGCTAGTGAATTTGAAGCCAAAATCGAGCTTCTTCGGACCTTTTTGGAGTCAGCGGATTTTAGAAAACTGCGCCAGCAAAGCGAGGAATACCTACTAAAGGGACACAGCGTTAAGTTCATCTTGTACCAAGAAAAAGGAAAGGCCAAGTACAAGCTCGTCCGCTGCTAGCACGCTAAGTCACTTGCCCCTCTTCTCATAGTCGGGGCACCAGACGGCATTGGGACGCTCTGGATGATGACAGGCGCTACGCCAGTCCCATTTACAGGTGTCACAGAGAAGTACTTTCATACCCAGCATCATCTTGAGGCGAATTTTAGCTCTGTCCAGCCAGCTTGGACCTCGTTTCTTACTCATAATCATCCGAAGTCTATCCCACTACACGACGGCATGTCAAAAAGAATGTCAAGAAAATCACAAAACATATAACATTATGTAAAAAAGAGTATTGACTCAAGCTAGACCGCTCACTAGAATGAATCAAGTATTCAATATAATCTTAATGACCGGTTAACATCGCCCTGAAATATCAAGTTTATCAGATAGGGCTGGGGAAGTTGTGGACATTTGCATCGTAACGGAAAACGGCCAGCGAATACCAGTATGTAATCTGACGATTCAAGACGATGACAGGTAACCGAGATTGCCTTAATGTTGTTTCTAAGAAAGGAGAAAAAGGAACATGACTTTACCATTAGAAGGAATGAAGGTTCTAGAGCTTGGCTTTTGGGTGCTGGGCCCGGTGTGTGGCCGTATACTTGGCGAGCTTGGCGCCGATGTTATAAAGATAGAAGACCCCACAACAGGTGACCCGCTCCGTGGGGTGCTCTCTTCAGGGATGATCTCAGCTACCGGCGCCGTTGACCCGTTCTGGGAATTGTGCAATCGGGGTAAATGGGATATGGCGCTTAACCTGACAACAGAAAAAGGTAAGGAAATCATCTATGAGCTGGCAAAAAGGTCAGATGTATTTATTACTAACTACCGCGCCTCTGTAGTTGACAGGCTCGGATTAGACTACAAGAGCATAGCCAAGCTCAATCCTAAGATTATCTATGCACAGGCCACGGGTTTCGGTCTAAAAGGGCCCCACAGGGATAGACATGCTTTCGATGAAACCGCCTTCTGGATACGCTCCGGCATCATGTCCACACTGGGCGAGCCTGATTTACCGCCGGTGCCGCTGCGCGGCGCCATGGGAGATATCACCACTGGCACTTATCTGGCAGGTGCCATCGTTACTGCTCTACTGACTAGAGAGCGATTCGGGATAGGGCAAAAAGTGGACATATCGCTGATGGCTAGCGGTATGTGGGTAGCGGGCTTTGATGTTCAGGGTATTGCTCTTCTCGGGTTGGACGTGGGAAAATTCGCCAGAAAACATGTCGGTAATCCGCTATATAACACCTATCAGGCAAAAGATGGCAAGTGGTTTCAATTTGTCATGCTTGAGACAGACCGATACTGGCCTAATGTCTGCAAAGCCATTGAAAGGGAAGACTTGGAGAAAGCCCCCAGATTCGATAGCCACGTAAAGCGATGCCAGAATTCCGAACTCATCATCTCCATGCTGGAGGAGATATTTGCCACAAAGACAAGGGATGAGTGGGCAGAGCGATTCGAAAAACTAGGCCTGATATGGGAACCGGAAACCAAGGTGATTGAAGTTATAGCCGACCCACAGGTATCAGAGAACGAGTTTCTCACCGAAGTTGAGCATATCTCCGGCGCCAAGTTCAAGCTTCTACGCCCACCTTTCCAGTTCAGCGAAACCTCCATCCGCCCAAAAACTCCAGCACCAGAGCACGGCCAACACACTGAGGAAATCCTGTTGGAGCTAGGATATGACTGGGACAAAATATCAAAGCTGAAGGAGGAGAAGGTGATTATTTAAGAACAGGCGAATATATCTGCAACAACAAAATTAAACTAACGAGGAGGTGAAAGTTGGCTCAAAAGCTACAAAGAAACCTATCATTACCCGGCGCAGTTGCCACCATAACAGGACTGGTGGTTGGTCCTTCCCTTTTCGTGTTACTTCCAACTCTGGCCGGAATGACTGGCCCCAGCCTTTGGATGGCTGCTGCTGTATCGGCAATACCCGCTATATTCTGCATTCTCTATGTGATTCAGCTAGGAAGCGCTGTCCCCGTTACTGGATGTCACTATATCACAATCACCAGATGGATTTCCCCGCTAGCCGGATGGATTGGTTCACTGTGTGGTACTATAGCCATCGTCGTTACCACCTGCATAGTAGCCTGGGGCTTTGCCGCCTATATCGGCCATTATGTCCCAGCTGTGCCACTCCTGGGGTGGGCGATACTTATAGTGCTGATATTTGGCTTAATTAACTATCTCGGCATCAGGTTGGTGGGCTGGTCTCAGCTAGTAATGATGGCAATTTTCATCCTAGCAATACTTCTCTTCGGCATTGGTGGGGCAATGAATTCAAACCCGGAATTCCTGGAACCACTCTTCCCCAAAGGGATGGAAGGATTTATCATCGTATGTATCATCGTCACCTTCTTGTGGACCGGTTTTCTAGGGTTGGCCGAGGTCGGTGGTGAGATAATAAGCCCGAGGCGAAATATCCCGCGCGCCCTCATCATATCTTTCTTCATCGTTTTGGCTCTCTATATACTCCAGCCATTCGCACTGGTCGCCACCATGCTCTGGAGCGAAGTCGGTGAGATAGGAAAGGCAGCTATCCTCGAAGCTGCATCACGGTTCCTGCCTTCGGGCGCCGTAATGTTCATCGCACTAGGTGGTATTATGGCCATGTTGACCACGATAAATGCGCTGATACTAATTGCAGCGCGCGACATCACAGCCTGGGGCAGGGACGGCATGATACCAACCATCTTTAGCCGGGTCAACAAGCGGTTTTCCACACCGGACGTAGCCTTATTGACAACCACGGTTCTTTCACTAATCGGAGTTTCGTTTGCGGTTACACTGGACAAGTATGCTACAGCAGGCGTTCTGGCCCTGATGATTGTCCAGATTCTGGGCGCCACCGTAACCTGGCTATTGCCCAAACGAGCACCTGACATATTAAAAAAGGCAGTCTTCAAGTTCTCACCCTTCTGGCGCTGGTTTACCTGGATAGGCTGCCTGGTACTATTCGGTTTAATCTTCCTCTTTGGCCTTATGATTGATATGACATTAGGCTTAATCTTCGTCGCAGTGATTGCTGCTGGCCTGATCTACTGGTTCGCCAGAAAGGCGTACCTGAAGGGACGAGGCATAGACTTAGACCAGCAACTTGGAAAGATTACCGGAGCCACACTCGAGGAGCTAGAAGTAAAGTAACAAATCTTAAGCGCCTGCGCTTAAGGTGAGAACATGGTAGACGGCTGGCTGTCAATTTAAGTAGCAGCTAGCAAAGAAATGTTTTACGTGCCCGATTGACCCCTTTGGCAAAAATCACCATCCGGCACGGAGGTGAAATTATGCAGTTAGAGACTGTCATTTACGAAAAGAAAGACGATATCGCCATAATCCGATTCAACAGACCCAAGGTGCTTAACGCAATAAATACACAGCTAACCAGCGATTTTCTCAAAGCACTAAAGGAGGCTCAGGCGGACCCCGAGGTTAAGGCAGTCATTGTGAAGGGAGAAGGTAGAGCTTTCAGTTCGGGAGATGACCTCTCTGATAGCAAAATCGTAACCATCGAGCAAGGATTGAAGTATATAGAGACCCTGCAGGATACCACCAGAACCATGTTAAAAATGGGCAAACCCATAATCGCTGCTGTTCATGGTTATGCCCTTGGCGCCGGGTGCGAATGGGCAATGGACTGCGATATTAGGATAGCCGCCGAAGGAACAAAGTTCGGCTTCCCCGAGACAAACGTCGGTGGCACAGTAACCAATGCTGGCACCAAACTATTGCCGCTCCTTGTCGGCCTGGGTCGAGCTAAAGAGCTAGTCTTCACCAATGAGATGATTGATGCCATGCAAGCAGAGCAATGGGGACTGGTGAATAGAGTAGTACCGTTAGAAGAACTGGACAAAGCAGCGATGGATATGGCGAAAAAGATAGCTAAAAACTCAACCCTGGCAATTTATTTCTCCAAGAGGGCACTGAATCAAGGAGTATACCAGGACTTCGAGCAGACCCTTGAGTTGGAAGCCAGAGATGCGGCGGTTGTCTTTTCCACATTAGAAGCGGCTGAACGGGCAAAAGCTGCCCTCGAGAAAACCAAAGAGAAGAAGTGAATAGGAGCTAAAAATGATAATAGATTTTCGTATGACTCCCCCGATGAATGAGTGGATGAGTTTGGAAGAAGGACAAAGAATACTCCCCACCAGCTACTTGAGGGGTTATCTGGGGACTTATGCCGATGTTGCTTTTGCCTTCCAGATAACTACTGACGACCTTATCCGCAGCATGGACGAAGCCGGTGTTGATGCCGCCGTGATGCAAGGGGAATGGGGAATAGGCGACTACCGCAAACAGAATGACGCCATTTACAGAATAGTCCAGGCACATCGTGATAGGTTCGTTGCCGGTTACCTGTGCGTAAACCCGCTGGAAGACGATGACATGGCCAAGGTCGTCGAGAAAGAGGTGAAGGAGAGAGGCTTTAAGGGCGTAAATATTCAAGGTTTCGCCTGCCGACTCAGAGCCAATAACAAGCGATTCTATCCGGTCTATGCCAAATGTCAGGAATTGGGCATACCAGTGACCATACACGCATCAATCAACTTCAGCGTAGACCGGACTATAGACTACAGCAGGCCCATATACCTTGATGAGGTTGCTTGCGATTTCCCCGACCTTATCATCGTCGCTAACCATGGCGGCTGGCCTTGGGTCACCGAGATGGTAGCCGTTGCCTGGAAACACCCCCACGTTTACATCGAAATCGGGGCCGTTGCGCCGAAATATATCGGCACGCCGGGAACCGGTTGGGAACCGCTGATGGTGTACGGCAACTCGCTTCTCCAGGACAGAGTCTTATTTGCCACTGACAACATGCTGCCACCAAAGCGATGCGTCGAGGAACTAAGAGCGCTACCTTTAAAAGATGTAGTCAAAGAAAAGTGGCTCGGCGGCAATGCTGCCAGACTCCTGGGGCTGGATAAAAAGAAATAACGCCACATCCTTCTATGCGACCACCGCCGAGGGGTGCTCTTGGAAGGGATGTGGTCGCGCCACTAGTGAGAAGAGGAACGGACAGCAAAATCTCTTGTTCTTGCGCTAAAGATAGAATAAAATGCTTGAAGCACGATGTAAAGGAGGTAGACGGTAGCATGAAGCACATTGTAGTCTTGGGCGGAGCCGGCACTATGGGCTCTGAAGTGATACGTCAATTGATAAGACGCAGCGATGCCAAAATAACCGTCGCTGACGCCAATTCAAAAGCGCTAAGCAGATTGGCGGCTGAACTGGGCGATAGGATTGATACGTCTGTAGTCGATGCCAACGACTTCAGCGGCTTAGTCCAACTGATGAAGGGTGCAGATGTAGCAGTCAGCACTGTCGGTCCCTTCTATAAATATGGCAGCAAAGTAGTTAAGGCCAGTATAGCCGCCGGGGTAAACTTCGTAGATATTGACGATGACTTCGATGCCACCCAGGAATCGCTTTCTCTGGATGAAGAGGCAAAAAAGGCTGGCACTACCGCGATAATCGGCATGGGAGCCAGCCCGGGAATTACCAACATCATAGCTAAGTATGGCGCCGATAAGCTGGAGCGGGTAAACGAAATCCGCCTATTCTGGGCGGAAAGCGCTATAGACCCAACAGGGCCGTCAGCTCTAAGTCACTGGTTTCACATCATCTCGGGTGACATCCCTGTATTTAGTAACGGCGATTGGGTTAATGTCAAAGGTTTCTCGGAGCCCGAAATTGTAGAGTTCTTGCCCCCAGTCGGTAGACTTGAGGTCTATTATACCGGTCATCCCGAGCCGGTAACTTTGCCACGCTACATTAAGGGTGTGAAAAATGTAAGCATTAAGGGCGCACTCTTTCCACCTGGCATCATGGGACTATATAAAACCTTAATCGATACCGGCTTTGGCAGTCCCGAAACCTTCATCGTAGGAGAGGGCGTGTCTATGCCTTTCAGGGAGTTATCATCCAGAATCATCCGGGCTATGCCCCGTTTTGCCCCAGAATTCTTCGGAGAAATCTTCAAAGAGGCAATAGAAAAATATCAGAGCTGTGCAGGCACATTCAAAATTGAGGTTAGCGGTGAAAAGGGAGGAGAGGAGATGAAATACGTCTATGACCTGCTAGCTGATTCAGTGAGTCGCGGCACGGCAACACCGGCGGCGATGGCAGCACTCATGCTTTTAGAAGGTAAGGTTAAACAGAAGGGTGTTTTAGCTCCAGAAGGCGCCCTTGACGCGAACCTGTTTTTTGCAGAAACGACAAAGGAGGCGCAGCTTCGCGAAACGGGGATAAGAGCCAGGACGATAGGGAAAACTGCCAATTAAATAGAGATTTGAAAGGAATCCATCACTATTCCTGTCTCGATGGCAAATAGATTTTCCGGGCAAAATGGTTTCCCCCATCGCTCGTTGAGTCTATCGTAGGCAGCAGCATTAAAAAGACGCAGTAAAAAAGTAGCACCGTCCTTTCCAACCGCATTGAGGTTGTTTACAAACGATGAAATGTCATTCTGAGCGAGGCGAAGAATCTGTGAGATTCTTCGTCGCCCCAATTTGTTGGGACTCCTCAGAATGACATTCATAAACACTCTCCCGCATTTCTTTTTTGACATTATTACCGAATTTTTGATAACATAAAATGCAAATGATTTGCATTAGCATGGAAAACTTGGAGCCTAGTCATAAGGCTGGTGATAAAAGATGGCTGACTCAAACAAACAAAAGAGTGGCGCTAAGCAGATACTGAATAGCTCAAGCCAGCGAGTAACAGCTCAGCGTACCCTGCTTCTGGAGTTGCTCCGTCAAAGTGATGAGCATCTGGATGCCGACGAACTATATCAGCAAGCACGAAAAAGGAACTTCCGAATTAGCCTGTCCACAGTCTACCGGAACTTGCAGCTTTTCAAAAAGCTGGGACTGGTGGAAGAGCACCACTTTGCCGAGGAGCATCACCACTACGAAGTGAAACCGGAGGCAGAACATCAGCATCTTCTATGCCTCAACTGCGGCAAAATCGTTGAATTTGCCTGCCCCCTAAGCCAGAAGTTTAGGGAGGACATCGGCAAACAATATGATTTCCATATAACCGGGGTCGATGTCCGCATGACAGGTCTGTGCTCCACCTGCTGCAAGAAAAAGATTTAAGGCAATTAGACAGGAGTTTAAATAACGCTTATGTCTCAAAAAGTTCAACTCACTTTAGCTCAGATGAGAGCAGGGCAGAGCGGCACTATAGTTGCGATTTTTGGTGGTAGGGGCTTAACCCGCCGTCTCGAAGCTGTGGGAATCAGGGTGGGGGGAAAGGTGACTAAAATAAGCTCTACGCTTTTCCGAGGACCAGTTACTCTTAGGGCGAATCATACCCAGGTGGCCATCGGCTATGGCATGGCCAATAAAATACTGGTCGAGGTCGACACATCCTCTTAAGTATCCTCATTGGACAGTGATGAAAATTCTACTGATGGGCAATCCCAACGTGGGCAAAAGCGTTCTTTTCTCCCGACTTACCGGCACGCGCACTATCGCTTCCAATTATCCCGGCACTACCGTGGGCTTCACCAAGGGTTATCTGAAGCTAGGTGAGGAACAGGCCGAGGTTATCGATGCTCCCGGCACCTATACACTGGAACCGACCAGCAAGGCGGAGGAAGTAGCCACAGAAATGCTGAAAGACGGGGACTTAATCATCAATGTAGCCGACGCCACCAACCTGGAGAGAAATTTGAATCTCACCTTGCAACTGTTGGAAAGACAGGTTCCAGTAATAGTTGCCCTGAACATGTGGGATGAAACTCACCATAGAGGCATAAATATCGATGTTGCCAGGCTCGAAGAACTGCTGGGGGTTCCAGTCGTCCCTACGGTAAGCGTAACCGGACAGGGAATAAAGGAATTAGTCAGTCGCCTTCCGGAAGCAGCGACATCTCAAACCGCCTGCGCCAGCAGCGACGAAAGGTGGACCAAAATCGGCGATATCGTTAGCCAGGTGCAATCATTAAGCCATCGTCACCATACATGGCGAGAGGTAATGGAAGACGCCAGCAATAATCCAGCAGGCGGCGCTCTCATCGCCCTGTTAGTTCTCTTTGCCACCTTCTGGGTTATCCGCCTTATCGGTGAAGGCATCATAAACTATGTGACCGACCCATTGTTCAACTGGCTATGGACACCGCTGCTAATGAAGCTGAGTTTGGCTCTAGGGTCGGAAGGTTTCTGGCACGACATCCTGGTAGGCAAACTTATCAACGGGGACATCGCCTACCTCCAGTCCATGGGCTTGCTCAGCACCGGAATTTACATCGAGTTCGGCGTGGTAATACCCTACATCGTCTCTTTCTACCTCATATTAGGAATACTGGAGGACGTCGGTTATCTACCTCGCCTGGCAGTATTGATGGACACTTTCATGCACAGGATAGGGTTGCACGGTTATGCTATTATCCCCACCATCCTTGGCTTAGGCTGCAATGTGCCGGCAATTATGGCGACTCGCATACTGGAGAGTCGCAGGGAAAGATTTATCGCTGCTACCCTGATTTCTATCGGTGTTCCGTGTGCGGCACTACAAGCTATGATAATAGGGCTGGTAGGAACACAGGGTATGCAGTACGTGGCCTTGGTCTACGGAAGCCTGTTTATATCGTGGATTACTATAGGGTTCATCCTCAACTACGCTGTGAAAGGGTTCAGCCCGGAGCTTATGATTGAGATTCCACCCTATCGCCTGCCGCCATGGCGAGTCATCGGCGAGAAACTATGGCTGCGGGTCTCCAGCTTTATTAAAGAAGCTCTGCCCATCGTGCTCGGAGCCGTGCTGGTGGTAAATATCCTTTACATGCTGGGAGTTTTCGATTTCATAGCTAACATCGCCGCCCCGGTCATGAGCGGATTACTAGGGCTACCCAAGGAGACAGTTGTCCCGTTAGCTGTGGGATTTCTGCGCAAGGACATAGCCGTGGGTATGCTCGCCCCGCTGGGATTGACCGCCAAGCAACTGGTCATCAGCAGCACCGTCTTAGCCATGTTCTTCCCTTGCATGGCTACCTTTGTCATACTGGCTCGAGAGCTAGGTGCCACAGACATGCTCAAAGCTACCGGGATAATGATAGCGGCAGCGCTAATCATGGGCAGCCTGCAAAACCTTATCCTGTAAGGTTGCACATCAATTTGAGCCAAAAATGGCTTAGGTATGCCCCTATGAGTATTAACTCTTCCTTGTAGACATCGGATTACTACGGAGGACTTGACACAGCAGCGTATAATGGTAGGATATAGCAAATAAGGAGGGGGACATGATTGCCGAGTGGTTCAAAACCCGCAGATATTTTGACAGCACCAAACAGAAGCAAAATAAGGCTTCTGTTTACGAATTTCCAATTAAGTACGGAATAATTAAGCGAAGATTGACAAGGCCAACCTCCAAGATATCATTTAAGGTCGCCCGACCAATAGTCGAGGGGGCACTTAGAAGCATAATCCGCTTCGATGTAAAGGGCAAGGAAAACTTGCCATCAAACGGGCCAATTATCGCCGTCTTCAACCATCTCCATCTGATAGACCCGCCGCTACATATAATCAGCATTCTGCCCCGCGATAGCATCATCATGGCCAAGGAGGAGCTGTTCTATTACTGGCCTATCCCCATCTTCCGTATATTAATGGACATCGCTGAAGCCTATCCCGTGCGCCGCCGTGGAACCCCTGAAGAAAGACAATTGGCAATGCAATACGCAGAGGATGTGCTGGCAAGAGGTATTCTTTTCGGCGTGTATCCAGAAGGCACGCGGAGTAAAGCCGGCTGCCTGAAAGAAGCTTATCACGGTTGTGCTCTCATAGCCTTACGCACTGGAGTTCCACTTATCCCTGTTTCTATCCGCGGAACCGAGAAGCTCAGAGGAATCGGCTGGCTGACCCGCCCCAAGGTAACCATCACTTTCGGCAAGCTTTTCACGCTGCCATCTATAGGGGGTGAGCCAACTGAAGAAAAGCTGAGAGAGCTTACTGAGTACATAATGGGGAAAGTCGCTGCCATCCTGCCACCTGAGTACCACGGCAGGTACAAACCCTGTTGAGTTGCCTGCTGGAACCGAGGTACATGGCCAAAGTAGAAATAGAAAAGGCTCGTGAGCTTGGCTTCTGCTTCGGGGTCAGGCGAGCTATCAAAGTAATCGAGAAGGCATCCAAAGAACATAAAGGGATAGCCACCCTCGGACCTATAGTTCACAACCGGCTGGTCGTTGCCAAGCTGGCTGAAGTGGGAGTTAAGGTTGTAGATGAACTAGACCGAGTGAAAGACAAAATCGTTGCCATTCCCTCTCACGGCATCCCACCACAATCGCTATCACGTATTCAGGCTCGACAGCCTCATGTCATCGACACCACCTGCCCTATAGTCCGCAGTGCTCAGAGAGCAGCCAAAAAACTAGCTGATGCTGGCTTCAGTGTCATCATCTTTGGGGAAGCCAACCATCCTGAAGTCAAAGGCCTGCTGGGCTGGGCTGGCAATAATGCTGTAGCCACCATGGACGGAAAGGGGATAGGCGCTATCAAGCTGCCTCGTCGGTTGGGCATCCTCTCTCAGACCACACAGAGCCACACTGAGTTTGCCGAGTTCGTCAACCGGGTAACCAGTAGTGTCTTTCCTCACGTTCAGGAGTTACGCGTTATCAATACTCTCTGCCAAGAAACGCAGAAACGGCAGGAGGCTGCCTTAGAACTAGCTGGAAAAAGCGAACTGATGATAGTGGTCGGAGGACGCAATAGTGCCAATACACAGCGGCTCGCTGAGGTGTGCTCACCGATAGTGGAGACTCACCTGATAGAGACAGCCGCCGAAATAAAAAAGGACTGGCTCTCAGGAAAGCAGCATATTGGTATTACCGCCGGCGCTTCTACTCCGGATGAAGCTATAGAGGAAGTGGTGCTAAAGTTGAAATCTCTTGCCGATGATAACTGAGGTTTCTAGCCTAGCTGGTCATCAAGTTTTCGTCCACCGACCAGATGGAAGTGGACATGGGGCACAAATTGACCGCCATCAGGACCGCAACTTACCGATAGGCGATAACCCTTCTCCGCAATGCCTTCTTTCTCAGCCAGCTCCCTGGCTAGCAAGATAACTCCACCCATTAACCCTTGCTGCTTGCTGGTGAGCTGTGTTAGTGAAACAATGTGAGATTTGGGTATGATAAGAAGATGCGTAGGTGCCTGAGGATGGATATCCCGAAAAGCTAAAAGCTCTTTATCCTGATAAACGATATCAGCAGGTATCTCCCCAGCAACAATGCGGCAAAAAACGCATTCCATTGGTCTATGGTGTGGCTACGATACGCGGATTGATAGACAGGTAACCGTTCTCTTTATGCCCGGTATAGGGTGGATTCTCTCAGTAACCAGGCTGCCAACGGCATTGAAGTCATCATGCTCAACAACAGCGATGACATCGTATGGCCCGGTTACCAGGTCAACCGACTTTATTTCCTTAACTTTCTGGGCTTGAAGAGCCGCGACAACATCCTTGGTCCTGCCTACCTCCGTCTCAATAAGCACAAAGGCTTTAGCTGGCATAATGTCACCCTCCTCTAATTTAAATTTTAGCCTATGACGCTAGATTGACGCAACTCAGCGATTTGCGATTGGGTATAGCCTAACTCTCGCAATATCTCTTCAGTGTGCTCACCAAAAATAGGAGCCAGCCTCCTCACCTTGCCCGGGGTATCAGAGAGCTTGATGGCGATTCCCGGCTGTTTTACTTTGCCCACAGTGGGATGCTCTATCTCAACAACCATGTGGCGGTGGAGCACTTGAGGGTCGCTGAAAACTTCATCCAGGGTATAGACTTTACCCACCGGCACATCTTTCTCGGCTAGAAAATCAAACCACTCGTCTCTAGTCTTGGTCAAAAAGACATCCTCTAGATTGGAAGAAATTTCCTCCCATTTGTCACCTTCGGGTTTGTGCAGAAAATGCTCCGGCGAGATGCAATAAGGTATATACTCATCCTTGCCTAGAGCGCGGCATAGATTCTCCCAAAACCATGGCTCAACACAGCCAATGCTGATGTATTTGCCATCCTTAGCCTCGTACACACCGTAATACGGATAAATGCCATGAAGCCACGTTTCACCTTTCTTAAACAGAACGCCACTGGAAAAGTATTGGCTAATAAACCAGGTTATGATGGACATTGCTCCATCTGTGTAGGATATATCCACGTATTGCCCTGCACCTGTTTTGTCTCTGGCTACTAAAGCTGCCATGATGCCGATGACCCCGTGCAGAGAAGCTCCAGCGAAATCTGCTAATAGATTTAGTGGCACAACTGGCGGTCGGTCGGGAGTACCAATGAGATTAAGAGCACCGGCTATTGAGATATAATTTACATCATGTCCTGAGAATTTACTGTACGGGCCATCCTGCCCATAGCCACTGAGAGAGCAATAAATAATCCGAGGGTTAATCGCACTTATTGATTCATAATCAACGCCTAAACGTTTCACTACTCCGGGCCTGAAGCCTTCAATGATGACATCTGCTGTCTTTGCCAGCTTGTGGAATATATCTCGACCTTGCTCAGACCTTAGATTGAGTCCGACACTTCTCTTGTTTCGATTAAGTGCATCGAAAGCCGCCTGCTTCCTTCCCTCCTCCCCCATTGGCGATGTACCCAGCCCAGCACCTCGCCCACCAACCCCAGGTGGTGCTTCGATTCTAACCACATCAGCTCCCAGGTCACCTAAAATCATGGTACACAACGCACCGGGTGCCAGATGAGTAAGGTCTAAAATCCTGATGCCTTCTAAAGCTAACATGTTACCTCCATCTTCGATTTCTTAGATTTGCCAGACTTCACTAATAATACTTTTTGGCTTAACCCCAGTCAAGGTTAGGGGGACTTGACACCGCTTGTGACCTTTTGTATAATAGGCAAACGGTTGCCTACTGCCCTAATCCTACACTGTAAGGAACAGCTTTATGATAGGCATTGAAACGCAAGAGGTCAAGAGAAAGGAGCTCTCCATCCTAAAAATCCTGAGTGAATCTCAGGAGCCTTTGGGTGCCAGGGTCATCGCTCGACGCCTGAAAGACTATGGAGTTTACCTGGGTGAAAGAGCAGTCAGATACCACCTCAAATTGATGGATGGAAGAGGTCTAACTAATCTTGTCAGTCGGGATGGTCGTCTGCTCACCGAGTTGGGTGCAGAAGAACTAGGCAATGCTCTGGTCAGAGATAAGGTTGGTTTCGCCCTAGCCAGAATTGAACTGCTCGCCTTTCGCACCGATTTCGAGTGGGACAAACGCACCGGCTTAATCCCAGTTAACATCTCTTTCTTCCCGAAGGCGAAGTTTGACAGGGCACTGCAGGCAATGAAGCCGGTATTCGACGCAGGGATTTGCGTAAGCGACCTGGTGGCTGTAGCTCAGGGGGGAGAACAATTGGGTGAGTTATTCGTCCCTCCAGGCAAGATAGGGCTGGCAACTGTGTGCAGCATCGTGATAAACGGCACGTTACTCAAGGCCGGAGTTCCTATGGATTCCCGATTCGGCGGTATACTCCAGATTCGAAATCACCAACCGCTTCGTTTTGTAGAGCTCATTAATTATGCCGGCTCTTCCCTCGACCCCTCAGAGGTATTCATCAGAGCCAGAATGACCACTGTAAGAGAGGCAGCCAAGACAGGCAAGGGCAAAATACTGGCCAACTTCCGTGAAATACCAGCCATGTGCCGCCCAACAGCCGAAAAAGTCGTGGCTAAACTGAAGGAGGCGAGCCTGGGAGGGCTGATAGTAATGGGCAATACTAGCGAGCCAGTGTGCGAAATCACCGTGGACCTCAACAGAATCGGAATGGTTCTCATCGGAGGTTTGAACCCTGTAGCTGCCGCGGAAGAAGCTGGTATCGAAGCAGACAACCGTGCCATGAGCACTGTCATGGAATATCAAAAATTGACCAGTTTTTGGGAGGTTATAACGTGAAACAAGTTAAAGTCATACCATGTCTGGATGTCAAGGATAGCAGAGTGGTTAAGGGGGTAAAGTTCGTCAATCTGAGAGACGCCCGTGACCCGGTGGAGGCCGCTGTAGCCTACTGCCAACAGGGGGCTGATGAACTTGTCTTTCTTGACATCTTTGCTACCGTGGAGAACAGGGGCACAAGATTAGAATGGGTCAAAAGAGTTGCCGAGAAGGTCACCATACCATTTGCCGTAGGTGGCGGCATCAGAGACACCAAAGACATGAAGGATTTGTTTGACATCGGCGTCAGCAAGGTCTCCATAAACACCGCTGCTGTCAAGAATCCTGAGCTAATAAAAGAAGCCTCGAAGAAATTCGGCAAGAAAAGACTCGTCGTTGCCATCGATGGCAAAAAGAACCCACCAAACAGCCATCTCCCCAGATTGGAGGTAGTGGTTAAAAGCGGCGAGGAGTCAACAGGATTGGACATTGTCAAGTGGGCAAGAAAAGTCGAAAAGCTGGGCGCAGGAGAGATTTTGCTAACCAGCAAGGACGCCGATGGTACCAAGGAGGGATACGATTTGGAGATGACCAAAGCCGTAGCCGAGGCGGTGAAAATACCGGTCACCGCCTCCGGTGGTGCTGGTAAATTAGAGCACCTTTATGAAGCCGTAGCCATCGCCAAAGCATCAGCAGTCCTGGCTGCATCCATTTTTCACTTCGGAGAAATAACCATCCCCGAAGCCAAAAGGTATCTTAAAGAAAAGGGAGTACCGGTGAGAATATGACGTTTTTTAATTGCCACTATAGAACTTCCACTTTTTGTCATTCTGAGGGAGCGGAGCGACCGAAGAATCTCAACACTGGATTGACTTTGCTCAGAGTCTGTGGGGATTCTTCGCTGCGCTCAGAATGACATGACAAAGAGTTCCCTCAGAACAGCAGCATGCTAAAAAACAAAACAAGAAGGAGTAACAAAAATGAATCTACAACGACCAAACGCAAACGAGGCTACAAGGACTGCCAATCGCTCCCGAAGCGTAGTTCCCAGCAGTGGCCTGTGCTCCCGTTGTCTCGACGGCTGCACGGGGAACTGTGAAGTATTCAAAGCCAGCTTCCGCGGCCGAGAGTTAATTTATCCCGGACCATTCGGTGAAATCACCGCTGGCGGCGATAAAGAGTATCCAGTTGATTACTCGCACCTCAACATACAGGGTTATGCCCTTGGTGCCAAGGGGCTACCCAAAGGCATTGTAGGTGACCCAGACACGGCTATTTTCCCCGCAGTCAGTACGGAGACCGAATACGGCTGGGATATCAAGGTGAAAATGAAAGTTCCCATTTTCACCGGCGCTCTGGGCTCCACCGAGATAGCTCGCAAGAACTGGGAACATTTTGCCGTAGGTGCCGCCATCAGCGGGGTTACCCTAGTCTGTGGCGAAAACGTTTGTGGCATCGACCCCAAGCTTGAGCTTGATGTCAAGGGTAAGGTCAAGTCCTCTCCAGACATGGACCGCCGCGTTGAGATTTACCGCCGCTACCACCAGGGCTATGGTGAGTTACTTGTTCAAATGAACGTAGAAGACACCCGCCTGGGTGTAGCTGAATATGTTCATACGAAACATGGTCTTGAGACCATCGAGCTAAAATGGGGGCAAGGTGCCAAATGCATCGGCGGGGAGATAAAGGTCAGTTCTCTGGAGCGAGCTTTAGAGCTCCAGAAACGCGGCTATATTATTACCCCCGACCCATCAGACCCTATCAATCAGGCGGCTTTTAAAGAAGGTGCGCTTAGGGAATTTGAAAGGCATAGCCGCCTCGGTTTTATCGATGAAGAAGGTTTCTATGCCGAAGTTAAGCGCTTGCGAGACCTGGGATTCAAACGAATTACTTTGAAGACCGGTGCTTACAGCCTCCGCGAGCTAGCCATGGCCATCAAGTGGGGCTCAAACGCCAAGATTGACCTGCTCACTATAGACGGTGCTGGCGGCGGAACTGGCATGAGCCCGTGGCGAATGATGGAAGAATGGGGTATACCAAGCCTTTACATCCATGCTGCAGCCTATGAGTTCGCCAAGATGCTGAAGGATAAAGGCCAACGACCCCCCGATTTAGCCTTCGCCAGCGGATTCAGTAGCGAAGACGGAGTATTCAAGGCACTTGCCCTAGGTGCACCTTTTACCAAGGCAGTATGCATGGGCCGGGCTTTGATGATTCCGGGTATGGTGGGCAAGAATATCGCCGAATGGATGAAAGAGGGCAAACTACCCAACACAATTTCACAGTTCGGCTCCACTCCGGAGGAAATCTTTGTCTGTTACGAGCAGGTAAAGAGCATAGTAGGTGCCAATGAAATGAAGAATATCCCTCTTGGAGCCGTCGGCATTTACTCTTATGCCGAAAAGATAAGAGTAGGATTACAGCAATTAATGGCAGGTGCCAGATGCTTCAGCGTCCCCGCAATTACCCGCAGTGAACTGATGTCCCTGACTGAGGAATGTGCCAAGGTCACTGGCATACCCTATCTCATGGAAGCCTACAAAAAAGAGGCAATGGCTATCATCTCAAGTTAAGCATCTAGGATAAACACATATGCGGAGTGACTCTATCGGGTGCAGTACAAGCATTACCTAATACCCATATCTTGGCGTTGTGACGCACCTGGTTGTGTGAATAGCCGTGACTTTGCAAGTCTTTATACTTATTAAAAGAGTTATTTACTATCGAATGCAATTCGTTGTACACATCTTCCATATCAAGAATCTCGCCAGGTAATGCATGATGTCAGGTTGTTCACATTCTCGTCATTTAGTCAGTATCCTTGAGTCGGTGGTACCGATAGAGGGCACCTAGCGCGCCGATTGCCCGCTCTGCTGATGTATAAACCGGTATTCGGCTTAGCTCCAGCTGCTCAACCACCTCTTTACCCACCTGAGGGTCAGTTATCCAGGTTACCACTGCTTTACCCTTTCTAATCAACTCACGAAACGGCTCTACAAGTTTGTCAACGTCAATTGATGAGCCATCTAGCCAGTCTAAAGATAAAGCTAGGCAGTCGACATTGCAGTCATCAGCTATGGCTTCCAGAAAAATATTTCTGATGTTTGTTCCCCAGTTAAACTGAGAGCAGACTCCGATATCGAGGGGATTAACTCGAATATCCCAGGGTGGGAAAATAGAGCGTAGCCTGGTCTTTGTCTGTGCGCTCAGTTGGGCCAAAATAAACCCGTTGGTCTGGCACAGGTCTGTGGCAATCACTCCTTCTCCACCAGAACCGGTTGCGACGGAAATCCTGTTCCTCTTCAAAGGTGGCAGGTATTCAAATACCTTTGCCAGGTCAAAAAAATCGTCCAACCCCTGGGCTCGAATTGCTCCCGATTGCCTCAGTGCAGCTTCGACTACAGCATCGCTTGAGCGGATTATGGCACCAGTGTGCGACGAAGCTGCTTTAGCTCCTTCTTCTGTCCGGCCGGACTTGAGAACAACAACCGGTTTATCTCTGGTGGTACTTTTCAAAAGTTGCATGAACTCTTTGGGGTCACCGGCAATGCTTTCCAGGTGCATAGCAATACATCCAGTTTCTGCATCCTGTGACAAATACTCAAGGACATCAACTTCATTTACATCCATTTTGTTGCCCAGGTCGATAAGCTTACTTAGATGTATGTGAAAGTCCGAAAAAAGCCAGTGGATTCTGGGCTCATACAGCCCTGACTGGAAGATGAAGGAAAGCTTTCCCTGTGGCAGCTTTTGGACGCGGGTAAAACTGATAACAAGATTATTTCGGCTATTGATGGGGCTGAGTGTGTTGGGTCCAATTGCCCTGATTTTGTGCTCTCTTAGCAGGGCAAAAATCTCATTTTGTAATTTCTTCCCACCCTCACCAATCTCCGAAAACCCGCCCGGGACCAGGGTAAGACACTTCACTTTCTTGGCGACACAATCTTTGACTGCCTCCAGCGTTTTGGTCGCCGGAACGGCAACCACCGCCAGGTCTATATCCGCTTCAATGCTCCTCAAATCAGGATATGCTTTTAACCCCAGAATCTCGTCGGCATTGGGGTTTACCGGGTATATCCTGCCCACGAACTTCAGGTCTACCAGGTTTCCCACCAAGTTGAAATTCAGTGTATCCGGACTTCTGCCAGCACCTATAACAGCTATACTTCTGGGATAGAAGAAAGTGTCCAGGAAGTGATGCTCAGCGCTATCCATATTTATTATCAGTATTGTACCAAGTCACCCATGAAGCGATGCAGGCTTATCAGCCAGACCCTCAACGTTCTAGTTTACATCTTAGCATGAGTCGATTGTCAGCCGCCGGCTATAAGGGGCAGGAACGAGATAGTGTCCTTGTCCCGTAGAATCCTGTCCAAAGACGCTGCTTCAAGATTGACGGTTACCAGGACCATCCCTTCTTCCAATTGGAGAGCGGGATACTGTCGTCTGACGTATTCAAGGATGTCATTCACCTTCGTATTTCCCGTTATAGGCATATCTATACCATCTGTGTTCGCTATAACGCGCTGCATTCCGAGGAACCTAATTGAGGCTACCATTTGCTTGCTCATATGCCTAATTGGCTAAGTAGCTGCTTCGCCTGTTCATCCATGAGGCCGAATTTCTCCACTGTTTCACGCTTCGGTATCCCTTCGGATGTGAAACCTTTCTTCTCGTAGACGATATCACAGAGCTGCTGGTAGGCTTCAATCCGTTTCTCCATGAGAAGCTTATGCCTTTGCTCTGGACTCGCCGGTAATTTATTATCACCGAGCTGTTGCTGCAGCCATTCATCATAATACTCAGCCCTGGCTTCATATTCGTTGAAATAAGCAGGACCTATTGCCCTCCAGGGTATCTGGTCGCTAGCCCGACTCCCTTTTCTATGGCGCAGATTGATTAGTTTTTGAAGTATATACAAACGTTCTGAATCATCCAGAACGTCCTGTAGTGATTTATTGCTGCCTGTGGTGGCATTGAGATAGGAGACGTAATAGGCTAGTGTGGGAAGATTCTTTGCCGGCTCAGCAGTGCTGGCTGCCTCCGGGTTTCGTACGTCAATCCACGGCAGCTTGCACAGCCCAGTGGCGTTAAACCAGGTGCGAATCAGGGGAAACCATTTAAGCGCGTTCGCCTTGTGCTCTAAGGTCGGCAGTTCCTTGTGAACCTGGTCTATGAAGATTAGCCACGCCTCGTCGTGCTGGGGGCCTTTGAGAGCAAAGCCATACCCCCCCTGCTGAGCGAGAGACTCTTTGGTAATGTACATGGAGAACTCAAGACCTTTAACTTCCATACCAAACTTGTTGAGCTCAGCCATGACAGCATCTTCAGAAGTACCGTTTCGGGAAGCATATTTCTGGGCAACCCATTTCTTGCCTCTAGCTACACCCTGTCCAACAATCTTGCCGAAACCTTTTCCACTGGCTATTTCATGCAACAGCCTATCCACAGCCTGTATGTTTCCGAATGTCAATTCATAACCTATGTCATCAGCACTTAAAAATCCGCGCTGGCAACACTCCATAAAAAAACTAATTGTCACGCCAGTAGAAATGGTATCAATGCCATATTCATCGCAGTACCAGTTGTATTCCATGACAAAATGGGGGTCGAAGATACCCATGGAGGAGACGGCGCCAACGGTTTCATATTCAGGCCCATCAATGTTAACCACCTTGCCTACCTTCGGCCCCCGCGTGAGCTCAACATTTTCAGCACCCTTAGCGCAGGCAAGGTTGCATCCATAGTAACAGCCATCGGGTATCTTCCTACTGAAGTACTTTTCAAGGAACACGTTTCCGAAGAGATTAGGAGACTGAGGGCTATGCCCGTACTGATAGTTATTTATAGGGAAAATGTGAAATTTATCCATATACTCAGATAGACCTGTGGTTCCCCATGTAGCCATGTGGAGCTGTTGGGGGTCGCATCTGGAGACAACTGCCTTTAGCCGTGAGCCTGCCTGGCGCACGCCTTCTTTATCTATAGCATTGTTGCCATTTACCTTTGACAGGCTGGAGCGAACTACAATGCCTCGCAGTCCTTTATATCGCATGACAGTTCCGGTGCCACCCCTCCCAGCCTGTTTGGAGCGGATGCGCTTCCGCCTTACGTCAAAGAACAGACTGTTGACAACACCAAACCTAGCATTGGAGGCACCTTTCCCCACGGTTACGGCAGCCAGAGAATCGCTGTACTCTCCGCCATTAACGTCTTTCAGTAATCTTTCGCCAAAAGAAAGTGCTCCGTCATTGGTTTCGTCGTCATAGGCCGGCGCAGCGGCAATAGTGATGGTCTGCGCATCACCGTCAATCAAAATGACCACATCCTCTTTGGATATACCGGAAACAGCTAAAGCATCAAAACCGGCGCGTTTCAACAGCGGCCCGAAATGACCGCCGATATTCGAATCGATGAACGTATCTGTCAGAGGCGAAATAGTGCCGACTATGAATTTGCCTGTTCCCGGAAATGCCGGCTCATTGCCCAGCGGCCCACTTGCCATTACAAGAATATTATCGGGACTATCATATCGGGTTTGTCGTGTTGTGCCGTCCCAAATTATTTTGAGGGCGTAGCCGCGCCCGCCGATGTATTTGCTCTTGAAATCAGGCGGTAGTTCCTGGATGGTGATTTCTTTCGTGTCCAAGTCAACCCTGAGTATCCGGTCTGCGTAACCGCCGACAACCTTGGCGGGTTTATATCTGATTTGGCGTAGTATCCTCATTTACACTACAGTCTTCTGTTCGATTAGCCAAAAATCTCGGCCTGCTGCACGAAGTGATATTATAGCCTTTTATGTATGGCCTCAGCAAAGACCAGACCGTATTCTTGAGAGATGTTTATTAACTCTGCTTGTGTCACTGGGTAGATTGGAGCATCCGCTCCAATCTTTCGCCAGGCGAGAGCAGATGCTCTCGCCTACCCAACAGGCTACAATGTTGCTAAACATTCTCACATTTCTCCCAAGTCTATCCCTACGAAAAGCTTTTTAGAAATGTAATCTGCCTGAAAAAGGCGGTGACCCGTAGACGCAACTCTATAAGTACCCCTCAGGTTCAAAAAGCATGACCTGAAAAAGACAGCCGAGAGCTACTACGGAGAACAGGGCTGTTTTCTACTGCTTAGGTGGTTGGGGCGGGTCTGGATTTACCAATTCCCCGGTCATCGTTGCCGGCATGAACATGAAGAGCTCATCAATTGTCCATCCCCCAGCTTTAACCAACTGCTTCTCCAGCACAGGCTCTGAATAAAGCCCAACTCTGCCCGTCTCTATAAAAAAGGCCCGTCCATTGACATTGGCAGCGTCGTCAGAAGCCAGCCATACCACCAGAGGAGCGATATCCTCAGGTTTCATTTGTTCAAGTTTTTCGATAGCTTCCTTCGGCCACGACTTCCTCATCTCGTCACTGAGGGTAAGCCGCGTCCCAGCATTGGGCCGAATACAATTGCACGTCACACCATATCTGCCCATATCCCGGGCTACCTTCCGTGTTAAGCCGACGATTCCCTCTTTAGCCGCACCATAATTAGCCTGCCCGTAGGTAGTACCACAGAGCCCCGCTATCGATGAAGTATTTATTATTCGCCCATATCTTTGCTGACGGAAAAAGGCGCATGCCGGTTTGATGGTATTAAAATGACCATAGAGGTGCACTTTGAGCACTAAATCCCAGTCTTCCTCGCTAATGTTGTACACCATTCTATCGCGCAGAATGCCAGCATTATTGACCAGTATATCCAGCTTACCAAACTTGTCTATGGCAGTCTTCACAATGTTCTCACCGCCTTGCGCTGTGGCCACTGAGTCATAGTTAGCGACGGCTTGTCCACCCATTTTCTTAATCTCTGCTACCACCTCCTCCGCTGGTGAGCTTCCTACCCCGGTACCATCAGTAGCGCCTCCGAGGTCATTTACAACCACTTTGGCTCCTTCTGATGCTAAAGCCAGAGCTTCTCCTCGGCCAATGCCTCGTCCTGCTCCAGTGACTATGGCTACTTTACCTTTCAGTCTGTCGCCCATTTTTACCTCCTATATGTTTTTTTGGTGCGGCTCTTATATTAGCACTTCTGAAGTCGTCATGTCACTAGGCCTGAATTCTAAAGACTCTTCTGATAATGTGATAGCGGCTTACACAGGTATTCCGGCAAGAGCCTTGGCTGATTTAATGGCCATCTCTCTATGTGGTTGCACCTTGGAAAATTCATATAACATCATCTTGCACGCCTGCCCTGAGCCACCTCCATGAGTCGCCGAATGCAAAATAGAGCCCAGCCCCCAGGAGATGTTCTCAATCAGCCTTACAATACGAACCCTGTGCTCAGCCGGAACTTCATCCACCCCTTTAAGGAATCTTTCCAGGTAAGGCGCTATCTCCGGGTTTTTCATCTCCTTCTCGCTGGGGCAGCAAGCCAGAATGCCGCCAGTAATGTCTTCTGCCAACCTTATCAAATCAAACACTGCCTTGGAGGCATAGTACTTGGTGTTGTTTGCCAGAACAGGGTCTGAGACATACCCGGCGTGGGGCAGTTCAAAACCTCTGACCGCAGCAGCAATGCCGCATGAATACATAGTCTCAGTTATCGCTATCATATCGGCTATTTTATCTTTGACATGTGCTACCTGGTCCAGGCCGTTATATTGGGCCATAAGCTGCACCGCCGCAACCAGGACATCAGCCCAGCCAGCTTTGCACCCACCTGTGGTCGGTCGGTGAGAAGCACCAAAAAGACCAACGATTTCATCAGGATACTCCACCTCACCACACATGAATACACGCTCCCAGGGCACAAAAACATTATCGAATATGACTATACACTCATGAACCCCGTACTTGATATTTCCCAGGTCTATTTCCACACCTTCTTGCCTGCGGTCATCCTGAGATTGCCGCACCGATATGTGGATAATCCCCTCGGCATTTCCGGGCACCGCGCAGGCAACCGCATAAGCTTCGTCTCCCTTCCGATGGGTGGTGCTGGGAAGAACCAGCTTCTCATGGGAGAACATTGCCCCTGTCTGGTGCAACTTCGCTCCCCGTAGCACAATCCCATCCTTGCGCTTTTCCACCACTCTCAAGTACATATCAGGGTCGGGTTGCTTATGGGCGGGTATCTTGCGATTGCCTTTAGGGTCGGTTATCGCCGGGCAGGCCATCAAGTCGTTTTTCTGAACATATTTCAGCCACTCGGTGAAGTTATGATGATAAGACGTCCCGTATTTGCTGTCTATCTTGTGGGTGACGTGCAGCATGGGAGCATAAGAATTTTGAATGCACCGGAAGGAGCACATGCCCAAACTCCGATTGCAATAGCGCGTTATACTCACCTTGGCCACAAGGTCATCCACACTTTGAGGTACATGCTGGAAAAACGATATAGCCTCGCCGGTCAAATGGGATTTGGTGATTATTTTGTAGTGCCTCTCTTTATCTTGGGCCAGGTCATAGGTGGCAGCCACAGCATTTGCCGCCGCCTTAACTGAAGGATGCTCCAGGGCATTGTTTATCTTGCCCCCATCAATGTAGAGGGAGAAATTCATCTTCTTAATGCTTTCAAGGTATTCCTTACCGGTCTTCATCCTGCACCTCCTTTAAAAATAGTTTTCGTATTATAGCATTAGTCTGATAATTGCAGGCAAACTCAACTACCCTTTACCAGACTTTGTCATTACGAGGGGCTTCAGCTCCGAAGCAATCCCATTTCCTCTACCTGTCATCTCCGAAAAAGCCAGCCATGTCAAATTTTGACACAGGTTATATCCCAGCCATCTCTGAGCACCCTTCCGGTCATTCTGAGCATAGCGAAGAATCTTATGCAGCTCAGAGTAAACTCTTAAAGAATCTAGACCCTTCGCTTGCGCTCAGGCTGATAAACAGCCACTGTCTGCCAAGCATCTTATCAAGAACAGAAATTCGTGATAAAATTAGGCCAAAATTTCTGGAGGGAACAAATGGCTATTAAGAAAGTGTGCGTTGTTGGCTCGGGAACGATGGGAAATGGGATAACCCAGGTGGTAGCACAGGCAGGCTACCAAACGACAATGGTCGATATAAAACAAGAGTTTATCGATAAGGGGATGAACTCAATAAAAACTAGCCTGGGCAAATTCGTAGAAAAAGCCAAAATAAGTCAGGCGGATATGGATAAAGCCCTGGCAAATATTCATACGTCAATAAACTTAAAAGAGGCAGCTAAGGACGCCGACTACGTCATCGAGGCCGTATTTGAAAGAGCCGATGTTAAGACGCCTATATTCCAACAACTTGAAGATATATGCCCCAAGGATACTATTTTGGCATCCAATACCTCAGGTATACCCATAGGTCTGCTGGCGTCTGCGACCAAACGTCCAGACAAAGTCATCGGTATGCATTTCTTCAGCCCGGTGCCGATGATGAGGGGAATAGAAATAGTTAAATCTCTGCTTACCTCAGAAGAAACTCTAAAGGTGAGCTTCGAATTCGCCAAAGCTATAGGCAAGGAGCCAGTGGTGGTTAAAGACTCGCCCGGTTTCGTAACCAACAGGATAATACCCTTGGTAATGAACGAGGGCGCCAAATTACTGGAAGAGGGTTTGGCTACTATGGAGGACATAGATAAAATCGTCAGGTTGTCCTTTAATTGGCCTATGGGGCCGTTCGAGCTATGTGACCTGGTCGGGATAGACGTTGGGGTAGACCTGCTTGAGGGAATCTACGAGCAGACAGGATGGGAGAGATATAAGCCGGCGCCATTGCTGAAGAGGATGGTGGAAATCGGGTATCTGGGCAGAAAAGTCGGTAAGGGCTTTTATACCCTGTTCGGCACGAAATAATCCAGTCCCTAATAACATGTAGTTGCGAGGCTAAAGCCTCGCCTAATCCCTAGGCGACCTTAAAAGGTCGCACTACATGGGTGACCGAAGGAACACGGGCTATCTGCCAAACATCATCTGCAGCTCGACCCTTCAGGGTCAATAATTGTAGGGACAGACCTTCAGGTCTGTCCGTTTTGGACAGGTCTAAAGACCTGTCCCTACATTTGCCCCCTCTCATTATTGCAGAGCACACAATGCCGTGGCAATCTCAGTGGAGGGGAGAGGACTTTGAGATTTGCTTCGCCTATGCCTCGCCATGACAACCAAGGAACTCATGATGGAGCTAAAGGCCCCGCATCTACACGTTAACCGGCAGTCCTAGCTCTTTAAGCTTCTCGGCAGTGGGGCGACTGGTCTTTTTGTCCCAGCCGTGCTCATCATAGTAGTCATCTAGAATCCGGTCTACGTCTTCCTTAGTCAAGGGGGTAGTTCCAAAATAATCCTTCAGGATATACTCCCTGTCCACCCCTTTAAGAGGCTGGAACCATATCTCAGGCGGCTCATCATCTTTGCGGTCGAAACCAGCCCTGTAATTGAGCAGCTTCCACATATTCCATACGCGCTCACTGGCCAACTTCAGGTCCGCCGGTGTCACTTCAATGCCAGTAACCGCCGAGTACAGCTCAGCTAAAATCTTCATACTGTAGAATCTGGAGATGTAAAGCCGGTGGCACTGACCAAACATGTTGAACAGGTTGAAGAAATCCTCCCCGTGCTTTGCCAGCCGCCCAACATTAAATGAGCTCTCGGTAAAGATGCGACCTATTGCCTCTTCAGGTACTCCACATCTGTCAGCATGTTTTAGAAGCTCCTTCATCGGCCAACCCGGGCTATACGAAGGAGCGCCCATAGCCGCAGCCACCCCTAATGAGCGTCCGGGATACACCATCATCTCGAATTGCATCGGGCCAAATCCTGACACCCTGGGGTCAAAGATTACGAATTGCCCCTTTATCACATTCTGGACATATTTCTCCACTCCCTTCCCAATCTTGCGTGCAGCACCGATGACACCGTCAGCCAAGATATCACCAAAGCCCTCCCTAAAAGCAGTCATCTTCGTTAGTTTAAGAAGAGTGTCAAATTCCCGGTTCAACTCTATGCCGCCGGTGTCTTCTCCGGTGATAATGCCTTCCTCGTATAAGGTAACCACGAAATCAATGAGCCCCTCAAAACTGTAGACTCTGTCAATGCCATAGCGGTTTACCATATTGAAAAAGCGGAGGGCATCGGCATATCTATCCAAAGGAGAAGCCTCGGCGCGATGCCCGAATACGGGTGAGGCAGTCATTATCGCCCCTACGGCGAATACCGCAGTGTCGTATGTCATCATGCCACGCTCAGGCAGGTCCAAACGGTCCTTGTCGGACATGGGACAGGTGATGCAGGCGATTTTCCTACGACTACGCTTATGAAGCTCATAAATTTCCGCCTGTATCTCCTTTATATTCGGCGGGTAGGGCATAAGAGCAGAAGAGTGCTTGGCTAACATTCCCTCTGGCACCCAACCGGAGGTCATAGTCATCGCGCCGCCTTTCATCATCTCATCACGCAGGTGATATTCCCTGACCCGATTTAATATTTCATCAACAAGCTTCTGTAACCGTTTTGGGTCAGCCACCGTGGTCCCTCTTGTACCCCGGAGGGCAACTATGGCTTTAAGCTTCTTTGAGCCCATCACGGCGCAAAGCCCGCCCGAACCCAGGGTGCCCCCCTTATCTATCTGCGTGACCGAGATGTTAACCAGGTTTTCCCCCGCCTGACCGATTGGGATGACACTGCACTGCTCATACATCCTCCTCAGCTCATCCGTAGTTTCAAAAACGTCCATCCCCCAGAGGTCACTTGCATCGCATATCTGCACATCGTCGTCATGTATTTTAAGATAGGCCGGCTTATCTGACCGTCCGGTAATTACCACAT